>Ga0070741_10013331_pt1 | contig 14568 bp, 11 predicted proteins | sample Coa_R1_4_FD_66440 | JGI IMG/M metagenome (GOLD analysis project Ga0070741, IMG submission 66440) | Surface soil microbial communities from Centralia Pennsylvania, which are recovering from an underground coalmine fire - Coalmine... | ecosystem: Environmental > Terrestrial > Soil > Unclassified ...
CCGTCGAGGCCGTCGGTCAGGTTCACCGCATTGCCGGCGCCGACGATGATGAACATGCCGAACACCACGAAGAACCAGCCGAGATTGAGCACCAGTTCCTTGAAGAACGGAAACGCCACCGAGGTACCGAAATTCGGCAGTGCCGGCAGGTGCACGAGCCTCGACATGATGAAGCACGCGATCAGCGCAATGCCGGCCTCGAGCAGGATCCGCGTGCGCCCCGAAAAGCCATTGTGCGCCTGTTTGGTGACTTTCAGATAATCGTCATAGAAGCCGACCGAGCCGAACCCGATCGTCACCAGCAGCACCACCCACACGTAAGGATTGGACGGGTTGGCCCACAGCAAGGTCGACACCAGCGTGCCGGACAGGATCATCAGCCCGCCCATGGTCGGCGTGCCGGCCTTGGTGATGAGGTGCGATTGCGGACCGTCGGGCCGGATCGGCTGGCCTTTGCCCTGCAAGGCGCGCAGCCGGTCGATGATCGCCGGCCCGAACAGAAACACGAACAGCAGCGCGGTGATGATGGCACCGCCGGTGCGGAAGGTGATGTAGCGAAAGACGTTGAAGATCGAAAGCTTGCCCGACAGCTCGATCAGCCAATACAGCATTGCGTCATCCTTATCGCGTCACGCTTGCGCCGCGGCGCTTTGGCGAGAATGGTCGTCGGCCGCGTGGTGCGGCGGATAGGTGCGCTGCAGCGCCTTGACGATGGGGCCCATGCGCGAGCCGAGCGAACCTTTGACCATCACCACGTCGCCGGCACGCAATGCGGCCACGACTTCGCCCTCGAGCGCGGCGGCGTTTTCCGCATAGGCGCCGCGCCGCGTCGGCGGCAGCGCCTGCCACAGATGGCGCATCAGCGGGCCGCAGCAGAACACGAGGTCGACGACATGATCGACGACCGGTTTCGCCAGCGCACGATGCAGCGACGGACCTTTGGGTCCGAGCTCGAGCATGTCGCCGAGCACGGCGATGCGCCGGCCACGCGGTCCGATAGCGCTTTGGCCGAGCAGCGCCAAAGCCGCCGTGACCGACGCCGGATTGGCGTTGTAGCTTTCGTCGATGATGAGCGCGCTTCCGCCGGCGACCTCGATCTCGAGCGGCGCGCCACGGCCGGCGACGGCCTTGAATTCGGCAAGCGCCAGCGCCGCCAGCGCCAGATCGGCGCCGGCCAGCACGGCGGTCGCCAGCACCGCCAGTGAGTTGTTGACGAGATGGCGCCCGGGCGCGCCGATCTTGTAGGTCAGCTCGGTATCGAAAATCCGCGCCTCGACGGTCGACGACTGCGGCTGCAGCGCGCATTTGAGAAGCCGCGCGTCGGCCTTGGCGTGCTCGCCGAACGACACGATGTGCGCGACGCCCGCTTCCGCGGCGCAACGCCTAAGATGCGCGAATTGCGCGATGTCGCGATTGAGCACCGCGGCGCCGCCCGGCTCGATGCCGAGAAAGATTTCCGCCTTGGCGTCGGCGATCTTGGTCAGCGAGCCGAAGAATTCGAGATGCACCGGCGCGATGGTGGTGATCAGCGCGATGTGCGGGCGGGCGAGCCGCGACAGCGGCGCGATCTCGCCGGCATGGTTCATGCCCATTTCGAGCACGGCGTAGTGCGCGTTCGCCGGACAGCGTGCCAGCGACAGCGGCACGCCCCAGTGATTGTTGTAGGACGCGACCGATGCGTGCGTGGCGCCGTCCTTCGACAGCGCCAACCGCAATGCTTCCTTGGTTCCGGTCTTGCCGACCGAACCGGTGACGCCGATCACCTTGGCAGCGATGCGCGCCCGCGCCGCGGCGGCAAGGTCGCGCAAGCCGGCCAGCACGTCCGGTACGACGAGGAGCGGCAGATCGGCGGCAAACTGCGCGCGCCGCTCCGCCGCGACCACGGCGAGGCCGGCGCCCGCCGCCAGCGCCGCCGGAACAAACTCATGGCCGTCGCGGCGGTCGGCGATGCCAAAAAACGCTTCGCCCGCCGCCAGCGTGCGGCTATCGATCGAGATGCCGGGGACCGACGCCGGCAGCGGGCCATGGCGCTCGGCGCGCATGGCGTCGGCCATCGCCTCCACAGTCCACAAAGCCCCCGGCGTCATGCGGCAAGTTCCTTCAGCGCCGCGGCAACCGCTTCGTGATCGCTGAACGGCACGATCCGGTCACCGATAATTTGGCCGGTTTCATGGCCCTTGCCGGCGATCAGCAGCACGTCGCCGGAACGCAGTTCGGCAATCGCCGAACGGATCGCGTCGCGCCGGTCGCCGATCTCGCCGGCGCCCGGCGCGGCCGCCAGGATTGCGGCGCGGATCGCGGCGGCATCCTCGCTGCGCGGATTGTCGTCGGTGATGATGACGCGATCGGCCTTCTCACCAGCGACCGCGCCCATCAGCGGCCGCTTGCCGCGATCGCGATCGCCGCCCGCGCCGAACACCACGATGAGCCGCCCGCGCGCATAAGGCCGCAGCGCCTCCAAGGCTTTCGCCAGCGCATCGGGCTTGTGCGCGTAATCGACAAAGATCGGCGCGCCGCGCTTTTGGCCGACGAGGTCGAGCCGGCCCTTGGCGCCCTGCAGGTTCGCCAGTGCCGCCAACACCGCGGCCGCGTCGCCGCCGGTGGCGATGGCGATGCCGGCAGCGACGAGCGCGTTCTCCACCTGGAACGCGCCGACCAGCGGCAGTTTCACCTTATAATCCTTTCCGCCGTGCGCGATGCGCAGCGTCTGGGAGAATCCGTCGATCGCCGCGTCAACGAGGCGGATCTCGGTTCCGGCGCCGCCGACGCGCAGGATCGCCAAGCCGCGCGCCTTCGCGGCGGCCAACACCGCGTCGGCACGTTCATGATCGACGTCGACAACGGCCGTGCCGCCAGAGACGATGAGTTCGCTGAACAGCCGCAGCTTGGCCGCGAGGTACGCCTCGAAACTCGGATGGTAATCGAGATGATCGCGCGTGATGTTGGTGAATGCGCCGACGGCGATGCGCAGCCCGTCCAGCCGGAATTGATCGAGACCGTGCGACGACGCTTCGATGGCGAGATGGGTGACGCCGTCGTCGGCGAGGTGTTGCAGCGAGCGATGCAGCACGACCGGATCGGGCGTGGTCAGCGAGCCGTAGGTCTCGCCGCGCGGCGACACCACGCCGATGGTGCCGACGCTGGCGGCTTGATGGCCGAGCGCGTTCCAGATTTGCCGCGTGAATGCGGCGACCGAGGTCTTGCCGCTGGTTCCGGTGACCGCGGCGATGACGCGCGGCTGGCGCGGATAAATTTTCGCGGCGACTTGAGCCAGTGCGCGCCGCGCATTGCCGACGCGGATCACGGCGACGGTGTCGGGCAGCGGACGTTCCGGCGCCCGCTCCGCCATCACGGCGGTCGCACCGGCCGCAAGCGCCTGATCGACAAAGCGCAATCCGTCGGTCTTGCCGCCGGCAATCGCCACGAACAGATCGCCGCTTTTCACCGCGCGGCTGTCGGCGGTGACGCCGGCGCAATCGACGTCGGAACTGCCCGCCGCGATCTCGGCGTCAGGCGGCAGAATGTCGCGAAGTTTCATGGCCGGCGGTTCGCATCGCAGCCCCGCCTTACCTGCTTTCCTTGACCGAGGCCAGTATCAGCTTGTCGGCCGGCGGCAGGTCGAGCCGCGGCACGATGCCGAGCAGCGGCGCGATGCGCGCCACCACGGCGCCGCCGGTCGGCACCGCGTTCCAGCCCGAGGTGTTGAAGTTATAGGTCTCCGGCAGCTTCTGCGGCTCGTCGAGCATGATCAGCAACAGATAACGCGGCTGATCGGCCGGCATGATCGCCATGAAATCGGTGAGCACGCGGGTCTTCGAGTAGCGGCCGTTGACCACCTTGTCTGCCGTGCCGGTCTTGCCGCCGATGTAATAGCCCGGCACGTCGGCCTTGCGCGCCGTGCCCTTCTCGACGTTGAGCCGCATCAGATAGCGCATCAGCGCGCTGGTCTCGGGCTTGATCACGCGTTTGCCGAGCGCGGCGGCTTCTTCGGGCGTGCGCTTCAAGAACGTCGGCGGGATCAGGATGCCGCCGTTCATCAGCGCGGCGACGCCCATCACCGCCTGCAGCGGCGCCACCGAGAGGCCATGGCCGAACGCGATCGTGATGGTGTTGAGCTCGCCCCAGCGCTTGGGCACGATCGGCTCGGCGCTTTCGGGGAGCTCGGTGCGCAGCCGGTCGAGCTGGCCCATCTTGTTGAGAAACGCCTTGTGGGCGTCGACGCCCATCGCCATGGCGATGCGGGCGGCGCCGATATTCGACGAATAGGTGAATATCTCCGGCACGCTCAGCGCACGGTGCATCGGCTCGTAATCGTGAATCGTGAAGCGGCCGAAGTGCAGCGGCGCGCTGGCGTCGAACGTCGAGTTCAACGTGATCTTGCCGGAATCGAGCGCCATCGCCACGGTGAACGCCTTGAAGGTCGACCCCATCTCGAACACGCCGGTGGTCAGCCGGTTGATGCGGGTCGGATCGAGCGCCTGACGCGGATTGTTCGGGTCGTAGTCGGGCTCCGACACCATGGCGACGATTTCGCCGGTGTTGACGTCGAGCACCACGCCGGCGGCGGCGATGGCGTGGAATTTGGCCCGCGCCGCGAACAGCTCCTCGCGCAGCACGTGCTGCACCCGCAAATCGAGCGCGAGCTGAACCGGCGTCTGCAGCCGGTCGGTGGCGAGCCCCGCCATGTGCAGCGCCGCCAGCCCGTGGCTGTCGAGCCACTTCTCCATGCCGGCGATGCCCTGGTTGTCGATGTTGACATGGCCGATCACGTGCGAGACTTCCGGGCCGTTCGGATAGGTGCGCTTGTTCTCGGGCAGGAAGCCGATGCCGGGCAGGCCCTGGTGATAAATCTCGCGCTGCTGTTCCGCCGTGATGTCGCGCTTGAGCCAGACGAAGCCGCGCTTCGAGCACAGCCGCTCGCGCGTTTCGTGGGAATCGAGGTCGGGCAGATCGGCGGTGAGCAGCTCGACCGCCTCGTCGCAATCGATGATGCGCCGCGGCTCGCCGTAGAGCGACGGCACCCGCACATCGGTCGCCAGAATCTGGCCGTTGCGGTCGAGAATGTCGGGGCGCGCGGTGGCGATCGCATCGCCCGCCACCACGCGATGCGCCGTGCGGCTGTCGGCGACGATGCCGAACATGACAAGCCGCGCGGCGATGATGGCGTAGACGGCGATGAAACCGACGATCGCGAGGCCGACGCGCGCCCGCGCCTTGGCGCTGCGATCGACGTTGCGGCCGTACAGCAGCGTTTTCTTGAGCCGGCGCGCCCAAGGCTCAGAACAAGGCTCGGCAGACGCCTCGGCAGAAGGCGCGGCGGCCACCGGCGGGAGTGTATCGGCTATCGCGCTCATTGAGCCGGTGCTCCCGTGTTGGGCGACGCTGCATTCGGCGAGGCTGCGGCGGCCGGGCTCGGCGCGCCGACGCTGCCGGTCACGATGACCGGCTCCTTCAAATTCTCGATCATGCCGCCGATCGGATCCTTGGCGCCGGGGCGCATGTAGGCCGGCGGCTGGTCGGGCAGATGGTCGAGCTTGTCGAACTGGGTCGCCGCCACCGACTTGAGCTTGAGAAAATGTTTGGCGAGCTCTTCGATGCGCGCCGGATTGTCGAGCTCGCTCCACTTGGCGCGCAGGTTGGCGATCTTGTCGCGCTCGTGCCGCACCTCGGAGCGCAGCTTGGCGAGGCGCTCGGCCTGCAGGGTGGAATCGAACTTGATGCGATAGACGTAAGCGGCGGCAAAAATCAGCGCGCCGATCACCAGCAGATTCAACACCCGGACAATCACGCGCGCCCCCTCATGATCGCCGCCAGCGACGTCAGGCGCGGCAACAACGCGTCGATGGACTTGTCCTGTGCCGCGGCACCTGTGCGTTCGGCGGCGCGCAGTTTGGCCGAACGGGCGCGCGGATTCGCAGCAGTCTCGGCCTCGTCGGGCGTCTCCGGCCGCTTGGTCAGGACGCGGAACGTCGGCGCGGGCGCAATCGCTTCCGGCTGATGGCGCGAGGCGGCCGGCGCACGGCTGCGCGCGTTGAGAAAATTTTTGACGATGCGGTCCTCGAGCGAGTGGAACGCGATGACGACAAGACGCCCGTCCGGCTTGAGCACGCGCTCGGCCGCGGCGAGGCCGTGCGCCAACTCGGCAAGCTCGTCGTTGACGAAGATGCGTAGCGCCTGAAACGTCCGCGTCGCCGGATGAATGGGCCCCGGCCGCGCCCGCACGGCGCGGGCGACGATCTCGGCGAGCATGCCGGTCGAGTCGATGGCGTGCTCGGCGCGCGCCCGGCCGATGGCGCGTGCGATGGCGCGGGCGTGGCGCTCTTCACCCAATGTGAAGATGATCGCGGCGAGGTCGCGTTCGTCGGCGCGCGCGACGACGTCGGCGGCGCTCGGGCCGCTGCGTCCCATGCGCATGTCGAGCGGCCCGTCGAGCCGGAACGAAAATCCGCGCTCGGCCTCGTCGAGCTGCATCGAGGAGACGCCGAGATCGAACACCACGCCGTCGACGGTCGCGCCCTCGTGCGCGAGGATCTCGTCCAGATTGGCAAAGCGCTCTTCGACCAGTTCGAGGCGGCCGGACGCTTCGGCGAGCAACGCCGCGCCGCCGGCGATGGCGCGTTGATCGCGGTCGATGCCGATGACGCGCGTACCGGGCGTCGCCAAGATGGCGCGCGAAAACCCGCCTGCGCCGAACGTGCCGTCGACGTAGAGGCCGCCGTCAAGCACGTTGAGCCATTCGACGGCGCGGCGGACGAGCACGGGAACGTGGCGAGCCAGTCCGCCAGCGACAGCATGGCTGCCGCTGCCCGCCATTATTCCCGTGCTCCGTGCGGTTCGTCCGCTGAACCGGCCCCCGCCCCCGCCCTCCGGGCGCCCAGCTCGCGTTTGTAGGCGCGGACCTGTTCGGTGGCCTCCGCGAGTTCCGCGCGAAAGCGGCCGGGCTCCCAGATCTGAAACTTGTGACCAAGACCGACGAACGCGACCGCGTCGGCGATGCTCGCATGCGCCTTGAGCGCGTCGCTCAGCACCACGCGGCCCTCGCTGTCGATCTTCAGGGTTTCGCTCGTGCCGTAGAGCGCCAGCGCCAGCTGCTCGCGGCGGTCGGAATACGGCAGGAACGTCGCCGACAGCGTATCGATCTCCGCCAGCAGCGCATTGCCGCCGGCGTCCAGCGCCGGCCGGTCGAGCGCCGGATAACAATAAAGTCCGTCGAAGCCGTCGCGGGCCAGTACGGCGCGAAACGGCGCCGGCACCGACACCCGGCCCTTCGCATCGAGGCGCAGCAGGTAATGGGACACGAACCGGTCCATCTCGCCCCCGGCCGAGCGGCAACGCGCTGGCTATCCCCTTGGGCCTGCGGCGCCTTGAGGCAGGCCGGCGGCCGTTACTTGGGATTTTATGGGCTACCATGGGGCAATATGGGCGGTCAATGCAGCTGCCGGGCCGAAGCGGCAGTTTTGCGTGAACTTGATTAGCGAGCGGCAAGCTTAAGGAATGGTTGAAATATCGGGTCGCGCGGCGGGCCTCGTCGGCACGACGTCGACCGTCGTGTTCGCACGATGTTTAATCGAGACGACCGCGGCAAACTCAGCGCGCTCCCTCCCCCTTGCGGGGAGGGCTGGGGTGGGGGTCGTGACGCGCCGCGCAAAAGGGGATGGAGCCGAGTCACCTCTCGACCCCCACCCCTAACCCCTCCCCGCAAGGGGGAGGGGAATGCGCTTTGCCGATCGGGCGTTACCCGAGCGACACAAGCGTTGCCCGCGAGCCACGCGCGTTGCCTTTTTCCACAGACGCTCGCCGCACACGGCAATTCGTCTTGTAAGCAACACCTGTTGCCCTACAGTCGCCGCATGCCGCGTAGCGCGTTTTTGCCGGACTCGTGCGTCGTTGCCGACGTCGTGCCTTCGCCCAATCACGGCGAACGCAAGGACGGCCGGCAGCCCGACATGATTCTCTTGCACTACACCGGCATGCTCGACGCCAAGTCCGCGCTCGAACGCCTGACCAGCCGCGCGAGCCAAGTCTCCTCGCATTACCTGGTGCTCGAAGACGGCCGCATCGTCCAGCTGGTCGAGGAGAGCCAGCGCGCCTGGCACGCCGGCGCGTCGGTGTGGGCCGGCGAGATCGACATCAATTCCTCCTCGATCGGCATCGAGATCGTCAATCCGGGCCACGAGTTCGGTTATCCGAACTTTCCGCCGCGCCAGATCGCGGCCGTCACCGCGCTCTGCCGCAGCATCCTCACGCGGTTTTCCGTGCCGCCGGAACGCATCCTGGCGCATTCCGACGTGGCGCCGGGGCGCAAGCAGGACCCGGGCGAAAAATTTCCGTGGCGCACGCTGTACGATTCCGGCGTCGGCCATTGGGTCAATCCGGCCCCGCTCAGCAACGACGAGCCGCTGCTGACGCTCGGCGATCGCGGCGACGGGGTCGCGGCGCTGCAGAAATCGCTGCACGATTACGGCTACGGCATCAGCGCCAACGGTCACTATGATTCCGTGACGCACGACGTGGTCACCGCGTTTCAACGCCATTTTCGGCAGCAGCGGGTCGACGGCGTCGCCGACGCTTCGACGCGCAAGACCTTGCAGAACCTGCTCGCCAGCCGCGGCCGGCCGCGCAACATGGCGGCCCGCGCCAAGGCGTTCGAACGCCTCGCCTCTTGACGGCGCAACGCGCCGCCCCCATCCCTCTGTGGTCAGTCGGCCGGACGGCCGCTCCGGTTTCTTAACCGGGGAGGAAAGTCCGGGCTCCATGGACCGACGGTGCCGGATAACATCCGGCGGGCGCGAGCCTAGGGAAAGTGCCACAGAGAACAGACCGCTGCTCCCCATCCTACTCTGGGAGGGGGCGCAGCAAGGGTGAAACGGTGCGGTAAGAGCGCACCGCGCCGGCGGCAACGTCGGCGGCACGGCAAACCCCACCGGGAGCAAGACCGAATAGGGGCGGCGCGGGGCTGCTTGCGCGCAAGCGCTTGCGGCTTCGGGATCGGTGTCCAGATCCTGCCGTCCGGGTTGGTTGCTGGAGGCGCCGGGTAACCGGCGTCCAAGAGGAATGGCCGTCACGTGTGCGGGACGCTTTCCCGCATGCCATCCAGAACCCGGCTTATAGGCTGGCTGATACATACCGAAGGGCGCTCGGCGGAAAACCGCCGGGCGCCCGCCAATTTTTGTAGCGTCCAATTTTTGGTAGTCTCTCGGTACGACATTGCCGAAGCCGGGGTCGTTCAGCTCCCTACAAAAAGGCAGAAACCGGGGGAACATGATGAGCGTCGCGATAAGACTTCTGATTGTGGTTGCGGTGTTTGCTGCCGCCACTGCGGCGGCCTACTTCGTCGATAACCGTTTGGGTATTGATCCGGGAGGCTGGCAGCACGCGGTCAGTATTGCGGTTGTCGTTGCGATTACCGGAATTGCTTGGCGGAATGCGTTCCCGAAGCGGCCACATTCAACCTGAGACCTACCGCCAATTTTTTTGGCGCCCACTCTGGCACGGCATTTGAATGAGGAGCGCAGCGCTGCGCAACCGCGCGGCGGAGAAATGGCGGTGCCGTTATGCGCCACGCAGCAGCTAAATTATTCCAAAGTAGAGCGCTCGCATTGTTCTTGGAAGCAAATCCTTCTATCTCCTCGGCAAACGGACAGTCCCGATGAGCCGCGTCCCTGCCGAACTCCGCTCGACCCGCATGGGCCCGCTCGCCCGGCTGCCTGCTTTTTTTGCACTGCAAGGCAAACGCGTCATCGTTGCCGGCGGCACCCGCGCAGCCGCCTGGAAGGCCGAGCTGCTCTCCGCCGCCGGTGCCCGCGTCGAGGTCCTTACGCCAGAGCCCAGCGAGGAAATCCTCGCACTCGCCGCCGCGCCGCCGAACGGCGCGATCGTCGTGCAGCGCCGCGCCTGGCAGGTGAGCGACTTCGCCGGCGCCGCCATGGCGGTCGCCGATTGCGCCGATGACGATGACGCCGCGGCGTTTGCCGCAGCGGCGCGCGCCGCCGGCGTGCCGGTCAATGTGATCGACCGGCCGGCGTTCTGCGATTTCTCGTTCGGCGCCATCGTCAACCGCTCACCGCTCGTCATCGGCATCTCAACCGACGGCGCCGCGCCGGTGTTCGGCCAGGCGATCCGCGCCAAGATCGAGGCGCTGATCCCGAAAGGTTTCGCCCGCTGGGCCGAAGTGGCGCGCGCCTGGCGGCCGCGCGTGCAGTCGCTCACCTTGCCGTTCCGCGCCCGCCGCAATTTCTGGGAACGCTTTACCCAGCGCGCGGTGACGGCGCCCAACGCCGCGCCGAGCGATTCTGAACTTGCCGACTTGCTCACCGGAGCGGCGGCACAACAAACCGGCTCGGTGACCTTGGTCGGCGCCGGCCCGGGCGACGCCGAATTGCTGACTCTGCGGGCGGTGCGCGCGCTGCAATCCGCCGACGTGATCCTGTTCGACGATCTGGTGTCGCCCGACGTGCTCGACTTCGCGCGCCGCGAAGCAAAAAAAATGCTGGTCGGCAAAACCGGCCATAAGCCGTCGTGCCGCCAGGATGAGATCAACGCTCTGATGGTGTCGCTCGCCCGCGCCGGCCGCCGCGTGGTGCGGCTGAAAGGCGGCGATCCGCTGATCTTCGGCCGCGCCGACGAGGAGATCGCCGCCTGCCGCTCAGCCGGCATCGCGGTCGACGTCGTGCCCGGCATCACCACCGCCCAAGGCGCCGCCAGCCGCCTCCTCGTCTCGCTGACCCGCCGCAACGAAGCCCGCCGCGTGCAATACATCACGGGTCACGGTCACGACGGCCAACTGCCAGCCGACATCGATTGGACCAGTATCGCAGACCCGGCCGTCACCACCGTGGTCTACATGCCGACCAAGACGCTCCCCGAACTGGTCGCCCGCGCCCGCGCAGCCGGCCTCGATCCGCAAACGCCCGCAATCGCCGTCGAACGTGCCACGCGCGCCGACGAGCGCGTGATCGCGACCACGATCGCCGAACTGCCAGACCACCTCGCCGCCGCGCCGCCGTCCGGCCCGGTCGTGGTGCTAACCGGATGCGTGTTTGGCGATTATGTTGCAGCAGCGAATGCAACACCTGCTCCGCTCATTGAAGCAAAGGCGGGGTGCTCCACTAACTTGAGAAGCCGGATGGGCTCTGTGCGGCAATCACTAGGGCCAGAAGTCCACAGAGCACGATAAAACAAGCCATTGCCAACAAGAGCCTACGGCGCAGAATGCTGCACCGCACTGGAAGATTCCGCGAAAAGATTGCAAATGATGAAAGCCTCCAAATGGTGAATTCTCTAAAACCCCGCGACCGCATGTGTTCCATCCATGCCCAGCTAAACGCATAGCTGTAATAACCCGCCACACCCAACGCCACGAAGGCGAGGACACCGACAACAGATTCAACATTGTTCAGCACCTTGTGCAACGATCCACATCCTGTTGCCGCATCAGCGCGTAGGGCTGATTCGACGAAGGCGAAATCCGCCGCGCTGCTCCAACGCTCGAAATGGCGGATTACGCTAATCCGCGCTACGCGCAATGCTTACGTCACCAATGACCCTTACGCCGATTCCAAGCGTAGAGCAGATCAGCGAAACGGTCGTAGCCAAACCGGGAAATCTGGCGCGCGACCGGCAAACTCAGCAGGCGAGCGAGCCACGCATCTCCCGGCGTGCGCCGCCAAACCTCGATGGCACAGTCGGCGCCAACGAAGAGTCGCCCTTCGGCGTCCACCCCGTGCAGCCGGCGGCGTACGTCCTCGATCCCGGCACCGAAGCGGGCGAGCGCCGCGGGCTCCAAATTGATGTCGCGGAATTCGATGGCGCCGCTTTGTGCAGCGCGCACGAGGCGCCGCTTCTGCCATTCGATGCCGCCGTCACAGACGGGACATTTGGTGTTGTACCAGACGACAAGCTTGGAAGGCATCTGACATACCTTTTCGCCGCCGTAGCCCGGATGGAGCGACCTTGCTCTGCGAGCTTCGGAGGGTTTGCGTCCGCCGGAGCACGAAGGCGGAAGCGCAATCCGGGGCGGCGGTGACGACGGGAACGTTAGCAAAGATTGCGATCCTGTTCCCCGGATATGCCTTCGCTCGTCCGGGCTGCTCGCTGTCGCCAAGACCACAACCGGATAGCCGGACCGGCGTTCGAAGAATGTCCGGCCTGGCTGTCGTTTGCTACAACGCTTCCGGCAGCGCGAGTGTGTTATGGCGGGAAATGCTGAACGAGCCTGGGATGTGGGGCCGAAGACCAGGGTCTTCATATCCTATTCGCGAAAGGACATGGCGTTCGCCGATCGCCTTGAAACGGCGCTCAAAGCCCGCGGCTTCGAGCCGCTCATCGATCGCGAGGAAATTTATGCGTTCGAGGATTGGTGGAAGCGGATCGAAGCGCTGATCGGTCGGACCGATGCCGTCGTCTTCGTTCTGTCCCCGGACGCGGTCAAGTCTGAAGTAGCGCTCAAGGAGGTCGCATATGCGGCCTCGCTCAACAAGCGCTTTGCGCCGATCGTATGCCGACGGGTCGAGGACAGCGCCGTGCCAGCTTCGCTGCGCCGGCTGAATTTTATTTTCTTCGACGATGCAGAGAGCTTCGAAGCGAGCGCCGATAACCTCGCGGACGCGCTGCAAACCGACGTCGCATGGATCAGGCAGCATACCGAATACGGCGAAGCCGAGCGGCGCTGGTCGGCGGCCGGTCGGCCGAATGGCTTGCTGCTGCATTCGCCGACGTTGGAAGTGGCTGAGTACTGGAGGGCGTCGCGCCCGCGCAGCGCGCCTGAGCCGACCGCCGAGATTGCGGCTTTTATTGCCGCGAGCCGCCAAGCGGCGCTCTCTTCGCAGCGGCTGCGGCGGATCGTGCAAGCCTCGCTCTTCACGCTCATGGCCGCAACCATCCTCATCCTGGTCGGCTGGATCAACCAAGGTTTCCTGATCGGGCAATGGCGCTGGTACACGATCACGCGCCCCTACGCGGCTGCACAGGTCTGGCCGTATGTGTTGCCGGCGGCGAAGGAACGGATCCTGAAGCCGGGTGACTCGTTCAAGGAATGCGCGCGCGACTGCCCGGAGATGATCGTCGTTCCGGCGGGCTCGTTTACCATGGGCGGAAGCGAAAATGACGAACTGCCGGAGCACACGGTCACCTTTGCCAAACCGTTCGCCGTAGCGAAGCACGAGGTGACATTCGCCGACTGGGATGCTTGCGTTGCCGGCAACGGCTGCGACGCGTGGGCGCCGAGCGACCACGGTTGGGGCCGCGGACCACAGCCGGTAATCGACGTCAGCTGGGACGATGCCCAGCACTATGTGGCCTGGCTGTCGCGATTGACCGGCAAGCGGTATCGCCTGCTTTCCGAGGCGGAATACGAATACGCCGCGCGCGCCGGCACGACGACGCTTTATCCGTGGGGCGACGATATCAAGCGCAACGGCAATGCGATGGCCAGCTGCAGGGGGTGCGGCAGCAAATGGGACAATTCTCGAGTCGCTCCCGTCGGTTCTTTTCCGCCCAACAATTTTGGCCTCTACGACATGGCGGGGAATGTCTTCGAGTGGACCGAGGACTGCTATCACGAGAGTTACAACGGCGCGCCGACCGATGGATCAGCCTGGATCGGAGGCGGCGATTGCAAGCACCATGCGGTCCGCACTGGTTCGGGCGTGCAACCGCCGCTCCTCCTCCGCAGCGCGTGGCGCAACTGGGGCGCACCCAACGATCGGCGCAACGATATGGGTTTCCGTGTTGCGCGCACGCTGAATACGCCCTGAGGCCTCCGGGCAAACAAAAGCTGCCGGCAAGCCGATGATCGTGTTCATGATCGGCATCGCCGTGCTTTTATTGGGAAGCGGCCTTCTACGTCGGCATTTTTGGCATCCCGAAATGATGCCGCGCACGCTCCCTGCTATTGAGCCGGCCGGCAAAACCAACCCGACACCGCCAACCGCCCGCCGATCCAGCTCGACATGGCGCCCGTGTTGCGATCGATGCGCCGCATGATGACCGCACGTGCAGACGCCAGGCGCCAAGTAATGGTCGCGTCACTGACGTCGGCCGGCACTGCGCCATAGCCGTTGCCCTCGAGGTTGCCGGGTTCGGCGGCAACGCTGTGCGCAGAGAGGTCGACGACGTAGGTTTGCGCGGCGAAGCCGCCGACGGACGTGGCCGCACATGCCAGCGTCACCACCTCGGCGCCCGCCGGCGCAGCAAGCGCGAGACTTCCGATCGCCGCCGCGAGCGCAATGCCGCCGCTCATTCGCAACATGCGAGACACCTGGCTCCTCCGTCGGCAAACACGCGCAGCCCAGCTGCTGCGAATCAAAAAATGTCCGCACTCTCCGCATCTTAGCGGAAAAAGTGCGAATCAAGGCAGCGTGTCACAATTTCGGCGCCGGCGAACCAAACAAACCGCGCGAGAAATATATCGTCGGATCAAGGCGATGGCTCCCGCCGGCGGAATTTCTTGAATCCGCGTCTCGCGACGAAATAAAAAAGCCGCAACTCGCTCCCGAAGGGCGCTTTCTAGATGCGATCCGGAAGGTGGAGCGAGTGCGGTGCCTGCGCGCGGTCTCGCAAACCGCTCCC
>Ga0070741_10013332_pt1 | contig 14567 bp, 12 predicted proteins | sample Coa_R1_4_FD_66440 | JGI IMG/M metagenome (GOLD analysis project Ga0070741, IMG submission 66440) | Surface soil microbial communities from Centralia Pennsylvania, which are recovering from an underground coalmine fire - Coalmine... | ecosystem: Environmental > Terrestrial > Soil > Unclassified ...
GGCGCGGCAATCGCGTCACCGACGGCGCTGGCGTTGGTTGCGACCACGTTCCCGAAGGGCCCGGCCCGCAACGCCGCGACGGCGATTTTCGCCGCGATGACCGGCATCGGCTCGGTGATGGGCCTGATCGTCGGCGGCGCGCTGACCGAATTGTCTTGGCGCCTGGCGTTTCTGGTGAACGTGCCGATCGGAATTCTGATGGTGTACCTGGCGTACACCACGCTCGTCGAAACCCACCGCGAGCCAATGAAACTCGACGCCACCGGCGCCATCCTGGCCACCCTCGGCTGCACTGCGGCCGTGTTCGGCTTCTCGATGGGGCCCGAGGCCGGCTGGGTATCCCCGCTGACCATCGGCTCGGGTGTCGCCGCCGCGGTGTTCCTGTCCGCTTTCGCGTTCGTCGAGCGCTCGGCAGCCAACCCGCTCGTGCCGTTCGACCTGTTCCGTGACCGCAACCGGGTGGCGACCTTCGCCGCGGTATTCCTCGCCGGCGGCGTGATGTTCACGCTGACCGTGCTGATCGGCCTGTATGTGCAGGACATCATGGGCTACAGCGCGCTGCGCGCAGGCGTCGGCTTCATTCCATTCGTCATCGCGCTGGGGATCGGGCTGGGAGTGTCGTCGCACCTAGTGTCGAAATTCCCGCCGCGCGTGCTGGTGATCGCCGGTGGCGTTCTGGTGCTCGGCGCGATGATCTACGGGTCGACGCTCAACGGCGGCATCCCGTATTTCCCGAACCTGGTCCTGCCGATCACGGTCGGCGGGTTCGGCATCGGCATGATCGTCGTCCCGCTGACCGTGTCCGCGATCGCGGGCGTCGGCTTCGATCGCATCGGCCCGGTGTCGGCCATCGCGCTGATGCTGCAGAACCTCGGCGGCCCAGTGGTTTTGGCGATCGTTCAGGCGGTGATCACGTCCCGCACGCTGTACCTGGGCGGCACGACCGGCCCGGTGAAGAACATGAATCCCACGCAGCTGCATGCACTCGACCACGGGTACACCTACGGCTTGCTGTGGGTGGCCGGGGTCGCCGTCCTCGTCGGCGGCGTGGCCTTGTTGATCGGCTACACCTCCAAAGAGGTGGCGCACGCGCAGGAAGTCAAGGACGCGCTGGATTCCGGCGAGCTGTAGCTCGCCATCCAGCCGGCCCAACGTCGGCTTGTGTTCGACATTTCGGCCAAACCTCTGTCATAAGTCGACGTTCGCGGGCTCAATAGAGGGATGACCAGCATCCTCGAAGCGACCATTGAAGTCCGCAATCCCGCCGACGGGAGCGTCGTCGGCAAAGTGCCTGTTGAGACACCAGAGGCAGTCGCCGCCAAGGCCCGTGAGCTGCGTCTCTTCCAGGCGCAGTGGGAGGAAGTGGGTCCGCGCGGACGCAAGGAGTGGCTGCTGACGTTCGGTGACTGGATTCTCGACAACGCCGAGCGCCTCACCGACGTCGTGCAGTCGGAGAGCGGAAAAACCCGCGCCGACGCAGGCATCGAGGCGCCCGGGACGATCGACATGGTCGGCTACTGGGCCCGCAACGCCGAGCGGTACCTGGCCGACATCCGCGCAAAGCCGCACAGCGCGATGAGCGCCACCAAGAAGCTGACCATCGTGCACCGGCCCTATCCCGTCGTCGGGGTGATCACCCCGTGGAACTTCCCGTTCGCCGCTCCCTGCATGGACGTGCTGCCGGCCCTGGCTGCCGGCGCCGCGGTGCTGCTCAAACCGTCGGAGGTCACGCCGCTGAGCGCGGTCGAACTCGTTCGCGGCTGGGCGGAGATCGGCGCACCGCCGGTTTTGCAGATCGCCACCGGCTACGGCGACACTGGCGCGGCCGTCATCGCCAACTCCGACTTCGTCCAGTTCACCGGCTCCACCGCGACGGGCCGCAAGGTCGCGATGCAATGCGCTGAGCGGCTCATTCCGTACAGCCTGGAACTCGGCGGCAAGGATCCCGCGCTCGTGCTCGCCGACGCCGATCTCGACCGGGCCGCGAACGGCATCGCCTGGGGCGGCATGTTCAACTCCGGGCAGGTGTGCGTGTCGGTCGAGCGGGTCTACGTCGAGGCACCCGTGTACGACGAATTCCTGGCCAAGCTCACCGACAACGTGCGCCGGTTACGGCAGGGAAAGGACGGCAAGGGCAGAAAAGACGCGTATCGCTACGACGTCGGCGCAATGGCAACCGCCGCCCAGCGCGACATTGTCAAGCGCCATGTCGACGACGCCGTCGCAGCGGGTGCCCGGGTTACCACCGGGGGCAAGCCGGCGGGCGAGGGCACCTTCTTCGAGCCCACCGTGCTCGCCGACGTCGACCAGTCGATGTCATGCATGCAGGAGGAGACGTTCGGCCCGACGCTGCCCGTGGTCAAGGTCGCCGATGAGGCAGAGGCGCTCCGGCTGGCCAACGACTCCGCGTACGGCCTGTCGGCCACCGTGTGGACCGGCGACAAAGAGCGCGGCGAACGCATCGCCCGCCAGCTCGACGTCGGCGCGGTCAACGTCAACGACGCGATGTCCAATCTGTTCAGCCTTGCCCTTCCGATGGGCGGGTGGAAGAACTCCGGGGTGGGCAGCCGCTACGGCGGAGCCCATGGGATTCTGAAATACACTCGGGCCCAAGCGATTACATCGCCCCGCATCCCGACGCAGAGCAAAGAGCTGATGTGGTATCCGGTGTCGCGGCGCAAGATCAAAGTGGCGATGAGCGTCATGCTGGTGGCGGCGGGACGCGGCATGCGCCGGTTCGGCATCACGCCGAAAGCTCGTCGGTAGTGTCCTAGGCATGTTCGCGGCGCGACGTACCCACCGCTCGTCGCGCCCTCTGGCTTCCAGCGTCGTCGGCATCGCGATCATCGCGATCACCGGTATGCAGCTGATGTCGACGCTGGACGGCACGATCGTCATCGTCGCGCTGCCGCGCATGCAGGCCGAGCTGCATATGTCGGACGCGGCGAAAAGCTGGGTGATCACCGCCTACGTGCTGACGTTCGGCGGGCTGCTGCTGCTCGGCGGCAGGGTCGGCGACGCGATCGGGCACAAGCGAGCGTTCATCGGTGGCGTCGGAGTCTTCACGGCGGCGTCGCTGGTGTGCGGGCTGGCGTACGACCCGGCGATGCTGATCGCTGCCCGGGCCGTCCAGGGCACCGGGGCCGCGGTCGCCGCACCGACGGGTCTTGCGTTGATCGCGTCGACGTATGCGGTTGGCCACGCCCGCAACCAGGCGATGGCGGTGTCGGCAGCGATGCAGGGGATTGGTTCGGTCCTCGGCCTCGTGCTGGGCGGCGCGCTCACGGTGGTCTCTTGGCGGCTGGCGTTCTTGATCAATCTGCCGATCGGGATCGTCATCACCTACATCGCGGCGACGCGGCTGCGGGAAACACACCGCGAACGGCTGCGGCTCGATGCCACTGGCGCACTGCTGGCGACGCTGGCGTGCACCACGGCGGTATTGGTGTTCACCCAGGGGCCGCCGCTGGGCTGGAGCAGCGGCTGGGTGATTGGCGCAGCCGTGGCAACCGTGCTGCTGTTCGCGGCGTTTCTTGTCGTGGAACGCACCGCCGCGAACCCGATCGTGCCGCTGTCGCTGTTCACCCACCGCAATCGGGTGATGACGTTCGTCTCGTGGTTCATGGCCGGTGGGGTGTTGCTGGCGCTGACCGTGATGATCGGGCTCTACGTGCAAGTGGTCCTTGGTTATTCCGCTTTGAAGGCCGGCATCTGCTTCATCCCGTTCGCGGTCGCGCTCGGGCTGGGCAATGTGGCGGCCGCCCGGGTGGCGCCGTTGATCGCGCCGCGCTGGCTGATCATCGGTGGCGGCTTGTTCGTCCTCGGCGCGATGCTGTACGGCTCGACGCTGGACCGCCACCTGTCGTACTTCCCAGAGTTGTTCGTCCCGATCGTCGTCGGCGGGTTCGGCATGGGGGTGATCGGGGTGATTCTCCCGCTGTGCGCCCTTGCGGACGTCACGCCCAGCGAGTTCGGACCGGTGTCGGCGATCACGCTGATGGTGATGAACCTCGGCGGTCCGATGGTGCTGGTGGTGATCCAGGCCGTACAGACGTCGCGCACACTGTATCTGGAGAAAACCACCAAGCCGGCGTACGCCCTGGACCACGGCTATACCTACTCGCTGCTGTGGATCGCTGCCGTCGCGGTGTTCGTCGGTATCAGCGCGGCCTGCATCAGGTTCTCGGCCCGGCAGATCGCCGCGGCCCAGCACACCCGTGAAGCCGTAGAGGCCGGCGAGCTTTAAGGTTGTCGGCTGTGATCACCCGCATGTCCGAGCTGTTCCTGCGCACGCTGCGGGACGCCCCCGCCGACGCCGAGGTGCCCAGCCACAAGCTGCTGGTCCGGGCCGGCTACGTCCGGCCCATCGCGCCGGGGTTGTACACCTGGCTGCCGCTGGGTTTGCGGGTGCTGAGAAAAATCGAGCGCATCGTCCGCGAAGAGATGAATGCGATTGGCGGGCAAGAGATTCTGTTCCCCGCGCTGCTGCCCCGCGCGCCGTATGAGACTACGAACCGCTGGACGGAGTACGGCCACAGTGTGTTCCGGCTCAAGGACCGCCGCGACAACGACTACATGCTCGGGCCCACCCACGAAGAGCTGTTCACGCTCACGGTGAAGGGAGAGTACAACTCCTACAAGGATTTTCCGCTGGTGCTGTACCAGATCCAGACCAAGTACCGCGACGAGGCGCGGCCGCGTGCCGGCATTCTGCGGGGTCGCGAATTCGTGATGAAGGACTCGTATTCGTTCGACATCGACGAGGCCGGGCTCAAGGAGCAGTACCACGCGCATCGCGAGGCATACCAACGGATCTTTGACCGGCTCGGCGTGCAATATGTCATCGTTTCTGCGGTGTCCGGCGCGATGGGTGGCAGCGCCTCCGAAGAGTTCCTCGCCGAAAGTCCGATTGGGGAAGACACTTTCGTGCGGTGCCTGCAATCGGGCTATGCCGCCAACGTCGAGGCGGTGACCACCGCGCGTCCCGATCCAAAACCTTTCGACGAATTACCGCCGGCGGTGGTGCACGACACTGGCGACACCCCGACGATCAGCACGCTTGTCGAATGGGCGAATTCTGCGTTGGACCGCGAGGTGACCGCGGCCGACACGCTGAAGAACGTGATGCTGAAGGTCCAGTCGCCCGGCGGGGAGAGTGAACTGCTCGCGGTCGGTGTTCCCGGCGATCGCGAGATCGACGACAAGCGCTTGTCCGCCGCGCTCGACCCGGCCGAGTACGCGATGCTCGACGATGCCGATTTCGCCAAGTACCCGTTCCTGGTCAAGGGGTACATCGGGCCGAAAGCGTTGGCCGAGAACGATGTTCGCTACCTCGTCGATCCGAGGGTGGTGGACGGCACGGCGTGGATCACCGGCGCCGACGCGCAGGGCAAGCACGTCGTCGGCTTGGTCGCCGGCCGTGATTTCGTCCCCGATGGCACGATCGAAGCCGCCGAGGTGCGCGACGGAGACCTCTCGCCCGACGGTGCCGGACCGCTGGTGTCGGCGCGCGGAATCGAGATCGGCCACATCTTCCAGCTCGGCCGCAAATACACCGACGCGTTCTCCGTCGACGTACTCGGCGAGGACGGCAAGCCCGTGCGACTCATCATGGGCTCCTACGGAATTGGCGTCTCCCGGCTGGTCGCGGTGATCGCCGAACAGCACCACGACGAGATCGGCTTGCGGTGGCCGGCGTCAGTGTCGCCGTTCGACGTTCACCTGGTGATCGCCAACAAGGACACAGCCGCGCGCGACGGTGCCACCGCGTTGGCGCGCGACCTGGACCGGCTCGGCGTCGATCTGCTGCTCGACGACCGAGGCGCCTCGCCGGGGGTGAAGTTCAAGGACGCCGAGCTGCTCGGGGTGCCGTGGATTGTCGTGGTGGGCCGCGGCTGGGCCGACGGCGTCGTCGAATTGCGCAACCGCTTCAGCGGCGAAACACGCGAGGTCCCCGTCGACATCGCGGCAACCGAGATCGCTGCCGCGGTCTCGGGCTGAGCTACTCGTTCCCGCCCGGAAACGGCTTGGTCATCGGCCACTGGTTGTTCACGTGCCGCCAGCGTGCCGCCGACGCGGCGCACTGGCTCAAGGCGGTCACGGCGAAGGTGCGGTCCTCCGACGACGTCGCCTGTTCCAGCACCGCCCGCCACGCGACAGCATCGTCGTCTTCCATCTTGGCCGCCAGCGCTGACGCGTCGTTGACGTTCTTGACGGCCATCGGCAGCTGGTAGCCGATCGCGGCGATCGGCGCGACGACGCCCCGGGCGGTGAGCATCGCGATCGCGGTGTCGCGACGGGCACGGTGCTCGGCGAGCGCATCCGACACGAGGTCGTTGAGATCGGGTGTGGAGTGCGCGGACACAAACCCGTAGCCGTAGATCGTCGCGTGCTCCGCGGCGATCGCGTCGGCCAATGCTTTGTCCCCGCTTGACGTGGGCTGCTCGGTCGGGGTGGGTTGCGGCGACGTCATTGTGCGGGCGCCTTCAAAGCCAGCGGAACGGTCGCTGAGGTGGTGCACGATGCGGCGATCGAGCCGAGCAGACCCGCCCGATAGCCGGATGAGTTCGCCGCAAGTTTGCCTGCGCTGTCGGCAGATTCACGTAACGCGGCGGTGACGTCGTCGCGGGACGGAGGTGGCGTCGCGCCCGGCGATCGCGTCACCGCGGGCGGTGCCGACGACGCCGCCGACGCGCCGGTGGCTCGGGCGATCTCTTCGGACAGGGCCTTCGCATGCGCAGCGCGTTCGTCGGCGACCACGTTGAGCAGCGGAGCGTAGAAGGCGCCGGCCGGGCCGGCGGCGGCACTGGCCATCTGGCTGTCGCGGTGAGCGAGATCGAGTTGCGCTTGCAGCTCGTCGGTCTGGGCCGACTGCTTGGACCCGCAGGCTGCGGTTGCGCCGAGAGCAGCGAGGGCAGCGGCGCCGATCAGCACGCTACGGCGACTGACCGGGCGCGGGCGCGACATGGCGGCCATCCTGCCATCCGCCGTCGGTCCGCCTACGGGCTGTCGACTGGAACTATGGGCGGCGCCGTTTCGGGCGTTTCGGAGCCGGTGTCAGCTGCCGGGGCCTCTTGTCCGGACGGCACCACGATCGGCGTCGGAGCCGGCGTCTGAGTCTTCTTGCCGCTGTTGCCGTTCTCTGCGTTCATGACGCTGCTGGGTGGCCAGCTCAGATCGGTTGGAGGCCATACGGTGTTCTCGCCCGCTGACGAGGAGTTGAAATCGCTGCTGCTGCTGCCGATTTGCGTGACGTCGTTGGTGTTGCTGTTGCTGTTGCTGTTGTCGGCATGAGCGACGCCCGGGCACGCGATCGCGAGGACCACAGCCCCGATCGCGGCCAGTGTGCGAATGCGACTGCTCATAGCGTGACGATGTCTCCGTAGACGTTGACGCTGTCATTGCCATTGTCCGTCGTGATCTCCGCGAAAGCGAAGAATCGCATGACCACATGACCGGCGCACCCGTCGATTTTCACGTGCGCGTCGTGAACGGTCACCTCGCCGTTTCGGCCCTTGAGCGCAAGCTTTCCCAGGCCCAGCGTGTTGATGTTGCCGGGCAACAGGTTGATCGAACCGTTGGGGCTGATGTCGGCGTTCGGGCCGAGTGCGCTCAGCAGGTTCGAGCTGCTGGTGTCGAAACCGCCCACGCCAACGTCGCCGCTGAGCCCAACGTTGCCACCCTGGCTCACGTCGAGTTGACAGCCCAGTTGCTCGCCGAGCAGGAGATTGCCGGAGTTCACCGCGGAGGTGCCGTCGCCGTCGATGTTGGCCACGGCCTTGCCGCTGACGAACGCTTCCTTCGTCAGCGGGGTGTCCGCCATGTTCGCAACCGAGTCGACGGTCATTTGCGTCAGGCTGGCGCTCAGGTGCCAGCCGTCGTCGGTGTCCGCCGACCGTGACACGTCCGCGATCGTCATCGGATCGGCCGCGGCCACCCCGCTGCAGACCAACAGAGGACTGACGGCGACGGCGATCCGACGAACGATCGTGCGCACAACACCGCCTTATGTCTGCAGTCGGTCGGGGTAACGATATTGCCGCGTCTCGCATATCGCGTGTTCGGCGCGCGTGCGCACAGCTATCTGTTAGCGAGTTGGCATCATCCTCACGACTGCGGGTCGATCGGGCCGTTGAGCACGCGTTCTGGCGTATCCTTGGGGGCTGGCTCCCATGTGCGGAGCGACTGGCCGGACAACTCAAGATGAGGAGCTCGCCGTGGCCCCGTGGCTGCCGTCGCAGGAACAGGTGATCGAGCTACTCGATAACGAGTTCGCGCGCGCCGGCTATGAAATCGAGGACGTGGTCGTCGACGCAAATGCCCGTCCGCCCCGCGTCAGGGTGATCGCTGACGGCGACGAACCGCTCGACCTCGACACGATCGCGACGCTCTCACGTCGCGCGTCGACGCTGCTCGATTCGGCGGACACCAATGACGGTGCCGGCCGCTACGTGCTCGAGGTCAGCTCACCCGGCGTCGAACGGCCGTTGACGTCGGAGAAGCATTTCCGCCGGGCACGCGGCCGCAAGGCGGAGTTGACGCTGACCGACGGGTCGACGATGACGGGGCGCCTGGGTGAGGTTCACGACGGCCGGCTCCGCGTCGTCGTCCGCGCCAAGCAGTCCGAGTGGACCGTCCGCGAGATTTCACTCGACGACGTCGTCAAAGCCGTTGTCCAGGTTGAGTTTTCGGCGCCGAATCCGCGCGAGCTCGAACTTGCGGGGTTGGCTACATGAACATCGACATGGCGGCCCTGCACGCGATCGAAGTCGACCGCGGGATGACGGTGGGCGAGCTACTGGAGACCATCAAGTCGGCCCTGCTCACGGCGTACCGCCACACCCACGGTCATCAACCAGATGCGCGCATCGAGATCGACCGCAAGACCGGTGAGGTCACCGTCATCGCGCGCGAGGTCGACGAAGACGGCAACGTCATCAGCGAATGGGACGACACCCCAGAAGGTTTCGGCCGCGTCGCCGCGACCACCGCTCGTCAAGTCATGCTGCAGCGGCTGCGCGATGCCGAGAACGAGAAGACCTACGGCGAGTTCTCGGCGCGCGAAGGCGACATCGTCGCCGGCGTCATCCAGCGCGACGCCCGAGCGAATGCTCGCGGACTCGTTGTCGTCCGAATGGGCAGCGAGACGAAGGGATCCGAGGGAGTGATCCCTGCCGCCGAGCAGGTGCCCGGCGAACGCTACGAGCACGGCGACCGCCTGCGCTGCTACGTCGTCGGGGTCAGCCGCGGCGCCCGCGAACCGCTGATCACCCTGTCGCGGACGCACCCGAACCTGGTCCGCAAGCTGTTCTCCCTCGAGGTGCCCGAGATCGCCGACGCGTCGGTGGAGATCGTCGCGGTCGCGCGCGAGGCGGGGCACCGGTCCAAGATTGCGGTGCGCTCGCGGGTGCCCGGGCTCAACGCGAAGGGCGCCTGCATCGGGCCGATGGGCCAGCGGGTGCGCAATGTGATGAGCGAGCTGTCGGGCGAGAAGATCGACATCATCGACTACGACGAGGACCCGGCGCGGTTCGTCGCCAACGCGTTGTCTCCGGCGAAAGTCGTCTCGGTGTCGGTGATCGACGCCAACGCGCGGGCGGCGCGCGTCGTCGTGCCCGACTTCCAGCTGTCGCTGGCCATCGGTAAGGAAGGGCAGAACGCCAGGCTGGCGGCCCGGCTGACCGGTTGGCGCATCGACATTCGCAGCGACAGCGAACCGCAGCACGAGGCCTAGCCGACCGGCCCGACGCCCGATCGGGGAACTGAGCAGCGTGACGGTAGACTGCATCGTGATCCAGCGCGAGACTTCGGCTCCCAAGCAGGGGCCGGTGCGGACCTGCATCGGGTGCCGAAGACGAGAGCTGGCTGTCGAACTGCTTCGCGTGGTTGCGGCGCCGACAGGGAATGGCGAGTACGCCGTGACCGTTGACACCGCAGGTCATCTGCCGGGGCGAGGTGCCTGGCTGCACCCCGACCAGCAGTGTTTGCGCGCGGCGATTCGGCGGCGAGCCTTCGGTCGAGCGCTGCGCATCACCGGTTCGCCGGACACATCCGCGGCCGCCGAGCACATCACTGCGCTCGAGGTCGGCAACAGAACAGGTAGCGAAGAACATGAGCACACCGTGAAGTCCCGATGACCATGCGTCGTAGCTAAACCCGAGGCGCCGGCCTACCCGGCCCCGCCTCGAGAGATGGAGAGGTAGTGGCAGGTAAGGCCCGCGTGCACGAGTTGGCGAAGGAACTCGGTGTCACCAGTAAAGAAGTCCTCGCCCGGCTGAGTGAGCAGGGCGAATTCGTGAAGTCGGCGTCGTCGACCGTGGAAGCCCCGGTCGCGCGGCGCCTGCGGGAATCATTCGGCGGCGCGAAGGCCGCGCAGCCCGCGGCGGGCAACGGCAAGGCCGCGAAGGCGACCGCACCGGCGAAGGCCGCCGCGCCGCCTGCCGCGCCGGCCCCACCTGCTCCAGCTGCCCCAGCTCCTGCACCGCCTGCGCCGGCGGCCAGCGCACCCGCCCCCGCCCCGGCGCCTGTGGCCCCCGGCCCGGCAGGCCCGCGACCTGGGCCGCGGCCCGGCCCGCGCACTCCGCGCGTCGGCAATAACCCGTTCTCCAGCGCACAGCCGGTCGAGCGGCCGATCCCTCGTCCGCAAGCCCCTCGGCCCGGCATGCCGAGGCCGGGTGTGCGTCCCGGCGCGTCGCCGGGCAACATGCCGCCTCGACCGGGCGGCGGCGTCGGCGGACAGCGGCCCGGTGGCCCTCGCCCCGGACCGGGCGGCCGCGGTGCCGGCGCGCCCGCGGGCGGTCGGGGCGGCCCAGGCGGTGGCAACTACCGCGGCGGCGGTCCCGGCGGCGGCGCGCCTGCCGGCGGTGGTTTCCGCGGCCGTCCCGGCGGCGGCGGTCGACCAGGCCAGCGTGGAGGAGCAGCCGGCGCGTTCGGCCGTCCGGGCGGCGCACCGCGGCGCGGTCGCAAGAGCAAGCGGGCGAAACGCGCCGAATACGAAAACATGCAGGCGCCGGTCGTCGGTGGTGTGCGGTTGCCGCATGGCAACGGCGAGACCATTCGGCTGGCCCGCGGCGCGTCGCTGTCCGACTTCGCCGAGAAGATCGACGCCAACCCGGCTGCGCTGGTGCAGGCGTTGTTCAACCTCGGCGAGATGGTCACCGCAACTCAGTCCGTCGGCGACGAGACGCTGGAGCTGCTCGGCAGCGAGATGAACTACAACGTCCAGGTCGTCAGTCCCGAGGACGAGGACCGCGAACTGCTGTCGTCGTTCGACCTGACCTACGGCGAAGACGAAGGCGGCGAGGAAGACCTGCAGACGCGCCCGCCCGTCGTCACTGTCATGGGTCACGTCGACCACGGCAAGACGCGACTGCTGGACACCATCCGCCAGGCCAACGTCCGCGAGGAGGAGGCTGGCGGCATCACCCAGCACATCGGCGCCTACCAGGTGACCGTCGACCTCGACGGCACCGAGCGGCCGATCACGTTCATCGACACCCCGGGCCACGAAGCGTTCACCGCGATGCGTGCCCGCGGCGCGAAGGCGACCGACATCGCGATCCTGGTGGTGGCCGCCGATGACGGCGTGATGCCCCAGACGGTGGAAGCGGTCAACCACGCGCAGGCCGCCGACGTGCCAATTGTGGTGGCAGTCAACAAGATTGACAAGGAAGGTGCCGACCCGGCGAAGATCCGCGGACAGCTGACCGAATACGGTTTGGTGCCAGAGGAATTCGGCGGCGACACCATGTTCGTCGACATCTCGGCCAAGCAGGGCACCAACATCGAGGCGCTGCTCGAGGCCGTCGTGCTGACCGCCGACGCGGCACTGGACCTGCGGGCCAACCCCGACATGGAGGCCCAGGGTGTGGCGATCGAGGCTCACCTGGACCGCGGCCGCGGACCGGTGGCGACCGTGCTGATTCAGCGCGGCACGCTGCATGTCGGCGACTCGGTGGTGGCCGGCGACGCGTACGGTCGCGTCCGCCGCATGGTCGACGAGCACGGCGGCGACGTCGAGGCGGCCCTGCCGTCGCGGCCGGTGCAGGTCATCGGGTTCACGTCGGTGCCCGGCGCCGGTGACAACTTCCTCGTCGTCGACGAGGACCGCATCGCCCGTCAGATCGCCGACCGGCGCAGCGCCCGCAAGCGCAACGCGCTGGCGGCCCGCACTCGCAAGCGGATCTCGCTCGAGGACCTGGATTCGGCGCTGAAGGAAACCAGCCAGCTGAACCTGATCCTCAAGGGCGACAATGCCGGCACCGTCGAAGCGCTGGAAGAGGCGCTGCTCGGAATCCAGGTCGACGACGAGGTCGAGCTGCGGGTGATCGACCGCGGTGTCGGTGGCATCACCGAGACCAACGTCAACCTGGCGTCGGCGTCGGACGCGATCATCATCGGGTTCAACGTGCGCGCCGAGGGCAAAGCCACCGAGCTCGCGAACCGCGAGGGCGTGGAAATCCGCTATTACTCGGTGATCTACCAGGCGATCGACGACATCGAGAGCGCGCTGAAGGGCATGCTCAAGCCGGTCTACGAGGAACGCGAGCTGGGCCGCGCCGAGGTGCGCGCGCTGTTCCGGTCGTCGAAGGTCGGCATCATCGCGGGCTGCCTCGTCACGTCGGGCATCATCCGCCGCAACGCGAAGGCCCGGTTGCTGCGCGATTCCGTGGTGGTGTCCGAAAACCTCACGGTGCAGTCGCTGCGCCGGGAGAAGGACGACGTCACCGAGGTTCGCGACGGCTACGAGTGCGGTCTGACGCTTTCCTACAACGACATCAAGGACGGCGACGTGATCGAGACCTACGAGCTGGTTGAAAAAGAAAGGGTCTAAATGGCCGATCCGGCACGCGCACGTCGGTTGGCCAAGCGGATCTCCAGCATCGTCGCGTCGGCGATCGAGTTCGAGATCAAGGACCCGCGGCTGGCCGGTGTGACGATCACCGACGCGAAGGTCACGGCGGACCTGCACGACGCGACGCTGTACTACACCGTGATCGGCCGCACGCTCGACGACGATCCGGACTACGCCGGTGCTGCGACGGCTTTGGAGCGGGCGACGGGCGTGCTGCGGACGAAAGTTGGTGCAGGAACCGGCGTTCGATTCACCCCGACGCTGACGTTCGTGCGCGACACCGTGCCCGACACGGCGCACCGGATGGAGGAGCTGCTGGCCCGGGCGCGGGAGGCCGACGCCGAAGTGGCGCGCGTACGGCAGGGTGCCAAACCGGCGGGGGACGAGCAGCCGTACCGTGTGGTGGGGACTGACGACGGGCAGGACGACGGTGACCGCGATCGAGACGACTGACAGGACGCGCGTCGACGCGCACGGTGCGGCCGACGCGTTGTCCGCGGCTCGCACGGTCGACATCATCTGCCACGTAAACCCCGATGCCGACAGCGTCGGCGCAGGACTGGCACTCGCCCTGGTGCTCGATCGCGACGGTGTCGACGTGCAGGTGAGTTTCGCTTCTCCCGACATTCTTCCCGAGTCGTTACGGACGCTGCCCGGTTGCGAACTGCTGGTGACGCCCTTGGACCTGCGTCGTGACGCCGATTTGGTTGTCACCGTCGACGCGCCGAGCCTGAACCGGTTGGGCGTGCTTGCGGACGTCGCTGCGCCTGGACAGGCGGTGCTGGTGGTCGACCACCACAAGTCGAACGAGTTGTTCGGCAGTCTGAATTTCGTTGACGTCGAGGCGGATTCGACGACTGTGCTGATTGCCGACATCCTCGATGCCTGGGGTAAGCCGATCGACCGCGATGTCGCTACATGCATCTACGCGGGATTGACCACCGACACCGGGTCGTTCCGGTGGGCGAGCGTACGTGCGCTCCGGCTGGCAGCCCGGCTGGTCGAGGCCGGCGCCGACAATGCGGCGATCTCACGGCAGCTGCTGGATACGCATCCGTTCGCGTGGTTGCCGATGCTGTCGCGGGTGCTGGCGACCGCGCGGCTGTTGCCCGACGCGGTCGGAGGGCGTGGGCTGGTCTACGCGGTCGTCGGTCACGAGGACTGGGTGAAGAGCCGACCCGAAGAGGTCGAGAGCGTCGTCGACATCGTTCGCACCGTTCAGCAGGCCGAAGTGGCTGCGGTGTTCAAGGAGACGGAACCTCAGCACTGGTCGGTGTCGATGCGCGCGAAATCGTTCGATTTGGCTTCTGTCGCAATGCAATTCGGTGGGGGTGGGCATCAGCTCGCGGCAGGCTATTCGGCGAGTGGCCCGATCGAGGATGTCGTCGCAGCGCTGCTGCGCGCGGTTGGCTGAGCGTCACACGCGTCACTGCGGCGGTGCGGTGGGCATCGTTTCTCTCTGCGGGCGAGCGATGCGTACCCGACTTGGCTCACGTTAGTGCGCATTGCTGGGCGCAACCGTGAACGAATTCCTCTATGCCCCAATCCCTTCTATGCCTCGCTAGGTGCTGGGAAATAGCCGACTACCTAGTTGTTGGTCGACGGTGGTGGTTGGGGTTCGAAGGGTTGGTACCACCACCAGTCGGCACGCTCACCGGTGGGTCCGGGGTAAGGCGGGACGGCGGGTGGGGGATGAGTTGGTGGGCGGGCGAGC
>Ga0070741_10013333_pt1 | contig 14566 bp, 16 predicted proteins | sample Coa_R1_4_FD_66440 | JGI IMG/M metagenome (GOLD analysis project Ga0070741, IMG submission 66440) | Surface soil microbial communities from Centralia Pennsylvania, which are recovering from an underground coalmine fire - Coalmine... | ecosystem: Environmental > Terrestrial > Soil > Unclassified ...
CGCCAGCCGAGCTTGTTGTACGCGAGGTCGCCGAGTCCGGCGTTCCACATCGCACCGTCACCGTTGAAGCGGAAGAAGTTCGGCGCGCGCACCTTCAGCGTCGTGTCCTGAGCGCCGGCGGAGCCGTCGACGAACGTCTTCGTGGGATGCTGCTTCGCGTAGTTCGCGACCGCGATCGACTCGTCACCGGAGAGCGGGCCGATCATGATGTCGGCGTGAAGCTGCTCCATGAGCCGCTTCGTCTCCTTGATGGCCAGGTCGGCCCTGTCGCTCCCGCAGCCGATCCCGACGAGCTTGAGCGGGTGACCGTTGATCTGGCCACCGACCCAGCCGTCACGCGGCTTGTTCGGGTTCTTGGCATGGGCGCCCGCGAACTGCGACATCGCCGTAACGACGCCTGCGAGGTCCTGGTTGTCGAACGAGCCGAACGCGCCCTGGCAGTCGGACAGGACTGCGATGCGGATCGGCGTCGCATTCGTGCGGGCGGTCGCCGAAGCTGCAACGACGGCCGCGGCGATCACGACCAGCGCTGCGAGCGGAACGAGCTTCCACCTGCGCTTGAGAGCATGCATTGCGATGCCCTCCTCCTTTCGAACCGGTTGGATGGTGCAGAACATCTGGGGGGTCAGCCTTTGTAGCGGCATTTCGGGGTGTTCGGGGGTGTCGAGGCCTCCTTTCAGACACTGGGCTCCACCTGGCCGACGTCGATCGGGTTGCGATCGCGGTCGGTCGGCCCCCGGCGCCGCCCGAACGTGAGTGCGACCACGCGCTCCCACAGGCCGATCAGGCCGCCCGGCGAGACGAGGATGATGAGCAGGAAGACGACGCCGATGAGCGAGTTGAAACGCGTGCTGAGCGACCAGAACCCGATCCGCTGGACGTAGTTCTGGAGCACGACGAAGAAGAGGGCACCGACCCACGCGCCTTCGAGGCGGTAGAGCCCGCCGACGACCGCGATCACGAGCACGTCGATCGTGGAGCCCAGGTCGATCGAGGCCGGATCGATGTGGCCGTTCCACCAGACGAAGAGGACGCCGCCGATCGCTGCCACGAAGCCCGCGACGCCGAACGCGATCGTCCGGTGCAGCGCGACGTTGTAACCGAGCGACGACATCCGAATCGGGTCGTCGCGCACGCCCTGCAGCGAGAGGCCGAAGGGCGTTCGGACGAGGTACCGGAGCAGGAGGTAGACCACCAACGCCGCTCCGAGCGTGACGTAGTACAGCCGGTTCGCGTGCGCGTTGACGTTGCCGATCACGTGCGGCGCCGGAATGCCGCTGATGCCGCCGAACCCGGAGACGTCGGTCACCTGGCCGAACGTGAGGTTCGCGATCACCGAATACGTCAGCGTGATCATCAGGAAGTAGATGCCGACGCTGCGGCTCGCAAGCGCGCCGAAGAGGATCGCGATCGCGGTCGCGATCGCGATCCCGAGCAGGACGCCCCACCACGGGTTCCAGCCGAGGTTCAGCCCCTTGGTGTTGCCGTTCGTCGTCGCGTTGCCGACCACGAAGCCGGCGATGCCGTAGATCGCGATTTGTGCGAGCGACACCATCCCGCCGTACGCGGAGAGGAAGATCAGGCTCGCCGCGACGATGCCGAGGAACAGCATCTGCGTCAGCAGCGCGCCGACCCAGTAGCTCGAGAGGTAGAGCGGCGCGAGGACCGCGAGGAGGAGCGCCGCGAGGCCGACGGCGCGGTCGACGTAGACGGGCCTCACGCCGGCCGCCCGAACAGGCCCAGCGGCCGGACCGCGAGCACGATCGCGACGAGCGCGAACGTGAAGATGATCGAGTAGTACGTGTAGTTCGCGGGGAGATAGGCAGCGGCGAAGTTCGACGTGATTCCGAGCAGCAGCGCGCCGATCGCGGCACCGCCGAGCGAGCCCATCCCGCCGATGATCACGACCACGAGCGAGTAGAGGAGCCACGTCGCGTCGACGCCGGGCGCGAGGCTCGCGAACGAGCCGCCGATCACGCCGCCGAGGCCGGCGAGCGCGGACCCGACGATGAACGCGACCGCGAAGGTGAGCTGGATGTTGATCCCGAGCGCCGAGACCATCGCGCGGTCGTCGACCCCTGCGCGGATGACCATGCCGGTGCGCGTCCGCTTTAGCCAGAGCCAGAGGAGCACGGCGATGCCGACGGCGATCGCCAGGATGACGAGCCGCGTCTCGGTGTACTGGATGCCCTTGACGCGGAGGTTGACGAACGTGTCCCAGTTGCGCGGCCACGCGATGTCCTCGGCGATGCCGCCGAAGTGGGCGAGCATCTGGTCGGCGAGGATGATCGAGATCGCGATCGTGATCAGCGCCTGGCGCAGGTCCTGTCCCTGGTTCCAGCGCAGGAAGACCTGCTGCATGACGAGCCCCATGCCGGCGATGACCGCGGTGCCGACGAGCGCCGGCACGATCCAGTGCGTCAGGTTGATCTGCGAGCTCGAGAGGCCGAACGAGCCTCCTTCGCCGACGAAGTGCCGCTGGAGCTTCAGCGCGACGTAGCCGCCGAAGAGGAAGAACGCACCGTGCGCCATGTTGACGACGCGCATCAGGCCGAAGATGAGCGTGAAGCCGCTCGCGACGACGAAGTACAGCGCGGCGGCGGTGACGCCGTTCAGGAGCGTGATCAGGAAGTCCTTCGGATCGTGGACGGCGGAGCCGAACGACGTCCCCCACTTGCCGGTCGTCGGCGCGAGGAACAGAACCCACAGAAGCGGCAGGACGACGACGATCGCGAGAAGCGTGAATCCCAGCAGGCGCAGCAGCCGCGCGCGTGCGGCGAACGCGCGCGCGCCTCCGCCGCCGACCCGCCGGACCCCGATCGCGGGCGTCACGCGGCCGTGGGCTCCAGGTACAGGACCGCGGTCCGGGATTCCGCGGTCTGGGGAACCACCTCGTCGAGCTTGCGGAGCTGCGGGTACTTGGTTCTGTCGAGCGTCGATGCGTCGGGCCAGTTGAGCTCGATCAGGTTGTCCGCCGGGTCGCGGAAGTAGAGCTGCACTTGCCCCGACGGGAGCTCGACGAGGTCGTTGCCCCACTCGCTCGACGTCCAGGCGGCCACAGCCTCGAAGGCCGCGTCGAAGTCGTCCACCGTCATGCCGATGTGATGCCGCGCGGGTGCCTCGCCCTCGTCCTCGAGGAAGAGGTGGAGCTGCAGGGAGCCGACGCGCAGCCACTGGACCGGCGTCGCGAAGCGCGGAGTCGGGATCGGTTCCATGCCGAATACCTCGACGTAGAAACGCGTGGATAGTTCGAGGTCGCGAGCAGAGATGCTGACGTGGTTGATCCCCGTCACGCGCACGGCGGCAGTGTGCTGCCTTTCCCGCGATAGGTCAAGAGCGGGCGAAGTGCATCGGAGCGATAGCCTCCGACTATGAACTTCCGGCAGCTCGAGTGCTTCGTCGCGGTGGTCGAGGAGGGCTCCTTCACCCGTGCCGCCCGGCGGGTCGGGATCTCGCAGCCGTCGCTCTCGCTCCACATCCGCAGCCTCGAGGGGGAGCTCGGCGGGTCGGTGTTCAACCGGCTCCCGCGCGGCATCTCGCTGACGCCGGTCGGCCGGACGCTGCTCCCGGAGGCGCGCATCGCGGTGCGCGCCGTCGAGCGCGGAATCCGCAGCGCGCGCTCCACGCTCGCGGTCGAGGGAGGCGAGCTCGAGATCGCGACGGTGCTCTCGCTCGCGGTCGGCGTGCTGCCGCGCCACATCGGCAGGTGGCACGAGCTGCACCCCCGGGTGTCGATCCGGCTGCACGAGTTCCGGCACCGCTCGCTGCTCGAGGACGCGGTCGAGCAGGGCGTCGCCGATTTCGCGCTCGGGCCGATGCCGGTCCGCAGCTGGGACGGCCCCCTCGAGACCGTCGGCTGGGAGGAGTTCGTGCTCGTCGTTCCGTCACGTGACGTGCTCGCGGGAGCGGTGAGCGTGCGGCTCGAGGAGCTCGCGGAACGCCAGTGGGTCCTCTACCACCCGGACCACGGACTCGCCGGCATCGTCGAGGAGGTCTGCCGCGGCGCGGGGTTCAGACCGCAGGGGACGGTCCGGACGTCGCAGGCCGAGGGCGCGGTCCGGCTCGCCGCGGCGGGCCTCGGCATCGCGCTCGTCCCCGACAACATCGTCCTGCGCGGAGTCGAGTGCGACGTCTTGCGCTTCGAGCCGAGGCTCGTCCGCGACCTGGCGGTGTACGCGCGCGTGCCGCTGTCGCCGACCGCTGCCGCGTTCGTGGACGTCGTCCGCGCCGCGGAGGAACCCAGGCCGGAGGGGATTCGAACGATCCATCTGTAGACCGCCCTCTCTAGACTGGCCGCCGTGCGCCGCGCCGCGACCATCGCCCTCCTCGGGCTGTGCACGGCGGCGTGCGGAAGCGGTGCGAAGCAGACGGCGACGACGAGCAGCTCTCCGCCGCGACCGCGCCCGCCGGCGTTCGCGGGCGCGGTCGCGCGGACGCTCGCAGAGCAGACCGCCCGCCTCGACCAGACGACCACGATCGTGGTCGGCGGCGCGGAGATCAAGGCGCACGACAGCGGCACGATCGCCTTCGACGCGAGCCGCGCGCACCTCTACAAGCTCGAGCCGGGCACGTCGGTGCCGGGTGAGGTGATCGTGGTCGGTCCGATCACGTACACGAACGCGAACGTCCAGGCGGCGCTCAACTCGCCGGGCGTGCGGCCGTGGACGAAGCTTGACACGCGCAAGCTGCCTGCGCGCATCCGTCGCAGCCGGCCGGACGAGCTGGCGCACGTCGTCGCCCCGGTGTTCCTCGCGTCCGGAGCGCGGAACGTGTCGCTCGCCCGGACGGTCGCCGACGGCGCGGTCTACTGGGCACGGATCGACCCGGCGCTCGTCGTCCGGCGCGTGCCGGCGGCGGAGCGGACGATCGTCTCGACCGCCCTCCGCGGCGACTATCCGCGCACGCAATTCAATGCGAAGTTCTGGCTCGACGCGCACGGCCGGATCCGCCGCGTGATCGTCGCGTATGCGACCTCGCGGGGCACGCCGGTGTCGATCGACACGTCCTACTCCGGTTTCGGCGTCCGCGTGGCCGTGAAGCCGCCTCCTGCGAACCGCGTCACCGACATCACGCCGCGCTGACGTTTTCCTCGCGCTCCCACGCGAGGCCGGCGGCGAGCACCACCTCGTCACGCGGAGCGATCAGCTGCAGGTCGCCGATCGCGAGCGCCGCCCAGCCGATGACGTTGAAGGGACGCAGGAATGCTGTCACCGCGAGGCGGACGTCGAGCTCGTCGCAGTCGACGGGCGGTACCTCGATGCCGAGCGCCGGGGCGACGTACAGATCGACGGGCGGTCTGTACCGCCGCCAGACGGCGACCGCCTCGCGCGCCTGCTCCACCTCGGCCGGGTCGACGTCCTGCGCCAGCTCGAGCTTCCTGCGCACGTTGTCGCCGTAGTCGGCGGCGCGCGACGGGAACGTCTCGCGGTGCGCCTCGGCCGCCTCGTGGAAGAAGAGCGGCCAGGTGTCCGCCGGCGGCTCGGGCACGCGCACCTCCTCCACGGCCGCGCCGGCGGCCTCGAGCCGCTCGACGTACGCCGCGGCGGCGTCGTTCCGGGGCAGCGCCGGGCCGCCCACCGACGGAGGCTCCGCGAGCAGGCCGATGCGAAGACCGGCGAGTCGCGGCTCCGGCACCGGCTCGCTCGCGAGCACCGACCAGGCGGCGGCGACGTCGGCGACGGTCGTCGCCATCGGGCCGATCGTGTCGAAGGTCGGACACAGGGGATAGACGCCGTCGATCGGGATGCGCCCCCAGCTCGGCTTCAGCCCGACGACGCCGCAGCACGCCGCCGGCAGCCTGATCGACCCGCCCGTGTCGGTGCCCACGCCGAGGTCGCAGAGGCCCGCGGCGAGGGCGGCGGCGTTGCCCCCGGACGAGCCGCCCGCGAGCCGTCCCGGCAGGCGCGGGTTTTGGACGGTCCCGTACCACGGGTTCTGGCTCGTCACGCCCCACGCGAACTCGTGCAGATTCGCCTTGCCGGTGACGACCGCGCCGGCTCCGACCAGCTTCTCGACCGCCGACGCCGTTCGCCGGGGGACGTGCTCGGCGTAGATCTTGGAGCCGTACGTCGTGCGAACGCCGGCGACGTCGACGAGGTCCTTCACGAGCAGGCGCTTGCCGCGCAGCGGTCCGGCTTCGGGCGCCGCGGGCTCGACCTCGGTGATGATCGCGTTGTACGGGTCCGTCATCGAAGGAGCGCGACCGCCTCGATCTCGACCCGCGCGCCTTCGAGGACGAGCTTCGAGACCTCGACGAGCGTGCTCGCCGGCCGGACGTCGCCGAACACCTCCTGCCGGACCACGTTCACCGCGGCGCGGTCGGACACGTCGGTCAGGAAGACGGTGACCTTCACGACGTCGCCGATGCCTGCCCCTGCCGCCGCGAGCACGGCTTCGAGGTTCCGGAACACCTGCCGGGTCTGGTCGACCACGTCGTCCCCGCCGACGAGCCGGCCGTCGGCGTCGACGGCGATGCAGCCCGAGACGAAGAGCAGCTCGCCCGCGCGGACCGCATCGGTGTAGTGGCTGACGGGCTCGGCGAGGCCCTCCACGCGGATCTCCTCCCGCCTAGCCAACGCCCGCCTCCGCACGGATGCCGGACAAGGTCGCCCGAGGAGTGATCGCCTCGGGGTCGACCCGCAGCGAGAGCAGTGCCGGCCGGCCGGCCTCGAGTGCGCGTTCGAACGCGGCCGGGAAGTCTGCCGTCCGCGTCACCTCCTCGCCGTGAGCGCCGAACGCACGCGCAAGCGCTGCGAAATCCGGGTTGACGAGGTCCGTGCCGACGACGCGGCCGGGGTAGTTCCGCTCCTGGTGCATGCGAATCGTCCCGTACATGCCGTTGTCGACGACGAGGACGACGATCGGGAGCTCGTATTGCACCGCGGTCGCGAGCTCCTGGCCGAGCATCAGGAAGTCGCCGTCGCCCGAGAAGCAGACGACGCTGCGGTCGGCCGCGACGAGCTTCGCCGCGACGGCGGCCGGGACGCCGTAGCCCATCGCGCCGCTCGTCGGCGCGACTTGGGACGGAAAGCGGTGGAACCGCCAGAAGCGGTGGATCCACACCGTGTGGTTCCCGGCTCCGTTCGTGACGATCGCGTCGGGAACACGCTCGCGCATGTGCGCGATGCAGTCGCCCAGATCCAGGTCGCCCGGCATCGGGTCGTGGCGCTGCCACGCCTCGTAGTCGGCCCGCGCGCTCTCCGCCCACTCCCGCCAGCGTGGCTCGACCCGCAGGTCGGCGACTGCCGCCGCGAACGACTCGGGCGTGGCGAGCACCGGCACCGTCGGCTGGTACACGCGCCCGAGCTCTTCGGCCGCCGGGTGCACGTGGACGAGCTTCTGGCGCGGCGTCGGCACGCGCAGCAGCGTGTAGCGCGACGTCGTCATCTCGCCGAGACGCGGCCCGACGACGACGAGGAGGTCGGCGTCGCGAACGCGTGCCGCGAGCGCGGGGTTGACGCCGATGCCGACGTCGCCGACGTACCACTGCGAGTCGTTGTCGAGCACGTCCTGCCGCCGGAACGCGGCCGCGGCCGGCAGCGCGTTCGCCTCGACGAACGCGCCGATGTCGCGCGACGCGTCGGGCGTCCAGCCGCCGCCGCCGAGCAGCGCGAGCGGCCGCTCGGCCGCCGCCAGCAGCTCACGCACGCGCTCGACGTCGCCGGGCGACGGCGAGGGGTGTGCGACCCCGAACGGCAGCGCGTCGTCGACGTCGGCCTCCTCGGCCAGGACGTCCTCCGGCAGCGCGAGCACGACGGGTCCCGGCCGCCCTGCACACGCGGTCGTGAAGGCGCGCGCGACGAGCTCGGGGATCCGGTCGACGCGGTCGATCTGGGCCACCCACTTGGCGAGCGGGCCGAACATGCGCCGGTAGTCGATCTCCTGGAACGCCTCGCGCTCCTCCTGGTCGGTCGCCACCTGGCCGACGAGCAGCACCAGCGGCGTCGAGTCCTGGAAGGCCGTGTGAACGCCGACGGACGCATGCGTCGCCCCCGGTCCCCGCGTCACCATGCACACGCCGGGCCGTCCGGTGAGCTTCGCGTACGCCTCCGCCATGTTCGCCGCGCCCCCTTCGTTGCGGCACGTGACGAGACGGATCGGCGAGCCGTACAGACCGTCGAGCAGGGCGATGTAGCTCTCGCCCGGCACGCAGAAGGCGACCTCGACGCCGTGCACACGGAGCTGGTCAGCGAGGACCTTGCCCCCGTGGCGCCTCACAGCCGGTGCTCGAGGTAGATCCGCGCGCTCTGCGTCTTCGGCTTGTCGGTGTCGGCCGCGTCGACGTACGAGATCGTGCGCTTTCCCTCCCACTCCACGGGCAGCACGAGCACGCGCACGAAGGCCGTCGGCTCCGTCTCCGACGCCGCCGCGAACACGGGGTCGGGTCCCGTCTCGTACCACCACTCGAACGGCGCGTACTCGTGGGAGGTTCCCTGCGTCTCGATCCGGATGCCGCCGAAGAGGAGGACGCGCAACCCGGGCCCTGGGTGCGTGTGCAGGTACGCGACGCCGCCCGGCGGGAAGTCGACGCGGTCGCAGCGGAGGAGCGATTCCTCCGTGGGGCGCTCCGTCAGCTCCCACACGAGCGCCCGGCCCTGGACACGCCCCGCGCCGACGTACGCGCGGTCGCCGGCGACGTCGTAGACGACGTGGTCGCCCGGCCCGGTCTCGACGCCGGCGGGATGGTCGGAGACCCGCAGGATCAATGGAAGTACTGTCCGCCGTCGATGACGATGGTCTGGCCGGTGACGAAGTCCGAGCCGGGCCCGCACAGGTAGACGACCGCGCCGACGACGTCCTCGGGCACCTGGTCGCGCTGCAGTGTGCGCGCCGACACCGAGACGTCCCGCAGCTTCTCGACGACCTCGGGGTGTGCCTCGACGCCCGCCGACATCGTGAAGCCGGGGGCGACGCAGTTGACGAGCACGCCGTCCTTCCCGACCTCCTTGGCGAGCGCGCGAGTGAGGGCGACGATCGCGCCCTTCGACGTCACGTAGTGGAGGAGGAACGGCACGCCGCGGAACGGCGTCCCCGACGAGATGTTCACGATCTTCCCGCCGGCGCGCTCGCGCATCAGCGGCACGACCTGCCGGCACATCAGGAACATCGAGGCGACGTTGACGTCCATCACCTTGCGCCACTCGTCGAGCGGGATCTGCTCGAACGGCCGCATCTCGAGCGAGGCGTACAGTCCGGCGTTGTTCACGAGGATGTCGACGCCGCCGCACCGCTCGACGACCTCCTGCACGAGCCGCTCGACGTCCCGCTCGTCGGAGACGTCGCCGGTGACGCCGACGCCGTCGGGGTAGGCGGACGCCGCCTCGTCGGCCCCGCGCAGATCCGCGATCGCGATCTGCGCGCCCGCGGCGGCGAGGCCGTCCGCGATCGCGCGGCCGATCCCCTGTGCCGCGCCGGTTACGAGTGCGACCTTGCCGTCGAGCATCAGCGGATCGGCGAGTAGGCCGTCGGCACGAGGATGCGGTTCTGCTGCGTGTGCAGGAGCGGCTGCAGCCGGCCGAGGAAGTCCTTCCAGCGCGGATCCGCCTGCAGGCGCGCACGCCGCTCCTCACGTTCGGCGTAGCTGTCGTACGCCCACAGCGCGGTGTACGTCGAGAGCGCGCCGACGTCCGTCGTGAACGCGCCGAGGAACCGGCCGAGGTACTCCTCCTGGATCGCGATCCCCTCCTCGGCGTACATCTGCACGACCTGGTTCAGCTTGCCGGTGAAGACGTGGTAGTCGCGCTGCTCGACGATCATGCGGCGGGCACTACTCGACGCCGGCCATGCAGAGGTACTTGATCTCGAGCCACTCGTCGATCCCGTACTTCGAGCCTTCGCGGCCGATGCCCGACTCCTTGACACCGCCGAACGGCGCCACCTCCGTCGAGATGACACCGGTGTTGATGCCGACGATCCCGTACTCGAGCGCCTCGGACACGCGCCAGACGCGGCCCATGTCGCGGCTGTAGAAGTAGGCGGCAAGGCCGTACGGCGTGTCGTTCGCCTGGCGGATGGCCTCCTCCTCGCGCTCGAAGCGCGCGATACCCGCGACGGGGCCGAACGTCTCCTCGCACGCCATCGCGGCGTCGGCGGGCACGCCGACGATCACGGTCGGGCGGTAGAAGAGGCCGCCGAGCGCCTCGCCGCCCGTCAGGAGCTCCCCGCCGCGGTCGAGCGCGTCCGCGACGTGCCGCTCGACCTTGTCGATCGCCTGACGCTCGATCAGCGGTCCGACGTTCGTCTCCGGATCGTGGCCCGAGCCGACCTTCAGGTCGGCGACGGCCGACGTCAGGCGCGTCACGAACTCGTCGTACACGGGTGCCTGCACGTAGATGCGATTCGCGGAGATGCACGTCTGGCCCGAGTTGCGGTACTTGCAGATGAGCGCACCTGCGACCGCTTCGTCGAGATCGGCGTCGTCGAAGACGATGAACGGCGCGTTGCCGCCGAGCTCGAGCGAGACCTTCTTCACCTGGCCGGCGCACTGCGCCATCAGGAGCTTTCCGACCTCGGTCGAGCCTGTGAAGCCGAGCTTGCGCACGATCGGGCTGGACGTCAGCACGCGGCCGATCACCGGTGCGTCCTCGGCGCTGCCGGTGACGATCCCGAGCACGCCTGCCGGCAGCCCCGCCTCCTCGCCGAGCTTCGCCACGGCGAGTGCCGTCAGCGGCGTCTGCTCGGCCGGCTTCAGCACCATCGTGCAGCCCGCGGCGAGCGCGGGCGCCGCCTTGCGCGTCGGCATCGCCGCAGGGAAGTTCCACGGAGTGATGCCGGCGGTGACGCCGACCGGCTCCTTCGTCACGACGATACGGCGGTCGCGCATGTACGTCGGGATCGTGTCGCCGTAGACCCGTTTCGCCTCCTCCCCGAACCACTCGAGGAACGACGCCGCGTAGGCCACCTCGACGCGCGACTCCGCGAGCGGCTTCCCCTGCTCCGTCGTCAAGAGCCGGGCGAGCGCGTCCTCGTTCTCCATCATCAGGTCGGCCCAGCGGCGGAGGATCCGCGCGCGCTCTTTCGCCAGGAGGCCGCGCCACGCGGGCAGCGCGTCCTCCGCGGCCCGCAAAGCACGCTCCGTCTCCGCGGCACCCATCCGCGGCAGCGTCCGGATCGTCTCGCCGGTCGCGGGGTCGTCGACCGGGAACTCGTCGCCGCCGTCGGCCTCCAGCTCGAGCAGCGGCAGGTCGACTGTGCTCGTCATGCCAACGATTGTTCCAAGAACGCGAGGCCGCCCGCGGCGAGGTCGTCGCCGGTCGCGTCGAGCGGGCGCCAAAGCGAGACGGCCCGCGCGATCTCCTGCACGGCCGGCGTGAACGACTCGATCACGACCTGTCCGTCGTACCCGATCTCCTTCAGCGCCGCGAACGCCTCCGCCCACGGGACGTGGCCGGTGCCGGGCGTGCCGCGGTCGTTCTCGCACGCGTGGAAGTGGAAGAGACGGTCGCCTGCCGCGCGGATCGCGTCGCCGACCGACTTCTCCTCGATGTTCAGGTGGTAGGTGTCGAGCAGCAGACCGACGTTGTCGGCGCCGATCTCGTCGCACAGCTCCACACCCTGCGCCGCCGTGTTGACGAGGTCCGTCTCGTAACGGTTCAGCGGCTCGATCGCGAGCCGGACGCCGTGCTCGGACGCGCGCGACGCCGCCGCTCTCAGCTCGGCGACCATGCGCTCCCACTCGGCCCGCCTGTCGTCTTCGGCGAGCAGGCGCTCCTTGCCGACGGCCGAGTACATCGGGCCACAGACGTGCCGCGAGCCGACGGCTGCGGCGAGGTCGACGAGCCGGTCGAGGTAGGCGCCCGCCGTTCTTCGGCGCGTCTCGTCGGCGTGCGCGAAGTCGCGGTCGGGTCCGAACGCGCCGCAGACCGAGTACTCGATACCCGTGCGCTCGCGCGCGTCGACGAGCGTCGGCGCGGTGACGAGGTCCGCGTCCTCCACGCACACCTCGAGCACGTCGAATCCGAGCCGGCGGGCGCGCTCGGCGAGCGCGAGGACCTCGGCGTCGCGCAGCGGCGCCGTCCAGATCCACGTGCAGACGCCGAGACGCACGCGAATCGGCGTCAGCCGCCGAGCGCGGCGGCGATCTCCGCGCAGGTGGCGACCGCTGCGACGTTCTGCATCGCGTAGTTCAAGGCGGCGTTCTGCCAGTCGTCGTTCACCGTCGACGTGCCGTCGGAGGCGACCACCGCGCGGTAGCCGGCATCCGCCGCGTGTCGGGCGGTGTGCTCGATCGACATGTTCGTCCACGCGCCGGTGATCACCAGCGTCTCGACGCCGAGACCGCGCAGCAGAATGTCGAGGCGCGTCTCGTAGAAGGCGTTCATCCGCATCTTCTCGACGACGTGGTCGCCCGGCTGCGGCTCGAGCCCCTCGGCCGGCGCGGCGCCCCAGCTGCCGCGCACGAGCGCGTTGGCGCCCTTCACGCCTTCGAACAGCGGCGCGTTCTGCTTCAGCCCGGCCGCGCCCTCCTCGACGATGTACCAGACGTGGATCACGGGCACGCCGGCCTTGCGGCACGCCTCCGCGAGACCCTTCACGTTCGCCACGACGTTCTGGCTCGTCGCGTGGGCTGGTGCACCGGAGTCGGCGAACGCGCCGCCCTCGATGATCACGTCGTTCTGCAGGTCCTGGATGACGAGTGCCGCGCTCTTCGGGTCGATCTTGTCCACGTCGCCTCCTCAGTTCATGTAGCCGAGCCGGTTGCCGGCGACGTTCATCCGGACGCGGTACACCGACGTCGACGAGGGGATGAAGAGCGAGCGCCAGTGGTCGCCGCCCCAGTTCAGGTTCCCGACCGACTCCGGCACCTCGATCACGCCCAGGTGCTCGCCGTCGGGCGCGAAGATCCACACGCCGTCAGGCCCCGTCACGTAGACGTTGCCGCGCTCGTCGAGCTTCATCCCGTCGACGAGGCCGCCCTTCGCGAGGTCGCCGTCGCCAATGTTCTCGGCGAACACACGGCCGTTCGACAGCTGGTGATCGGCGCCGACGTCGAAGACGCGGATGTGCGCGCGCTCGGTGTCGTTGACGTAGAGCAGCGACTCGTCGACCGAGAAGCAGAGTCCGTTCGGCTGCTTGAAGTCGTCGACCAGGAGCTGCAGGTCGTGCGGACCGCCGCCGGGCGGGATCCGGTACACGCCCTGGAAGTCGAGCTCCTGCGCGCGCTCGATCCCGAACCCGGGCATCCGACCGTAGGTCGGGTCGGTGAAGATGATCGAGCCGTCGGAGGCGACGATCACGTCGTTGGGGCTGTTCAGGTACTTCCCCTGCCAGTGGTAGGCGAGGATGTCGCGGCGGCCGTCGGGCGACTCGCGCACGACCGAGCTCGTGACGTGCTCGCAGACGATCAGGTTCCCGTCGTTGTCGCGCGTCATCCCGTTGCACTTGCGGCTCGGGTCGAGGAGGACGCTCACGCCCTCGTCGGGATGCCAGCGGCGGCGCTTGTCGCCCGGCATGTCGCTGAAGTGGAGCGAGCCGTCGTCCATCCAGATCGGCCCTTCCGTGAACGTGAACCCCGTCGCGACCTGCTCCACCGCTGCCTGCTCGTCGACGAGCTCACGCACTTTCTCCGACCGCACCGCGACCGGCATAGATCGGCCTCCTCGTTAGCGTTGACCGCGAACCCCGGCCGAAGCTATCAGCGGCCGTCGCGCGTCGTCCAGCGTGCGCTACCGCTCGACGTGGATCCGCGCGGACGATTGGCGCAGGGGCCCGCCCGTGCGCCCGGCGCGCACGGCGAGCGCCTCGGCGAGGATCGAGACGGCCGTCTCCGCTGGGCTCTCGGCGCCGACGTCCAGACCGGCGGGGCCGTGCAGACGCCCGAGCTCCGCTTCGGTCAGGCCCGCCTCGAGGAGCCGGGCACGCCGCCCCTCCTGCGCGACGCGGCTCCCGAGCGCGGCGACGTAGAACGCGTCGCTGCGGAGAGCCGCAGCGAGCGCCGGCACGTCGAACTTGTCGTCGTGAGTGAGCACGGCGACCGCCGTGTCCCGGTCGAGGCCGATCTCGGCGAAGGCCTCAGCGGGCCACGCGACGACGATCCGCTCCGCGCTCGGCACCCGCTCGGGTGTGGCGAACCGCGGTCGAGCATCGACGCAGACCGTGTGCCAACCGAGTGCGCGGGCGCCTGCGCAGAGGGCCTCGCCGGTGTCGACGGCGCCGACGACGACGAGGCGCGGCGACGGGCCGAACACGTCGGCGAAGAGGCGGACCCCCTCGTGCTCGACGATGCCGCTCCGTCGCACCTCGGGCGCGAGCCGAGCGAGTAGCTCCGGCGCGTCGCCGAGGTGGTCGCCGCGGTCGACGCGGACGAGCAGCTTCCGGCCGCGGTGCTCGCCGTCGAGGATCGTGAAGAGGACCGCGCGCTCGTCGCCGTGCGCCAGCTCGAGGAGCGCGTCGGTGAGATCGTGCCGGGACGTCAATCGAGGCGCTCGAGCAGGACGTCGATCTCGCCGCCGCACGGGAGTCCGACGCCGAGCGCCTGGTCCTCGGTGATGCCGTAGGTGAGGACGCGCTGCTCGCCGCTCTCGATCACCTCGAGCGCCTGCACCGCGACGTCGTTCTCGACGCAGCC
>Ga0070741_10013334_pt1 | contig 14564 bp, 13 predicted proteins | sample Coa_R1_4_FD_66440 | JGI IMG/M metagenome (GOLD analysis project Ga0070741, IMG submission 66440) | Surface soil microbial communities from Centralia Pennsylvania, which are recovering from an underground coalmine fire - Coalmine... | ecosystem: Environmental > Terrestrial > Soil > Unclassified ...
GCGTTGGCAGCGGCGCGGGCGCCGGCTGCGGCGGCTGCTGCGCGACCGGCGGCTGCGCGGGCGCATTGGCTCGCGCGACCTTTGCGGTTTCGCGCTTTTCGGCGCGCTTCGCCGGCTCGGACTTCGGCGTCGACTTCGTGTCGCTCACCACCGCTTCGGTCTCTTGAACAGGTTTATCTGCGACAGCCGTAGGCGCGCTCGCGGCAACCGGCCTGCCCGCCGTAGCCTCGGCGGAGGCGGGCGTCTGCGCAGACGCGGGCGTGGGCACGGCGTTTTGTCGCGACGCGAGGTATCCGCCCCCGGCCGCCGCCGCGATGCACGCTACGGCGAGAGCGGCAAACGCGAGTCGATTGGACTGCATGATGAAGGCTCCTTCCGTGGTTCAAGAGGCAAGCCGCGTACCCGACCAGGCTCTGAGAAGACCTACGTAAATCGATGCAAATGCGAAGTTTAGCAGATCAGATCCGGAGCTCGACTGTCCCTTCGAACGGACCACTGTCCTGAGCCGAGTGCAGCCGAGGGACTAGAATGCCTGCTTCGAGGAGATCCTTATGAAATACCGGCTTTCATTGCTGGTCAGCGCAGTCCTCGCCCTCGCGGCCGCTCCCGCTCCGCAGAAGCAAGACGAGGAATACACAAAACTCATCAAACAGTACTTGCAGGACCCGCGAATCACCACCGAACTGGTCGATCACATGCCCGCGTCGGACACGGTGCCGTCGCCGCTGAAGTTCTTTGGGCGGATTCCCGGGACACCTGGCGAGCTGACGTACGCGAAGGACATCGAGCGTTATTACGAGGCGCTCGCCAAAGCGTCGCCGCGTGCGCGCTTCTGGAAGATCGGGACGACGGAGGAAGGGCGCGACATCGTCCTGCTGGCGATCGCCGACGAGGCGACGATCAAATCGATCGACAAGTATCGCGACATGCTCGGCGAGCTCACCGATCCGCGCAAGACGACGGAAGCCCGCGCGCAGCAACTGCTGCACACCGCGAAGCCGATCTATTACGCGATCAGCGGCATGCACTCGCCGGAAACGGGCGGCGCCGAGATGCTCAACGAGCTCGCGTATCGGTTGATCGTCGAAGAGACGCCCTTCATCCAGAACATTCGCAACAACGTCATCACGTTGATCACGCCGGTGATCGAAGTCGACGGCCGCGAAGCGGAAGTCGACACGTACTACTTCAACAAGAAGCGCGCGCAGGGTGATGCGCGGCTGCCGTTGATGTACTGGGGCAAGTACGTGCAGCACGACAACAATCGCGATGGCATGGGGCAGTTCCTGAAGCTCACGCAGACCGTGACGAAAGAACAGCTCGAATGGCATCCCACCGTGATGCACGACCTGCACGAAGCGCAGACGTATCTCTACGCCTCGACGGGCACCGGCCCCTACAACGACGCGCTCGACCCGATCGTCGTCGACGAATGGTGGATGCTCGCCGAGAACGACGTGATGGAGATGACGAAGCGCGGCGTCCCTGGCGTCTGGACCTACGGGTTCTATGACGGGTGGGTGCCGAACTACATGTTCTTCATCGCGCACTCGCACAACGCGATTGGCCGCTTTTACGAAGTCCAGAGCTACGGTCCCGATCCGTACGAAGTGCGACCGGCCGCGACCGTCACGAGCAAGGAATGGTTCCGTCCGAATCCGCCGCTCGCGTCGATCAAGTGGGGACCGCGTAACAACACGAACATCCAGGAATCGGCGCTGCTGTTCGCGCTGAACCACGTCGCGAAGAACAAGGATCTCTATCTCGAAAACTACTGGCTCAAGAACAAACGCGCGGTCGACAAAGGGAAGAACGGTCCGACTTACGCGTGGGTGATTCCGGCGACGCAGCGTCGCAAGGCCGATGCGGCGGATGCCGTCAACGAGCTCAAGAAACAAGGCCTCGAGATTTCGGTCGCGACGACGGCGTTCAAGGCCGGCAATGTTGACGTCAAGCCAGGCGACTACGTGGTTCGCGGCGATCAGCCGTTCCGCACGCTCGCCGACATGTACTTCTCGGTGCAGAATTACGCGCCCCAGAATCCGTCGCCGTACGACGACACCGGCTGGACGTTCCAGTACATGCGCGACGTCAAGATCGCGCCGGTGACCGACAAGTCGATCCTCGATCAGAAGTTCACGATGCTGACCGCTGACGCGAAAGCGCCAGGCGGCATCGAGGGAGCCGGTTCGGTGCTGGTCGTCGATCACACCGCCGACAACAACCTCGTCACGTTCCGGTTCAAGCACAAGGACGTGAAGATGGCGGCGGCCGAAGATGACTTCGAGCTTTCCGGTCACAAGTTCCGCGCCGGCGCGATCATCATTCCGAATGCGGACCGAGCCGCGCTCGAGCCGTCGCTGAAGGATCTCGGATTGTCGGCGTGGGCGGTGGCGTCTGCGCCGAGCGTGCGCACGCACGACCTCGACATCCCGCGCATCGGTTACGTCCACAGCTGGACGCGCACGCAGGACGAAGGATGGGTGCGCGCGGCGCTCGACACGTTTGGCGTCCCGTACACGTACTTTGCCGATCAGAAGTTGAAGGAAGGCAATCTCCGGTCGAAGTACGACGTGATCATCTTCCCGCACGTCGGCGGCTCGGCGCAGTCGCAGGTCAACGGCATGCCAGTGACCGGCCGTTCGCCGCTGCCGTACAAAAAGACCGCCGAGTTCCCGAATCTCGGCTACGTCGATTCGAGCGACGACATCCGTGGCGGCATGGGCCTCGAGGGCCTGGCCGAACTGGCGAAGTTCGTCGAACAGGGTGGCACGCTGATCACCGAAGGATCGACGACAACGATCTTTCCGGAGTACGGGATCACCAGCGGCGTGACGGTCGAGAATCCGGCGCGGCTCTTCGTGCGCGGATCCATCCTGCGCGGCAAGATCACCGACAAGAAGAGCCCGATCGTGTACGGCTACGACCAGACCGATCTGCCGGTGTACTTCAATCAGTCGCCGGTGCTCAACGCGGCCGGCGGCGGCCTCGGAGGATTCGGCGGTGGTCGCGGCGGCGCACCCGGCGAAAATCCAAACGCCGGCATCGGGCAGAACGTGACGCCGAATGCGGTGCCGTTGCGGATCCAGCCCTTCGAGCCGGAGGTGGTGTCCGAAGGTAGCCAGGCACCGGCCGGTCGCGGCGATCGTCCGCAGGCCGACGAGAACGCGCAGTTCCGTCAGCTCGCGCAGCAGTTCGGGATCGCGATTCCGGAGAGCCGCGCCCGCGTCGTGATGCAGTTCCCGTCGAACCCGAACGAGATGCTGCTGTCGGGGACGCTCGCCGGCGGCGACACGATCGCGAATCGTGCGCTGGCGATCGATCAACCGCTCGGCAAAGGTCACGTCGTGATGTTCGCGCTGCGGCCGTTCTGGCGGTGGCAGACGCAGGGGACGTACATGCTCGGCTTCAACGCGATCATGAACTGGAACGATCTCGACGCGGGCAAAGCGCAGCCGCCCGCGCGCAGCCCGAGCCAGCAGCGGTGACGATCTTCGAGGGTCCGGCCGGCGAACCGTTCGTCACGCGGGCGAAAGACGCCAGCCGGATCGCCGAAGCGTGCTGGTCGATGCAATCGCGGCTGGCGTTGCTCCATCCCGAGAACCTGCCATCGAAGTTCTTCGATCTCAGCTCCGGCGAAGCTGGTGAGATCCACGACAAGCTTCGCCGGTTCCGGATCACGCTCGCGATCGTGTGTCCGACCGGCAGCGTCACGTTCAGCAGCCGTTTTCGCGAAATCCTGTGTGACGACCTTCAGGTCTTCGACACGGTCGATGCCGCGCGCGCGTGGCTGACGCGCTAAGCTGAAGAGCGCATGCAGCGCCCGTCAGACGTCATCGTGGTCGGTGCCGGCATCGTCGGCTGCGCCGTTGCCTACGAGCTCGCGCGGCGCGGCGCGTCGGTCGAAATCGTCGACGACCGTCCGGTCGGGATGGGCGCGACGCAGGCGTCTGCCGGTGTGCTCGCGCCGTACATCGAGGCGCGCGAGGGTTCGCCGCTCCTCGACCTGACCGTTCGCAGCCTCGGCCTGTACGACGAATTCGTCGCGCGCGTCAGCGAGGAGAGCGGCGTCGCCATTCCGTACCGCCGCACGGGCACGATCGATTTCGCCGTCAACGAGAACGAGGTCGAAACGCTGCAGACGACCGCGGCCGTGCTCGCCAAACGTCAGGTGCCCGCGCTGTTGCTCGACGCGAAGAACGCGCGGGCGGAGGAGCCGCTCGCGTCGGAAGCCGTCGTCGGCGGACTGCTGATCGAAGAACACGGTTACGTCGGCGCCAACGAGTTGACGCGCGCGCTTGTTGCGGCCGCCCGCAAGTACGGTGCTCAGCTCGTCGAGCAGAGTCGTGTTCGCCGCATCCATCAGCGCGACGGCGAGGTCATCGTGGACACGGATCGCGGCACGCTGTCGGGCGACGCCGTCGTCCTCGCCGCCGGCAGTTGGTCGGGGATGGTGGAGGTCGATGGCGCGCGCCTGAAAGCGCCGGTGAAACCGATCCGCGGTCAGCTGTTGTATCTCGGCTGGAACGGTCCTGCGCTCCGTCGCGTGACGTGGAGCGGCCGTTGCTACATGGTCCCGTGGGACGATGGGACGGTGTTGGTCGGGGCGACGAGCGAAGACGTCGGGTTCGACGAGCGGGTGACGGTGTCGGGCATCCACGATCTTCTGGTCGCGGTGTGCGATCTGATTCCGCATGCATGGACCGCCACGTTTCGAGCGGCGCGCGTCGGCCTTCGGCCCGCGTCGCCGGATCACCTGCCGATCATCGGCGCGTCCGAGGCGATTCCCCACTTGATGTACGCGACCGGTCACTATCGCAACGGGATTCTTCTCGCGCCGCTGACGGCGCAGCTCGTCGCCGACACGATGATGGAGAACCGTCTCGACCCGATGCTCGACGTCGTTCGTCCGTCGCGATTGGGTGCGCTGTGAACGTCCGCGTCAGTTGCGTCGCGCGCGATGGCGTGTGGGTCGCACGGGCGGAGCATGTCGACACCGGCGATCCGTTTGGGATCGAATGCACGGGAACGACGGAACAAGAAGCGCGCGAGCGGCTGACCGCCTGGCTCGACTGGCAGCGCGAGCACAGCGAGGCGCTCGAAGCGTTGCAGCGGGCCGAACGTGCGTATCATCGGACGATCGCCGGCAGCGCGTTTGCGAGCCCGGTCGAAGGAGTGTCGGCGATCGACATGCAGAAAGAGTCGCTGCAAGCGGTGGAGGCGGCGCGGGTGAGGCTCGACGAGATACGAGCCCGCCGGCCGGAAATGACATGAAACTCTCACGCACGGATGCCGAGCAGAAACTCAGATCGCTCAGCGGATGGACGCTCGAGGGCGACACCATCACGAAGCAGTTCACCTTCAAGGATTTCCTCGAGGCGATCGCATTCGTGAATCGGCTTGCGCCCGAAGCGGAGAAGGCGGACCATCATCCCGACATCTTGATCAACTACAAGCGCGTCACGCTGACGTACTCGACGCACGATCAAGGCGGTTTGACCGAGAAGGACTTCGCCGGCGCGGCGATGGCCGATCGCCTCGCTTGATGCGGCTGAAGAAAACCTACTCGTCGCGTGAGGTCGCGTCGCTGACCGGGCTGACCGCGCGGCAGCTGCAGGTGTGGGACGCCGGCGGGCTGCTGTCGCCGACGGTCCGTCCGCATCGCACCGAAGCCGGCGGCTACACGGAGCGACGCTACACGCCGATCGAGTTGTTCGAGCTGCTCGTGCTCGCCGACCTGCGGCGTCGTGGATTCACCATCCCGGAACTGCACCGCATCCTGAAAATCCTGAAAGATCAATTCGGCGAGCGGCTGTTCGACGCGACCGGCGGCGGTGGATCGGTGCAGTTGCTGACGGACGGCGAGGAGATCTACGCGCGCACGGCGACCGGCGCATTCTTCAATCTGCTGAAGACGCCGGCGCAGCCGCTGCTCGTGATCGGCAACGAGGGCGCGTTGAAATCGTTGAGCGGACGACTGCGCGCTAAAAGCGCAAAGAAGAAGAAACCATGAACCGACGCGAGTTCCTCGCGGCGACGGCGTCGGCGCCGTTGCTGACGCAAACGAAGCCAGCCCCGGCGCTGTCGCCCTGCGTGCATCAGATTTCGTCGAACGGATTCGACTACAAGACGGCACTCGACGGGTATTCGAAAGCCGGCATCCGCGCGGTCGAGGTCGTTCTCGCCAAGGCGAAGGAATTTGCGGACAGGGAATCGCCGGCGGCCGCGCGCCGCGTGCTCGATGACCTCGGACTCAAGGCGGCTTCGACGAGCAACCACATCGGAGCGGTCGAACCGAATCCCAATCGCGCCAAGAATCTGGACGACTTGAAAGCGAAATGCGAGCTGGTGCGCATGCTCGGCGCCGACCGCCTCGTGCTCGTCCCCGCGATGACGGCAAAACCCACCGACGACGACTACAAACGGGGCATCGACAACCTTCGCGAAGCGGGCGACATCGCGAAACCGTTCAACGTGTCGCTGATGTTCGAGTTCTCGAAGTTCTTCACGCTCGCGACGTCGCTCTCGACGGCGCTCTGGTTCGTGCGGACCGCGAATCATCCGAACGTGCGGCTGATGATCGACACGTATCACTTCTGGATCGGCCCGAGCAAGGTCGAGGATCTCGATCAGCTACGCGACGGCGAATTGATGCACATGCACTTCGAAGACACGCCGCGCGAACCGGTTCGCGAACTGCTCGAACAGCGCCACCGCGCGCTGCCGGGCGAGGGCATCGCGCCCCTCAAGAAGATTGTCGAGGCGGTGCGGCGAAAGGGGTACGCCGGTGCGCTATCGGTGGAGCTGTTCGATCCCGCGTTCCAGCAGATGGATCCGTATCAACTCGGGATGAAGATCAAAGCGGCTGTCGAGAGCCAACTGTAGTGTCCGGCGTCAGCCGGACCGTCAGCGAATCGGGAAGATTTTTTCGAGGTCGTCCGCAGGGCGGGGAATGACGTGGACGCCGACGAGTTCGCCGACGCGCCGCGCCGCGGCAGCGCCCGCATCGGTCGCCGCCTTCACGGACCCGACGTCGCCGCGCACGATCGCGGTGACGAGACCGGCGTCGACCTTCTGCCAGCCGACGAACACGACGTTGGCCGTCTTCACCATCGCGTCGGCCGCTTCGATCATTCCGATGAGGCCGCGCGTCTCGACCATCCCGAGCGCGTCGCCGATGTCTCGCTTGTCCTTGTCAGCCATGGGTTACTGAATTCTACCCCGAGCCGCGACCGGCAGCGTGTCGACGACGAGGTCACCGTCGACGAGGCGGACGACATCCATCAGGTTCGAGACGGTGCACGAGTGATTCGGCAGGATGCGCACGCGGTCGCCCGGTTTGAGCTTCGTCGTGCCCATGACACGCACTGTCGCGTGTTCCTCCGAGAGCCGCTCGATCAGCAGCGTGTCATCGACCGTGCCGTCCTGGCGCAGCACGGCGCCGTAGCCGGGTGATGTCGCGATGCCGCGCGCCTGGTCGTTCGTCAGCGTCTTGCTGCCGGAGTCGAGGATGATCCGGCCCGGATGCGCCGACACCACCGTCGCGAGCACGGTCAAGGCGCAGTCGTCGACGGTTGCGGAACCGAGCGCGACCTGCGTCCGATCGAAGTAGACGTAGTTGCCGGGCCGCAGCTCGGTGATACCGCGCTGGCGGACGCTGAATCGCAGCGTCGGTGTCGCGCCGACCGAGATTTCATCAATCGCGATTCCAGATGCAGCCGCCTGCTGCTGCAGCGTCGTCAGGATCTCCGCCTCGCGCTGCGCGACAAGGCACGCCTCGTCTTCGGACGCCACGTTATATCCGTGACCGGCATGACTGAGGAGACCGCGCAGGCGTAGCCCTTTCATCGACGCGATCGCCTGCACGAAGCCGAGCGGGTTCGCGTCGGGATCGATCCCGCACCGATGGAATCCGACGTCAACCTTGATCAACACATCCAGCGTGCGGTTCGCTCGCTGCATCGCCTCGGACCAGCCGCGCGCGACGTCGTGGTGGTCGACGATGATCGAGATTGACGCGCGGTCCTGAAGCGCGATCACGCGATCGGCGTTCGATGGATTGACCGGGTACGGCAGGCGAATGTCCGCGATGCCGTGGTCCACGAACACTTCGGCTTCGCCGAGCTTCGCACAACACACGCCGACGGCACCGCGCTCGATCTGCCACTTCGCGATCGCCGGCGACTTGTGCGTCTTCGCATGGGGACGCAGCCGCATGCCCGCAGACGCGGCGAGTTGCTGCGCGCGGTCGATGTTGCGGAAGAGCCGCGTGCGTTCGATCAGAACTTGTGGGGTTGGGAGATCCGACAGGAACACGATCCGTGACTGTACCACGCACCACGAAGATCACGAAGGCCACGAAGCTCACAAAAGATCGTTCTTCGCGATCGTCGTGGTCTTCGCGATCTTCGTGGTTACGTGAACAATCCGGGGAATCTCGAGGGCGACACGTTGTAACCAGGAAAGATCGGCGCCGCATCGCGCACACCCAGATGGCGCACGACGATCTCGCCGAACACGTCGCGGAAGTCGGTGGTGACGGCGAGATCGCGGCCGTCGTAGCGCCGGTCGACCGACAGACCTGGCCATCGGCCGTACACGTGGCCGCCGCGGACGCCGCCGCCGAGGATCATCATCGCGTTGCCGTGACCGTGATCGGTACCGCGGTTGCCGTTTTCGTTCACCGCCCGCCCGAACTCCGACATCGTCAATACGACCGTGTCGGCCATGCGTTCGCCGAGATCGGTCACGAGTGCCGCGATCGCGGCGCCGAAGTCCTCGAGCCGTGTCGCGAGTTGTCCCTGGGCGGAGCCCTGGTTGACGTGCGTATCCCACCCGCCGATGTCGGCATAGGCGACCTCGAGACCCACTCGCGCCTTTGTGAGCTGCGCGATCTGCTTCAACGCCTGGCCGAACGGGCTGCGCGGATAGTCGGCGCCGTTCTCGGGTTGGTACTTCGCCGGATCGGCGGCCTTCAACATTCGGATCGCGTCGAACGTCTCGTGTCCGGTGCCGTTCAGCACCGAGTCGGGCGAGATGCCGTAGGCGCGCTCGAACAGCGAGCGTGTCTTGTCGGTGGCTTGTCCCGCGCGGATGTCGAACTGATCAAGCTGGTGCAGCGCGATTGACGGCGCGGGCCCTTGCAGCATGCGCGGCAGTTGCGACGCGACCGCGACGGCCCGAAACGGTGTCGCCTCGTCGTTGCGGCGCGCCTGCAGGTACCGATTCAGCCAGCCGTCGCCGGTGCTCTTCACGCCAGGCGTCGCGGTCTCCATGTAGTCCTGTGCATCGAAGTGGGATCGCGTGCTGTCGGGCGATCCGCACGCGTGGACGATCGCCAGCTCGCGCGCGTCCCAGAACGGCTTCAGCGCTTTCAATCGCGGGTTGAATCCGAAAAAGCCGTCGAGATCGATCGCAGCATCCTCGACAGACCCGGGCCGCGCGATCGCGATGCTCGGGCGCGCACGGTAATACTCCGCCTCGCCGTGCGGGACGATGACGCTGAGGCCATCGACGGCGCCGCGCTGGAAGATGGCGATGAGCTGTTTCGTCCGCATCGTCGTGCCCGCCGCGAAGGCGGTGCGCGACAGAAATGACGGCGCGAACCCGAGGCTGACCATCGCGAACGCACCGTTCTTCAGGAAGACTCTTCGGGAAATCATTTGCGTTGGAACTCCGGTCCACCGAGGCGAAGCGCGAGGTCTTCGACCGGTTCAGATGTCGTGACGTCGATGCCGGGCAGTTTGTGCGATGCGAGCCGCAGCGCGAAGTTCATGCGATCGACGAGCGCGCCGGTGTTGATCCACGCGTCGGCGGTGTCCTTGTAGCCGGTCGGCGGCTGGCACTGATAGAGCGGCATGCCGAGCTGCTGCAGCGTGCGGACCAGCGGCAGCGCGTCGTGCACGTCCGCGTTCGTCGCGCGCAGCGCGGACACGACGAATTCGAACGGCGTCTTCATTTTGTCGTCGCCACCCGCGGACAGAAATTCCGGCGACAACAGAATCGTCCGCATCACCTCGCGTAGATCGCCGTCGGTGTCGCGGAACCGTTTCGCCGCGCGCTCGACGAGCGACGGCGGCGGCGTGTCGCTGACGAAGCGGCGGACCAGTTTCGTCGCGATGAACCGCGCGGTCGACGGATGTCGGGCGAGGATGTCGAGGACGCGCTCGCCGTCCGACTGATCGCCGCCGGCGCGGATCACGTGGCCGAGCACGACCTTTTGTCCCATGTCGTGCAGTGCGGGCCGAAACACGAACGCGCCGCCGGCGCGCGGCTTGTCGATCGTCCAGCCGGTGAAGCAGCGCGCCACTTCGGTGACGTCATGTTGCGTGTAACCGCCGTCGACGCCGAGCGTGTGCAGCTCCATCAGCTCGCGGCCGTAGTTCTCGTTCAGCCCTTTCGGCGCGTTCTTGTTCTGCGGCGGCGGCCGCAAGATACCGCGGCGCGTGACCATCATGTGCGGTCCGTGCGGATCCGCGCTCATCCAGTTGTCGAGATAGAAGAGCATCGCCGGGCTTTTCGCGTCGGCTTCGAGGAGATCGCGGAACTTTCCGAGCACGTGCGGACGAATCGTCTCGCGCTCGTACTCGGTCAGCATGAACCGCGCGGGACCTTTGCGCGCGTCGACGTTGAAGTGGTTGAACCAGAAGTCGACGAGGACTTCCTGCAGCTGTCGCTCGCTGTACACGGCGCGCAGGATCTTCTGCTCGCCGAGCTCCTGGACGACCGCGTTCGCGCGCATGTCCTGCGGCGTGGCCGGCTCGCCGTCCCGCTTCGCCTTTCGCGCTTCGATCTGCGGCTGCTCGATTTTTTCGGCGATCTCGCGCGAGCTCATGCGCAACGTCTCGAGACCCGCAAGCCGCGGTGCGATCGCGGAATCAGGGATCCGCTCCGGATGCAGCTGCTGCTCGATGTACTTCTCGAGGCCCATCGACCGAACGCGCTCAACGTCGCCGGGCCTTGCCCCGAACCCGATACGGTTGAGCGCGTGGGTGATCGAGGTGTCAGAGGTGTCAGAGGTGTCTGACACCTCGGAGTGCACTGCCGCGCTGTTCGTGGCGACAAAAAGTGTCAGCGCGAAGGCAACAAACGGCTTCATTCGTGAGAATTAGACTGCGAATCGGTAGGATGGTTTAATCCACATGGAAATAGTTGCCGCCGAGGGGCCGATCCTCGATCAAATCCTGTCCGCCACGTACGACCTTTGGCACGAAGGGCTGAGCCGCAAGGCGTATGCAACCTATTACACAGGGCAGCGAAAAACCCCGTGGGGCGCGCGGCATCTTCACCGATGGGCCCTGATCGATGGCGGCGCCGTGCTCGCGAGCGCGAAGGTGTACGACCTGGAGGCGACTCTCGATGAGCGGCCGGTTCGGGTCTTCGGCATCGGCGCGGTGTTTACGCAGCCGACGCACCGCGGTCGCGGCTACGCGCGCCTTCTGCTGGAGCGGTTGATTGAGCGCGGCGCGAGCGACGGATTCGATCTGGCGCTCCTGTTCTCCGAAATCGGCGCTGAATATTACGCGAGTCTCGGCTTCACAACGATTCCGACGTCCACTCTGTCGCTGCGCGTGCGCGAAGACGCCCGACGCGGCGCGCCGGCGACGCTCGTCCGCGCCGGCGACGACCGCGATCTCGCCGATATCGCTGCGATGGACGCCGTCCGCGCGCAGCCGTTTCGGTTTCACGTCAACCGCACCAGAGATTTCGTGCAGTACTCCATCGCGAAGCGTCGGTTGCTCGCGGGCCTCGGTCCCGCCGGACTCAGGCACGGCCAGTTCTTTATCGCTGAAGAGGGTGCGTCGGCGGTCGCGTACGTCTCGATCATGCAGCGCGGCGACGAGTGGACGATCGACGCTGCCGGCGACCGCGATCCGGCCGGCGCGCGCCTTGGCGCGATCATGCAAGCGCTGATCGCACGCGAGCCGAGCGAGCGGCGGCCGACGATCCGCGGATCGCTGCCGACGACGTTGAGACCGCCACAGATCGAGGTGATCGACGAGCGTCCGACGAACGACGTCATGATGATTCGCCCGCTGACGGAGCACGGGACGCCGCCGACGCCGCTGACGCGTGACGCCGTGCTGTATTGGCACGGCGATCATTTCTAGGGGACATTCAGCTTCAGATCGAGCGTCTTCGTCTCACCGTCCATCAGCGTGAACCGCGAGGCGCGGCTGCTGATGCGTTCGAGATACTCAGGATCGGTGTTCTGTCCGGGCTCGAGGCGATCGACCGCGATCACGTTGTAGTCACCGGGCGGCAATCCGGAGATTTTGAATCGTCCATCCTGATCCGGACGAGCAGAACGCAGATACCGCGAGCCCGGCGTCCAGCGTTTCGTGTCCTGCGGAAAAAAGACGACGGTGTAGTTTTTCGCCGCGTCGCCGCCGGACGTGCTGACCGTGCCACTCACCGATGTCAACTTGTTCGTCAATTCGACTTCGACACCGGTGATGTTGTCATTCGGCTTCACGTCGATGCCATCGTCGATGACGTCGATGCTGTTGACGCGAACATGGCCGATCGTCCACGACGGCGGCAAGTTGGTCATGACGAGGCGCACCCGACCGGTGATCGGAACGCTGAGCTCGAACGAGAAATCGTCGGCGAGCCGCGCTGGTGAGTTCCCCGGCATCGGCGTTGGCGTCATCGGGACGGCCGTGAGCATCAGCGAGCCGGGCAGCGACGGTGCCTGCGCCGGATCCACGACGACGCGACCCGTGATGGTCGGCGGCGGCGCCACCACAATCCGGATATCTTTGATGTCCTCGCTGCCAACCGTCACGGTCGTCGCGCCTATATCGCGGCGGTTCGTTCCATTCGTCATCGTTCGCAGCATGTAATTGCCAGGGGAGAGTACGAACGAGAACGAGCCGTCGCCGCGGATCGACGTGCCGAACGAGGTGGACGAGTTTCCGTCCGTGTGGATCACGTTCAGCATCATCGCGCCGATGGGTCGTCCATCGGCATCGACGACCGTTCCGCTCACCACCGCCGTCTTCTGCGGCGACATCGCCATCGCGAGGTCTGTGACCGACTGGCCGACGGCAATGGAGAATCGTTGGGCGTTCGCGATGTCTGCCGTGCCCGGGAAGTACGTCACCGGATAACCGGTGCGATCCGGGTTATTCGGATCGGTCACGGGTCCGAATCGGCGCCAGGTCGCTCGGACGTAGTACTGGCCCGGCGCGACACCGTAGATGCGAAATTCGCCGAGGTCGTCGGTTGCCGCCGTCCGACCGACGGGCACCATGCGTCGCTCTCCGTTGACCACCTCGCTCCGCACCGCCGCCACCGACACGTTCGACAGCGGTTCCCCAAATTCGTCGACGATGCGGCCGGTGATGACGCTGCCGCGAGGCAACGTGAGGTCGACGCGCTCGATCGTCTGGCCATCGAGCACGTCGAGCGGCTTGCCTGGTTCGTTCGGCTGCTGCTGCCCCCACGACACCGACACGTAGCCGCCCTTCGAGGCATTCAGGTTGTAGCGTCCAGCGGGCAGATCTTTGAATTCGTACTTGCCGTCGACGTCGGTCGTGACCAGACGGTTTTCGCGTGGTCGCGAGGCATTCGGTCCCGACGGTGCGTCGATCTGCGTCAGCCGCACCTGTGCCTTGCGGAGCGGCTGGCTCGTGTCGGCGGCGAACACATGGCCGCGGATCGTTGCGCTCGCCGTGACTTGGAGCGCGAAAACCAGTGCAAGCATCTCAGTACACCGGCGGCAGACTCAGCGTCAGCTGAATCGCTTTCTTCTGTCCGAGGGCGGCTGACACGGGCGTTGCGCGATCGCGCAACTGCGACAGCACCTCCGGATCCATGAACACGCCGAAGTTCGGTTCGGGATCGTCGAACGCGACGATCAGGTAATCACCGGCCGGCACGCGACCATGGAACACACCCTCGGTGTCCGGACGCCCGACCGCGTAAAACCGCGATTGCGCAACCCAGCGCTGCGAATCAGGCGAGAACATCAGCACCACGCAATCTCGAACGCTGCTGCCGGCCCCGTCGACCACCGTGGCATCGACTTCGGCCACTTCGGTGGTCATCTCGACAACGACGTTCTCGGTCGTCCCGCTGACGGGCCATTCGAACCCGCTGTCGGTGACATCGGTGTCGCCGACGAGCACGCGCTTGAGGCGCCAGGCGATCGGGTTCGGACGCGGATTGGGCGCCGGCCCCGCGATCACGAACGGCGCTACGCGGACGAGTCCGCCGCCGCCTTTGATCTCGAACGTCCAATCGTTGTTCGCCGACGTCGAGCCGCCGACACCGCCGGGGATCGCCATGTTGCTGATCGCCATCGCGCTGATACGCACGGCTGTCGGGGCCGGAAGCGAAATCGGCGCGCGATCGAACACGATCCGTCCACGCATGATCGACGGTGGATGGACCACGAGTTGCACGTCGGTCACGTCGCTGCCGTCGACGGTGACGTCCGCGACGGCCGTCTCCGGCGCCCCATTGCCGGCGCGCAGCGTGTATTCGCCGGGCGGCAAGGCGGCGATGGTGAACGTGCCATCTGCGTTCACCCGCGCGCCTGTGTTGACGCCCATGAAATT
>Ga0070741_10013335_pt1 | contig 14564 bp, 13 predicted proteins | sample Coa_R1_4_FD_66440 | JGI IMG/M metagenome (GOLD analysis project Ga0070741, IMG submission 66440) | Surface soil microbial communities from Centralia Pennsylvania, which are recovering from an underground coalmine fire - Coalmine... | ecosystem: Environmental > Terrestrial > Soil > Unclassified ...
CTCCTGGGACCTCTCCCTTCCGGAGGCGATTGCCGCACAGCGACGCTGCGCGGCACGGGTGATCAAGCAGCGCACCTTTGGCGAGGTGCATCGTATCGCCGGCGTCGACGTCGGCTTTCCCGGCGGGGTGACCCGCGCTGCCATCGCCGTGATGAGCTTCCCGCAGCTCGAGCTGATCGATGTCGCGCGTGTCGATCGGCCAACCTCCTTTCCCTACATCCCTGGGCTGCTCTCGTTCCGCGAGGCGCCGGCGGTGATCGCGGCCTACGAGGCGCTGCACATCAAGCCCGACCTCCTGATCGTCGATGGCCAGGGCCTCGCTCACCCGCGGCGCTTCGGCATCGCCTGCCACGTAGGGGTCTGGCTCGACGTGCCCACGATCGGCTCCGCCAAATCGCTCCTCGTCGGCCGACACGGGCCGCTCGGAATGGAACGTGGCGCCACCGCGCCACTGGTCGATCACGGGGAGGTCAACGGGGAGGTCATTGGCATGGCCGTGCGCACCAGAGCCGGCGTGAAGCCCCTGTACGTCTCCATTGGCCATCGCATCGACCTGCCGACGGCGGTGGAGTTCGTGCTCGCCTGCTGCACGCGCTACCGTCTGCCCGAGCCGCAGCGCGCCGCCCATCACGCGGCCGGCCGAGCGGATGGCGAGCCGTAATTGCGCGGCGGGAACGTTGCTCCTCCCGACGGACTGGTCGATACCAACCCGAGCGATGGGGCGGCGAGCCGTAATTGCGCGGCGGGAACGTTGCTACAGTCTTGAGCGATGCCTTCGCCCTTCATCCACGCCGAGCTGGCGGCTCGCACATGGGCACGCCTGGCCCGGCGGCCTCGAGGCCTGCTCCCTGCCTTCCTCTTCGGTAGCACCGCGCCGGATGCCGATAAGCTCTTTGGCCTGGCGCGCCAGACCACGCATTTCTGGGATGCACGCTCGGACGTGAGCGGCGCGCTCAAGCTACTGGCGGCCCATCCGCAGCTTGGCACGCACGTGCTCACGCCACCGGCGCAGGCCTTCGTTGCCGGCTATCTCTGCCATCTGGTGGCCGACGAGCAATGGACCTTCGTCATCTACCGCCCGTATTTCGGGCGCCATTCGCCCTACGCCGCCGGCCCGGAGGGGGCCCAGCTCCAATGGGCGCTCCATGGCGTGCTGGAGGCCGAGCAGGCTGCTGCCGGCCCCATGGGCAGCCGGCTCACGAGCGCCCTGGCCCGCGCCCGGCGCCTGCATCTGCCGGAGCCGTTGCTCCCGTTCCTCGCCACCGCCGACCTCGAGCGCTACCTCGCCGCCCTGCTCGACCTGGCAGCCACCCCCGCCGGGGCCGCTCGATCGGCGCTGCTAATCGAGCTTCAGCGAGCGCACGCGGCCGCGCCGCTGGACGCTCCGGCAGGTAATGGCCCGAGTTCCGCCGGGGCCACCGCATTCGCCGAGCCGGGCTTTGCCCAGCGCCTGCCGGAGCTCCAGGCTCGCGCCCGCGCCTACGTTGCTCCCGAAGCGCTGCGCGCGTTCGCGCAGCGGGCGGTGGCCGAAAGCGTGCGCCTGGTAGACGACTATCTCGCCGGCCGGCCGCTCCGGCCGCCGCTCGGCACCGCGGCGCTCCAGCTCACCGAGACCGGTGGCGCGACCGAACGGCTACCCGAAGCCAGCCCCCCGAGTCCCGGCTGATCGGCGGCTGGCCAGCGCGGCGCCTTTCGCTCGGGCCGCCAGCGAGCGCTACTGCGCCGCCAGCGACTTGATGTACTCGATCAGCGGCTGCAGGTTCTGGGGCTGCGAGATCTCGGGCAGCTTGGGGCCGATCACGCCCACCATCACGCCTTTCTGGTAGCCGTTGACGGTCTTGGCGTCGGGATCGAGGATCGATTCGCGGATGTACGCCTCATCAGCGATGATCTCGCGGCCATCGTCGAGCCGCACCTTGTGGTTATAGACCCCTTTGAGTGATGGCCCGATCCCCGGCTGGCCGGTGATGCTATGGCAGTTGGAGCAGCCGTACTGCTGGAACTCCTGCGCCCCCTTCTGGGCCAGCGCGGCGTCGAACGTCACCGGCCCGCTGGCCTCGGTCACCGGGCCCTGGGGCACCGGGCCCAGCGCCCAGACGGCCAGCAGGCTGGCCAGGGTGATGCCGGCGGCCAGGCGCGTGTACCGCCCGCGCTCCCGCCCCAGCTCCTCCGGCGAAAGCTCCGGCGGCGCATCGACGGCGCCGAGCCGCGCGTACTGTGCCGGGATCTCCGGGTGCAACGTGGCCATCAGCATGAGCAGGCCCGGCCCGGCCACAATGCAGAGGAGCGCCAGGTCACCGCGCCCCAGACCCAGGAACGGTAGCGCCAGCAGGAAGAGGCCGGCGCCGATCCACCAGACGAGATGCCCCCACACCACGTTCTGATAGGTGAGCAGGGTGCACAGGATCGAGAGCGCCAGCAGGAAGACGACGATCGCCAGCCCCATCCCCGGCCGGGCGAAGGCATGGATCAGCAGGCCCACCGTCGTGGCGAGGATAAAGAGCCCCACGCCGAGGTTGACGTAGCGCCGCCCGCGGGTCTGGAAGCTCAGCAGCGCCAGCAGGATCGCTACGAAGAGCCCCGCGAGGACCAGCGCCGTCGTCGGATCAGTTTCGCCAAACACACTGCACCTCCGGCATCGCCGCCATGATGCTAGCGAATAACGTGGTCAGATCGCCCGCCGCGGGCGACGCGGCCGCCGAACCCGGGCCCTACATGCGGCGCGGGTGGGACCACCGGGAGCCGCCCCAACGCTGCGCGCAGACGCCGCCTGGTAGGCGAGCCCAGCACAGAGGCAGGGGGACAGGCTGTTCTTGCTCTCGATGCTCCAGCGCTCCAGCGCGCAGCGGCTGCGTGGTAGCCGAGCCCAGCGCAGTGTTACGCTTCACTACGCGATCTCCACCGCGCCACGATGGCTACGCTCCTTCCTTCATCGCCCCGGGCGACGCGCCCCCTACCCGATACGGCGGATGCTGCTGCCGTGCCGGCCGGCCGGCGCCGGGCCGCCGTGTACCGGCTGCTCATCGCCGCAGCCATCGCCACCTATCTCCTGATCGTCCTCGGCGGCGTCGTCCGCGTCACCGGCTCTGGCCTGGGCTGCGGCGACGACTGGCCGCGCTGCAATGGCCGGCTGATCCCGCCGCTGGAGACCGTCGCCCAGCTGATCGAGTATTCGCATCGCCTCGCGGCGGCGGCGGCCTCGCTCCTGATCATTATCGCGGCCGGGGCGGCCTGGCGCTGGCAGCGCGAGCGGCACGTCCTCGCGCCGGCCGTGGCCGCCGGGGCACTGCTGGTGGTGCAGATCGCGCTGGGCGCAGTGGTGGTGCGTACCGAGCTCCAGCCCATGCTGGTCATGGCCCACCTGGGCGTGGCGATGCTCATTCTCGGCGCCACCACCGCCGCCGCGGTACAGGCAGCACCGCCGCCGGTGGTGGCGGCGCCGGTTCCTGACGCGCCGCATTACACCAGGCTGCTGGGCGCCACGCTCGCCGCCGCCTTTCTGCTCCTGCTCTCCGGTGCCTATACCCGTGCCACCGGCGCCGCCATTGGCTGCCTGGGCTTTCCGGGCTGCACCGTGCCCCAGGAGGCAGTGGCCGCGGCGCAGGCGGCCGGCGGGCCGAACCTGGTGGCCATCCAGCTCGCCCACCGGAGCATTGCCTATCTCACTGCCCTGCTGGCCGCCGCCGGCGTGGCCGAAACCTGGCGCCTACGCCGGGGGGTACCCGGCCTCCTGGTCGCGGCGGCGGGCGTCGTGCTGGCCTTCGCCCTCCAGGTCACCATCGGCGCGGTGATGGTCTCCACCGGGCTGCCGGCGTGGCTGCGCGGGCTGCACGTGGCCGGCGCGGCCGCCGCCTGGGCAAGCATCGTCGTGCTGTGGGTCCAGGCATCGCGCCTGCCGGCCGGGCGCCGGCGCGGTGCGCGCCCGGTGCCGCCTGCCCGGCCCGTGGCCGGGGTGGAGCGGGGTGGGACGGCCGGACGCCCCGCGGTCCCGCTGCAGACGCGCCTGCGGGCCTACCTGGCGCTGACCAAGCCCAAGGTGATCGTGCTGCTGGAGGTGCCCACGCTGGCAGCCATGCTCATTGCCGGGCCCACCTGGCCGGCCGCCACCCTGGTCATCGCCACTCTCGTCGGTGGGGCGCTTGCCGCCGGCGGTGCCGCGGCCATCAACTGCTACCTGGACCGCGATATCGATGCTGTCATGGGCAGCCGCACCCAGCGCCGGCCGATCCCGGCCGGGCTGGTCAGCCCGGGCCAGGCGCTGGCCTTCGGGCTGGCGCTGGCCGTTGCGTCGTTTGCCATCCTGCTGCTCTTTGCCAATGCTCTGGCGGCGTTCCTGGCCCAGATCGCGCTGCTCATCTACGTGCTGGTCTATACGCGCTGGCTCAAGCGCACCACGCCCAGCAATATCGTCATCGGCGGAGCCGCCGGAGCCATTCCACCGCTCGTCGGCTGGGCCGCCGTGACCGGCGATGTCGGCCCGGCCGCGTGGCTGCTCTTTGCCATCATCTTCTTCTGGACGCCGCCGCACTTCTGGGCGCTCTCGCTGCTGATCCGCCAACACTACGAGCGCGCGCGGGTGCCGATGCTGCCGGTGGTGCGTGGCGATGCCGAGACGCGCCGCCAGATCGTCTATTACACCGTGCAGATGGTCTGCGTCACGCTGCTCATGTTTGGGCTGCGCTACGCCGGCGGCTTCTACCTCGGCGCGGCGCTGGTGCTCGGCGCCATCTTCCTCTACCTGGCCGCCAGGCTCTGGCGTGAGGCCACCACGCGCGCGGCTGCCCGCCTCTTCCACTACTCGATGCTCTACCTCTGGCTCCTCTCGGCTGCCCTGGTGGTGGATAAGCGCCTCTTCGGCTGAAGGATCGCCATCGCCTGAGCCGTTGCGCCGTCTCTGCCAGGGCGTTGGTGGTCGATAAGCGCCTCTTGGGCTAAAGGGGAGCACACGCCGGAAGGCGCGCTCGCTCAGCGGCCAGCTGGGAGATCTGGCCGGCAAAGCATCCTTCGAGCCAAGTGAGCGAGGAGAACACCCTCACCGAATGGTCAGGCAAAGCTCTTGAGCATCCAATAGATCGTCCAGCCGGTGACCACCACGTAGAGCCAGATAGGCAGCGTCACCCGCGCCAGGCGCCGGTGGCGTACGTACTCGCCGCGCCAGGCGCGCCACAGGGTGACGAGCGCCAGCGGCCCGACAGCAGCCGCCAGCACGCTGTGCGAGGTCAGAATGGCCAGATAGATCGTGCGCACGGCTCCCTGCCCGGCGAAGATCTTGGTGGGGAAGAAGGCGGCGCGCGTGAGATAGACCGCCAGGAAGAGCGCCGCGAAGACCGTCGCCGTGAGCATCGCGCGGCGGTGGCGGCGAATCTGCCGCCGGCGGATGAAGTAGTAGCCGAGCAGCAGGAAGGCGCCGCTGGCCACGATCAGGAGGGTATTGAAGAGAGGGAGCCAGCGTTCCAGCAACCCGTACATAGACGCGTACCAGCCGGCTCGATCGCCGCGAGTGCCTTCCGCAGCGATAGAGCCAGCTCTACAAACAAACTGTACCCGAGGATGCCGGCCACTCTGCCTCGTTTCTGGCTATTCCTGATAGAATGTGGCGTTTGCATGACCTCAGGAGACAATCTCTCCAACCTCTGGCTGGCGGAAGCGCTCTTTCGCCTCGGCGGCGTCAAGTTTGGGAGCTTCACGCTGGGCCGCAGCACGGTCAACTCACCGATCTATATCGACCCCAAGGTGCTGCTGCGAGAGCCACGTATTCTGGCGCGGGCGGCGCAGCTCATCAAGTCGGAGACGGAAGCCGGCCTGGCGATGCGCGAGCCGCGCTTCCATCCGTTCGACCTGGTAGCCGGCGTGCCGTTCGGCGGCCTGCATCTGGCCACCGCGTATTCACTCGCCGCCGACGTGCCCCTCATCTACGGCGTGCCGCCGAAGGAGCCAGGCCACCCGGCCAAGATCGAGGGCCGCTACAAGCCCGGCGAGACGGTGCTCATCATCGACGATCTGATTACCACCGGCGGGAGCTTGATCGAGACGCTGGCTATCCTCAAGGGAGCCGGGCTCAGCGTCTACGATGCCATCGTCCTCGTCGACCGCGGCCAGGGCGGGAGTGAGCGCCTCAAGCGCTATGGCCTGCACCTCGTCCCGCTGCTGAACCTCACGCAGATGCTCAACTTTTACATGTCGCGTGGGATGATCGGCGAGCAAGACTACCGGCGCAGCCTCGAGTACGTGCAGACGCATCGCGCGGCCGAGGCTGAGGAAGCGTAGGCCCGGCACCGGCCAGCGCAAAAGCGCCCCGCCGCCTGGCACAATTAAAGTGGTGCCAAGTCGGTCGGGCAATCGCGCGGCCGGGTCCCCCAATGGCCCGGAGCGAGGAAAGTCCGCACTCCATAGAGCAGGGTAGCGGGTAACGCCCGCCCGCCGTGAGGCGAGGACAAGTGGCACAGAGACGACGACCCACCATCGCGCCTGCCGGTTCGGCAGCGCGGCGGCAGGGGGTGAAAAGGGTCAAACTCTACCCGGAGCAAGCCGAAACGGGGCGTTGACGCTGCTCGCCGAGCCCCAGGTAAGGCGCAAAGAGCCGCGGGGCAACCCGCCGGCCAAGAGAGATGATTGCCGATCACAGAATGCGGCTTACAGACCGGCTTGGCACTGCTCCCGCCTCGATACCGAAGCCAAACGGGGAGCGCCATGGCCCCGATCCTGGGCCCACTGCTGGTGCCCGCTTGGCTCTGGCTGCGTGCCTGGAGGGTCACCACGGCCGCTATACTCTTGACTGTTTGGCGCCGCCGAGCCGCCATCGTCTAGAGGCCTAGGACATCACCCTTTCAAGGTGAAGATCGCGGGTTCGAATCCCGCTGGCGGTACCACCAGCGAGCCGGCCTGCACGCTTGCGGCCGCAGGAAGCGGGGCGGCTCGCTCACGTTTGCCGGTACTATCGCTACTGCCTATGGCCACTCGTCTTGTCGCAGCTAGTGAGGCCCACGACCATACGGACCAGGCGGGCATGGAGCGAACCGGCCACCTGCCCTGGCGCTATGTGCTCGACCCGTACCGCTACCGGCGGCGGCCGACGCGCGTGGTCATGGTGGGCAACGTCGGCGTGGGCGGCCAGAACCCCATCCGCATCCAGTCGATGACCACCACCGACACGATGGACACCGACGCCACCGTAGCGCAGGTGGTGCGCCTGGTTCGAGCCGGCTGCGAGATCGTGCGCATCACCGCACCCACGGTCGAGGATGCGCGCAACCTGGGCGCCATTCGCCGCGCGCTGCACGCCAAGGGCATTCGCGTGCCACTCGTCGCCGATATCCACTTCAGCCCGGCGGCGGCCATGGAAGCTGCCGAGCACGTGGACAAGGTGCGCATCAACCCCGGCAACTTCGCTGATAGCAAGCGCTTCGCCGTGCGCGAATATACCGACCAGGAATACCAGGCTGAGCTCAACCGCATCGAGGAGCGCTTCGCGCCGCTGGTCGAGAAGTGCAAGGCCCGCGGGATCGCCATGCGCATCGGCACCAACCACGGCTCGCTCTCCGACCGGATCATGAACCGGTTCGGCGATACCCCGCTGGGCATGGTCGAGTCGGCACTCGAGTTCGCGCGTATCTGCCACAAGTACGGCTACCACGACCTCATCTTCTCGATGAAGGCCTCGAACCCCAAGGTCATGATCCAGGCCTACCGCCTGCTGGCCGCGCGGCTGGACGAGCTTGGCTGGAACTACCCCTTCCACCTTGGCGTCACCGAGGCCGGAAACGGCGAGGATGGGCGGATCAAGAGCGCCATCGGCATCGGCAGCCTGCTCGAAGATGGCATCGGCGATACGATCCGCGTCTCGCTGACCGAAGATCCAGAGTACGAGGTGCCCGTCGCCTTCGCGCTGGCGCGGCCCTACCAGCCAGGCACCCGATCCTCATCTCCCGCGCCGCGCGATCGTCGAGGATGTGCCGGGGACGACACGCGGCCGGCTCTAGCGCCCGCGCCACCGGCCGCGCTCCCAGATACGCGCGACCCGTACCACTACGCCCGCCGCGCGTCACGGCCGGTGGCGATCGGATCGGTGGCCGCCGGCAGCGGGCAGACGGTGCGGGTGGTGCATACCTTCCCTGGCCCGCTCTCCACTGTGCCCGATGCGCCCGCGCGGGCGCTTGCCCTGGCCATGGCGGATGGGCTCGTCGTCGCGCGCCCCGACGCGCTCGCGGTACGGGTGGAGGAGCATGCGGACCTGGCGGCGCTGGCCGCCCTCCGCGCGGCATTGGATGAGGCGGGGCAGGAGCTTCCCCTGATTGTGGAAACGCCGGCCGCGGTCGCGGCCGGTGCGGCCGACCTGATCGCGCGCTCGGCTGCCGTGCTTGCGCTCCAAGATGGCGGCGAGCCGCCGGCGAGCCTGCGCGCGGCCATCGAGGCCATCGCTGTCACGCGCCGGCCCCTGCTGCTGATCGCCACGCCGCCCGCGACGTGGGAGGATACGGCCGCCGCTGCCTCCGAGATGGTCGATCGCCTGCTCGGCGCGGCGCTGATCGCCGAGGCAGCCGGCTGCCACGACGTGCTGGTGGCGGTACGCGCGCCGGTGGTGGGACTTGCGGTGCGTGCCTACCGCCTGCTCGCCGCGCGCCTGGCCGAACGCGCGTGGGACCTGCCCATCCATCTGATCGCTCAGGTGGATCAGCCTGAGCTCAAGGCCACCGAGGTGCTCCTGCAAGCGTCGGTGCTGCTCGGCTCAGTGCTCTGCGATGGAATGGGCGATTCCATCCAGCTCGTATGCGCCCCGGGCCGGCTCGACGATGCGGCCCAGGCTCGGCTGGCCTTCAATCTGCTGCAGGGAGCAGGGGTGCGCCTCTCGAAGACCGAGTTCGTCGCCTGCCCCTCCTGCGGCCGGACGCTTTTCGATCTGCAGGAGACGACGGAGCGCATTCAGCGCAAGACCGGCCATCTCAAGGGCGTCAAGATTGCGATCATGGGCTGCATCGTCAATGGCCCCGGCGAGATGGCCGATGCCGACTTCGGCTACGTCGGCGGCGCGCCCGGTAAGGTGAACCTCTACGTCGGCAAGGAGTGCGTCGAAAAGGGGGTGCCGGCAGCGATCGCCGATGAACGGCTGATTGCGCTCATTCGTTCCCGTGGCCGATGGATCGACCCACCGGCCACGCTCGAACATGCGGTGAGGGCATGAGGCAATGAGCAAGGTTCGCGTGCTGCTGGTCGATGATCAGCAGATCTTTCGCCGGGGCGCGGCCGCGGCGCTCGCCGCTTGCCCCAGGCTCGAGCTGGTCGGCGAGATAGCAAACGACGAGGCGGCCGTGCAGCAGGTCACGGCCGCCAATCCCGATGTTGTCGTCCTCGGCGAGCTGAGCGGTGGCTGGGACGTCTTTGCCGCCGCGCTGCGCCGCCGCCTGCCACGTACCGGCCTGGTGGTGCTGCTCGACCGCATCACTGAAGAAGATCTCTTCTACGCGCTCAAAGCCGGCGTCTGTGCCTGCCGGCCGCGCGCGATCAGCAGGGAGGCGCTGATCGAGGTCATCGAGCACGCCGCCCGGGGCGAGTGCGTGATCCACATGAGCGACGTCAACACCGATGGCCCGTCGCGCCGCATTCTCGCCCGGGATAGCCTGGGCGAGGACCAGATGCTACCCGAGGCGGTGAGCCCGTGCCCGCTTTCGGAGCGGGAGATGGAGATCCTGGCCGGAGTGGCCGAGGGATGCTCGAATAAGGAGATCGGCCGGCGCTGCGGCATCTCCGATCAGACGGTGAAGAACCACCTCACCACGGTGCTGCGCAAGCTGGGCGTCACCGACCGCACCGAGGCCGTGGTCATCGCCCTGCGCCATCGCTGGCTGAAGCTGGAGTCGATCAAGGTGGGACGGGCTGCCTGATGGCCCTCGCGGCGTGGCCAGCGCCGTGGCCGCTTCGCCAGTCTTCCGTCCGGCGGATTAGCGTGTCGGCACCGGGGTGAAGAGGTGTGGCGCGAGGAACGAATAGAGGGCAAAGAAGAACACGCTGATCAGGATCCCCGCGATGAGCAGGGCGATGGCGTAGTAGCGGGTGGGAATACTCTCGCGGCCGCCCGGCCGGTTGTACCAGTTCCACATCCTTCGTTCTTCCGCACGCAGTACGTGTAGTCGTACGTAGTGTACGCGGTCGTGTGTGCGGTGGTCTGCGCAGCTTGGCTAGCCGGCATGGGTCCTCTACCGGGGAGTACGTAGTGTACGCGGTCGTGTGCGCGGTGGTGCCGGGGCACTATCATACGGTGAGCCCGTGATCGATCTCTGGTCCTCGATCCTGCTTGGCCCGCTGACGATGAGCGTGAGCGAGGCCAATGCCTACGTAAAGCAGCTCCTGGACGACGACGCCACGCTCGCCGACCTCTGGGTGCGCGGGGAGGTGGGAGAGGCGAGGACGTACGCCTCGGGGCACACCTACTTTACCCTCCGCGACGGCACCAGCCAGCTCCGGTGCGTGCTCTTTCGCCAGCAGGCGCGCCGTCTCGAGCCACTCGAATGCGGCCGCCAGTACCTCGTGCGCGGCGCGATCTCGGTCTACGAGGCGCGGGGAGAGTACCAGCTCTATGTGACCGACCATCGCCCCGTTGGCACTGGCGAGCTCTACCTCGAATTCGAGCGCCTCAAGCAACGGCTGGAGGCAGAGGGCCTGTTCGCCGCCGAGCGCAAGCGCCCGCTGCCGCGCTATCCCCTCCGAATCGGGATCGCCACCTCGCCCGACGGCGCGGTCATCCACGACCTCTGTACCGTTATTCGCCGGCGCTTTCCGGTGGCCGAGGTGCTGCTGGCGCCGTGCCAGGTGCAGGGCGCCGAGGCTGTGCGCACCATCGTCGCGGCCTTGAAGGCGCTCGATCAGGCCGGAGTCGAGGTCATCGTGCTGGCGCGCGGGGGCGGCTCGATCGAGGATCTCTGGGCGTTCAACGATGAGGCGGTGGCACGTGCCATCGCCGCCGCACGGGTGCCGGTGGTCAGCGCGGTGGGGCACGAGACGGATTTCACGATTGCCGATTTCGTCGCCGACCTGCGCGCGCCCACGCCGTCGGCAGCGGCGGAGCTGCTCACACCCGATGGCGCGGCGCTCGACCAGCAGCTGGCCACGCTGGTGCAGCGGGCCGGCCGGGCGCTGCAGGCGCAGCTCTGGATGGCCGTCGGCGACCTGGAGCGGCTGGAGGCGCGGCTGCAGCAGCAGGCCACGGCGCGGCTGGATCAGGCACACGGCCGGCTGGCCACGCTGGCGGCCCGGCTAGAGGCGCTCAGCCCGCTGCGCGTGCTCGCCCGCGGCTATGCCGTGGTGCGCGACCAGGAGAGCGGCTCGATCATACGCGATGCGGAGCAGGTCGCCCCCGGCTGCCTGCTCCACATCCAGCTAGCCCACGGCGCGCTCGTCGCGCGCGTCGCCACGCAGCCGGCGGCAGCAGCGCCACACACCAGCAGCTCCCAAGGATAAGCGTATGGCGTCCTTTCGTGAGACGATGATCCGTCTGCTCGGCCGGTGGCCCGAGCGCTGCACCCTGGAGGCGCGCCTCGAGCAGCGCGACGAGCGCAACGATGTGGTGCGTGAGCGAGTGACCTATCTGGTAGAGCCGAGCGAGCGCGTGCCGGCGTATCTCCTGCTCCCGAAGGGATTGCGACCCGGCGAGCGCCGGCCGGGCATCTTTGCCCACCACCAGCACGCCGGACAGTTCCATCTGGGCAAGAGCGAGGTCGCCGGGCTGGCCGGTAATCCCGAGCAGGCCTATGCGCTGGAGCTGGCGCGCCGCGGCTATGTGGTGCTGGCTCCCGACGCCATCTGCTTCGAGGAGCGGGGTGCCTACCATGGCCGGCTGGAGGAGCCAACCCAGCCGGCTCTCGGCGGCCAGCTGGAGCGATTCGAGTTCACCAAGCGCCTGCTCCACGGCTCGTGCCTGCAGACCAAGATGGTGTGGGACATGCAGCGCGGGCTCGATTACCTCGCTTCGCGTGCGGAGGTCGATCCGCACCGGCTGGGCTGCATTGGCCATTCGCTCGGCGGCCAGCAGACCCTGTTCCTCGCCGCGCTCGACGAGCGGGTGCGTGCGGCCGTGGCTTCGTGCGGCTTTGCCTCCATGGCTAGCGTGCTCCGTGAGGGGATCAACCACAACTTTGCCGCCTACGTGCCAGGCTGGCTCGAGCACGGCGACGTCGGCGATCTCTGGGGCGAGGTGGCGCCGCGCGCCTTTCTTGCGCTGAACGGCGCCGCCGACCGCATCTTTCCGATTGATGGCGTGCGTGACTCGTATGAGATCGCGCGCCGCGTCTACGAGACGCAAGGCGCCGGCGACCGGCTCGAGCTTGCTATCTATGAGGGCGGGCACCGCTTCTCCGATGAGATGCGGGCACGGGCCTACGCCTGGCTTGACCGCTGGCTCGACCGCGACTGGTGAGGCCGCTCCCGTTTTGGCCAGATGGAGGATGGAGGCCTATGGCCCAGGCTCAGGGAGAAGACCAGACGGCGGCCGCGCTCCGTTTTGGCGAGGCGCTCGAGCGGCTGGAAGCGATTGTGGCTCGCCTGGAGAGCGATGACGCGCTTGGCCTTGAAGAGGCCCTTGCGCTGTACGAGGAGGGCGTGGCCATTGCCGGCGAATGCCGGCGGCGCCTCGCCGCGGCGCAGCTCCGGCTCACCCAGCTCCAGGTAGCGCCGGTGATGCCGGATGAGCCGGTGCCGGTGAGCGAGGGACCAGCGCAGGAGCCACCACCGCATCGCGCCGCCACACACGACGAGCCGGCACCTGACTCGCCCGGCTAGACTGCCGCTTCCAGGGCCGGGAGGTGCTACGCACGAGCGAGCCCGCCGGCGGCAGCCGGTGGCAGCCGGCTGATGGTTCATCTGGCCAGGCCATGGCGGCACGTGCGTTGCCGGCGTTGCTCGGTCCTGCTCAACGCTTCCGGTGCGCGCACGAGCCGTTAAAGGACGTGGAGCTGCTGCTATAGAATGCCGGCGGTGCCAGATCTTGCCACGCTTTGGAGCGACCAGCTTCTCCCCAACGGCAGCTGGGTACTTGTTCACGCCGGCTGGGCCGTGCTGGCTGCGGCGGCCACGGCGGCGGCAGCGCGCTTGGCGTTGCAGGCCGTACGCCGCGCGCTGGCGCGCACCGGGGCCAATGCCAACGCGCGCCTGCTGATCGATCGCCTGCTGCAGTTCGCGTTTCTGCTGCTGGGCGCGGCCTGGGTCCTCTCGATCTTCGGCGTGCAGCTCACCGCGCTGGTGGCCCTGCTCGGCGTCGCCGGCCTGGCGGTGAGCCTCGCTTTGCAAGACCTGCTTCGCAACCTGGTAGCTGGGCTGTACATTCTGATCGAGCGGCCGTTCACGATCGGCGAGCATATCGACTTCAAGGGAGCCTCGGGCACGGTGGAGACCATCCGCCTGCGTACCACCGCCCTGCGCTCGGCGGCCGGCCAGCGCGTCATCATCCCCAATGCGATGCTCTTTGCCGACATGCTGGTCAATCGCAGCGCCTATGGACGCCAGCCCATTCGCATTCGCGTGGCTGTTCCGCTCGAGACCGGCACCGATGTCGGAAGTGGAGAGCAGCTGCAGAAGGAGCTGTTGGGCGCGCTGGAGCAGGCCGGCGCGACCGCAGCGCAGCCGGCGCCCGCCGTCATGGTGGAGTCGCTGGCCAGCGACAAGGCCACGCTGCGCGTCGAGGCCTGGGCCCCCAACCCTCGCGCGGCGGCCCCCAAGGTGGCCTGGGCGCTCCGCCAGCGGGTGCCGCGGGCCGAGATCATTGTGCTCGAGGATGGCGCCGGCGGAGGGAGCGGAGGGAAGGCGTGAGCGACGCGGGCAGCGCGCTGGAGGGCGTGGGCGGATGACGCGGCGGCGTGTGGGCGTGCTCGGCGGCACCTTCGACCCCATCCATCACGGCCACCTCTTCTCCGCCGTGGCGGCCGCGGCCGCGCTGGAGCTCGAGCGGGTGCTCCTGGTGCCGGCGGCGCAGTCGCCATTCAAGCCAGGCGCGGCGGCCTCTGCCGCCGATCGCCTGGCCATGGCTCGCCTGGTGGCGGCGGAGGATCCTTTGCTGGAGGTGAGCACCGTCGACCTCGACCGGCCGCCGCCCTCGTACACCGTCGATACCCTGGCCGCCCTCTCAGCAGGTGAGCCAGAGACCGACTGGTACCTGATCCTTGGCGCCGATGCGCTGCAGGAGCTGCTCGAGTGGCGGGAGCCAGAGCGCCTGCTCGACCTCTGCCACGTGGTTGCCGTCTCGCGCCCCGGCTACCCACTGGCGCTGCCTTCCGCGGCGGCCGCGCGGCTCGGGCCGCGCGCGGCGCGCATTGCACTGCTGCGGATGCCGCTGCTCGACATCTCCTCCACCGACCTGCGCCAGCGCCTGGCCCGGGGAGAGCCGGTACGCTACCTCCTGCCGCCGGCGGTAGAGCGGTATATCCGCGCCCGCGGACTCTATGGCGCGTGCCCCGCTCCCTGACTCCCGCAGGGCGAGCACCGCGCAGGGCGGCCGAGGGTCTGATGCTATACTGAACCAAAGACCAAAAACGACAAGCGGGATGGCTCGGCCTGCGCAGCGCGGCATCAGCGCGAGCGAG
>Ga0070741_10013336_pt1 | contig 14561 bp, 9 predicted proteins | sample Coa_R1_4_FD_66440 | JGI IMG/M metagenome (GOLD analysis project Ga0070741, IMG submission 66440) | Surface soil microbial communities from Centralia Pennsylvania, which are recovering from an underground coalmine fire - Coalmine... | ecosystem: Environmental > Terrestrial > Soil > Unclassified ...
ATCGTGGGACGCGCCACCGGCATGGCGACCCGCGGGTTGAAGCCCGTGGTTGAAGTGCAGTTCTTCGACTACATCTGGCCTGCCATGATGCAACTGCGGGACGAGCTGCCTACCATCCGGTGGCGCTCCAACAACGGCTTCTCCGCTCCCTGCGTGATTCGCGTCGCGATCGGTGGGTATTTGACCGGCGGCGCCATCTATCATTCGCAATGCGGAGAAAGCATATTCACCCACATTCCCGGCTTGCGCGTCGTGTTCCCCTCCAGCGCGCAGGATGCCGCGGGACTGCTGCGTACCGCTATCCGCTGCGACGATCCCGTCCTGTTTCTCGAGCACAAGCGCCTGTATCGCGAATCGTACGGCCGAGCCTCCTATCCGGGGCCCGATTACATGATTCCATTCGGCAAGGCCAAGGTCGTCCATCCCGGCACCGATCTCACGGTCATCACCTATGGCGCGGTAGTTCCACGCGCGCTGCAGGCTGCGCAAAAGCTCGAGCGCGAACAAGGTGTAAAGGTCGAACTGATTGATTTGCGAAGCTTGAATCCCTTTGACTGGGACACGATCGCCGCATCGGTGAGCAAGACGAATCGCGCGCTGGTGGCTTATGAAGACACCCTAAGCTGGGGCTACGGCGCCGAGATCGCGGCCCGCCTGGCCGATCAACTCTTCGATCAGCTGGATGCCCCCGTCCGGCGCGTCGCCGCCAAAGACACTTTCGTCGCCTACCAGCCCATCCTGGAAGATGCCATTCTCCCCCAGCCGAACGATCTCTATCTCGCTATGAGGGATCTGGCTCAGTATTAAACTCAACCACCACCCGGTTCTGACACAGAAAATCCCCGTGAGCCTCCAGAGCGCTGAGACGGCAAAAGCCGAGCACAGGAGGAAAGGGATCGGAAGGCCATAACCCGTCCGGCGCGCAAAGCCTTTTGGCCGCGCCGCCAGCCGCGGCAGCGCCCAAGCCAGGTTACGAACGCTTTCTCCGCAAGCGCTTCCCGATTGTGCGTTCCCATGCGGAATGCTAGGCTGCGGCCAGTGGGTTCTGCCCTGACCAATCCGTTCGATTCCAGCTCGACTTTGCCCAGCCGGCTGGCCCGGTGGCTGCAGTCCGCCAAGGCGGAGGTCTGGGTCAAGTTTCTGCTGTCCCTGGTTGGCCTGGCTCTGGCCTTCGCTTCGGCCCTGTTCTCCACCATCTCGCGCGATGCCGGGAACCTTTGGGCCACGGTTATTCTGGCTTCGACCTCGCTCGTTCTTGCCACCCTGGTGGGATTGATTACCGTTCCCTATCTGGCGCGCCGCGTCGCCGTAGAGCGCTTTCGCGAGTCGTTTGATTATGAAGTTACTCGCGCCGGAATTGTCTATGTCCTGGTCACCGTGGTGATCGCCATTGCGGCGCTCAATACCGGCAACAACCTGCTCTATATTGTGGTCGCCGTTATGCTCGGGGCCATGCTGGTTTCGGGATACGTCTCCGCCGTGGTCCTGCGCCGCCTGGAACTGGAAATTGAACTGCCGGAGCACGTCTTCGCCGGCCGTGCTGTCTTCGGCCGCATCATTCTCCATAACCCCAGGAGATTTCTTCCTTCATTTTCCATACGGGTGATTTCATCCCGCAAAAAGCGGAAGAAAAACACCAAGCAATGGCGCTGGGAAGCCGCTACCTTCGCCTTTCCCTTCAACCGCCCGGCGGAGCAGCAATGGCTGCGTTTGCCGGATCGCCGCCTGCGGCGCGTGCTGATCGTTCCTCCGCCTCCCGGGCTGTTTGCGGGCATGGCATACTTTCCTTTCCTGCCGCCGCAAGCCGACGCCACCGCGGACCTGGAGTTGCGCTTTGACCGGCGCGGCTGCTATCGCGAAGACAGTTTCGGTCTCGCCACCCGCTTTCCCTTTGCCTTTCTGACCAAGACCCGGCATATCGCCCTGCGCCGCGAGGTCCTGGTCTATCCCCGGATTGAGACTACCCAGGAACTTCTGGAAATCCTGCCCCTGGTCCGCGGTGAATGGGAAAGCTTCGTGCGCGGCCGGGGTTCCGATCTCTATCGAATCCGCGAATACTTGCCGGAAGATTCCGCCCGTCACGTGGACTGGAAAGCCACGGCGAAGTCCGGGTCGCTCAAAGTCAGGGAATTCGCCCGCGAGGACGAACGCAAAGTAGCCATCGTGTTCGATAATCCGGCCGCGGGATCCATTTCGGAAGCGGCCTACGAAAAGGCTGTGGACACGGCGGCATCGCTGGCCTGGCATTTTGCCGGCGAGCAGGCCGAGCTTTCATTTCTTCTCCCCGGCTCCCCCCGCATGCGCGACCTGCACGATTTCCTGGCCGCGCTTGCCGTCGTGAAACCGCTGGGCTCCCACTCGAAAAATGCGCCCGCCATTCCCGCTAAGGACCCGCTGTGCGAGATGAACCTGGAAAGCGGTGGCGAGTACAACATCGTGGTCACCGCGCGGCCCCGCGGGACCGTTCCCACCGCATTATGGAATTCCTCGTATTTCGTCTTTATCGCGGAACCGGAATTGGCGACGCGTCCTTCGCCCGCTCCCATGGGCTGATTCCTCCGGGCCGCGCCACCCTGGGCTCTTTTCTTTCTCTCCTCCGCAACCTTTTTCCCTTGGCGATCATCTGGTTTCCGGCATATACTCGCGCCCCTGTAGATGCTTTGCGCCAGCTCGGAATCCCTACCCGGGAGGATCCAATGCGTATCTGCGACCTGATCAAAGATCAGGAAACCTATCAGGCCGAACTGGGCCACTCCGTGCTGGAGACCGTTCGCGCCATGGTGGATCGAAACATCGGTGCGGTCCCCGTCACTCACAATGGAAAGCTGGTTGGAATCTTCTCCGAACGCGACCTGATGCGCCGGGTCGTGGCCGAAGGCCGTGACCCCCGCTCCACTTGCATGGCGGAGGTGATGACCGACGATCCCCTCACCATCAGCACCAATGAGGAACTCGAGAACTGCATGACCCTGATGCGCCTGCACGGGTTTCGCCATCTGCCCGTCTGCCAGGAAGGACGCCTGGTCGGCATCGTCTCGTTGCGCGACATCCTGTTGCACGACCTCAGCCAGAAAGATGACGAGGTCCGCATGATGCGCGCCTACATCCAGTCTGCGCCGGACGCGTAGAGGCGATACGGGGGAAACTAAAATCTCGCGGTGTCGGCCGCTGTCGTGGTCGGGTGGCCCAGGCTTTTGGTCTTCGCGGATACGACCACCCGACGGGTGCCCCGTCCTTGCGTGGTTTGCAAGGGCGGGTACGATGCTGCCGACCGCGTGAGATTTTGCTGAAACGATCCTAAGCTACTCGGTCGCCGAACGAAATTTCTCCCCAGCCCACGTTCACTCGCACGGGCCCAGCCTCGTCGAGCAGATAGTGTCGGTAACTGCTCCATCGCCATTGCTCGGGCGAGTCCACCAGTCGCCGTTTCACCGGATTGCGGTGCATGTACCTCAACTTTTCCGCTCGCTTCTTCGTTGTCCAGACGTTGAAGTCGTAGAAACGAGCCTGCCAGAAAGCTCGATGGCCGACTTTGTCCCGGAACAGAGTTATTTGCCGCGGATCGCGCCGTTTTCTCTTCGGCAGCAACGCCCGCGCCGTGCGCTGCTTGAGCACTTGCATGACGGTGGAAGGGTTCCCCACCTCGGGCTCGGTGATCAGCAGATGAAGATGCTCCGGCATCACGACATACCCGACCACGACGAACCGGTAGCGTTGGCGAGTCTGCTCAAGAGTCGATAAGAGGCGGTCCCGGACTCGGGCACCATTCAGCAGAGGCAATCGTCGATAGCAAGAACAAGTGATAAAGTGCAGGTGATGCGCTCCGTAGGTGCGTTGCAAACCGTTGGGCATAACAGCCCATGGTATCGGCAGCATCGTACCCGCCCTTGCAAAAAGCGCAAGGACGGGGCACCCACGGCTCCGAAGCGGGAAGGAAACACCGAAAGACTGGGCCACCCGCCTGGGCTTTCTTCTGCAGAATCGGCCGCAATTCCTTGCGTTTGCCTGCGAAACGAATACGCAGAGATCCCTGGGTGAGTAATTGACGAAAATAGGCCATTACACGTTTTGACCCTGTTTGAGTGAATTAGAGAAATTACAACAGTTCTCCCTCTCGGTCGTTGGCTTGTCCTATTCACGCCTTCTTGCTAAACACCTGTGACCAGGGTCATAGACGAATCTCCACATCGGCGAGAATGTGTTTCTGTTCATCTCTGCAGTGATCCCTCCGGGCCGGTCCTTCCGGGCAGTGAATCACTGAGTCGTAACACTCACCCACGAGCCGCACGATTCGCTCGCTGTCCTCGCTCGCAGCAAAAGGAGGTCTTCATGGCTCGCAAATGCGCTCCTAAGTTGCAATCAATTCGCAGTTCTATTCTGGGGCTCGCAATCGCCCTTAGTTCAATGCCCCTAGGTGTGGTATCCGCACAGGCTCAAACATTCACCACGCTCTTCAGCTTTAACAACAGCGACGGAGCAAATCCGCAAGCGTCGCTGATCATGGATGCTCAGGGCAGCCTGTACGGGACGGCCAGCAGTGGCGGCACTTACTCCTTCGGTACGGTTTTCAAGCTGGACCCCTTCGGCAACGAGACAGTTCTCCACAGCTTTGCGGGCAACCTTGATGATGGAGGGACCCCCGTTGCAAATCTAATCCTGGACGCGGGCGGCAACTTCTATGGAACCACGTACCAAGGCGCCACCCCCTCGGGAGGCGGCACGGTGTTTAAGCTCGATCCCTCTGGCAATGAAACCATTCTCCACAGCTTCTCGATGGGTAGCGATGGCGGGAATCCCGATAGCGGTCTGATCATGGACGCACAGGGAGACCTCTACGGCACCACCATCTTTGGCGGCGCTCAGGGGAACGGCACGGTCTTTAAAGTGGACCCTTCCGGCAGCGAAACGGTTCTCTACAGCTTCACGGGGGGAATTGATGGATCGATGCCTTACGCGGGTCTGATCATGGATTCCCAAGGCGGGCTGTACGGAACAACCTTCTACGGCGGCGCTCAGGGGAACGGCACGGTTTTTAAAGTGGACCCTTCCGGCGGCGAAACCGTTCTCTACAGCTTCACAGGAGGTAAGGATGGAGGAGTCCCCCAAGCAGCCCTGATCATGGATGCGGACCGCAATCTCTACGGCACTACTCTTTATGGCGGCAATCTCGACTGTAATAGCGGCCAGGGTTGCGGGACCGTATTTAGGGTGGATTCGTCGGGCAACGAAGCTGTTCTGCAAAGCTTCACCGGTGATAGTGACGGAGTGGCCCCCGCTGCAAGTCTGATCATGGATAAACAGGGCAATCTGTACGGGACGACCGTCTATGGCGGCGCTTACGGGTGGGGCACGGTGTTTAAATTGAACCCGTCCGGCACCGAGACAGTTCTCTACTCCTTCACCGGCGGCAATGATGGCAAGCAACCCATTGGAGGTCTGGTGATGGATGCAGCCAACAACCTATACGGCACCACATACGGCGGCGGCGCTTCTAACAACTGCTTCGGGGGATGTGGAACTGTGTTTAGACTTGCCGCCCAGACGCCTCAGCAGGCGACTCAGGCCATTATCACTTCCGTGAATGCACTGTATTCCCCAGGAGTGCTGAACAAAGGTCAGGACAACTCGTTAGTAAAGCAACTTCAACACGCGATAAACCTGATGAACGCGGGAAAAAATGCAGGTGCGATCGGGAACCTCAATTCCTTCATCAGTGAGGTGAACGACTTGCTCAGCTCCGGCGTGTTATCCCCCTCCCAAGCCGCGCCACTGATCGGCGCCGCTGAGAGTGTGATCGCACAGATCTTGTAACGGCTATACAAGGCAAGAACGTCCAGGAAAACCGCAGAAAAACCGGGGAAAACCGCAGGGAGAAACCGGGGACAGACGGGTGAAAACCGGGGAGGAAAACCGGGGTGGGGTGCACTCCATCCGTCTGTCCCCGGTTTCCGACAAAGCCACCCGCGGGCGCGCGCCTGACGGCGATGGCGCGGGGCGTTCGGGTCTCCAGTCTCCCCTTTAGCACGAAAGTAACCTTGCCCAAAGAGAGCCAGAACGGTAACGTTACTTTGGATTACCTCAGTCCATTGAACGTCGGGTTCCGAGAAGATACCTTGACTGTACTGGGCCCGAGAACCGTACGCTGATTTCACTGTGTCTTGCTGTGCGTGTGCTGACCGTCCGCTGGGCTTGGCGTTGAGAAAAGGGCATGATCGAAAAGGCTAACTCGGCGTTTTATGTCCTCTGGCTGATGCATCCCATCCTCCAAGGGGGCATCGCTGCGCTCATGATCCGGCGCGGCCTGCTTCGCCATTTCAAATTCTTCTTCGCCTACATCGTTACCCAGTTGGTCAGCTTTGCCGTGCTGTTTCCCGCCTACGTGTGGAGAAGCTACGATGCCGCCTTCTATCTTTCCTGGTGCTTGAATGCGGTAAGCGTCGCCTTCGGCTTCCTCGTCATTCACGAAATCTTTGTCGATGTCTTCAAGTCTTTTCACACCTTGCGTGATCTGGGCACGGTGCTGTTCAAGTGGGCCGGATTAGTCATGCTCCTGGTCGCGGGCGTAGTCTCAGTCTCCACAAACTCGTCCGAAATCGCGCCCTGGATGCAGGCCATCATCACTTCCCAGCGCTGCGTTCGCATCATTCAGGTGGGGATGGTTCTCTTCCTGCTCTTTTTCGCGCACTACGTGGGTGTGACCCGGCGCCAGCACAGTTTCGGTATCGCCCTGGGATTTGGTTCCTTTGCCGTCATCGAGCTCATCCTGATCTGTTCCTGGGTGGGCAATCACCTCAGCGGGCCCACCATCAGCATGGTCAATATGATCGCCTACAATTCCAGTCTCATGTTGTGGCTAGGCTACGTCGTGGTCAAGCGTCCGGCACGGGATGGCACCCTCTCCCTGTTGCAGCCCCAGCGCTGGGAGCAGAGTCTTTCCGATATACACCATCCTCTGCCTGCCGATTCACTGATCCCCATGTTTGAGAGCATGGTGGATCGGGCTCTATCCCGCACTCAACCGCCCCTCCCCGAGATTGCCGCCGAGGCCCCGCCAGCCGAGGCCGGGGTGGAGAAGTCTCGTGCCGCCGCTGCGGCACCGGGCAGCTTCAGCGAGATCATGCGGGCGGTTACCAAGGGCTAAGAGCGCTCTTCTGGGCCAGGTGAAATACAGCAGATCGCCTTCGTGTTCCAAGTTCGCGACCTTGACGTGGTGTTCCATCTCGCGTCCTAGTTGCCCACCAACCTGGCCCAACTGTTCCGCTAGAAACTTTTCGACGTCATTCCGACACTCCTCAGGATGCTGTAACCACATCTGATGTCCGGCATCTGAAAAGACGACCGTCCTGCTCTTCGGCAGCAGGCGCGCCAGTTCACGCCCAATCACTCCCAGGAAAGGATATGATTTCGCCCCGATGAGAATCAGCACCGGCGCGGAGATGCTTTGAACCGCCTGCGGCGTGATGGTCGGAAACAAAGTTCCGCTGGTCATCATCACGTCCCACTGGTGAGCATCCCGCAGGGTCTGGTCACGGGAGGATTGCGACATCTTCTCCCAGGCGCGAGGATCGTTGAACACGTAGGCCATGAAGACCCGAATCCCCTCCTCGCGGTCGCCCTTCCGATAAGCCTGCTGCATTGGCCTTACCATGCGTTGCTGGATGTCATCGAACAATGCTTTGCCGCGCTCGCCCTCGTCGCCGTGTATGTCTGCCAACAGGGAGACGGCCGGCGGCTCCGCCAACACCAGCGCCCGCACCATCTCCGGGTGCCGTGCGGCCAGAAATAATGCGGTGAGCGCGCCGTATGAATGTCCAATTACAACCACTTTTCCAAGATGCAACGCACCTATGAAGGCAGCGAGGTCGTCTGAATCCACCACAGCCGAGTAGCCAGGCCTTGCCGGATTGATGTTGGGATAGTTGTAGCGTCGGCTGTAGGCGATCGCGCGATAGCGCTGGCTAAACGGTCCGATCTGGTCGGCCCAGTAACTGGCGTCGCTCAACGATCCGTGAACAAAAATTAGCGGCACGCCCTTGCCTTCCTCCACATAGTGCAGCGTGATGCCGTGTCCTATGTCGACCGCATGGAATCGCGGCTCAGCTGGGTTCTTCTGCGCAGGGCTGCTGAGCCCGAACATCGCGAGGGCTGCAGCAACGGTCAGAACTGCTATTTTGATGGCACGGGTTTGCGGCATTACTCTCCTTGCACAATCCATTCTGCTACCGATGCGCCGAAATCGCACAAACCGGAGTTGAAGCCCCCTGTTCTCGTCCGCCGTTGGCCCCTGCAACTGCCTTGCTTCCGCTTTCTTGGGGTTTCTTTGTTGCGGCTTGTTCGGATTTCGTAAATTCCGAAGCGCCCAACGCTCGCCGTGGGAGCCGGCCGCGGCACCTTATAGGAATACTTGCAGAATTTTCCTTAACTTGAATTACTGCAGCGAAATGCAGCGGGAAGGAGCAAGGACTGGCGGCGCAGCAGGGAATCGAGTGGAAAGCTAGCCGCCAAAGATCTCGCAGACAAGCTTGACACGTGTCCTATAATGCGCTACCGCGCTGATTTCAATCGGGTGAAGACCCTAGGCGCGGTTGATAGGAGACCAACCCATGAAACGTACGATCAGGATTGCCGTCCTGATGGTAGGACTAGTGGGCACATTCATCGCAGCTGCCGTCCAACAGGTTCCCGCCGCGGACGGCGGCCCGCTGTTCCTGTGCCCACCCGGACAAAGAAACTGCAAAACAACTCCTGCCCGGCCAGTAGAACCCAGACAGGACTCAACCACAAGGTAACCAAAGTAACGTGCCGTAACTGTAAGTTCGACCAAGTACCAGGGCTTGCAATTTTCGGGCTGACGGAAGAGATTAATCCGCCGGCCCTTATTTTTGCGCAGGAGCAATGAGCGATGAGCAATGAGTATCTATGAGCCGAAGGGGTTTCTTGCTCACTGCTCATGGCTCACTGCTCACTGCTCGCCCCGCAACTGTCGCTCCAGTTCCTCCGCCGCGAAGACCGGAGGCCGGCATGCCGAGCCTGAGCAGAGAACGGCGAACGACTTCCCGGCGCCCAGTTGCGGCAAGTTCGGAATGCTGGCCGCCAATGCTGGAGGAAGATTTTCGGCGGCTGCCTGATTTGCCCGCAGCCGCAGCACCGTCTTACGGAAGGCGAGCCGGGCTGTCGCCGCCGCCCAGAATCGATCCGCAGCCTCGCCGTCCTCTCCTTCAATGATTACCACCTGCACCGGACTTTCCAGATAGTGCAGGACAGCAATGCCATAAGTCGCGGCAAAGATGCCAAACTGTTCCGCGATGCCGGCAAAGGTCTCCAGCGTCTGCTCGGCCTTGTCACGATACGAGGATTCCCCGGTGTAATGATGCAGGCGCATCAGGGCAATAGCAGCCATGGGATTTCCTGCGGGGGTCGGCGAATCCTGCAAGGGTTTGCGCCGGGTCGACAGCACCCCGAGACTCTTTCCCTCCGTAGCCGGTTCGCTGTCGAAGAATCCCCCCGAGGTTGCGTCGAAGAACCGCGACACCATAGCGTCCACAATCGCTCGCGCAAAGGTGAAATAGCTCAGGTCCGCCGTCGCCTCATACGCATCCAGACAAGCCAGGGCCGTGAACGCATAGTCATCCAGAACGCCGGGCACATGGCGATGTTCGGCCTGGGGATCCGAATACGCAACGACATGGAGCAGTGTGGCCAGGCCCTGCCCCGGCCGCGGGTCCGCGGACCCTTCGCTCGTTTTTGTGGGAACCTCTCGCAATGCCTCCGCGAGCACCCGATCTAACGAGCGCAAGGCGAACCGCCGCGCCTCCGGCAGATTCAAGGCTCTGGCCGCGGCAAGATATGCCGACACGCACAAGCTGTTCCATCCCACATAGACCGTCTTGTCCACGTAGGGAGCCTGGCGCTTCAGCCGCGCCGCATACAGCTTGGCTTTCGCCGACCCCAGCAACGCCTCCACTTTCTCCGGTGCCAGGTTCATCCGCCGCCCGATCTCCTCGATGGGCGCGCGCACGTAGAGGACATTCTTTGCCGGATTGTGGTGCATCTCCCCGACTTCGTTGATGTCATAGTGCAGGGCGGCAGCCTGCGCCTCGTCCGCGCTCAGCACCGCCTGTGCCTCCTCCAGCGTCCAGGTAAAGTAATCGCCGTCATCCTCCATGGAAATGTCGGCGTCCTGCGACGCGTAGAACCCGCCCCGCTCCCGGTCGCTCAGCCACTCATCCATCCAGCGAATGATATCCCGCGCCACTTCCGCAAAAAACGGTTCTCCGGTTGTCTGATAGCCGTGCACGTAATTCTTCAGCAGTTCGGAATTGTCGTAAGACATCTTCTCAAAGTGCGGCACGACCCAGCGCTCGTCCACCGAATAGCGATGGAATCCTCCCGCCAGCTGGTCGTAAACCCCTCCGCGCGCCATCTGCTGCAGCGTTGTGACGATTACCTCGCGGAGCCTGTTGGAATCGGCAGGGACAGCCGCCGTTGGCTGTCCGGTGGAGGGAAGCTCTGCTGAATCTTGACTGTGGGCATATCTCTCGATCAACAAGTCCAGCGCCGAGGGATGAGGAAACTTCGGCGCCTGCCCAAATCCTCCGTGCCGCGGATCAAACATCTTGAGCGCCGATTCCTCGATCGCAGCAATGATTCCGAAAGAAACCCGCCCGCTTCGTCCCGCGAACGATTCCGACTGCGCAATCGCGCTCTCCACCATCGCAGCCTGTTCGACCACATCCCCGTGTTTTTCCCGGTAAGCGTTGGCAATGCTGAGCAGCACACGCCGGAAGCTGGGCCGGCCGTAGCCATCGCTCGGGGGGAAATACGTGCCGCCATAAAACGGCTTTCCGTCCGGCGTAAGGAATGCGGTCAGCGGCCACCCGCCCTGCCCGCTCACGGCCTGCACCGCCGCCTGGTACCGGCTGTCAATGTCGGGACGCTCGTCCCGGTCTACCTTCACCGCCACGAAATGCTCGTTCACGATGGCGGCGAGGGCCGGATCGTCGTACGACTCTCGATCCATGACATGACACCAGTGGCACCAGACCGCTCCAATGTCCAGCAGGATGGGCTTGTTCTCGCGCTGCGCTTCCGCGAATGCTTCCTCTCCCCACTCGCGCCACCGGACCGGCTGGTGCATGGCCGAGCGCAAATAGGAGGACGAAGCGCGAGCCAGTGAATTCAGGGTCGTTGTGCTCATCGTTTCAGTTTAACTGGATTGCCCGCCATTCCCGATACCCCAGGCCCTGTATGTCGCGTACGCCATCGGCTGCCTGAAGGGCAAAGGCGCGCGGCACATCAGGACGTTATCCCTGCAGTTGAACCGCAATCCGGCAGTACAGATCGATGGCCTCATGCAATTGCCGCTTCTCGATGTACTCGCCTTCGGTATGGGCAACGTGAATCGACCCCGGACCAACTAACAGGGCTTCGCCCCATTTGCCGAGCTTGGGAATGTCAGTGGTGAATGCAGCCACCATGGTGGGCAGTACATCGACTGTTCGTAAACGGAGGAAGGGAAGTTCCAGCGGAAAACTGACCTCCACTTGCCGGCCGGCAACCTCCATAATCTGCTTTCGCAGATCGTCCGAGGGACCGACCAGCCGATAGAGCAAATCCGCATGCGCATAATCCGGAATCACATTCGGTGCTCGCCCGCCCTCGATCAAGCCGATGTTCAATGTGCAAGGCCCCACCTCTGGACTGGAAGGCAAAGGCATCTCCCGCAGCCTGGCGAGCGCTGCGATGAGCTTGTCAATCGCCGATTCTCCCAATTCCGGATATGCCGAATGCGCCATTCTTCCGCGCGCAGTCACCTCCACCCGCAAGGTTCCCTTCGACGCAAGGGCCAAGCGGTTTTCCGTCGGCTCCCCGTTGATCAGAAAACGGCACCGCGAGGGCGCGTGATCATTGGCAATTTTCGCTCCCAGGCTGTCGCGCTCTTCTCCCACCACGAACAGCAATCCTACGTATGTTCCCTGGTTTCGCAACCGTTCCGCCGCAGCCACCTGCGCCGCTATGATGCCCTTCGCATCACAGGATCCACGTCCGTAGATCTTCTCGGCGTCTTCCGACGAAGGGATGAAGGGAGGAACGGTGTCCATATGCGTGGACAACACGATGGTGGGATCCGCGTGTTCCGGCCAGGTTGCAAACAGGTTGAAACGGTCGCCCTCGACCGGGATCTTCCTGGTCTGGTATCCCAGCCGGCAGAGCTCCCCGAACAGATAGTTTCCAACCGCCGCCTCGTTCCCGGAAATCGATTCGATGTCGACGAGTTGGCGCGTAAGCGTGACCACGTCCATGCAGGAGAGAATAGCAAAAGCGGAACTCAGACCTTAGGACACCAGCTTCATTCCTCTATTCCCGGAACCCTGGGCTCTAAACCCTGAATGTGACCAAGAGGGTGGACCGAAGCAGCGCCATCGCCCCTCGCTCCGTGTAAGCTACCGTTGTGCTTTCCGCAAACACCAGCATTCGCTCTTTTTTCCTCCACGGACCGGCGGGCCGGCTTGAGTCCTTGCTGAATGCGGGGGCAGGCGATGCGACGCACGCCGCCGTGGTCTGCCATCCCCATCCCCTATTCGGCGGTACGCTGCACAACAAAGTTGTGTTCCACACCATGAAAGCGCTCAACAGTTTTGGCTTTCCCGTGCTGCGCTTTAACTTCCGCGGAACCGGCTTGAGCGAGGGCGAACACGACCACGGCAAGGGCGAAGTGGAAGATGTCCGCACTGCCCTCGATTGGCTGGACGCCGAATATCATCTGCCTCTGATCTTCGCGGGTTTTTCTTTTGGGGCTGCCATCGGCCTGCGCGCTGCCTGCTCCGATGCGCGGGTCCGCGCCGCCATCGCGCTGGGGATCCCGGTTGCCCCGGTGGCAGCCGGCGGCGAAGATCCGCGCATCTATACCTACGAGTTCATTCACGATTGCCGCAAGCCCAAGCTGTTCGTCAGCGGGGCCCGAGATCAGTTCGGCCCCAGGGCGAAGCTGCAAGAACTGGCCGCCTCGGCGCCGGAGCCAAAGAAACTGGTGATCCTCGATGGCGCCGACCATTTCTTCGAAGGCCGCCTGCGCGAACTGCGCGAAACGATAGAAAGCTGGCTAAAAGACTCCCTCGCGTAGGGACGGACGCATTCGTCCGTCCCGCGAAGGCGAGGCCAAGCCCAAAGCCAAAGTTCATAGTGAGTGCCGTCGCGAATCGCTTCATTGCTCAAAGCATTGCTCACGGCTCAAAGCTCACGACTCACAACTCGCATCTCCCCGCCCTCTTTATAATCCTCCCCATGCCCGATCCCGCCGCCGAAGCCCGCTTCCGAGAACGGCGCGACACCGCCCGTTCCATCTTCCGCTTCGCCCTTGAGCAAGCGTCGATTGCGAACGCCTTTGCGCGCCACGTGCACTGCGAGCGAGGAGTTTTGCGCGTCTGCGAGGACCTCTACGATCTGCATTCCTGCTCGCGCGTGTTCGTGGTTTCTCTGGGGAAGGCAGCCCACACCATGGTTGAAGCCCTGGCCACTCAACTGGGAACTTCTCTGGAAGGCATTGTCGCCGGTTCGGTGGATCCCCAGAGTCAACTGCGCGGGTTTCGCTATTTTCGCGGAGGTCATCCGCTTCCGAACCAGGATTCCATTCAGGCGGCGAACGCCATCCTGCGTGCCCTGGGAGCGCAGAACGCCTCCTCCCTGGTCCTGTTTCTGCTCAGTGGAGGAGGTTCATCGATCGTGGAGAAGCCGGTGGATGACGAGATCTCACTGGATGATCTGGTTGCCACCTATGGCGCTCTAGTCCACTCCGGCGCGCCCATCGCGGAGATCAACGCCATTCGCAAGCACCTGTCCGCGGTCAAAGGAGGCAGGCTGGCCCAGGCCGCTTTTCCGGCACAACAAGTCTCGCTGCTCGTCTCTGACGTCCCCGACCACACTCCCGACGCGTTGGCTTCCGGTCCCACCATGCCCGACTCGACCACCGCCGAGGACTGCTACCGCCTTGCCGGGAAATATGATCTGCCGGCTCAATTCCCGGGCACAGTGCGCGAGTTGTTCCAGCGGCGCGCGCTGGAGGAGACGCCGAAATCCGGCGATCCCGCCTTTCAACGCGCACGCTGGTGGACAGTGCTGTCCAACCAGTCGGCCGTCGAGCAGGCAAGCCTTGCGGCTGAGCGGGCTGGCTTCTTTGTGCAGGTAGACAACTCCTGTGATGATTGGGATTACGAAACAGCGGCCGGATACTTGCTCGAGAAGGCGCGCGAACTCCGGAGGCAATTCTCCCCGGTGTGCCTGGTGTCGGGGGGAGAGGTCACGGTCAAGGTCGCCAACGCCGGGGTTGGCGGAAGGAATCAGCAATTTGCTCTTGCCTGCGCCGAGAAGATCCAGGGCGAGCCCATCACCCTGCTCAGCGCGGGAACTGACGGGATCGACGGAAACAGTCCGGCCGCCGGCGCCGTGGTGGATGGAAGCACTGTGCAGCGTGCCCGGCAAAAAGGTATGGATCCGCGCAAAGCCCTGCAAGCGTTCGATGCTTATCCGCTGCTTCACGCCTTAGGGGACACGATCGACACGGG
>Ga0070741_10013337_pt1 | contig 14560 bp, 15 predicted proteins | sample Coa_R1_4_FD_66440 | JGI IMG/M metagenome (GOLD analysis project Ga0070741, IMG submission 66440) | Surface soil microbial communities from Centralia Pennsylvania, which are recovering from an underground coalmine fire - Coalmine... | ecosystem: Environmental > Terrestrial > Soil > Unclassified ...
GCAGTAAGGAGAGCGCAGTTGACGAAAAACAGAAAAGCTGCAGAAACAGAGATAGATACAAACGTAAATTTTTTTGGTAGCATTTTCGGAACTCCCCTAATCTCTATCGCAAAGCCTGCGGCAGGCGGGCAAGAAGAGCTTTTCGTAACGCGCTCACATCCCTAATCGCATGTGTTGTCAAAAACCTGGAAATGGCACTTCCGTGAGATCCCAAAGGAGTTACCAAGCCGTCGTCGTTTATCTTGATAATCCCTTCTGCGCCGTAATTTAGCCCAAGCACAGTCTGTCCTGACTCGTCTTGATCAACGAATACGAAGAGGAGGTATTTGGTACCTGTCGTTAAGTGTGGGTAAGCTCCCTGACTATCTACCTTCACGCCATTTAGATACAGGGTGCCTCCGAAAACACGTATTACGAACGAGTTGCCATTTGCATTCGTAAGGACCGCCTCAGGAGCACCTTTAGGGAAAGCAGCCGCTGTTAGGGGCTGCCGTCCTGACAGCTGCTCCATCAGCCTAAACTTGAACCAAGTCACGATAGCCGTCTTGTCCTCGTCATAGAACGTAGACACCTGCTTTTCCAAGGAAGCAATAACAACAGAGTCCTGTTTGAGGGCACGGTCGATATTTGTTGGCAGCGTTAAAGCAACCTTAGGCGCAGGCACTTGAATCTCGGTCAAACCATGCTGTCTTGCGTGTTCCACGTCTTCCGGAATATTCTTGCTCTGACCAGAGCTTGCAACGGGCACCATTAATAGGCCGAATAGAAGGAATCGAAGGAACCTAAGAAGCATAAAGCCAATAATCTTTGAAAGCGAGTATAAAGAGTTGTTTGAAGACAGCCAAGAAAAAAATGTGTCACCAAACGGCTATAAGCTATCGTAAAGCGGCCAGCAAAGGATTCGAGCGCTGTAGCGCGTGAACAAATTGCCTACCCTAATCACTGTCCCGTTCAAATGAAGATTCCTGCGAGCCAGTCATCTTAGCGCGGTATAGTGACGGCGTTGTTCCGAAGCGCGCACGAAAATCGTAGCTGAGGTGACTCGGGCCTAAATAGCCTGTGATTCCAACTATTTGCTTTATTGAGTAGCTCGATGTCGCGAGGAGGTCGGCCGCTTTCTTCAGCCGTAGTTCTCGCACGTCCTGTCGAAAGCCAAATCCTAAGTGCTGCGCGAATAAACGCCTCAGGTGGCGTTCGGAGATGTTCACGTCATGAGCTACGTCGCCAAAAGCTAGATCTGGGCTAGAGCAGGAAGTGGCGATCACGTCCAGCGCACGACGCATCTCCGGGGGAGCAGGCCGAGTGCTGCGGCTGCCCTTTACCACTTCGATATCTTTGGACGCCACCGCCGCGGTGTTCATAAGGAAACGTGTGTTACATCAAGTGGGGAAGACGACTACGCTTCGGAGCGGGATTACAATTCAGGATCATATATTCTAAAATCCACTTCTCATTCGCCGAAAACCGAATAGAAATTTACTGGTACGACGGACGCCCCTAAAGTTATTGATTCAGCGATTTTCAGCGAAATGGATACTGTGCGTCCATAATGTAAAGAAATTAGAGATAATAGGATTTATCTGGTGAACTATCACCGAGGGGATAGTCTCGAATCCGGGCTGAACTCAGTTCACGTGGCCCATCCGGCCCGCTCGGTAGTCTTCAAACGCTTGCCGCAGCTCCGCTTCGGTGTTCATCACAAAAGGTCCGTAGCTGGCAACCGGCTCGTTGAGGTCCTCGCCGCTCAGGACAAGAAGCAGCGATTCCGCTTTGGACTCAAGCAGCACGCTTTCACCGCTGGGACTGAGCGGCGCTATTTGTGCTTCGCCCTTTAACTCTGATGAGCCGTTCAAGACAACATCGCCGCGCAGCAGCACGATCGCCGAATTCTGGCCCGCCGGCAAAGTAAGTTCGCCGCTGCCGCCCCCTTCCAATCGCACATCGAAGACATTCACCGCACTAAAAGTCTTGGCTGGTCCCTTGACGCCCTTCAATTCACCCGCAATCACGCGCGCGAATGCGCCGGTCCCAAGTTCCACTCGCGGGATTTGCGCATTGCCAATCCCTTGATAGTGCGGCTTTGACATCTTGTGCGCAGCCGGCAGGTTCACCCAAAGCTGCACCATCTCAAAGTCTCCGCCCTTGGCGGTAAAGTCCTTTCCGTGCATCTCTTCGTGGACCACCCCTGACGCCGCCGTCATCCATTGCACATCGCCTGGATTGATCGTCCCGGCATTCCCGCCGGAATCCCGATGATCGACGCTACCTTGATATGAAATCGTCACCGTCTCAAACCCGCGGTGCGGGTGCTGCTCCACTCCCCGCGGATGCGTCGATGGCTTAAAGTGCGCCGGTCCCGCATAGTCCAGCATTAAAAACGGGCTCAAATCTCTAACGCCGTGTGATGGAAATACCGTACGAACCGGAAAACCATCCCCTACCCAGTGGGAGCCGGTCGCCTTATACACTCCTAATACATTCTTTCGTTCCAACATGTTTTTAACTCCTTCTTTTCTTTGCAGTCTGATTCCCTTTGAAGTTCGTGAGTTCCTCCGCCCCATGCCCGAGTTTGCGTAAAAGACTTGCCAGCACGTTCCGCTCGTCTTTGCCAAGGCAGGAGAACGCTCGCTCCATATCGCGCGCGTGTTCCCGAAACCGCCCGGAAATCAGCTTTTTCCCTTGGCCGGTCAGGTGTACAACACGCGAGCGGCGATCTCTCTGCGTCGCTACCCGTTCCACTAGGCCGCTGCGCTCAAGCCGGTCGACGGCTGTACTCATCGACCCGCTGCTAATCAGCACTTTCTGTCTCAGAGCATTAACCGGTAGCGGCCCTTTATGAAAAAGCGCCTCGAGGACGCCGAAATCGGTGAGCCCTAAACCCGTCTTTTCTACGCTTCGGCGTGCATATGTTTCCAATGCTTTGGTTGCTTTTGTAAGCAGGAGCCAAAGGTGAACGCCTTCCGCTCGCCGTTTGCTCGATTTCACGATCTTCATCAATTATCTCTATGTAGAGATGCTTGATATAGAGATAAGTTGCAAACGGCACCCGATATGTGCCGCTGGCCGTCAAAACGAGCTTTAGGCATGGAGTAGTGCATCTCGGGAAATTCTTGCGTTGGCGGAACATCCGGCGCCCTGGATACAAAGAGACAATCCCGAACAACAACCCACGTCAAAAATTCAAGAACAAAAGTTTTAGTGCGAGTTTACACTTTTGGAGGTGCGCGGGCACTATGCCTGTTTTCACAGTTTTGAACTGCGGTACGAACTTTGACCGTACGAAGCGCGGTGAGCTGATAGCGGATTTCGGTGCCGGGATGGCTGGAACCGAATACCAGCAATTTCTGATTACCGATGGCGTGGGCTCCACGGGCGCGGCGCTGCCGGGATCATTCGATCCCTTCACGAAGAACAAGTCGACAAAGTCCAACTCGCCCACCTGGTCCCGCACTCCCATGCAGACGTTGTCCGACGTCAACCAAGGCACTCAATCGTTCACTCCCCAAGGTCACGGTTTTCTGAAGGGTGTCACCTCCAATACCAGCGCTACCCGAGCGGCAATAACCGGCGATGGTTGGGACGACAACATTCGCCACGCCATCTCAACCATTGCCGGCGTTTTTCCGAACGGCGCTGGCACCATCAACATGGTGGGCTGGAGCCGCGGCGCCGTCACCTGCCTGCGCATGGCGAACTGGATACGCGAATTTCTGGGCGACGGGTTCGATATCAACATTTTTGCCGTAGATCCCGTCGCGGGGCTTGATGCGGGCGAGAAACTGCGAGATACCTACGTGGTTCCACCCACCGTGAAGAACTACATCGCGATCCTGGCTCTGGACGAAATGCGCGGCGACTTCAAGCCGCAAGACATGTCGCGCATTCAAGTGATGAACCCCATGTCCACCAACTGCGCTTTCCTGCCGTTCCCGGGGGTACACAACACGGTTGTCGTCCAGAAGAACAGCGGGTTGCCGGAAGTCACCAAAGTGGTGCGCGCGCTTGCCTATAAGTTCCTCAGCACGCTCGGCTCTGCCTTTCGACATCCCGAAACCGTACCTCATCACCAAAAGATGTGTGAACTGTACGCCACCATGTTGATTAAGCGCCAGAAGTACACGGGACTTTTCAAAAAAAACTTCATGAACAAGCAAATGGGCGGCGTGGTCGAACGCACCGTACGCGCGAACGTTCAGTCCTATGTAGGCGCCGACGTGAAATTTTTCGTCAATGAGCACCATCGCCGCTGTTTCGAGTTAGCGTGGCCGCAAATTTACAATTACTTCTTTACTGGCCGAGCGGGCGCCCCAGGGACAGGAATGGTGTCCAAGACCATAATGGCGTCCTCGCCGTTGGGGCAGGAGATAACCCAACTCTCGCAACAGGATTCCGCGTCCTCAGATCTCTTGGAAGATATCTACGGCGTGAGCCGAACAGGCACGGGACCGCTCGGAACCGGGCCTGCGCTGTGGAAAATTCCAGGCCCCGGCGCGGGCATTGCCGGAATTCCTGCGCCTCCCAACTCGGCCGCCGCCGTCCAGCTACTTATGTAGCGAAGGCTAGTCCCACGACTTCTAAAAAAGTCGTCTCCGCTCAGCAATTTGGCGCTCGACGTTGTATCGTTGACATGGAATTCAAGAATGAATCGCCGCGAATTCATGCATGCAACGGCCGTGAGCACGATTTTGCCGCAGGAGATACAAACAGTTCACGTTGAACCTTCCTCACGCGCTTGGTACGACCGTCCCATGCGCTGGGCGCAAATCGCATTTGTCGAAGACGATCCAGGTAACTACAACCCTGGATTCTGGCTCGACTATCTCCGTCGCTGTCACGTCGACGCTGCTTGTCTGAGTGCCGGCGGTTGCGTGGCATTCTACCCGACCAGAATTCCTTTGCATTACCGCAGTAAGTGGCTGGGCGACCGTGACACCTTCGGCGACCTATTAAAGGGCTGCCGAAATTTAGGAATGAACGTGATCGCCCGGACCGACCCTCACGCAGTCCATCAGGATGTGTTCGATGCGCACCCAGACTGGATCATGGTAACTGCGGACGGCAAGAAGCGCCGCCACTGGGCTGACGCGACGTTGTGGGTGACCTGCGCACTAGGTCCTTACAACTTCGATTACATGACCAAGGTGCATGAAGAAATTGTCAGCCTCTATCACGTCGATGGCATCTTTACGAATCGTTGGGCTGGATCGGGTATGTGCTTCTGTGAGCACTGCCGAGCCAATTTCAAACAGTTTTCCGGTCTCGATCTGCCAACAACAAAAGATCCGCAAGACCGTGCCCGGCGCGAGTACATCATATGGCGGCAGCAGCGCCTGTTCGAATTGTGGCGGCTTTGGGATGCACGCATCAAGGCCATCAATCCGAATGCCAGCTATCTCGCCAATGCAGGCGGCGGCGCCTTGAGTGAACTCGACATGGTAACCATCGGCAACTTGGCGCCCACGTTGTTTGCCGACCGCCAGGCGAGGCATGGCTTGATGCCTATCTGGATGAATGGAAAAAACGGCAAGGAGTATAGAGCTACTCTCGGTCGCAAGGCTATCGCCGGTATTTTCAGCGTAGGACTGGAGGAGGAATATCGCTGGAAAGACTCCGTGCAAAGCGGGGACGAAATTCGCCTGTGGGTGGCGGACGGTATTGCCCACGGATTGCGGCCCTGGGTAACTAAATTCAACGCCAAGCCAATTGACAAACGCTGGCTCCCAGTGGTCGAAGAGATCTATACATGGCACCATGCCAACGAATCGTATCTGCGCAACGTGAACCCATTAGCGCGAGTCGCATTGGTGTATTCACAACAGACCGCCACGTTCTATGGCGGTGAAGCCGCGCGCGCAAAGGTGGAAGATCCCGCCCTCGGCTTTTACCAGGCGCTCGTTGAGGCTCGAATTCCGTTCGAGATGGTTCACGATCGGCTGCTCGACGCCCAACATCTCGCACCCTTCCGTACGCTCATCTTGCCGAATATCGCCGCGCTGTCAGATAAGCAATGTACCCAACTTGTTCAGTTTGTGGAGCGTGGCGGCAGTATTGTAGCGACTTTCGAAACTTCTCTCTATGATGAGTGGGGAAAGCAAAGAGAAGACTTCGGTCTTTCAGCGCTATTCGGCGCGTCGTTCACAGGCAAGCGAGAAGGTCCGATGCAGAATTCTTATCTGCGGCTCGCGCTCGATCCGCAAACCGGACGTTTCCATCCTCTTCTTTATGGGTTCGAAGACGCGACGCGAATCGTGAACGGCGCCTACCGGGTCGTTGTGAGAGCCATCGATGACGGTCACACCGCCCCCGCACCTTTGACGGTCGTGCCATCGTATCCGGATCTACCAATGGAAGAGGTGTATCCTCGAGCCTCTGCGACCCAGGAAGCCGGCGTCTTCCTGCGCGATTTCGGCAAAGGCCGCGTGGTCTATTTCCCGTGGGACGCCGACCGCATCTATTGGGAAGTTCTTTCCGCTGATCATGCGAAGCTCTTGCGGAACGCAGTTCTATGGGCGCATGGCGAACCCCAGCCGGTCGAAGTTCGCGGTCCCGGCATGCTTGACATCGCCATCTGGTCTCAGGAAAAATCCATGACCATTCACTTGGTAAATCTCACGAATCCCATGATGATGAAGGGCCCCGTTCGCCAGATCATTCCCATTGGCGGCCAGCAGCTTCAAATTCGCATCCCCGAACAGAAAAGAATCACGAAAGCTCGACTGCTTGTCGCAAACCAACCGATCGCTTTCCAGCAAGAGCGCGATCGCGTGCAGATTCGGGTCCCGTCAATCGCGGTCCACGAAGTCGTCGCGCTCGATTTTGCCGGCTAACGTGTAATCGCTCGGTGCGCATCGGATAATTTCCACTGCGAACTTCGTCGAAACCGCAGAATCCTGTCATTCGACTGCAGTGCTATTTCCGTTACCGGAGTTGATAGCAGGCCATTAAGCTGGTACTCCTCAAACGGAAATGTGTTTACTTCCGGTATGAAGATCTGCGTATTTCCGCCGTGCTCTGCTTTCCCGAGCTTGTTTAGAAAGTTATCAGCCACTGTTCCGATAATCGCAGTCGTGCCGGCCGGGATCGTAGCAACTGCCAGATGGTTCATTAAGTTGGCTGGAGGCGTGGCCAAGCCGCTCGCGTCGGTCCACGGTAAAGCGGCCTTCGTTTTGATCAGAGTTGTGTGCCCGCTTCCATCCGGAAACCGTGCCAGCCCCATCAAGCAACAAAAGAAGTAGCGACCGTTCGCATCTGATGTTCCGCCGTAAAGGCGCAACAACGTTGTCTGCTGTCGAAATGTGACCACTTCTGTTTTTAACCAAGGATTGAACGAATCCGTAACCTCTCCGTAATCGACTACATTGCCGCTCTTCTTCAAGTATTCGCGAAGTTGATCGTGGTCGAGTTCCGTCGACGTATGAGGACCAATTTCATCGAGAATACTCAGGCGGCGAATAACCGACCAAACGGAATCCACAAACTCCCCGCTTGTTTGCAAGGCGATCTGGTCATTCAAATGGATTGATGGCTTAGTGAGCGCCTCGAAACCTTTTCCGTCACGCACCAGGGTAAAGTCGTGTTGCTTCAGTGCATCGAAAAGTCGAGTTTTGGCTTCCTCTTTATTCGATATACCGTCCCTCGGAAGCAACAAATTCTTTCGCACGCGGTTGACAATATCCGGATCGGCGCGTCTTCTGCCGAGAAGCTCCTCGATCGCGGTATTCGCATGTCGGCCGATTTCGTCCGCGCCTAAGCGCTGGCTCCAGATGGATCGCGCGGTGAGTCCAAGCACCGCCACTAACGCAACAAAACTCCAATATCGCGTCCTTGACAAACGCATAACGTCATCCCCTCCCGTTTCTCGCTCCTGCTACGCCGCCACTACGGAGAGCGCTTTTTTCCACGTGTCTTTGCGTTCTTGTCGACGCGCAGCTTCCATGCGGTTCGGAGTGCGCCAGTCAATATATCCTCAGTCGCCACCGCAAGGCGGATGTGGGTATGTCCCATCTTTCCCCAGCCGCCTGGAATCGGCAAGAAAATCTCCGGTGCTTCCTCCACAAAAGTCGTCTGCTGCTCCAGCGTGAGCTCTAAATTTCCATAGCCCTTAGCCTGAGAGGCAAGCGAAGCAAATTTCCTACCGCCTACACGAAACGCGGGACACCCCGCGTGCGAAACTTCCTCCACGCCGTTCAGGGTCAGTGCAATCCTCCGAAAATCTGCTGCGGTCAACGGACAACTCCCATACGTCAGACACTATCTCATCGCGTTGGCTGTACACAAAGTAATAGCGGCTCGACCCCGCAAAAACTAACAAAGGATCGCCAGAATCTTAATCCGTTCGAATAGGCCCCTTCGTATAAAGAATCAAACCTCGGCTCTTAAAGGAGGGCATATGAGAACTCCAGATACGGATGCGAATGCAGTCGACGCAGCCAAAAACTCACGCACAAACCGGCGTTCTTTCTTGCAACTGGCGTCGTCAGTCGGAGCTGCCGCCGTCGCCACTTTGCCCGTGTTGGCCGGCGAGAAGAACGACGATAGTCCTAACGACCTCACTAAAGGCGACCGCGACATTTTGATCGCTGCTGAAATTGCGGAAGCACTGGCGGTAACAACGTACACCCATATCATTCATTTGGCTCCTTTTTTCGCCAAATTGCCGGACGATGATCAAGGATATTTGCGCGCGGCGCGGCAGGAAGAGATGTCTCATTACCTGCTGGAGCTGTCGCTCACCGGTCAGAACAGCCCCTTCACTTCTTTCTTCTATCCGCCCGAAATGTTCCACGACACGCAGACTACTCTCAACGTTCTCGTCACGCTCGAAGACGCGTTTATTGCCGCCTATCTCGTCGGTGTCCGCAAATTCAGCGATCCCGATCTGCGCGTGACCGCCGCTAGGATTATGGGAATCGAAAGCGATCACCGCACCCTCGCGCGTGTACTTGGACCGGATGTAGATCCCTCTGTGGGTGGTCCCATCGAGAAGATCACAGGTTTTCAGGGCGTGGCCGAATCCGCCGATCCGCCCAACAATAACGGATATGAACGTACACTCGGCTGGACCCATATTCAACAGGCCGTAGATGCTCTAACTCCGTTTGCCGATATCAATGCAGCGCAAGCCGCCGGCTTCGACACGTCGAAGAGTTACCGCTTCGTTGCCTTCCAGCCCAAACTACCTTCTGCGTTGGGCGACTTCCACTCTTTTAAGGGATAACGGAAACTACTTCCGAGTCATCCGCAGCTCGATCATCATCCGCTCCCCGCCTTTGTCATCGATCATGAAATGGCGATGGAGCAGAAGGCGGCCGTCTTCCTCAAGATGTGCGCGAGCCACGGTCTTGCGCCCGGGATTGTCGGGATCGAGGGCCGTAGCCCACAGGACGATGTTCTTGCCGTCAAATGTGCCGTCGCTCTGACGAATGGATATCGTCGTCTGGCGCGAGTCAAACCACACGGTTGTAAAGCGATTCGTTTTAGAGTCGAAGCCCGAGATTCCCGTGCCGGTGCTCTTTGTTCCGTCGGGATTGAAGAACGTGAAATCCGACTCCAGAAACTTTCCGTCCTGAACCATGTACTGCTTACAAGTTCCCTTCGTCACGATTGGCTTCCGGTTCACCGGGAAAAAAGTTTTGATGACGTCCCAGTCTCCTGTAAATTGCGCCAGCAGCTTCTGACCCGCGCCCACTGCGTTCGGCGGTTCGTATTGATTCTGGGTTTGCTGCGCGAGCGCCGCCGTGGCAATGAACAAGGTCATAGTAATCCATTTCTTCATAGAACTCCGATAATACGAAACTCGCACTGTTGCATGCCTGCCAGTGCTTGCCAGTCAATGACGGCTTAGTTTTTTCGGTAACAAACCTCTCCGCTCATCCCTGGGCTCAGCATGCACAATTGGTCGAACCAGGTCGCTCCACTATCCCTACTTGCAACTTCGACTCGGAAGAAAAACGTGCGGCGGCTGCCGTCGTCTCCAGTTAGAACCAGTTGATTTCCATTGAACGAATACGAGCCGTCTCCAAAGAACGTTGTAGCTGTCGCCGAATCGCCGGGATATTGCCGCCGTGCCGCCGCCCCGGCGTAACGGCCGTCGGTGTGAAACTCGTACGCATTGCCCACCGTTCCCGTAGCCATGATCCACCTGCCCGCAAGTTTTTGACGGATCAACTTCTGCTGCTCCTCGGATGGTCCGCCCTGAAACGTGAGGCTGTAAAAGAATCCGGGCCACACGTTCTGAACCAGTTCACCGAAACAGTAACTCACGATGAAGTCTTTCGACACGCCGTAAATGGTCGCCATCCGGTCCCCGGCCTTGGCGGTCAGAAGAATCGTTCCGATCCCTTTACCGTCGCCTTCCTGCCCGCCTACCAATTTGCGAATGGTGAAGAACTCCCAGCCTCCGGGCGAGATCCCGCTTGCCATTTTCGAGGGCTGGCTCGGGTAAGATGCGAGCGGGTCCGCCCTGAAGATATTGCGGAATGTGCCGATCGCCACATCGGGCAACCGCATCGAACTGGCCGCCTGCATCGGCAGAATTGTGATCTGACATCGCTCTCCGTTTTGGTACACGGGCGATGTCAGAACGACCCGGTCGCGTAACTTCTGCTCACTCCATTGAGGAGGAGGCGTGAAGTCATAGTCGTCAACCGAACTACCCTTTGTCGACCCCGTTGCGCCAAACGCTCCCGTCGCTGGCGCCACCGCCCCATTTGCAGCGCTGCCGTCCGGCGTAACTGTAGCGGGCGAATTTCCTCCATTGCCGTTGTGGAACGTCAAAGTCTGGAAAAACGAGTCGAGCTCGTTGACATACGAATTGGGAGAAACCACTACCAATATGCTGAAAACACTTCCGAACCCAGTCACGGTCGAAAGCAGAGTGTCCATGGTCACGCCTTGCTTCACGGTATTTACGGCGCCCATCACCATGGTCCAGCCATCCCGTGTCTTAAGCGACTTATGCGAGGCTTGCTCCAAAACTCCCAGCGAGCCGCGGATTCGAGTCGCCCACTCGCTATCAAAGTTTTCTTGCGCGCCGGCCTGACTAGCCCGGCTCGGGAATAGGTAAATCTGGCAGAACTCTGTCCGCCGCAAAACCGTCTTCCGCTGCTGCAGTATCAGAATGCCGTTCTGTTCTGCGCGGCTCCATCCCTGCGGCACCACGAACGTTGCAATATCGAAGGTTTCAGCCTGCCCCGCGGCCGTCTGCGTTAGGCCGAGCGCCGCTACAAGCAACAACGCGCCACGCATGCTTCACACCCCCAAGTGTTCTGAAGAATTATTTCACAGTAAGCGGCTCCGGCACTCGGCGCTTCTTCAACTAGCGCGTTTTACGGCAAAGTGCCTGATCACGAGTTCAGGTGATTGGTAAACACATGGCGACGGGTTTCGAGCCAGCAGAGTTTTAATATGGAGCCGTTGGCGTGAGATGTGCCGCGGGTGCCTGGCAAGCCATCCACGTTTTGTGATCGGAAACCTGGATGACGCCGGCGCTGGTAAATGGCTCGTTCTTCAAAAGAAGCTGAACTTGGTTCCAGTCGCTGCTTGCGAAGACAATTGCCGCCCCATCGGCGCCGGAGAATGGACCCGCCACAATCACCTTGTTGGCGCGCATCTGCCGGCTCATATATGCCAAGTGGGCCGGCGCAAGTTCCTTCTGTCTAGCCGCATTTGGGCCCGGCGAAAACAGCACGAGTGTGCGGTTCTCACATTGCAGACCGGGAGGGCTTGCTGGGCTTTGTGCGAACAGAAGCGTACCGAATAAAATCAACGTGAGTCGCATGTCGAGATGATAGCGGATTTGGCGGACAGTTGAACGAAAGAATGAATCGCCGTTTGACGCAATGAGAGGAGGCTACGTCAGTTGCTAACTTGACCGGAAAGCTGCGCTTTGATCCATCGATTGATTCGGGCGTCGAGAACGTCGAGCGGAAGGGCTCCGCCGGACAGGATCTCGTCATGAAAAGTTTTGAGGTCGAACTTGGCGCCTAGCTGCTGTTTGGCTCGTTCGCGCAGTTCGCGAATCTTGAGTTGGCCGATCTTATAGCTGCACGCTTGTCCGGGCCCGGAAATGTAACGGTCCGTCTCAGCCTGGATCGTCGGCTCGTCCACGGCATGGGAGTTGCGCATGTACTCCACAACCTGGTCGCGGCTCCAGCCCATATCGTGAATGCCTGTATCTACCACCAGGCGCACCGCCCGGAACAGCTCCGAGCGCAGGCGGCCGTAGTCCGAGCCTGGGTCCTGGTAGAAGCCGATCTCCTTACCCAGTTCCTCGGCGTAGAGTCCCCAGCCTTCCGTATACGCTGAGTTTCCGCCGTGCTTGCGAAACTCGGGCAGGCCGGTAAGCGACTGCTGAATGGTGATCTGAAGATGATGGCCCGGAACACCCTCATGATAGGCGACCGCCTCGTCATTGATAAAGCTGCGATGGGTGGGGTCGGATACCGCAACCGAGACGCGGCCAGGACGTTTGCCATCCGGCGTTCCACCTTGGTAATGCGTAGCAGCGGCGGCTTGGAAAGGCGGAATCGGCTCCACTGTGACTGCGGTCTTTGGCAGCAAATTGAAGAGCTGAGGCAGGTGCGGCTCCATCTGTGCGATGTATTTGCGGAAGTCCTCGACGATAGCTTCCGCCGAGGCGGGCCGATATTTCGGGTCCTTTTCGATGTGTTCGCGGAAGCTGGCGAGATCTTTGTAGCCGTTCGCTTTGGCCAGTGCGGTCATCTCTCCGGTAATCCGGTCAACCTCCTTCAGGCCAATCTCGTGGATCTGTGCCGCTGTGAGGTCCGTAGTGGTGAAGCGGCGCAGTGTGGCCTGGTACCGGCGCGTGCCACCGCCAAGAGAATTGATGGAAAGTGTCGTTCTGCAGTGAGGTATATAGTCGGAAGTGATAAAGGCGGCGAACTGCTTGTACGCCGGAAAAACTTCGCTGTTAACCGTCGAAGTGATCTCGTCCGAGAGACGTTTCTTATCCGCATCGGAAAAGCTGGCCGGAAATTTTTTGAGCGGAAGAATGAATGGATTGGCGGCGATCACGCCCTGCGCCTGCCCCGGAATCTTTTCGGCGATGAAGCGTACTGGGACAAGATGATCGCTCAGACCGGCTTCCAAAACGCCCTCCGTCTGCAGGAACGCCTTGGGAATCTGGTGCAGGCGAGCGATGTAGTCTTCGTAGTGCTTCACCGAGTCGAATGGCATGGAAAGCGGCAGGTCGGCAAGACCCACATGCAGGCCTCCGCCTCCGCCCGATGAGCTGAGTGGCATCTCGAATTCTTTGAGATCGTAGTCATCCACGCGCTGTTGGAGCTGGCGGAGAAAAAGGTCGTGCGAGACCAAATCCTGCTCCGGAAAGCCAGTCGGATCGATCGCCGTGATACGGGCCAAATCAGCAACGTCGCGCTTGTGGCGTTCCGCAGAGGCGGCAAGGGAGTAGTCGCCGAGCTGGTCATTATAGCGATAATCGCCGACGGCAGTCGCCAGCGTGGGATTCATCTTGAGAGCGGCCTGCCACGATTCGTCAAAAAGCGCATTCTGAGCAGCCAGCCGCGCGGCTACAGAGGTCGGCGCTTGAGCCGCGGAGAATTGCGACACAGCGACCAGGAACAGAGCAAAGGTAGCGAGCCGGTTAAAACGCATCCCGATAAGCGTAGCAGAGCGGCATCAACCAGTGCCGGAAACAGCTCGGTGCTATGCGGCGGGAGAACTGTCTTATTCATATGCCGAAGCTGGACACTCTGGTTATAGCCGGAAAGCGCACTATCTTTTTCGCATTTTGCGCTGCGCGCCGCAGCACGGTTCAGGTAGGCTTCTACTGCCGAACGCGGAAAATTAGCGCTTGACATGCAAGCTATTGATTGCCTATTATTAGGCAAGTAGTTACTTGCATATTTCCTATGGCAGAGCGCCGCAACATGGACATGCTGTTCAAAGCCCTGGCCGATCCTACGCGGCGCAAGCTGCTGGACCTGCTACATGCGCATGACGGCCGCACACTCAACGAGCTGTGCGAACACCTGGACATGACGCGGCAGGGTGTGACTCAGCACCTGGAGTTGTTGGAGGCGGCAAACCTGGTCGCCACCATGCGGCGTGGCCGCGAAAAGCTGCACTTCCTCAATCCGGTGCCGCTGCAGGAGATCTACGAGCGCTGGATTGCCAAGTTTGAAAAACCGCGCCTCAAAGCGCTTTCAGATTTAAAGAAACGACTGGAGAAAGAAAATGGCTAAATCAACCTTTGTTTACGTGACTTACATCCGCACCACGCCGGAGAAGCTTTGGTCCGCGCTGACCGACGACGTGGAGTTCATGAAGCAGTACTGGTTCGGAGTTCACTGCGAAAGCCAGTGGACCGCGGGATCCTCCTGGAAGATGCTGAACCCCGACGGCCGCGTTCTCGACGCCGGCGCGATCGTCGAGGCCGTGCCGGCAAGGCGGCTAGTGATTCGCTGGCAGCATCAGAACAAGCCCGAGCTCAAGTGTAATAGTCGCGACTTGATCTGACATTTTCTGATAAACTGTGCGGACCGCGCAAGAAGGAGATGTCATGAACACTGATCAAAAG
>Ga0070741_10013338_pt1 | contig 14558 bp, 14 predicted proteins | sample Coa_R1_4_FD_66440 | JGI IMG/M metagenome (GOLD analysis project Ga0070741, IMG submission 66440) | Surface soil microbial communities from Centralia Pennsylvania, which are recovering from an underground coalmine fire - Coalmine... | ecosystem: Environmental > Terrestrial > Soil > Unclassified ...
ATTCTTACATGACTGCATACTTGCGCGCCGCATAAATTGGCAGTATCATCGGGACGTGAATCAATATTATCAATTGGCGCAGTCGGGCCTAAACCATTCAAAGTTGCGCTTGCATAATAAAAGAATGGGATAACCAAGGCCAGCAAAGATGCTACTAAAAGGGGCTTACCCATCCTATCCATCTGCCGCATGAATTTTCTAAAAAAATGTAGGATAAGAATAATATGATATTAGATTCTATATTCACTTTCATTTTTGAGAGGCTCGAATGAAAGGTAACTTCATTTTTGTTCTACTTCAATATGTTCTATGATTTCATTGCGTATATTTTAAAAATAAATTATGTTATACTCGCTTGTCTATGATGATAATTGGTATTTGTAGCGTCTGCGAGCACCATAGAATGGATCATGACGAACAGGAATATCCAAGGATTACATTCTGTCACCTGTGCAGCTGCAATGAATACCGCGAGCAGCGTAGGGAATCAGACTAAAAATTCTTGTTTGAGACGGTCTTGCTACAATAGCAATTTTTCTTACATCCGGGGTGCCAACGCTATGACCGGTTTATTATCAGTCGCATGATGGCATTTTTGTCCACACAGCCCGCAGTTTTTCTTATCTTCTGCAGAAATAAAACACTGGCAAGCATGCGCTTTCATGTAACTGGCAGCCGCTCTTGTATACTCGCCAGTTCCATTGCAAAATGAACACTGATCGTTATCAAACAATGGAATAAAACCACGGCCATCACATACTGTACAGAAATCAGTTCTACGCTGATAGTTATTGTTGTAACCTATACTCTTATTTTCTCGTCGTATCATACCTGTCTATCTTATAATAGAATCTTATTGCTTTTAACAGTTCACATGGCATTGCCAATTGAATAGGATTGTTTAATTATTGCTAATTTACCTGGTACTAGACATAGTTGGAATAGATGCCGCGGAAGAAAGTATCGGTTAGCAAATCTAGACTCGTGGCTTGTAATATGTGCGGCAGAGCAATCCAGAAAAAAGGCACGTCAATTGCCAAGACATTTGATGGATTTGCTTACAATTTTGACTCAGATGACTGTCTCCTAATTTTCAGAAAGCTAAGAGCGATATACGGGAAGGATTTCTTTAAACCTGCTAGATCGCCATAGCCGCAAGCAGGACTTTTTTTTAGCCTAATTCCAAGACTCTTGCTGGCATGGCCGGATTGCCAAAGTCTTCAGAATACGCAGAATACAATTTCACCAGCTGGCCATGTTTGATTTTGTATCCCATGCTTACTGGCTTTATCATTTTTTTGTATTCGTCCTTGAGGTGCATGAGCGTTTCTGCTATGTTGTCTGCTAGCAAAATATGTCCGCTGTCGCCTAGATCCATGACCCTCCTGGCCATTATGATGCCCGGACCCCAAACGTTCTGGTTATTGTTGATGTCGCTCACGACAAACACTGAACCCGAACTAAGGCCGATCCTTACACCAATAGTCTTGTCCAGGACCTTTCCTGCATTGAATGCACGGAGTTTACGATGGAGCTGGATACTTAGCTGCAGAGGCAGCTCGGGATTCATCAGAAATCCCACTGCCATCCCGTCACCTGTAGGAAGGATTATCTTCTCATCTCTTGGAACTCTGCTAAAGGCGTCGCAGGAGCCAATGAGCAAATTTAGATCTTCGATCTTTTTAATCTGATTTTCTACTGAAAGAAGTGGATCAGACAGCCCTACTATATCTATGAAAAAGAAACTGGTGCTAACAACGCCTGGCTGCAACGTATAGATCATATTTGAGCCATAAATTTCTCCCAGCTTGCGGTATGTGTCAAGGCAGCTAGGATGGAATGGCGATTCCGCTTCTCCCATGGCGACCGGGCCGACAATAGGCTCGTGACACAACTTACACTGAAGACCTTTTTCAGACGGGGTATTGTCCTGTCCAAAGTGCAAATTGCCGTTTTTTGCGATATGAAACCTCGCCCACTTGGGCACGTTGTGGATGGTCTTTAGAGAGAGGATTCTGATGTCCCTTTGGACCTCTTCATCAGAGTCTTCCATTCTTAGTTGAATAATTCCGTCAACTAGTGATCCAAAAACATCCGCCGCAGGCGCAGAGACGGTGCCCGCAAGAGTAAAGAGCGCAGTGGCGTTGCCTCTTGCCTTCAGAAAGTCATAAAGTCCAGCTACAAACCTTTGCACTTCCTCATTTGAAAATCTCGCAATTATGTCAGTAAGGGAATCAACGACTACTCTTGCCGGGGTTAATTGATTCTTTGACAGAGATCTCGTGACGTGTTTCAATAGATTGGACAAGATCTCTGTATTGTTGCTAGCTGAATTGTCTGATCGGACTTCTTCCACCTTCTGAAAAGAAGGTAGACTCAAGAATTCAGGGGCTTCTGTTTTATTGTAAAAATAAGAATCGAACCTTTCATGTGAAAGCGCGTAGCTGCAATTTATGTAAAGGCAATAGTCTCCATCTGTAATGCCCTCGCGTAGAAACTGCATGCTGTAAGCGGTCTTGCCAGAACCTGAAGGGCCTACCAAAAGCATGACGCATCTGGGAAAATCTTCGGATCCGGAGAAAATGTAGTTCTGCCCCGGGATGAGTGTCTTGTTTTGGTCCAAGTTATTCTCTTACCTGCTTGACCACTACTTTTCCTTTATGATGAGCCTATAGTTTGGTTGCCATTGCATTGGCCAATATCTCCATCTCTTTTGTAAATGGGTGGTCCGGATATCTGAGAGCTGTAAGGAATTCCTTTCTGCTGAACTGGATGTCGCAGTAACATGGAATTGCAGAAATCACGTCCATCCTTGTCTCCTTTGATAACATGTTTTCTGCATCACTTGTCCCGTATCCGTCAATCAATGTTGTATTTTTAGTAGTGTTTTCTTGATCTGAAAATTGTGTACCGTGAACAGGCATGCAATAACCGGAAACCCGGTTGAACAAAAGAAATGATCTTGTCCCGTATTTTGTCAGCGATCCGTAAATTTCAGAAGCTAGTCTTTTTGTTCCTTCCACGTCAATGTCGCCCATCTTTAGAGTTAAAAAAAGCGTGTCTGCTACAGCCAAAGCATTTATTGACCAGTACCTGATGCCTGGGCTGGTGTCAATGATTACAAAATCAAGGTCGTAATCCCTGATTAAATTATCACGAAGAAGGATAAACCTTCTCAGCTGCGATTTAGAGGTCTCTGAGGTGCCGCTCTCTATCCTGTATATCTCCTCTTTTTTCATGCTGCAAAAGCCTATCCATAGCTTGCCCTTGATCTCTGCAGAATTGTCATACTTTCTGGTATAATCTTCCACGATATCTGTTACATGCGTCATGACTTCCTCAACCTCCGCGTTGCCAAGCAAATAGTCGTTGAGCCACTTTCTTGGCTGTCTCTGGAAATAAGCCAGCAGGCTGGGTGCATAAACGTCCAAGTCCAACAAAGCTACTTTGAAGCCTTTCTTTGCCAACAGGGCTGCACAATTGGATGCGATTGTTGTCTTGCCAGTGCCGCCCTTGTACGAATGAAAGGCAATACACTTTGTGGCCACACCATATTTCTGGAAGACTAGAATATAGCGTTTTCAGGCAAGTTGGATTGTTCTATAGTCATTGTACGCTGCTAGTTTCATTATTCCTTTGCCGCTTCTTCCTTTTCACGATCAAACGACCAGCGGCGGTTATAGACCTCGTCCTTAAGTTTGAACCCTTTGAATAACTGGAAATAAGCATGCCTTGCCTTGTTCTGTTTGTCCAGCTCTGATTGTATCCATAACGATTCAAACATGGATACGTTAGAAAACACCGTTGATTCACTGTTTGAATAGGTAGCCAGTCCTATCGCTTCCTGAAGAGTTTCTCTGGTGTCGTCATTTACTTCGACTGTCAGGCTCTTGGTCTGGTCAACTATGAATGTCGTTATCTTTGTCGGAAGGAGCTGCTGCAGGTAATTTACCTGAATATTCTGGTGCGGCATTTTCAACTTTGTATTTGATATTTCCTTTACCGTCTCATCTTGCATCACCAGTATCTTTACCTTGACTCCTTGTTTGGATATCCTGCCGATCTTCTCAAGAATCCCTTCGCGTTCCGCTATAAGGAATGAATTCTTTGTTGAGAAAAGGATTGCTATTTCATAGATGGCCGAGCCTATGAGATCAAGCACAATAGACTTTACCCGGAACGAATCCCGGATGGTTTCCATAAACTCCTCTTCTGTTCCTCTGCCAATTTCGGTGATTCTTTGCCTTGCAGGAAGTGCCCTGTCGATCATTGCATCAAAAAGGAATTGCTGGCTGTCTACGAAAGATGGGTTGGTGATGTGCAAAAGTTTTTCCCTGCCGTTTGCGTCCATCAAATACCCTGCATACTCTTGCCCGTCAGCTATCAGAAAACTGCCTGTAAGACAAGAGGTATGATATAGCTCAAAATTTTTCATTATTTCTTTGCAATGGGGCAAATTTTCTCGTTTGATCTCTGTAATGCATCTCACCCTGCCTCTCTTGCTTTTCAATTCCATGATCTTTTGATCATTTGCTGACAATATCTTTACAATCAGCGGAAGATTCTTGGCGTCAAAGTAACAATCTAGGCGACCGTTCAGATTAGAAATAACCCGGGACATTGTCTTGAAAACCTCGTGGTTGGAGATGACTTGAATATCTCTGGGTTTAGCCACATCCGAGGTTGCCAATTATTCAGGGTAATATAGGCATGAGCGTATAAAAAGCCATGCTGCGAAAACAATATTAATTTGAAGATTCCCTGTATCTCTGATGCCTGTATTCTTGGATGTTCACAAAGTGCCATTTACTGAAGATAATTTGAGAGAGCTCTGCAAATCCCCTCCAGATGAGTTCGGGGTCAGTCACGTAAATTTGTTTTATAACAAAGAATCCAGTGTGTGCTTTTGTCTCCTGTCCGCTCCCGATATGGAGGCAGTAGAGAAGCATCACAAGAAGGTGAACATAGAATGCGAATGGATCACCGAAGTAACGAATATTGTAAATGAAGCATTCAAGATGAACCAAGCCCGGTCGTAAATGTGTCCACTTGCGTCCATCAAGATCCATCGATCTGTTTTTGCCTGAAAACTAGAAATCAAACGTAGTCCGCACATCACTAAAGTTAAAAGCATGAGCGCACATGCCAAGAGTATAATTTGAAAATAAAGCTCCTGATGAGATCAGCTGCGTTCAAAACAATTCTAGATTCAAAGCTAAAAGAAGCGGGATTTGTCAGCGAACTGGTAGATCCGGATCAACCCCTAGCGCCGCAACTTGCAGAAGCAGAAGTGCTTGTTAATGGCAGGAGGAACCTGATTGACAGATCTATAATTGACCTGTGTCCAAAACTGCAACTTTTGCACCAAGCAGGAATTGGCTACGACAAAATAGATGTAGATTACTGCACGTCAAAATCGATTTTTGTTGCAAATATCCCCCTTGCAAATGCGATCTCTGTGTCAGAGCACACGATATTCCTCATGATGTATCTGGCAAAGGATTTGCATAGTGCTGATGGCAGTGGCCTTATGATAAAGAGGGTTTCCGGTACTCTAGGCCATGAGCTGGAAGGAAAAACCCTGTTAGTTGTAGGGCTGGGGGCCACCGGCATAGAGGTGGCAAAGAGGGCAAGCGTATTTGGCATGCATGTCATTGGAGTCACGAAGGATCCGCTATCCTACAAACCCGGACGCGAAAAATCGTTTTTTGTAGAGGGAATAAAAGAGCCTTCAGCTTTATCAGAAAGTATCCCAAAGGCAGATTTCATCTCGCTCCATGTTCCACTTAATGAAGAAACAAGCGGCATGATAGGCGCAAAGGAATTCGACATGATGAAACGATCCGCATTTCTTGTAAACGTGGCGCGTGCTGCCGTGGTAGACAGAGAAGCATTGTTTGACGCGTTGCAAAAAAAGAGAATTGCCGGAGCCGCTTTTGATGTATTTTGGGAGGAGCCTGCAGACCCAAAAGACAGGCTGCTGAAACTTGATAACTTTATGTTGACGCCCCATGTGGCAGGATGGACAGCAGAATCTGTAGATGCTATGGCCGGGATAATAGCTGCAAACATACTCCGTGTCTCGGAAGGAAACAGCCCTCTCACGCTTGTCAACCCTGAGCTTTTGCGCCAATAGCTTAACAGCTGCACAGAATTGCTAAGTATGACTATGCGATTAATTGGGTTGACAGATTGAGCCACAGAGAGAAAGAACGCTTGGGTCCTGCACTATCTCCTAGCATCTTTGGAAGGGCATCAACGTTATTCCCAGACCGAACTGCCATAATAGACGGTGGCAATTGTTTTACCTATTCAGAACTCTTGTTGTCTTCTGCAGCAATAGCCTCTTCTCTTCTAGGCGGGCAGAAAGACTTGGGAGGCGTGCCTGTTGCATTCATCGCCCCTCCAAGCTTTGATTATGCTGCCACCCAATGGGGAATCTGGCGCGCCGGCGGGATTGCCGTTCCACTTCCGATTTCCTATCCGCAGGCCGAGCTCGAATATATCATCCGTGACTCCTCTTCAAAAATAATTATCTCCCATGCCTCAATGACTGACAAGGTATCTCAAATAGCAGAGCAGCATGGCATACGTCTTGTTGATTTAAAGGATGGCATTGATCATGATGCAGATCTGCCTGACGTAAGCCTAGAGCGGCCTGCAATGATTCTATACACAAGTGGAACTACCAGCAAGCCAAAGGGGGCCGTTATCACCCATGGAAATATCGAATCGCAGGTGACTACTCTGGTAAATGCGTGGGAATGGGTTCAAAGCGACCATACGTTGTTGGTCCTTCCACTTCACCATGTCCATGGAATCATAAACGTGCTTACCTGCGCTTTGTGGTCTGGGGCACTCTGCGAAGTCATGCCAAAATTTGATGCAAAGGCAGCATGGTCGGCAATAAAGAGCGGAAAATTGACCATATTCATGGCAGTGCCTACAATTTATTCGAAATTGATAGCCGAATGGGATGCTGCACCAAAAGAAGAGCGGAGAAAGATGTCAGAGGGTTGCGCGGGAATGAGGCTCATGGTCTCTGGCTCTGCAGCGCTTCCAGTAACGACTCTGGAAAAATGGAGAATCATAAGCGGCCACACGCTTCTTGAAAGGTATGGGATGACAGAAATCGGGATGGCACTCTCAAATCCTGTTCACGGGGCACGTATTCCGGGATGCGTCGGGACTCCACTTCCCGGAGTCCAGGTACGGCTAGCCGATGATAACGACAACGTGATAATAACAGACGAGCAGGCGGGCGAAATTCAAGTAAAAGGATCTCATGTTTTCAAAGGATACTGGAACAAGCCCGACAAGACTAGCGAAGCGTTTACAGGCGATGGGTGGTTCAGGACAGGAGACATTGCCGTCCGGGAGAAAGGCGGCGTTTACAGAATTCTGGGGAGAAAAAGTGTCGATATAATCAAAACAGGGGGATACAAAGTGTCTGCCTTGGAGATAGAAGAAGTCTTTCGGACACACCCGTTGATTGAAGAATGCGCTGTTGTTGGAGTCGAGGACGAGGTTTGGGGGCAAAGAGTCTGCGCTGCAATAATCTTGAGAAAAAGGGATGAATCTCAGCACAATGCTCTTAAAACCGGCGGCTTCGAGCAATCCGTCAAGAATTGGGCAAAGGAAAGGATGGCGCCATACAAAGTCCCTTCATCGATCAAGATCGTAAATCAGTTGCCACGCAACGCATTGGGCAAAGTGGTCAAGCCAGAAGTAATCAAATTCTTTTGAGCCGGTCTAGGCAATCCTGCCTTCATTTTGTATCAAAAGACACTTTGCCTGTAAGCCACAAAGCGTTCAATTTCTGAATGGAGGTGCTGTATCAATAATTCACACCCAGATTCTCCAAACATGTCGCTAAATGCCCATTCTAATTCGTCTATAAAGATAGGTCCAGCGCCAAAGACACGTATGCCGTAATCGCTGTCTAAATGATGGAGAACTGCGTCCTTTGGACGGTCTCCAAGTATATTTAGCGCATTGTGAAGTATTTGTGGTAGCATAGTGGTTTCAAGATATTTCGTTATCAAATTTTTATCAATCCGTGTTAGAAACCCGGGGCCTTACTTGCAAGGCTAGCTTTCAGGCCGAAGGTCTCGAATGACTTGTTATCTATTAGAAAATAGTGCCGATATAAAAATCTTCCAGCAATTGGGAACTAATATAATATAGTCCCGTATGCTCAGAACATCTAAGCACATAGTACCATTTACTGTTGATAATCTACTGCGACACAAGCCCAGTAGTAGCAGCCCAACGGGACCTTACACGCCGTAGAAAGGGCATATCATGATTAATGAGATTAGCCGCGCAGACAGCACATGCATATAGCAGTCTGCGATGACTCCTTGTTCGCATAGTGCATTGCTAAACAGAGCGTCATCATCAATTCATCCAAACGATTGGACAAATCCTTTTGTCGATCATCGCGTCATGATAGATTTTCTTCCCCATTGTATCCTGTAGTAATGCACCACCATGGCTCCCAGCAGCGCAGAACACACTATCATAAAAAAGATCACCAAAAGATCATACTGGTAGTCAGAGCGCAGTTTTTCTGCCATCATGGGATGACCGGAAACAATCGCATGTGCAGGCTGCAAAGAAAAACCAAGTGCAACTAGAGCTGCAAGTAATACAGGCAGCAGGAAAAGTTTCATCCGACGTTTCAGAATTTTAAAAGATATTAAAGCAATAATGATGGAAAAACGCAAGCAGTGTATTCTAGCAAAGGCTTTGAAAATTGTGATATATTCGTAGGATGATAATTCTGCGTCTGCTCCACACCAGTTGACTATGCACTAAATTCATGCGTTATGCAGCATTAGTTCCTGATATGTTTCTCCGGTCAAAGATTCCAAATCTTCTCGCCGGTGTAGCTGCTTCTGACTTGGATGCAGGATAGGAATGAGGTATTGACGAGATCCTGCCTATGACTGGTATTTGTGAGCGAATTGCCATCTCGATCCGTACAAGCAAGAGCTCCACATCTGCAAGTTTTTTATTGCCATCGATTTCAAGATGGACTTCAGCCTGCGCCATCGCTCCTGCTGGTCTCAGCAGCACGGACTTGACCCTTACATTTTCATCTTTGAATTTTTCCTCCACTATTCTTTTCACCGTGTCAGTTATCTTGGGATTCTGCCAAGAGTCGACTAGGATGAGCGACGACTGCTTGAGTGATATGTACGACACTGAAAATATGTAGCCGGCGATTATGATGCCTCCTATGGCATCCATCTGCAGAAAGCCAAATTGTGACGCGATAAGCACGCTGATAAAACCAATTATGGATGCAGAGCCGTCTTTGATCGAGTTCTTGGCGTCTGTCTTGAGCGACAGCAGGTTATACCTGTTGGCAATCGAGTTCATCTGGAATGCCCGGTGCAACGATATTCCGCTGGCGGCTGCCAGCACCACCATTGTCAGAATTGGCTGCCTGATCTCCTTTGGACTGATCAATGCTTCGTACGAGTTGTACAAAATAAACGATCCTATGACCACCATGCCCATGGCGGCAATAAGGGCTGCAAAACTCTCCACCTTGTGGTAGCCAAATGGAAACTTTCTGTCGGCCGGCTTGTGTGCTATTTTCAGGCCGATAAGGACGATAAGCGAGATCATGGCGTCGGACATTGAATCGATGCCGTCTGCGGTTGCCACGACGCTTCCGCTTATCTGCCCCATTATTATCTCGACAATGCCAATGCCAACTAGTGTCATTACAGAAATCTTTGCAATCCTCTGTCCTGCAACAAGGCCTTCGTCAAGAAGGTTGGCCGGCTTGCCGGTTGAGGACTTACTCTCATTCACGATATACTGTAATTTTGCAGGTCATTCTATTTAAGAAATTAATTGGTATAAAACTCGCATATTATGCTTATGGCAGAGTGCCTGCTTGCATGATAAGACGATAGATTGCCAAAGCTTATTGGTGGACCATAATGAGAAATTCACTTTTTAGTCATCTCATTATGACAGCTATCCTTCTCTCATAGGTTCTGCATTTGTAGAACGAGGATGGCGGCAAAGAAGAAAGGTGGCAAGAAAAAGTAAATTCGCCTTTTCTTTTTTATTTGCAATTGGCACATCCTGCGCAGCGAGATCGTCTAGACCTCAATTTTGCAGATCTGTTCTTATAAAGATAAATTAAGCCTTGCCATTTTACCGATCGTCTAGTTGCCTCTGAGAACTCTTTCTGATCTGGAAGACTCACAGTTTGACGGCAAAAAAGTGCTCGTCAGAGTCGATTTCAATGTCAGCGTAAATAACGGCACAGTTGGTGAAGATTACAGGATACGTATGAGCCTTCCGACGATTGAATACATGACAAAGCGCGGCGCAAAGGTGATCCTTGCATCGCATCTTGGGAGGCCTGAAGGGTGGGACAAAGCACACTCGCTTGCGCCTGTTGCCAAGCGGCTATCCGATATTATTGGCAAGTCGCGGCCGATAAGGTTTGCAGATGACTGTGTCGGCCCAGCTGTTCAGGGAGAGATTGAAAAGATGGAGAAGGGCGACGTATTGCTGCTTGAAAACCTGCGCTTTCACAAGGAAGAAGAGGCAAACGATCCAGAGTTTAGCAAAAAACTTGCTTCTCTTGCTGATATTTACGTTAATGATGCCTTTAGCACATCGCACAGGAAGCACTCTTCAACCTACGGAGCTGCATGGCTGTTTGACATCCGGCTTGCAGGCTTTAACCTGAAAAAAGAGATCGAGTATCTGTCGATGATACGGGAAAAGCCGATCAAACCGTTCACGCTTGTTGTGGGTGGCGTCAAGATAAAGGACAAGATAGGCGCGCTAGAGCACCTTCTGCCAAAGGCCGACAAGGTGATAATCGGCGGGGCGGCTGCATACACCTTTCTCAAGGCAAAGGGAATCAAGACAGGCAACTCGCTTATAGATGAAGAACGCTTGCCTTGGGTCACCAAAGCGCTTTCTGCCCATGGCGACAAGATAATGCTTCCAACCGACCATGTTTGCGCCAACTCTCCAAACGACACTTCTGTTACGATGGTCAGGGGCGACATACCGAGCGGCATGTCTGGCTTTGACATCGGCAATGAAACAATCGAGCGCTATTCTGCAGAAGTTGGCGGAAATGGTGGGGGCACAGTGTTCTGGAACGGGCCGATGGGCATGTTTGAAATACGCGCATTTTCAAATGGCACGACAAACATCGCAAAAAGCATGGCGCTTGCTTTCTGGCGCGGCTCAAAGACTCTGATCGGAGGAGGCGACACCCTTGAAGCGATGAAGAAGGCAGGCGTTGCAGAGAACGAAGTTAGCCACGTATCTACTGGCGGAGGCGCGACCCTGCGCTACCTAGCTGGCGATGACATGCCCGGCGTCGTTATCCTGAACGGCCACTGAGCACTAGGTCACGTTGACCCTGACTGCCTTTAGGTACGAAACATCGTCGTTGCCTGCCCCTATCATTATCGTGTACTGCCCTGCCTTCAGGTTTTCATCTGGCGTGAAGGTAAATGAAACCTGCTTTGAGCTGCCTGCAGGAACTGAAACTGACTCTTCGCTGAATATCCCGGTTGAGTTGCCAAGTAAGCCTGTCGGTGTAATCGAGCTGGCAGATACCATTTTGCCATCAAGGTTACTTGATGCATTTATCGTAACCTTAATTTCTGCTGTATTGCCCCTTGCAACAGTTACTTCCTCCGGCGCAGAGATAGTAAAGGGGATCTGCTTCTCTGAGTCAACTTTGCCAAGCTTGTTTTCTGTCCATTCGCTAAACCACACCTTGTCATTAGCACCTACTGAAAATTGCAATACGTTTGCAACTCCGCAGTCTGCTGTCGTGTTTGGAGGGCATTCTGCCCATAGTTTGTTTTGCGATGGAACCCAGTATTCCGTCAATGCTCCCTTGCTTGGATCAAACTTGGCGATCTTGTTGCCTGTATGTTCGTTGAACCATATTGCACCATCTGAACTCTTTTGGAACCAATATGGTAACGTATAGGCATTAGTAGGCGTTGTACCGCCATAAATTTTAGATGATGCTACGGATGTCGTAAATTTTGTTATTTCTCTTGACTCAGGATCAAGTTTGAAAAAGATATTTGTAGCATGATCGGAAGCCCAGATGTTACCAGAATTATCAACTATGATGCCTACTGGCGAACTAAGGTCATCCGGCAGATCAAATGAATCAAACTTGTTCGTGCTTAAATCATATCTGTAGATCTGGCCTTTTTGCTGGAATGCCAGTACAGTTATCCATACTGCATTTCTCTCGCTGTCAAACACGAGCGAGCCGGAAGTTATGTAGAATTTATCGACATTTTCCCAGCCCTTGAGCGGAATGGGGACTTCTGTTACGCCATCAGACGTCCCATTTTTCATCTTGGCAATATCGCCAATGAATAGAGATGTCGTCTTTATCCCTAGAATGTAGATTTTATTTTGATCTGAATTAAAGTCAAATGATATCGGGAAATTGCCTGAAACATTGGTTGGCAAGCTAAACATATCGAAGGTTTGTGAGTTTTTGTTGAACCGAAATATTGTACGCGAAAATTGGTCGCCTGTAAACCAAATATTGCCGTTATTGTCTATCTTTACTACTCCTGTGGCAGTGATTCCGGTTGGCTGCGAGCGCACAGTCCATACAGGTATGACATATTCTTTGCCAAATTTGTTTTCTGTCAAACTGTAGCTTCCAAGCGTTCCGTTCTTTGTTGCGATATACCATACTTGATCATTATCCACCGCGATTCCAACTGGCATCTCACATTGTGAAGGAAGCACGAATTCGTTGATGTAAGAATTGGAATTGGGCTTGGATCCCATCCCGCAAAACTGCGTCCGAAATTGAGCAAGTTGCTGCTTTTGTTCGTCCGCAGTTGGTATTGGTTGTTGAGGCGCCGTATTGCCGCGGGCAAAGAATGAGGCTGAAACAGCGGCAACTGCAAGTATTCCAATAATGGCATAAATTGCGATCTTTTTTGAACCGGATGCTCTACGTGAGCTGGGCAATGAGGAAAAAATCTGCTTTCCACCATATATCTCTTGTTGGCCGAGCTGTAACGGCATAGACAGAAATAGGATATCAGATGAAATTGCTTTGTTTGAACACTGCAGAAGCGGCAGAAAACCACAACAGGCAGCATGCAATGATTGGCTACCTGTCAGTATTGTTTGCTGCCGCCCTATTTGGCTCTGTCTTTACACTGGCCAAGGTCCCGCTTGCCACGGTGGACCCGCTTGTTCTGGCTGCGCTGGCATACACCATTGCCGGCCTTGCTCTGATCCCCTTTGCAAAAGCATCATTCAAGCTGGACGCAAGGCGCGACTATCTTTACCTGCTAGTAATAACGATCACTGGCGCAGTTGTTGCCCCGGTACTTTTGCTTTACGGCCTTGCTCGGACTGACGCGTCAGATGCCTCGATACTTGCCAACGGCGAGGTTCTGTTCACGATAATACTGTCTGCAGTGTTTTTTGGCGAAAAGCCAAAAGGCAGGCGCGGGCTGTCTGCAGTAGTTCTTGTAATAATCGGCCTTTTCATGGCCACTACGAATCTCAGGGTTTCTGAAACCATCCTGCAATTCAATGCAGGCAATGTCATGATCCTGGCCGCGATGTCGATGTGGGCCATAGACAATAACGTGAGCAGGCGCCTCACTTCAACAGTCAGCCCCGCCAAAATCGCGATGGTAAAGTCGCTGCTTGGCGGCCTGGTCTTGCTGGCAATAACACTCGCAATTGGCAAGGGAGACGTGATAGCAGACATCAAGCCCGACCTCTGGCTCATAATAATAGTCCTGTCAGTCTCGGGTTTTGGTGGCGCGCTGTTGCTCTTCCTGCAGGGCATCAAGAGGATTGGCACGGTCAAGACAATGTCAATATTCGCGATGACTCCGATATTTGGAATAGTCATTGCCGCGCTGGCTCTCGGCGAGTCAATAAGCGCCTTTCAGATGGTTGCAACCGGCCTGATAATTGCAGGCATCTTGATTATTAGCCGGCACTAGAGCAGCTTCAGGTCCTTTGTCACCTTGTCTATCAGATCAGATGGTGCCGGCCCTATCCCTATGCAGGTTGTGGTGCCTGGCGGTATCTGGGTAAGCCCGCTGTCCTGTACCTGCACCACTGGCAGGTGCAGGCTTTCTGCGAGCTTTCTTACCTCAATGAGCTCTTCCATGCTCTTCACCTTTACAACGACCTTCGCCTGGCCACCAGAGAACCATTCGTCAAACCATTCGCGCTTTCTTTCCTTTGTCTTCTCTGCGCCCATCACGGCAGCGTGAGCTACTTGTGCCGCTATCTTGCCGGTTCCCATTCCAAGGTCCCTCCTTACAACCATAACCTGTTTGAATTCCACGGTGTGTCCAGCCATAGTTTAATTAACAGAGTGAGAAATACGTTGCTGGTCTTTCAAGAGAGATGCCGGATTATGACGTGATAGTGGCCGGAGGAAGCATTTCTGGGCTCCTTGCAGCCCGCGAGATGGCAGCCGGCGGCGTCTCTGTTGCAGTGATCGAAGAAGACGCAGAGATCGGGACGCCGGAGCATTGCGGAGG
>Ga0070741_10013339_pt1 | contig 14557 bp, 9 predicted proteins | sample Coa_R1_4_FD_66440 | JGI IMG/M metagenome (GOLD analysis project Ga0070741, IMG submission 66440) | Surface soil microbial communities from Centralia Pennsylvania, which are recovering from an underground coalmine fire - Coalmine... | ecosystem: Environmental > Terrestrial > Soil > Unclassified ...
AAACCGGGCGTCAGGTTGAAGGAAATCGTCGCCGCCGGCAATTGTCCGAAGTGGTTCACCGACAGCGGCCCCACCGTGCGGCGCAAATTCACAACTGTATCCAGCGGAACCAGCGAACCCTTTGATGACCTTATATACAGCTTCGACAGCGCATCCGGGCTGCGCTGGTATTGCGGCTCCACTTCCGTGATCACCTGATATTCGTTCGAAGGCGTGTAAATCGTCGATACCTGCCGCGTCCCGTACGCCGTGAACAGCGCGTCCTGGATCTGCGCCGCCGTTACACCCAAGGTCTGCGCGCGATCGCGATTAATGTCCAGCGTCACCTGCGGGCTCGAAATCTGCAGATCGCTCGTCACGTTCATGAAGCCGTGGATGGTGCGAATACGGTCCAGCAAAATCGGCACCCAATGGTAGATCTCTTGCTGATCCGTGCTCTGCAGCGTCAATTGATAGGGACTTTGGGTGTTGTTGCTGCCGATGTTAATCGGCGGCGGGTTTTGCAGAAACGCCTGGATGCCCGGCACGGCAAGAAGTTTCGGCTGCAGCTCCTGGATGATCTGGTCGGCCGAGAGCGCGCGCTCGTTGCGCGGCTTCAGCATCGAAAACACGTTGGCCGAATTCCCGCCGTTGATAAACGCGAAAACGCTGCGGATATTGGGATCGTGCTCGAGAATCCTCTTCACGCTCCACACGTGATCCACCATCGCAGGGAACGAAACGTCTTGCCCGCCGAGGGCGATTCCGTTCACAATTCCCTGGTCAGTGCTCGGAAGGAAGCCCTTCGGCATGGTCAAAAACAGCCATCCAGTGCCTCCTAATAGCCCAAAAAGCACCAAAAGTGTGGCGAATTTATGGCGAAGAACGGCCAATAATGACCGCTCATAAACGTGCGTCAACCCCTGGAAAAACCGCTCCAGCCCGTTGTACAGGAAATTATGCTTGCGCTCGTGATGCAAGCTCAAGAATCGGCTGGCAAGCATGGGTGTCAGCGTAAGCGACACAAAGCCCGACACTAAAATTGCCACTGCGATCGTGATCGCAAACTCGTGCAGCAGCCTTCCGATGATCCCGCCCATGAAAAGCACTGGGATAAATACACTTACCAGCGAAATCGTCATCGAAAGGATGGTGAACCCGATCTCGCGCGACCCGCGATACGCCGCTTCCATCCGCCCTTGCCCTAACTCCATGTGGCGCACGATGTTTTCGAGCATCACGATGGCGTCGTCCACCACGAAACCAACCGACAGCGTCAGCGCCATCAGCGACAAGTTGTCCAGGCTGTAGCCCAGCAAGTACATGATTGCAAAGGTTCCAACGATGGACAGCGGGACCGCGACGCCGGGGATCAGGGTGGCGGAGATGTTGCGCAGGAAGATGAAAATCACCATCACCACCAGGCAAATGGTCAGGATCAGCGTGAACTTCACGTCGTGGATGGAGTTGCGGATGGTGGTGGAGTTATCGTGCAGGATGCCCAGCTGGATGGAGGGCGGAATTTCAGAGCGAAACAGGGGCAGCAGGTCGCGAACCCGGTCCACCACTTCCACGGTATTGGTGCCAGGCTGGCGCTGCACGGCGAGAATGATGGTGCGCTGATCGTTCAGCCAGGCGCGAACCCGGTCGTTTTCCACGCCGTCCAGAACATTCCCCAGTTCCTCCAGCCGCACGGGATTGCCGTTGCGATAGGCAACGATCATGTGGCGGTATTGGGCGGCGCTGGTCAGCTGGCCGGATGACTGAATGGTGAAGGCCTGCTTGGCGCCGTAGAGTTTTCCGGTCGGAAGGTTGCTGTTGTTGGCCTGGATGGCGGCTTGGACTTCGTCGATGCCGATGCCGCGCGTGGCCAGCGCGTCGGGGTCGAGCTGAATGCGCACGGCGTATTTCTGGCCGCCGAACACATTGACCTGCGATACGCCCTTGACGGTAGAAATGCGTTGCGCCATCACAGTCTCGGCGTATTCGTCGACGGTGTAAACCGGCAGTGTGTCCGAGCTGAGGCCCAGGAAAATGACGCCGTTTTCGGATGGATTTACCTTGTTGAACGTCGGCGGGCGCGGCATGGTGGGCGGAAGCAATCCGCCGGCCTTGGCGATGGCGGCCTCCACATCCTGAGCGGCGGCGTCGATGTTGCGATCCAGGCTGAACTGGATGGTGACGTTGGTGCTCCCGAGCGAACTCGACGAATTCATCGAATCCACGCCCGCGATGGTCGAGAACTGGCGCTCGAGCGGTGTGGCGACGGAGGCGGCCATGGTGTCGGGGCTGGCGCCCGGCAATTGGGCCTGAACTTGGATGGTCGGGTAATCGACGCTCGGAAGCGCGGCCACGGGCAGCGCGCGATAGCCCACGATGCCAAACACCAGAATGCCGAACGCCGTCAGCGTGGTGAAGATGGGACGACTAATGAAGAAATCCGAGAGATTCATCAGGCCCCCGGGTCCGCCTTGGCTGCCGGCGCGATCCGAACCTTCGCGCCTGGAAAGAGCCGGAGTTGTCCATCCGTCACTACTGTTTCGCCCGCCATGATCCCGCTTTGAACCACGATTTGACTATCCAGGGTCTGGCCGACGGTGACGATGCGGCTTTCGACCGTTTGGTCGGGCTTGACCACGAAGGCGAACTGGCCCTTTTGCCCGGCCTGAATCGCTTCCGACGGCACTACCACGGCGTGATCCACCGTACGCAGCGTCATTACGGCATTGACGAACTGGCCCGGCCACAAAGCGTGGTCGGTGTTGGGGAAGGTCGCTTTTAACTTGATGGTGCCGGTGGAAGCATCGACCGTGTTGTCAATGAAGCTGAGCCGGCCGATGGCCGTGATGGGACGGCTAGATGCGTCTGCAATGCTGGTGGCGGTCACCGTCAGCGGACGTTCCGCGCTGTAGCGGCGGATTTCCGGCAGCAGCTGCTCGGGCGCGCTGAAGGTGACATAGACCGGCTGCAGCTGATTGATATTCACCAGGGCGGCGTCATTCGCCTTGATCAGGTTGCCGGCTTGGATCAAAAGACTGCCGGCGCGGCCGTCGATGGGCGAACGGATATAGCAATAGGAAAGATTCAGTTTCGCGGTTTCGATGGCGGACTTGTCGGCGACCAGCGAGGCCTGAGCGCTGGTGAGCGCGGCCTGATCGGCCCGAACCGCTTCCTCCTGTACCTGGGAGGTGGTCTGGTAGGAGTCATTCTGGTCTTTAGAAATGACGCCTTCGGCAGCCAGTCCCGCGTAGCGGCGGGCCTGGGCCTTGGCATTTGCGGCCGACGCCCGGTCGCGCGCCAGGTTTGCTTCGGCCTGGGAGACCAGAGCGGTGTCCTTTTCGAGCGCGGCCTCGGCCTGATCCAAAGCCTGCTGGTAGGGGCGCGGATCGATCTCGAACAGTTGCTGGCCCTTCTTAATGTCTTCGCCTTCGCGGAAGAAAACACGGTTCAACTCGCCGCCAATTTGGGCTTTTACGGCGATGACGGCTACCGGCTCGACGGAGCCTACTTCACGGACTTGTATAGGGATGTCGCGCATCTCGGCCATGGCGACGGTGACCGGGGTGGGCGGCAGCGGTCCTCGCTTGTTGGCGTTGGTCCGCGCGTCCTGCTGCATGCAGCTTACAAGACTCAAAAACAATACGGGCACAAAGAGAGCCCGAACGGGGCGAAGCATCAGTAAGAGATTACTCCTACTGCTAGAGTAGCGAAAAATCGGGCGAAGGTTACCGAAAGAGCACAAACGGGGACCAAAACCAGGGGTTCCGCCACAAGCGGGGGTCTCCGTTCGCTATCCGAAGTTTGGCCTGCCGCAAGGCTACTTCGGGAGTCTGGCCCCCTCGTATCTGGCCATAGAAAATCTTCATGAATGCAGCGGTGGAGATATCATCCACGTTCCACAGCGTGGCCACAACTGCACGGGCGCCGGCATACTGGAACGAACGGCTTATCGCAAGGAGGCCCTCCCCCTCCAGGAGCCTCCCGTCGGCCGTCCTGCATCCGGAGAGGACCACTAAATTGGCGTTTAGCCGAAGCCGGGCGATCTCCTCAGCCCGGAGAATTCCGTCCTCGGCGCTTCCAGATTCGTGTGAAAGAACCAGTCCGGAACGAGCGGGATTCGCATCATCCACCGAGGCATGCGCGGCAAAATGCAGATAGCCGAAGCGGGTCAAATCGCCGCTCTTCACCTTTGATTCGCTGGCAGCCTGACCCAAAAAGACTTCACGCCCGGACTCCGGAAATAGACGAGCGATGCCTGTGACCTCCTCACGGGTGTACGGGATGGGCGGCAATGAGGAAACATCGTAGACCGGATCACCGAAGGCGAGCAGATCCTGGGCGGGCGCCGGTGCTTCCAGCGCCAAAGCTTGCAACATGAGGCTGCCGGAAGCCGATTGCGAGTAGACGACCGCGTATTTTTCCAGTAAATAATGGCCTGCGTCGTCCGTTAAGGACTCGAACGGCACGTTCGCCAGGACGCCGTCAGGGACAATGAGAAGCCGTTTCTTTCCGGCGATGGAATCAGCGAGCGGCGCGACGAGCATGCGGTAGAGCTCACGTCCTTGCTCGCGCACCTGACGGCTCAAACGATTCACCGTGAGTTTTGTGACCGGTTGCGATAGCAGCGCGCGATACGTTTTCAGCAACGGTTCGATTTGGCTGCGAGGCGGCAGGGTTACTGCTTGCATGCCTTCGCGCGTGACAGTCCACGCATAGGAGTGAGAGGCTGCCAGCATGTACTCGATGAAAGCCGTTTGATGATCCAAGAGTTCCCGCTGTACGGCCTGAACCGAAGCCGGCTCCGGACGGCGCAAATGAGCATTCGATTCACTTAGGAGATCGATAAAGGCGTGAGCGCGGCCGGAATCGGCCAGTTCAAAGGCGTCACTTTGCCGATTCAGCCGGCTCAGAAGATCTGTAGCTTCCTCGTAAGCTTGGCGGCTGACGGCAACCGGCAGGGCGCGTGCGAATTCGGTGGGAACAGTAAGCTCCTCCAGCCGTTCGACTTCACCGATGGCGTCCCGATAATGGGCGAGCGCCTGTTCCGGACGCCCGGCCGCGCGCTCGGCGCGTGCCCAGTCCAAGTCAACGTCGAAAACTTTGGTTACCGGATCGCCCAATTGGTGATTGAGCTCCGTGGCTCGAGCGAACAAAGCGATGGCGTCATCGTAGCGACCGCGCGCGATATCCAATTCGCCGATTCGCGCTGTCACTTGTTCCTCCAATCCCGAATAGCCGAGGGTCTCCGCCAAGTGCAAAGCGAGCTGAAAATGGCTCTCGGCGTCGTCCAGCCTGCCGAGGTGATGCTCGGCATCCGCGAGGCTGTTGAGAATTTCAGCCTGCAACCGGGACAGATTTTCACGCTTGGCAAGGGTGAGCGCCCGTTTGTGCCACAGGACGGCCTCGCCAAAGCGGCCGCGGTCTTTGTAGAGCGCTCCGACGGAAAGCAGACATCCGGCTTCGAGTTCCGGATCCCGTTCGGCTCGCGCCAAGGTCAAAGCACGGCGAGCAAGGGCTTCGAATTTATCGGTGTCGCCGATTTCGCGATAGAGAATAGCAAGAAAGCGTGTGGCGCGACCCTCAGGTTTGGGGTGCGGGAGTTGGCGGTTCAAACGAAACCATTCGTCATAATCGCGCAGCGATTCGTCTAAACGCCCGAGCGTGCGGAGTGAATTGCCCTCGACTTCCTTGATTTGCAGCAACAGCTCGATATCATTTCGCTGGCGCGCCAAGGTTTCGGCGCGCTCTAATCGCTCCAGAGCGTCCGGAAATCGGCTCTGGTTGTAGAGGTCAATGCCTGACTTGAGCAGTGCATGCGCCTCATCTGAAGTTGAGGCGCTGAAGGTCAGATTCGTGATTTGTGCGAGTCCAAATCCAGATGCGGCGGCGAAGAGGGGCGCAAGAAAACAAAAGCGAGCCTTGTTCGTCACGCTTTATTCCACTGCTATTCTGAGGCTGTATTCGGCCAGGAGGCGGGGCGGCGTTGCGCTTGACAATTGAACTTTATATCGTCCAGGCGGGACGTGCGCCGCAGGCAACACCACCGCCACGGCACCTTCGCTGTTGCGCGTTAAGCCTGCGAGCATTTCTATCAGCCGCCCGCTATCGGTGAGAAGTTCCAGTGTGAAAGTCTGGTAGCGGCTGTTTGGCTCGACATCCATCCAGAGCGCAACTTGGCGGGCTGATCCCGGTACCCGCAGAACGGACTCGCCATTCGCCGCGCGAGTAGCTGTCAGCACAGCGACGGGTAGGTTGGCAGCGGTCAACTCCGCTGGTTGAGTGCCTGAAGCGCCGGCGAGCGGGGTCTTGAGTTCGGCCAATTGCCGCGCGAGAGCATCCCGTGCATGGAGACTGTCATTCAGCAGGTTTCGCAGCGTGCCGATCCAAATGACTGCGATCGTGACACTGGCAGCGAGGCCGAAGGCGAGTGCAGGGACGAGCCACCGCGAGGTCGAGCGTGAAGCGGATGGGCTGAGCATGCCAGTCCGCGACGCATGGCGCACTCCCGCAACGAAGCGCTCCAAGTTTTGCACTTCGTCGAAGCACTCACTGCAATCGAGCAAATGCTCCTCGAAATTGCGCCGCCCCTCGGGATCGAGTTCACGCCGGATGTAGCGCTCGATGATTTCGTCCGTGACGTTTGCGTGTGCCTTCACCGCGGTGAGCCGCCTCCGCTTTTCGAGTCAGAATCCTTCCTCCAGCGCCGCATCAAACGTTCTCGAAAACTGCGCAGCGCGCGCGATTTGAGCAATCGAAAGCGTTCCTCGGTAATGCCGATTCGCCTGGAGATTTCCTCCTTCGAGAGTTCATCGTAATAGTAGAGACGAAGGAAATCCCGCTCGCGCGGCTTGAGCCCGGCTATTGTCCCCTCAATGGCGTTCTTAACACGGTCGTCCAAGTAGTGCTGCTCGACGTTCAAGCGGGGATCATTTATGAGACGGTTGGCTTGATTCTCCTGCCGCATCATCTCGAGCACGACATTATCCAGGGTACGCAGGAAAAATCGGGCCAGCGCGGCCGGCGAGCGCAACTGGTGATTGCGGATGGCTAACAATACGCGAAGGAGCGTTTCAGAACGAACGTCTTCGGCATCTTGGGGCGACCGGGTGCGCGACAGGGCGAGGTAGTACAAACGCGCGCCGTATCTTTCGAACAAGAGCGTTTCGGCGCGCGGGTCCCCAGCCTGAATCTGCTTCACTAGATCGACGTCCGCAGTGGCATCCCACTGGGCGGCGCCTGGGGTGGTATCGATCTGCCGGGAATCCATTGGCAGGGCTCTGGATCATTTTACGATCTCCGCCGGGGTCTCGGGCTACACGCAAGCTGGTGATCGAGGCGCGGCGACGCGCCGCCTGCGCTGGTTGAAGAGACTTAGGATCGTGGCACGCGCCGATAATATAAGCGGCTTCCTATGATCGCAGCGAAAACCAGCAGACCGAACCATAGCATGGATGGTTCTGGCGTACTTGCGACGGGCGCGGAAAGATCGAGCTCCTCCAGATTAATATTCGCGCCCAATACAAAGCTGACGCTGGGATCGAGCAGCGTAGTACTGTTCGTGAAGCTGACGCTTCCTTCGCCCGATTGGGAGGAAGCGAACGAATCGGAGCCGCTCAACGCGCCGAGAGTTTGCGCCGCAGATAAAATCGCCGACGAATTGGAAATATCTGAAGGATTGATCTGACCGGCGGTTCCGTTTGAGAACCAGATATTGTCGGTCAGCTGATTCGCAAACGGGTCGCTGATGTTTAACGGACTACCGCCTCCAGTGGGAGTCAGAACAAATTGCAGTGGGGTGGAGGCGCTGAGCGCGAGAAGGCCGGCGACACCAGTGTCGACGATGGAGTTTACCGTGGGAGGAGTGCCGCTGTCGCCGCCGTTAGAAAAATCGGCCAGGAAAGTGTCGACGTTGACGGTGGTGGCGAGGAAATTTACGGGTGATCCCGATGAGGGCGAAATTGTGCCGAACACCAGGTCGTAGGAGAAGATGACCGGATCATAGCCTTGACCGCCGTTGGCGCCTGCTCCGGCGAATACGACGCCGGTAAGCACCGGGAGCAGCAGGATTGTCTTTAAACAAGAGGAGAATGCCATGACGCGAGCAAGTGAGAATTCCGCCTCGGATGTATCTACAAAATGAGCGATGCCGGAAGGGAACGGTACTGGTACCTGGCTGCCTACGATCAGCAGTTTTCAAGCTGAGGTAGCCGAGGTTGCGAGATTGAGGCGTGCAATGCATCACGAACCTTCGCGATTACGGTTTGCCAATCGCCGGGCTGTGGCTGGCGGAACAGACGAGCGGTCGGATACCAAGGACTGTCTTCCCGCTCGCGCAGCCAGGCCCAATGGGCAGAATACTTCAGCAAGACCCATACCGGACGCGCCAGCGCGCCCGCGAGATGCGCCATAGAGGTGTCGACCGCGATCAGCAGATCCAAACCGGCAACCAGCGCGGCAGTATCGGCGAAATCCGTCACGTTGCGGATACTGTCGACATCCACATTTCCGTAGCGGGCGAGGATCTCTTCGTCGCCGGGGCGGAGAACTTTCTGGAGAGAAACAAAATGCACGCCGGCAATCTCGAGCAAAGGGGCGATGGTGGAAAGCGGAATGGACCGATCGCGGTCGGTGGGGTTATCTGGACTGCCGGCCCAGCATAATCCAATCGAAGGCGACGTCGATGGGACTCGGGAAGGGACAACAGGTGCGGCATGTAAGTAAGGCACCTTGGCCGGGATGTTTTCAAGCGTGGTTTGGAAGGCCAGAGGCAAGCTGAGCAGAGGCGCGTGGAAATCGAAGTCGGGGAGGGGATCGCCTTCCGGCAGCAAGACTGACGGGCCAGCGAGACTGCCAAATAGCTTGAGCAATGGCTTCTGGACCTGGAGCATCACGCGCGCCCCGGTTTGCGCCACGAGCGGGACGTAGCGGGCAAACTGAATGGTGTCGCCAAGCCCCTGTTCGAAATAAAGCAGAATGGTCTTTGCGCTGAGTTCGGCTCGTCCGTTCCAAAGAGGTTGCGGGTACGCTCGCGGTTTGGAGTAATGGGGGGCGTTCCAGCGTGCTTCATAATCGCGCCAGCCGGCTGGGTAATCGCCGAGCGCTAAGCGTGTGAGCGCGAGGTTGAGGCGTGATTGGGGTACGTCGTCGAGCTCCAGGGCGTGGACAAATGAATCGACCGCCTCTTCGTGGCGATTGAGGGCCACCAGCGACTTTCCCAGATTGGCGTGTAGTGCGCCGAGTCCGGGATTGAGCGCCAGGGCTGCCTCATATGCAGCGAGAGCCTCGTAGGGCTGCCCCAGTTCCAACAGCACGTTTCCCAGGTTGTTGTGCGTTACGTCAAGATGGGGAGCGAGAGCGATGGCTTGACGAAAGCTGGCTTCCGCTTCTTGCATCCGGCCCAGTGCTTGATACGAGTTGCCGAGATTGTTATAGACGTGGGGATTGTGGTGTCGCAACGCCAGCGCGCATTGATACCGCTGGATGGCTTCCTCGTGACGTGCCAACGCTTGCAGGGCATTGCCGAAGGCGTGGTGGGCATCGTGCGAACCGGGGTTACCGGCAATCGCTTTGCGGAAGAACACCAGCGATTCACCCGGCCGACCTTGTTGAAAGCGAAGAATGCCGAGGGAATAAAGGGAGCCAAAGTGCGAAGGGCACTTTCGCAGAATTTGAACAAATATGACCTCGGCTTCGGTTTCCCGGCCAGCCGATTGCAACTCAAACGCCCGGCGAAAATCGCGCTCCGCCTGCTGGAGACCGCCCGGCGGCTGTCGAAATCCTTTCACCCCGCCAGCAGCCTACTGAGCCTTTAGGAATCGCTTGCGGACCCCGACGAGGCATACGCATGCGATGGCGGCGAGGTCGAACCAGAAGGAAGATGGTTCTGGCACCGCCGATACGCCTCCAACCTGGCCGGAGCTTTGCCAAGTTGTCGTAGTGTCTTCTCCTTCTATCACGGTGACCGTATTGTTGGCGGTTATGCTCCCGAGGGTCAGAGTAACCGTGGTGGTGGTGGAGGTCGGGAATCCGGGATCTAAGCCGGTGATGCCGTCGCAGCCAAGAATGGTGGCAAAGGTCGAGGCAGGATTGGTGGGATCCACACTGATGGTGGCTCCTACATTGTTGAAACCAGTACAAACATTGCCGCTCACGGATGTCGCGGTAAGGCTCTGAAGAATTCCAGGGCCGATATTGGTGGAACTAAACGGGGGCGAGCCATTCTGCGCGTAAGTGCCTGAGGCACCCGATATGAATGGGAAGTTATACGTGAGAGTGCCGTTGTTCGATGGTCCAAGATCCTGGGCCAGTACTTCCCCCACCGTAAGGCCGCTATCCAGCATCATTCCCACAGTGCTGCTGTCTGGCCCGAAGAGCAATTGCTGATAGGTGTAAGTCTCAAGCTGAGAAGACTGCATAAGATTAAGAATGGACGCATTGACGTTCACTCCAATCCCAACCGTTCCGAGGTCAAGCGTCACGGTGGTTGGATCGACGGGACTGCTCTTGGCGGAAGGAACCACAAATAGAACCAGCGCCGCGAATCCTGCGGGCAGGATGCCTCGAAAGTTTGCTCTTCGCATAGTGTTCCTCCGGTCACAGCCGCTTGGATGGATCGCTTTTGCCAGCGGATGCGTGTCGGCAACAGGTGATTGAAAGCGGCGTTTTGTATCCAGGAAATGGAGGTGCGCCGTAGTTGGCGTACTGGAACGATTGGTCAATTTAGCTCGGTTAGACCCGTGCGGATCCCGGACTGGTATAGTTGCTAGTCTCACGTTTTCGGAAGTAACCAGCGCGGCTGGATTTGTCTCCAACGAGTGAGTACTCTCCACTGGCAGGCAACTGCTCGATTTATGAATGTTTTTCGAGTCTGGGCTCCGCGCGCGTCCGGTGTGGACGTGATTGTCAACGAAGCGCGCGTCGGCATGAATGAAACCGGCGGCGGCTGGTGGGAAGCGAGGGTGGACCATGCCTATCCGGGGGACGATTACAGGTTTTCACTGGATGGGGGCGAACCGCGCCCGGATCCGCGGTCGCGCTGGCAGCCTCAGGGAGTGCATGGGCCATCGCGCCTGGTGGATGACCGATTCCTCTGGACGGATCAGAACTGGAATGCCATGCCGCTGGCTTCCGCTGTCATATATGAGCTGCACATCGGTACGTTCACGCGGGAGGGGACGTTTCGAGCCGCCATTGAAAAGCTGGATTACCTGGCGGACCTGGGCATCACTCACATCGAGATGCTGCCGGTGGCCGAAGCGCCGGGCCCGTGGGGCTGGGGGTATGACGGCGTAGACCTCTTCGCGCCCAATCACCATTACGGGACCCCGGACGACCTGAAGGCGCTGGTGGACGCCTGCCATGCCCGGGGCTTGGCGGTTCTGTTGGACGTGGTCTATAACCATTTGGGCCCCGACGGCAATTATCTCGGCGAATTCGGGCCGTATACGACGGAAAAATACGAGACGCCATGGGGTAATTCGGTGAACCTGGATGGAGCGCTGTGCGACGGCGTGCGCGAGTTTTTCATTGATAATGCGGTGATGTGGCTGCGCGATTATCATTTCGATGGCTTGCGCCTGGACGCGGTGCACGCGCTGATCGACACCGGGGCTTATCACTTCCTAGAAGCGCTGTCGCAGCGAGTGAAGACGCTGGAGGCGCAGACCGCGCGGCGGCTGGTGCTGATTGCCGAGAGCGATTTGAACGACCCGCGCATGGTGCGGCCGCACGAGATCGGCGGATACGGGCTGGACGCTCAATGGTCGGACGATTTTCATCACGCGCTGCACTCGCTACTGACCGGCGAACGATCCGGTTACTATTGCGATTTTGGCGGCCTGGACCGCCTGGCCAAGGCCATTACGCAGGTCTTTGTTTACGACGGGTGTTACTCGGAGTACCGCCAGCGTCGGCATGGCCGCACACCGTCGGGCGTGCCGGGATACCGGTTCGTAGTGTGCACACAGAATCACGATCAGGTCGGGAATCGCGCGCAGGGCGAGCGCTTGAGTCACATGTGCGGCATGGCGAGATCCAAAATGGCGGCCGTTCTTTTGTTCACGTCGCCATTCGTGCCGCTGATTTTCCAGGGTGAGGAATGGGCGGCGTCCACACCGTTTCTGTACTTCACCCAGCACGAGGACAACGAGCTGGGCCAGGCGGTATCGGAGGGACGCAAGAAGGAGTTCTCGTCCTTCGGCTGGCGGCCGGAGGAGGTGCCCGATCCGCAGGATCCGGAAACCTTTCAACGCTCCAAGTTGCAATGGCAGGAAATGCATGAAGGCGAGCATGCGGAAATGCTGGCCTGGTACCGCCAACTGATCCGGCTGCGGGCGGCCACGCCCGACCTGCGGTCCTGCGACTTGGATCAGGTGGCAGTGGAGTTCAACGAACGAGAGCAGTGGCTGCTCATGAAGCGCGGCAGTATCGTGGTGGCGTGCAATTTCGGATCGGACGCCTGGATTGCGCCGCTCGAGGACTATCCGGAGGTGTTGCTGGGGACGCGCGGCGACTTCCACGCGAATGCCCAAGGTTTGTTATTGCCTCCGAATTCGGCGGTGGTGTTGGCCGCGAGATCAAGCAATCTTGACCGCGAGCGAGGCGCGGCCCGGGTACTTGCGAATGGCGAGCAGGAATGACATGCTCGCACCCATTGACGGGTGCCAGGTGTTCTGCTAAACCAATAGAGATAGTCGGGTATGCGGACGCGATGGAGGATAGTGGCCGTTCTTGCGGCTATCGTTGTGCCCGGGCTGGTACCGGCGCCGGGGCAGATCGCGGTACGCAACCAAGGGTTTGTCCCATTCAGCGACGAACCGATCAATTACCGTACCCGCGAGGTGACGGATCCGGTGGCGCAGTTGCAGAAGCGCATCGATCGGGGCGAGGTCAGCCTGGATTTTGAGCCGCAGCACGGGTATCTGAGGTCGGTTCTCCAGAAGCTCGACATTCCGGTCAGTTCGCAGACGCTGGTTTTTTCGAAGACCAGTTTCCAATACAAAAAAATCACGCCGCAGACGCCGCGCGCGCTGTACTTCAACGACGACGTGTACATCGGGCAGGTGCACGACGGCAAGGTGCTGGAAGTTGTGTCCTTCGATCCGATGCAGGGCGCGATCTTCTATATTTTGGACGAGCATCCGCACGATCATCCGGTGTTTGAGCGCGCGGAACTGGATTGCACGCAGTGCCACATCGCGGCGGGGACGCGGGGGATTCCGGGAGTTTTGCTGCGATCGATTTACACGCTGCCATCGGGCGGGCAGGCGGCCGAGACGAATGCGTACATCACGGGTCAACAAAGCCCGTTGGCGGAGCGCTGGGGCGGATGGTATGTGACGGGGACGCACGGCGCGCAGACGCACATGGGGAATGTGGTGGTTCAGGACAAAGACGATCCCGAGCATCTGGACCGCGCGGCGGGAGCGAACGTCACGGATTTATCGAAATGGATTCAACCGGCGGCGTATCTGACGCCCTCGAGCGATATTGTGGCGCATCTGGTGCTGGGACATCAGACGCAGATGCACAATTTGATCACGTTGACCAATTATCAGACGCGGATTGCGCTGTTCGAGGCGGGGAAGAACGCGCTGACGGATGAGGCGCGCAAGAAGTACGAGAAACCGGCCGAGGAGTTGCTGCGGTATCTGCTTTTCGCGAATGAAGCGCCGCTTGGGAGCGGGGTGAAGGGCGATTCGAGCTTCGCGCAGGATTTTGCGGCGCGGGGGCCGCGCGATTCAACGGGGCGGTCGCTGCGGGACTTCGATCTGCGGACGCGGATTTTCAAATATCCGTGCAGTTATTTGATTTATTCCCAGGCGTTCGATGACATTCCGGAGCCGGCCAAGGGATATATTTACCACCGGCTGTTTGAAATACTCAGCGGCAAGGATCAGAGCGCGGATTTCGCCAAATTGAGCGGGCAGGATCGCAAGGCGATTCTTGAAATCTTGCGAGCGACGAAGCGGGGATTGCCGGAAGAATGGCATTCGATGGTGGCACAAAGGAGGAGCATCCCATGAAAGTATCCAGAAGTATTCTTGGCTTCACGGCCGCGGTAGTTGGTATGGGGGCGACGGTTTGTTGGGCGGACTCGGCCGCTCCGATCGATGGCCGATGGGATGCGACGATCACGGTGAACGGCGTGGTCATCCCATTTCGGCTGGACATTTCGGGCGACGGGCCGACGCTCAAAGGCACGCTGTACAACGGCGATGACAAGGAGTACACCACGAGCGCGTCGTTCAAAAGCGGAAAGCTGGTGCTGAATCAGGATCACTATTTGACGCGCATCACGGCGACGTTGAAAGACGGCGAACTGGTGGGGTCAGTGCATCTGCACGGCGGAGGAGGCGAGCCAGGGCCGGAGGGCAACGGGTTTGCGGCGAAGCGTCACGTGGACGTCGCGGGGGATAAGAACGCTCCCAACATCGCCGGGAACTGGATCGTTCCGTTCGATAGCGGAAAGGGCGAGAAGGCGTGGCGATTTATCGTGAAGCAATCGGGCGCGGATGTCACGGCGGCGATTCTCCGCGTGGATGGCGATACGGGCGCGCTAACGGGAACGTTCCTTGAC
>Ga0070741_10013340_pt1 | contig 14556 bp, 17 predicted proteins | sample Coa_R1_4_FD_66440 | JGI IMG/M metagenome (GOLD analysis project Ga0070741, IMG submission 66440) | Surface soil microbial communities from Centralia Pennsylvania, which are recovering from an underground coalmine fire - Coalmine... | ecosystem: Environmental > Terrestrial > Soil > Unclassified ...
GCCGAGACATCGCGCTCTATTCAGCTTTCGACTGTCCCCGGACACTTCCGAGCCAAATTCAAAGCTCCCTTTGGAATGATCGATCTCTACAAGGCAGCAAGTGATGCCGAACGAGATGAAGTTGAGCAACTCACAAAGCGTATTTCTAACTATCGTGAGCAGCAGGGGTTCCGCCTTCTCGATACTCGCGCACTAGAAATTGCAGGAGTGCGGTTGCAGTGTCGAGAGCAGTACGATGATAACTTTCGCGGCTATGGTAGTGCATATGTGATTTACTGCCATGGGCCCGGAAGTTTGCTTTCGGCTTCTTATGAGGGAAGTGCAGCGCTTGTTAGTGATTTCTACTCAATAGGACGGACTGTGCGCGCTGGGCGGCGTTGACCGGGCAAACAACCATGGAATACCAGACGCTCCAACTCGCCTTTGCGGAGGGCGTTGCGACGATCACCCTCAATCGTCCCGACAAGCGGAATGCCATCAGCTTTCAACTGGTTGACGAGTTGCTCGCCGCGATGGATCAAGTTGAAAAATCCTCCGCACAGGTGGTCATCCTGACCGGAGCCGGCAAGGCGTTTTGCGCCGGCATGGACCTGGAGGAACTCAAGTCGCTGCTCGGGAAGACCCACGACGAGAACGTGAAAGACTCGTCGCGCATGGCCCACCTGTTCCGGCGGCTTTACGATTTCCCCAAGCCAACAATTGCAGCCGTCAATGGCGCCGCGATCGCCGGCGGTACGGGATTGGCAACCATGTGCGACTTTACGCTGGCGGTACCGGAAGCCAAATTCGGCTACACCGAGGTACGCATCGGATTCGTACCCGCCATCGTTTCTTCGATCCTGGTCTGGCAGGTAGGACATAAAATCGCGCGCGACCTGCTGCTGACGGGCCGTGTGTTCGACGCAGCGGAGGCGCACCGCTACGGGCTCGTCAATGAGGTAGTCTTGCCGAACCGGCTCATGGAGCGTGCCAGGGAACTGGCGCAGCAACTGCTCGAGAACAGTCCGTCTTCCGTACAGGCGACAAAAAAGCTCATCAATGGGTTCATCGCCGGACAGCTGAACCAGCAGATCGCCGAGGCGATCGAGGACAACGCCCGGATTCGCACCACAGCCGATTTCCGCGAGGGGATCACGTCTTTCCTGGAAAAGCGCAAGCCGCGCTGGAGCCCGCAATGACCCCACGCGGCACGGATCACCGCCCTCCCGTCGCCGAAAGCCACATTCGTGTGCGCTACGCAGAGACCGACCAGATGGGCGTGGTCTATCACTCGAACTACTTCATCTGGTTCGAGGTGGGCCGGGTGGACCTCATGCGCGAGCTGGGCGTCAGTTACCGTGAGATGGAGCAGGAAGACAAATGTTTCATCGCGGTGGTGGACGCTCGCTGCCGGTACAAGGCTCCGGCGCGCTACGATGACCAGATTGTGATTCGCACGCACCTCAAGAATGTACGTGAATCCCTCATTCACTTCGGCTACGAGGCGGTTCGCGTGAGCGATGGCATGTTGCTGGCCGAAGGCGAGACTACCCACATCGTGACGGATGCAAACCTGACAAAACGAGCCATCCCGGACAAATATGTTGCGGTCCTTCAGGATGCCGTCATGAGACCTGTTTCTTGAGAGGCCCCTGTATTGAAGGCTCTGCACATCAACGGCAATGATCTGACACTCGAATCGGTACGCGAGGTGGCGGTCGAGCACCGCCCGGTCCTGCTGGATCCGGATGCGCGCGCCGCGGTTGAACGCGCCCGCGAAGTGGTGGATGCGCTGGTAGCCGGGAACAAAGTCGCTTACGCGATTACCACCGGAGTGGGCAAGCTCAGCGATGTGCGCATTCCGGCAGACCATATCCGCGAGTTGCAGGTCAATCTGCTGCGTTCGCATGCCGTTGGGGTTGGCGAGCCGCTGTCGCCCACAGAATCACGGGCAATGATGTTGTTGCGCGCTAACTCGCTGGCGAAGGGGTTTTCCGGCGTGCGGGTTGAGGTAATCAACACGCTCTGCGAGATGCTGAATCGCGGCGTGACTCCGGTTATTCCGTCGCAAGGCAGCGTCGGGGCGAGCGGGGACCTCGCTCCGTTGGCCCACCTGGCGCTCGTTGTGATCGGTGAGGGAGAGTGTTTCGACGGAAAAGGCGGGCGCATGCCGGGAGCGGCGGCGATGCGCAACGCTCAGATCGCTCCCGTCGTACTGGAAGCCAAAGAGGCGGTATCGCTGATCAATGGCACGCAGGGCATGCTCGGCGTGGGAGCGCTGGCATTGCTGGCGGCGGAAACGCTGGTTGAATCTGCCGACGTGATTGGCGCGCTTACTCTGGACGTGCTACGGGGAACGGACGTCGCCTTTGATGAACGCATCCACAAGGCTCGGCCTCATCCGGGACAGATCAAGACCGCCGCTAATCTACGCAAGCTGCTCGAGGGAAGCCAGATTCGCGAGTCACATCGCGACTGCCAGCGGGTCCAGGATGCTTATTCGCTACGCTGCATTCCCCAGGTGCATGGGGCGGTCCGCGACACGATAGTTCACTGCCGCGAGGTCATGGAGACCGAGGTTAATTCCGCCGTCGACAACCCACTTGTGTTTCCGCGACCGCGCGCCATTGGCGACCGGAACACCGGAACTGTTCTCGAGGAGCCTCGCGGTGACATACTTTCGGGCGGCAACTTCCATGGTGAGCCAATCGCATTTGCCCTGGACTTCCTGGGAATCGCGCTGACCTCGCTTGCGGGCATTAGCGAGAGGCGGCTGGAGCGACTGGTGAATCCAGCTCTGAACGAAGGACTGCCGCCCTTTCTCGCGGCGGGTGCGGGACTGAATTCCGGGTTCATGATGCCGCAGGTCACCGCGGCGGCTCTGGTCAGCGAGAACAAGGTGCTGGCCCATCCCGCATCGGTGGACTCGATCACCACGTCCGGAAACAAAGAAGACTACGTCTCGATGGGCATGCACGCTTCGACCAAGCTGAAGCGAATCGTGGAGAACGCCCGCAACGTGTTGGCGATTGAAGCCATGGCGGCGGCGCAGGCTTTAGACTTTCTGGCCCCTTTGAAGACCTCCAAGCGCTTGCAAATGGCATATGCGGCGATTCGTACAGTGTCACCCTCTGTGGAAAAAGACCGGGCGATGTATGGCGACTTCGCGCGAATCGCGGAGGTAATCGCCAGGGGAACAATCGCCGAGTGCTCGAGATGAGGCGTGGCGCTCGGAACTAAAAAAAACAGTCTTCGAACCCCGCCCGACGGCACCCGATCCCCTTCTAGGCGGGCTGACGGGCGGAACTCCCGTCCAAGCCCAGTTTGTCCGCGATACCCTTCATCGCCTCGATGCAATAGGCGATGTGTGCCTCCAGCTCCACCCCGAGCTCGGCGGCGCCGTTCACGATGTCGTCCCGGTTAACACTGCGGGCGAACGCTTTGTCTTTCATCTTCTTTCGAACCGACTTCGCCTCGACTTCGGCGAGCGACTTTCCTGGCTTGACCAGCGCGCAGGCCGTGATAAAGCCAGCCAGTTCATCGCAGGCAAATAAGACTTTTTCCATCGCGGTCTCGCGCGGCACGCCGGTGTACTCAGCGTGCGACATGATTGCTTTGCGAATCTCGTCGGAGTAGCCGCGCTCCTTCAGAATTTCGTTTCCTTTGTACGGATGGTCTTGCAGGCTGGGGTATTTGTCGTAATCGAAATCGTGGAGCAGTCCGACGACACCCCAAAGATCTTCGTCACCGCCGAGCTTGCGGGCGTAGGAGCGCATGCAGGCCTCCACGGCCAAGGCGTGCTTACGCAAACTTTCTGACTGAGTGAACTCAGTTAGTAAACCCCAGGCCGCTTCTCTGTCGTTGACTTTAAACATATTTACAAATTGTTCTTGAATATTACAGGAGCGTCAGAGTACCGCGAGCGGTTTTTCAGCGCGTTTTACGGAAGCACACCGTCTGAAATGGGGTATTTTGAGTGTAATCGCCTGTTTTCGCCAACCACTGTGAAGAAGCTAGATGAATGTGGCTGGAAGTGCGCCGATCGGCTTGAGAATGCGGCGAGAGAGGTCGACTTCGGCGACGACGTAATCCATGCGGTTGCTGCCGTCCTTTGATAACCCTGCTTGCACGAAGAACCCAGAATCACTGAACGCAACAACTGCTGAAATCCAACCTCTCACAACTCCGGCCGGCAGAGTAAGGGTCTGTCGATTGATGGACTCAACTTCCGTTTGTTGCCTCAAGTCATAGATGTTCAGGGAATCCCAATCTCCACTATGCCTCTCTTCTCCGGTTGCATCTACAGAGAAGCGATGTTCCAAGCAGTTGTAGGCAAGCAGCGGCTTTGAGGGATGAGCAAAGGGGGAGTCTTGCGAGACAAGGTCTTCTGGTTGCCCAACGGCGTTGTATTTGTCCGACGCGATCTGGCGAAAATAGAGGCGCTCTGGACGCCAATCTTTTCCCGATGATTGTGCTTGCACTATTAGCACACTCGCGACAGGACTGAACAACAGGTGCTTAAAGCCGTAGCCGGGCGGAATGCCCATTTCTTCAAACGATCTGTTCAACATGGCGACGCCAATATTAACCGACCTGTGGGTAGTTAACGAAAAATCCTGATTACACTCATGAGCGTGGAAAGGCGAGAGAAGGCGCAAGCTTGTGAAATCGCCTGGTTCAGCAGGTCGCGGAATGCAAAGTCAATACACGTCCTGATAGTGAAGCTTTAATTCGGCGAGGTCGATTAGCATCGTGATGCCGAGAGTATGTACTTCGCCCTTTTCAGGTGACCACCGATCTACAACGTGGTACTGGTTGTCTCTGACACCTTCCAGCACCCACTGTGCGCCGTCTAATCCAATCACATTGGTCGCCGGATTCGTGGGTAAGCTCCAAAACTTGACTTCCTCCACCAAGTCTAGGAACCCGCGCGTTTGTTCGCGGTTCAGCTTTCGCGTTCGAGTCTCGATTATTTTCCCCGGTTCGTAACCACCTTGACCGCTTGTGATTGTTGTCGTAACGACGGCGGTGCCATCAGTTTGGACGTCGAGACGCACGCATACAGGATGATGGAATGACCGAAGCCACAAGAAGCGGTAAGTGGGCGTCCTTTGAGTTCTAGACCCCTGCCACAGTGAAGGTTCATGGAGCGCGGTTAGAAACTTGGAATACCACTCAACCTTGAATTTCTCCTCTCGCGGTTCATCTCCAAGCACTCTCTCAGGGAAGTATGCAACCGCCTGTCCCAGGCAAAAGGCAGTGGACAGGAGCAGCATCGCGCAGACCGACCGCACGAAATATCTGTCCCTTGCCATAAGGTATGAACACGATTCTAGCGTGTGCCGAGCCAGCAACACAGGTCGAGGATTCCTAGTTGTCGTAACATCGCTATAGCACTCATAACCCAGCGGAGGCTTCCTGTTGATTGAACTCGCCATGATCTTTTCGATTTTAGGTATCGGGCTCGCTTTGGTCGTCTACGGCACTGTTCGGAAGAATCGATGGGGGATCAACCTAGACCCAGTAACGTGCCCTCACTGTCAGAATCCCATTCGGCAACTTCGTAAGCCGAAGTCCGTAATGCAAGCGCTCTGGGGAGGTGGAACTTGCGACCAATGCGGCTGCGAACTGGACAAGTGGGGCCGAGAAATGACTTCAGCCCGGCGCTAGTTGTCGAAACATCTCTATTACACTCAAAATGCCGCGAGCGCATTGGCAGCCGAAAGTAAACACCATCTTTTGTGCTGATTGGTGCTACCGATCCTGAATTCCTGGACTTCTGGGTGTACTAGGTATCTATCAAATCAACGACTCCCGTCTTTGGAACATCGTCCCGAATACAGTTAGTAAACACCATGCAGAATCCCGAGCATTCATTTTTTCCGGCATTTTTCTATGCTTCCATCAATTGTTTTTGCATTCCAACTTCGCGGCCACTGTTTACTTTCAGAATTCCCTTGACATCCACAGGCCAGGTATCTCAGATTGAGCCTGCGAACCGGTCCCCCAGAACGGTCAGCGGAGTAGCCCTGCTCTGGCAACTCCCAAAACCTGATGGCCACCACTCTCGCCCCTGTAGATTCCAGGGAAGTTGTTCGATGTGACCGCTGCTTTCTAGTTCAGTTTCGAACCACCAACAATCTTTGCCGCCGCTGCCACACTTCTCTGGACGAGGAAGAACCGGAGATCGTCGCCGCTACCCCAGTGCCTCAAATGATGCCTATGCCGGGACACGGCCCTGGGCACCTTAACCTGGCTGCTTCGATCCGTTCGCTGCGTCTGCGAAACGGCCTGAGCCAGCGGCAACTCGCAACCCGAATGGCAGTGCCGCGAACCTACGTTTCCAAGATCGAGAACGAGAAGGCAACTCCGACACTGTCTTCCCTGGAGCGCCTTGCGCGCGCGCTGGAGGTCACAGTTCCCGACCTGCTCAGCGGTGGCGAACGCAATCGCGAGGAAGAAGTGCGCGAGCTGATTCAGGACCAGTTTATCGCGGAGCTGCTGCCCTTTGTCTCCCAGCTGAACGGGATGCAAATGTCGAGCGTGCTGGCGCAGGTAAGGGATCTCACGGTGCGTCCGCGGCGGAGCGCTTGAACTCAAGTTCTCTCAGCTTTGGTCGAAAGATACTGTAGTGGGCTGGTGCCTGCAACCATCTCCGTGAAGACGGCAACCAATGGACCAGGCAGGAAAGATCGCAAGATTGCGAATTCCGCGGCGGCGAACGTAATAGTACCGGCCAAAAATTTTATCCGGGCAACCAGCCAACTCACACCGGGGCTTTCGAGTCCCGGTTTTTTCTTCTCCCTCTGTGGCAGTCGAGAGCGGCGCGGCGGCTGAATCTGTCGAGTCCCCCATTTCATCTATGCTCCATGAACTCCGATTTATCTTTCTTGGGGAATTCAGAGCCGTCCCAGGCCCGTTCATCCGCTTTCAGCAGCGTCGCTAATTCCGACGTCGAACTGCTGGACGCCTACTCGCGCGCGGTGGTCACAGCCGCTGAAAAGGTGAGCCCGTCGGTGGTCAAGATCGACGTCGCTCATCACGTAAGTACGCGGCGGGGAGAGCGGCAGGCCCAGGGCAGCGGTTCCGGATTCATCTTTACTCCCGATGGGGTCGCGTTGACCAACAGCCACGTAGTCCACGATGCCAGCCGCATTCAGGTTTCGCTCAATGACGGCCGGCACTTTCCCGCAACTCTAATCGGTGATGATCCCGCCACGGACCTGGCCGTGATTCGCATTGATGGGGATGGGCTGGTGGCGGCTCCGCTCGGCGACTCACAACAGCTGCGGGTTGGTCAGCTGGTCATTGCCATTGGGAATCCTTTTGGTTTTCAGTACACCGTCACTGCCGGCGTGGTGAGCGCGCTTGGCCGTTCTCTTCGATCCCAGTCGGGACGACTGATCGAGGACGTTATCCAGACCGACGCCGCTCTCAATCCGGGGAACTCAGGCGGGCCACTGGTCACGGCGAACGGCCAGGTGATCGGGGTAAACACCGCCACGATCATGGCGGCACAGGGCCTCTGCTTTGCCATCGGAATCAATACGGCAAAATTCGTTGCCAGCCGTTTGCTCCGCGACGGCCGAATCCGTCGTGGCTATATCGGCGTAGTTGCCCAGACCGTGCCCTTGAACCGCCGGCTGGTCCGCTTCTATGACTTGGCTGTGGAAAGCGGAGTATTTGTTGTTTCGGTGGAAAATGGGAGTCCGGCTCAGCGCGCTGGCATTCGGGAAGGAGACATGATCATCGAGCTCGCAGGAATGAACATCGCCGGCGTCGATGATCTGCACCGGTTGCTGAGTGATATGCCTGCGGATGTTCTGACGACATTGGTCGTATTACGAGGCACGGAAAAAGTCTCGGTTCAGGTCGTGCCGGAAGAGTCCCGAAACTAGCCACGCCGGATAATTGCTATTCGTCCAACCGCTGTGTTAGCTTCGTGATTCAGCAGAGGTTAGGCTTGCAGGCAACAGTCCCGGCCGGGCTCAACCGCAAAGAGACAGAAGCTTACTCGCGGCTGGATCCCAAGCGGCTCCCGCAACACATCGCGATCATTATGGACGGCAATGGACGCTGGGCACGCCGGCGTCACTTGCCACGCATTGCCGGGCACCGCGCCGGTGTCGAAGCGGTCCGCTCGACGATTGAGACCGCGGCTCGTATCCACATCCCTTCCTTGACGCTGTACGCCTTTTCCGAAGAAAACTGGAAGCGGCGGCCGAGCGGCGAGGTTGACTTCCTCATGAACCTGCTTTGCAGGTACCTAAAAAAGGAAGTCCCGACCCTGAATAAGAACAATATCCGTCTGCAATACATTGGAAGGCAAACCGAGCTGCCCTCGCAGGTGCAGGAGAAGATGCGGTGGGCCGAACAGGCGACCGCGAACAACACCGGTATGGTGTTGACGCTGGCGTTGAACTACAGCGCGCGATCGGAGATCGTAGACGCATTTCGGTCTATCGTGCATGCCGCCGCGCAAAACGGCGGATTGGACCACCTGAAAATCGACGAAAACTTTATTTCGCAGCATCTTTATACCCGCAACCTGCCCGATCCTGACCTGGTGATACGCACCAGCGGCGAGATGCGGCTCAGCAACTTTCTCCTGTGGCAACTCGCCTATGCCGAAATTTATGTAACTTCGACCCTATGGCCGGAATTCCGCGGCGTACACCTGCTGGAAGGTATAGCGGAGTATCAAAAACGGGAGCGCCGCTATGGCGGATTAGGCGGAGCGTCTACCCACGCCGCACAAAACGTTCATGGCTGATACAGGCGGGCTACACCTGCTGAAACGTGTGGCCACCGCAGTCGTACTCATTCCCATAGTTCTCGGATTAGTGCTCTGGGCGCCTGTTCCCCTGCTGGCGGGCGTGGCTGGGCTTGTCGGGCTGCTCACGGTCGCTGAATTCCTGAAACTCAGCGAAGCCTACCAGGTACGGCCCTTCCGCAAGCCTACTTACGTTTATTTCGCGATTTTCTTCTTGGCGGTCGCGATTATGTCGGTAAATGAGAAGCCGCTGCTTTCCACAGCCGCTTTCATCTACGGAACGGCTTTCGCGGCCGCCTTAGCGCCATTTGTATTTTTGACCATCGGGATGACGCGAGCCTTCCTGCCCGATGCTCTGCCGGCGGCGGCCATTTCCACGATAGCATTTACATACATCGCCCTGCCGCTCGGATTCCTGGTGCAATTGCGGCAGCAGTGGGCCGGAGCGTTTTACGTCTTCTACTTGCTACTGGTTGTATGGGCGGGTGATATCTTCGCCTACTTTGTGGGACGGCTGGTCGGGCGCCACCACATGTCACCGCGGATCAGTCCGAAAAAAACGTGGGAAGGGGCCGCCGCATCGATCGTCGCCAGCGTGCTGGTGGGTACGGCAATTTTTGGCCATGGGCGACAGATCAGTCAGTTTTTCCTGCAGCTCCATCTGATTCAGCCGCGGGACGGCATGTTGTCGCAGCAGAATCCTGCGTTAGTGCCGACCATCATTCTTTCGGCGGTAATCAACGTTGCGGCGCAGCTGGGAGACTTGGTGGAATCTTTGATCAAGCGTGGCGCCGATGTGAAGGACTCCGGGGCCCTCCTCCCAGGGCACGGGGGGATGCTGGACCGGATTGACGCGCTGCTCTTTGCCGCCCCGGTCATGTGGTTCTATGCAGCGTGGCGGGTGCTACAGTAGGTGGTGGGAAAATGCGAGAATCCGACCGGAATCCCCCGCTTATCGCGCTGCACCCGAAGAGTTCTCTTAATCGCGTAAAACTGGAGAAACTGGAGCAGCTTTCTACAGATCTATTGATAGCCTCCCTGGCACCGGGCCAGAGGGATTCCCTGAAAACCAGGCGAGACGGAACTATAATCGATGGACATCATCGAATTCACGTCCTGCTAGCGCGTGGGGTGCACGTGGACGAACTCCCCCGTGAGATCATCGAGAAGAAGGAACTTTGAGGTATGGCCACACCACTGTATTGGGTCGAAGGCCCTTGGCCAGGCAAATTAGCTATGGCGCCGCGTCCTCGGGGCGGCGACTGGCTTCATGACGAGATCGAGGGCTGGCGACGTTCGAAGATCAAAACCGTCTTATCTTTGCTGACTCCCGAAGAGGAGCACGCGCTTGATCTGGATGAAGAGCGTGGGAAGACAAAGGCAGGCGGTATTCAATTTATCTCCTTCCCGATCCCGGATAGAGAGGTCCCTGAGGCGCAGGCTGAAGTGGCCGCTGTCGTGGACCAGGTCAATTCGGAGCTATCGTCTGGCGATAATGTCCTCATCCATTGCCGGCAGGGCGTTGGTCGGAGCGGCTTACTGGCTGCCTGCCTCCTCGTGAGCAGGGGGGTGGACTCGAACGCCGCAATGGAAAGGCTAAGCAAAGCGAGAGGGCTCCCTGTTCCCGAAACAGCTGAACAGCGCCGCTGGATTAATCGCTACGCAGCGTCATTGACGACCAAATAAACGGGACTACAGGAACTCGCACGCGTCAACGTTCATGAAGCAGATCGCCATCCTCGGTTCCACCGGCTCCATTGGACGCAGCACATTAAATGTTGTCGAGAGCTACCCTGAACGATTCCGGGTCGTCTCGCTGGCGGCGGGAAACAACATCGAAGCAGCGTTCGAACAGACATGCCGGTGGAATCCGCGCGTCTTGTCTGTAGCTTCTGAGGATCATGCCCATGTTTTGCGAGCAAGGCTAAAGTCCGCAGGGCTCGTCAACGTCGAGGTCGTGCACGGCCCTGGCGGTAACATCCGCGTAGCTACGCATCCAGAAGTTGATTTCGTGGTTAGCGCCATCGTTGGCGTTGCGGGGCTGGAAGCCACCTACGAAGCGGTCAAGGCTGGAAAAACGGTAGGTCTCGCGAACAAGGAGTGTTTGGTAGCCGCCGGTGAACTGATTACCGCCGAAGCCCGGCGGCAAAGCAAACCACTGCTCCCCATCGACAGCGAGCACAATGCGGTGCATCAGTGCTTGCGTGGCGGGCGGATGGAAGAAGTACAAAGGATTTGGCTGACCGCGTCGGGCGGCCCGTTCCTGCATACGCCCAAGCGGCAATTTTCTGCCATCACCGTACAGGAAGCTTTGAACCATCCCACCTGGAAGATGGGCCGGCGAATTACCATTGATTCGGCGACCTTGATGAACAAGGGATTCGAGGTGATAGAGGCTTGTCGTTTGTTCAACTTGCCAGCGGACAAGGTCGAGGTGATTGTTCACCCGCAGTCGACGATCCATTCCATGGTGGAGTTCGTGGATGGAAGCATACTTGCACAGTTCTCAATCACAGACATGCGGCTGCCGATTCTGTACGCGTTGACCTACCCGGAAAGGATTGCTTCAGATTTGCGCTTTCCTGTCATGGACTTACGTCACCTCGACTTCTGCCCGCCGGATATGGATAAATTTCCTTGTCTGCGTCTGGCGTACGAAGCCGCCGAGGCGGGCGGAGCCCAGCCTATAGCCCTGAACGCAGCCGACGAAGTAGCCGTGGCTGCTTTTCTCGAAGGGCAAATAGGATTCGATCAGATACCAGTTATTATTCAGAGCGTGATGGCTGAAACTCCAAAGCAGAAATTGGAATCTATTAAGGATGTGCTGCGGGCGGATGTCACTGCCAGAGAGGCCGCCGGCAAGCACGTTGAGACGCTTCGCAGCCAAATGCCATTGCCGCAGGCCACCTCAATAAGGTCTCAGGGGGAGTAGTCGCCGTATATGGAGCAATTCTTCATTTCCGTTCTCGCCATGGCCGCCGTACTCGGGTTCATGATTCTGATCCACGAGTTCGGCCACTACGCTGCCGCCAAGTTCTTTGGCGTCCGCGTGGAAGTGTTTTCCATTGGCTTTGGGACCCGTTTGCTTGGATTCCGCAAGGGTGAAACCGATTACCGCATCAGCGCCATCCCCCTGGGCGGCTATGTGAAGATGAGCGGCGAGAACCCGATGGACGAGCGCACCGGCGATCCCAAGGAGTTCCTGTCCCATCCACGCTGGCAGCGCTTTGTGATCGCCTTTGCCGGACCGGCCATGAACATCCTGCTGGCCATCGTGCTGCTCATGGTGGTGTACATGGTCCATTATGAGTACCCGGTCTATCTGGACAAGCCAGCCGTCGTCGCGTGGGTAAAGCAGGACTCGCCTGCGGCCAAGGCAGGCTTGCAACCGGGTGATCGCATTGTGCGAGTGGATGGGATCCAGAATCCCACCTGGGAGCAACTCGAACCGAAGATCGAACTCAGCCCCAACCTGCCGGTGGAGATCGCCGTGGAGCGGGACGGACGGGTTCTGGACAAGACCATTGTCCCCAAAGCGGTGACTCTCTCTCAGATCGGATCGGCGGGCTGGGAGCCGCAGCAGTCAATTGTTGTGGCCAACCTGGAAGCTGACATGCCCGCGGCCAAGGCGGGAATCAAGGAAGGCGACCAAATCGTGTCCGTCAACGGACAGCCGCTGCCCTCGATCAGTGCCCTCATTGAAAAGCTGCAACAGACCAAAGAAGCAGCAGTGGATATAGGAGTGGTCCGCGACGGCAGCAATCTGAATTTCCACGTCGCACCCGTATTAGCGGCTGCAGAGCATGGGCAGGAAAAGCGTTACCGCATCGGATTTGGCAGCACTCCCGAGATGAAGGTCGGCAGTCTCCCGTTTGCCGCCGCGTTTACCCGTTCCATCGATGACAACAAGAAGATGTCGGTCGCGATACTGGAACTGGTGGAAAAAATGGTTCAGCGCAAGATTTCGATCCGCTCCGTTGAAGGCCCGATTCGAATCGGACAAGCCGCGGGGGAAGCTGCGACGGAGAAGGGCTGGATGCCCCTGCTCGGACTGACCGCAATGATCAGCCTGAACCTCGGCATCTTCAACCTGCTGCCCATCCCTATTCTGGACGGGGGAGTTATTCTCCTGCTGCTGATCGAGGGCCTGCTACGCCGCGATATCAGCCTACAGATCAAGGAAAGGATCTACCAGGCCGCGTTTGTCTTCCTGCTGCTGTTCGCGGTGACGGTGATTTACAACGACCTGATGAAGACCATCCCTGGACTCTCGCAACGGCTTCCCTGATTATCTCTCTGGTGGAGACGGAACTCCCGTCTCCACAACTACTTACCTGGCCCGCTAAATTTTCGAATCGGACCGCACCTGCGATGAATCAAAGTCATTGTCATAGGATAATAATTATTGTCTTCGACGTCCGACTTCCGAGGCATTTGTATCCGGCACGGTCTCGCCGCAACCCACCAGCGGCAGGTGATCTATGAGACGGTTATGTCTCTTCCAGGACATCCCAGCGCGGAAACCATCTACGAGAAGGTTCGCGAAAGAATTCCATCCATTTCATTAGCCACTGTTTACAAGAACATCCGCACTTTCCTGGAAAGCGGGGTTTTTCAGGAAGTCAGTTTTCATCATGGGTCGCTGCGGGTTGAGGCGAACCGGCGGCCGCACCACCACCTGGTTTGCACTCGCTGCAGATCAATCATTGACCTTGAGGAAGACGAACTCGAGCCTGTGCGGCTGCGTGACACTTATGCCCGCGGCTTTCAGGTTCAGCGATTCGCTGTAGATGTTGTCGGAATTTGCGATACGTGCTCCAAAGCGGAAGCGATATCGCAGAAGTAATTTGTCAAAACTACCTAGGAGAGAGAAGAAAGCATGTTGAGTGTAGGACAGACGTTTCCGTCATTCTCGTTGACAGCAACCGTCAGCCGCAACAAGGACAACGCATTCAAAACCATTAGCGACGCGGATTATCCGGGTAAGTGGAAGGTGTATTTCTTCTGGCCGAAGGATTTCACCTTTGTCTGCCCGACGGAGATCGCGGGCTTTAACAAGCTGAACCGGAAGTTCGAGGAACGCGACGCCATACTCTTGGGCGGCAGCACTGATTCAGAATTCGTACATCTTGCATGGCGGAACAATCATGAGGACCTCCGTGACCTGCAGTTCCCCATGCTCGCTGATATCAAGCGCGAGCTGACCACCGCACTGGGCATTCTCGATCCCAAGGAAGGCGTGGCGCAGCGAGCCACTTTTATCGTTGATCCAGACGGGATCATCCGCTTTGTATCGGTCACCGACCTGTCTGTAGGCCGCAACATCGAGGAAGTCTTGCGCGTACTGGACGCGCTGCAAACCGACGAACTCTGCCCCTGCAATTGGCAGAAGGGCGAGCCAACTCTGGTTCCTGCCTAATCGGAAGAGCATTCGGACGGCATGGTTAGCCGTGCCGTCCCATCCTTTCCCTGAACTGATCAAGGACATCACACATGAAGCTTGAAACTCTGATGGAAGCGGTTCCGGCTTACGCGAAAGACCTGAAACTGAACCTCTCGAGCGTCACGTCTCAGACCGAGCTCACGAAGCAGCAGATTTGGGGAACAGCTGTGGCCAGTGCAGTAGCTGCGCGCAATCCCCAGATGGTTGAGGCAATTCTCGACGAAGCATCGAAGCACCTGCCGGCGCAGGCCGTCGAGGCGGCCAAGGCGGCAGCCGCCATTATGGGCATGAATAATGTCTATTACCGGTTTCATCACCTCAGCAAGAACGAGAAGTACTCAAGTATGCCCGCCCGCCTGCG
>Ga0070741_10013341_pt1 | contig 14555 bp, 18 predicted proteins | sample Coa_R1_4_FD_66440 | JGI IMG/M metagenome (GOLD analysis project Ga0070741, IMG submission 66440) | Surface soil microbial communities from Centralia Pennsylvania, which are recovering from an underground coalmine fire - Coalmine... | ecosystem: Environmental > Terrestrial > Soil > Unclassified ...
ACCGCCGCAGCCGCCATTGACGGTGAAGCACGAGTAACCCGCTGGGCTTGCAGCGAGCGGTTTGGAATTGGCTCCGGTTGCAAGGCGAGCGTCCTGGGTTGGCGGATTGGCTCTAATGACCGAGGAGCGGCGCCAATCTTGCGCGCACTTCGTCCGGCACTTCCGTCGTGCAGCGTCCCAATGGTTCTGCGTGACGCGCTTTCCAGTCAAGGCTTTTCAAGTGATCGGCCGAAATAACGCGGGTTGCTCCAGCGCCAGCGGGGACCGCCACTTCGAACGGATATCCCTTCACCTGATTCGTGATGGGGGCAGGCGAAAGCTAGACTCGACTTCGCATTGTAGATTCTCGGACTCAGCACCAGGGCCGGACGCCGTCCCGCCTGTTCGCGCCCAGCCTGGGGATCGAAAGTCAACCAAACGAAAATCGCCAGCGTCCGGCACAAAGGCGGTCTTCACCAGGATCCCTTTCCTGTGGGGCTTCCCCAGTTTGTTTCCTCGTGCGGTTCTTCGGAGTGATCTCACCGACGAGATCTGAAAGCTCATACCTTGGCCGGGCGGGACGCAAGACAATGCCGCCCTTTCCGTCGAGAGCAAGCGTTACCGAATCGCCTTCGGTCAGGCTGGCCTGTTTTGCAATAGGAACGGGAATTCGAACGGCCAAGCTGTTTCCCCACTTTGCAATCTTGGAATCGGTCCGCATACTGCGTGTTTACTTTGACTATATCCGTTAGGGGCCGGGGGATGGCTCCGCTCGCCCGGGCGTGTGTCGCGGAGCCGGGGATTGGCGACCTGGCACGCGACGGATGGTTAGGCGCGGCCGGCAAATTGTCGCAGGTAAGCTCGGAGTTCGTCGCGATCGCGCCGAAACGCCGCAAGCCGTTCGTGTTCGGAACCGGTAACGGCGGCAGGGTCGTCGAAATTGTGGTGCAGGCGGTTGGAGTTAGCGGGGAAAACCGGGCAGGATTCGTTGGCTTGGTCGCAGACGGTGAGCACGTAATCGAATTTCTGATCCCGGAATTCGTCGAGCGATTTTGAGCGGTGGGAAGAGATATCGATTCCGATCTCCTGCATGACAGCAACGGCTTCCGGCCGCACCGCGGTAGCTCGCGATCCGGCACTGGCTACGTCGAAGCGGTCTCCGGCATCGTGGCGCAGCAGCCCTTCGGCCATTTGGCTGCGCGCGGAATTCGCCGTACACAAGATCAAGACGCGCTTGTTATCGTACATTCGCTGTTTCCTTTTGAGCGTGGGGAACGACGACCTTCGCTGAGTCTTTGGGAAGCGACGGCACCAGCCAGCGAAAGAGCGCCGTGGACGCCGCCGCACCAATCAGTTGGGCGATGATAAATCCCGGAGCATCGGTGGGCCGAATTCCCGCAAACGTGTCCGATGCGGCGCGGGCTAACGTGACGGCGGGGTTTGCGAAGGATGTTGATGCGGTAAACCAGTAGGCGCTGGTAATGTAAGCTCCGACGGCAAAAGGCACGGCGGAGGAGCGGAGCCGGGCACAGCCCCAGATCACTGCGAGCAGACCGAAGGTGGCTATACATTCGCTAAAGAGCTGGGCGCTGCCTGCTCGAACGCGATGTGACGCGAAGAAAACCGGTTGGCCGAACATCAGATGGGCCGCAGCCACGCCGGCAAAAGCGCCAGCGATCTGGGCTGCGATGTAGACAGGTACGCGGGGCCACGGCAGCCCGCCCTGCCAGGCATCCGCGAGCGTGACGGCGGGATTGAAGTGTGCGCCGGAAATCGGTCCGAACGTGAGAATCAGCGCGACGAGCGCGGCGCCCGTGGCAATGGTGTTTGCGAGCAGCGCAATGGCTACGTTGCCGCCGGAGAGCCGATCGCCCATGACGCCCGAACCAACCACAGCGGCCAGCAGGAATGCCGTGCCGAGGGCTTCAGCTACAGCAGGACGGGCCACAGCACTCCTTGAAAGCCGGTTTCGCCGCGCGGATAAAGGCGCCCATGAACTTGCCTCGTACCTGTGGCGCAAGAGCATCTACATCTACGCCTTGGCCGGTTAAGAACGCGCGCGCGTCCTCGACGTTGTATATGCGGGTGGATTCGATATCGATGGCCTGGAAACCAGCCCGCGTGAGTTTGGCCGCGTACTCATAGGCTTCCAATGCCCCCGCGATACAGCCGACCCAGAGCAACGTGTTTTTCCGTATTTCAGCCGGGATTTCGCCATGCGTAACCACATCCGAGACTGCGATACGGCCGCCGGGCTTGAGTACGCGGAATGCTTCACGCAACACGCGGTCCTTGTCGGCGGACAAATTAATCACGCAGTTTGAAATCACCACATCCACCGAGCTGTCGGGCAGGGGAATGTTTTCGATCTCGCCTTTCAGGAACTCGACGTTCTCCAATCCAGAGCGGCGCTGGTTTTCCCTGGCGAGAGCGAGCATTTCGTCCGTCATGTCGAGGCCGTAAGCTTTACCTGTCGGTCCGACGCGTTTGGCGGAGAGCAGCACGTCGATGCCGCCGCCGGAACCAAGATCGAGGACGATTTCACCGGGCTTCAGTCCGGCAAGGGCGGTGGGGTTGCCGCAACCGAGCGAGGCCTTGACGGCCAGGTCAGGCAATTCGGTTGTCTGGCCGGCGTCATAGAGATGCGAGGTGATGGGATCGCAGCAGCCATCGAAGGCGGCGGACGCGCCGCAGGACGAACTGCCGCTTGTGGCCACGCGCAAGGCTGCCTGGCCGTATTTCTCGCGAACGCTATCTTTTACTTCCATGGCGTCTCCTATTTGCAGAGTTGGGTGATTCTGGCGGGTTTGATGGCCTTATTGCGGGTGCAGCATTCGGCGTAGAGGAAGCCGAGTAGCGCCTCCAGAGCCGAAGTGTTGGCGGTGTAGCGCAGGAAATTGCTTTCGCGCCGAACCGTGATGAGATCCTCATTCTTTAGTTTTTCGAGGTGATGGGAGAGGGTGGAGCCGGCGATGTCCAGTTCGGATTGAATTTCTCCTACCACCAGGCCGTCGGGATGCGCGGCGAGGAGGGTCCGAAGGATTCTTAAGCGGGGCTCCGCGCCGAGGGCTGCGAACATGTCGGCATACGCCGCTGTCCGGTCTGTTTCCATATTTCTATCATAGTAGAAATATGGAACTGACGGGCTCGGTTCGAGCTACGGCGCGAGGATGACCTGAAGATCGGCGACGTTGGTTCCTGTGGGGCCGGTTTTGATTAAATCGCCGAGCGATTCGAAGAAGTGGTACGAGTCGTTGTTGCGGAGGGATGCGGCGGCGTCCAGGCCGAGGCGGCGCGCGCGTTCGACCGTGGTGGTGTCGGCGATGGCGCCGGCCGCGTCGGTGGGGCCGTCGATGCCATCGGTGCCTGCGCTCAATATGGCAACTCTGCCGGGATGGGCTGCGATCTCGAGCGCGGCGGCGAGTGCGAATTCCTGATTGCGGCCCCCGAGTCCTTTGCCGCGGAGGGTTACGGTGGTTTCGCCGCCTGAGATGATGCAAGCGGGTCGTGCCGAAGGTTGGATCTGCTGTGCGATGGCCGCGTGGGTGCGTGCGACTTCACGCGCTTCACCCTGGACGGGCGTGGAAACGACCAAGGTACGGAAGCCGAGACGCCTGGCTTCTTGTGCGGCGGCTTCCAGCGCCAGCGCGTTGCTGCCCACGAGCACGTTGTGAGTTTTACGAAAGACGGGATCTTTCGCTTTCGGCGTTTCGCGGGACGTTTGCAGGGCCTGCGGCAGCTGGATACCGTACCTGGCGCAGATTGCCCGCGCGTTGGCGATAGTAGTGCGGTCCGGGACGGTAGGGCCTGAGCCGATTACATCGAGGTCGTCCCCGATGACGTCAGAAAGGATGAGGGTAAGCAACGTGGCCGGATACGCGAGCCGCGCGAGTTGTCCGCCCTTAATGGCTGATATGTGTTTCCGGACGCAATTCATCTCGTGTATGGTCGCGCCGCAGGCGAGCAGAGAACGCGTGATTTTGCGTTTTTCCGTTAATGTAATCCCGGGGGCAGGAAGCGGCAGCAGCGCCGACGCGCCACCGGAAATCAGACAGATCAAGAGGTCGTTGGCTGCGGCTTGGCGAGCGATTTGTGCGATACGTCTAGCGCCTGCTACGCCGCGGCGGTCTGGGATGGGGTGGCCCGCCGGGTTGATTTCGATGCGGCGCAGCTTGGAGGGTTGAGGTGCATTGACCAGTCCGCCGGCGATGCGGGATCCGAGCAGGCGTTCAAGCGCGGCGGCCATTCGAGCGCTGGCTTTGCCTGCGCCGATGACGTAGATATTCTCGACAGCACGCAAATCGTAGCGGCGGTCTGCGGTGATGAGAATTTCGGCTTCGCGTCGCAGGTGGCGCACGACCGCCTGGAAAGGATCGGCGGCGCGGAGCGCGGCTTTTAAAATGCGAAGCGCTGGGCGGCGCGCGAAAACGGGCACGCTAGAAGATGGGGAGCTTCAAAATGCGCTCGACGACGGCTGCCGGGTCGTCCGTATCGGCTTCGATGCGATGCTCGGCCTGGCTGTAGGCTTGCTGACGATCATCGAAGAGCTGCCTGAATTTCGCCGGATCTCGGGCCAGCGGGCGATTCGTAACGCCATTGAGGCGCTCGCAAATACGCGGGAATGGACAATCCAGCCAAATGGTGACGCCGCGCTCTTCGAGCAGCTTGCGATTTTCGGGATCAACGAATGCGCCGCCGCCCAAAGCCACCACCATGGGCCGGCCGCGCTCCACGTCTTTGATGCGCTGGCGGACTGCTTCCCGTTCCATGTCGCGGAACTCCTGTTCACCCCGGGTGTCGAAGATCTCGGTGATGGGGATGCCCTGCGCCTTTTCGATGTCCTGGTCGATGTCGACGAACGACCAACCCAACTCATCCGCGAGGAGGCGACCGACCTCGGATTTCCCGGAACCCATGAAGCCGACCAGGTATAGGCCGGGGGTGCGCTTCAGCTTAAGTAACATTCGTTATACGAAGGTCCGCAGAAAGGAATAGTGCCATAGGTTCGGCTCAGGGCGCAACTCGCGGTGTGAAACGAAATTGTGACAGGCAAGCGTCTGCGCGCCACGTGCATAATAGTGTCATGCAGGAAGAGCTGTTGCCGCTTTTTCCGCTTCAAGTGGTTCTCTTTCCCAGGACTCCTCTGCCTCTGCACATTTTCGAGGAGCGCTACAAGCAGATGATTGCCGATGTGCAGAAAGGGCATACGGAGTTCGGCGTCGTGTTGGCGGGAGAAAAGGGCATCGTGAACACCGGCTGCACGGCAACCGTGGAAAAGGTGGTAAAGGAATATCCGGACGGGCGGATGGATCTGATCACGCTGGGCCGCAGACGATTCGAGATCATTCTTCTGAATGACGAGAAGCCGTACCTGCGCGGCGCCGTGCAGTACTTCGATGACGAATCAAGCGATCCGATATCGCCGGAGGCGCGCAAGCGCGTGATCGATTCGTACAACGATCTGCGGGCGCTGGAGGATCCCGCGCCGGGGTTCGAGCCGGAGATGAGCGATCCGCAGCTCAGTTTTCAACTCGCGCAGGTGGTGCCGGATCTCGATTTCCGGCAAGTGTTATTGGCCACGCGGTCGGAAGCGGATCGAATGAGGAGGCTGGCGGAGTTTTTCCCCAGCTATCATTCGCGGCAGCGGCACGTGCAGCATGTACGGGCGATCGCGCCGAGGAACGGACACGCCAAGGGTTCGGTGGTGTGAGCGCATCCGAGCGAATCTCACAGCGACAAAACCTGATTGTGGATGCGGACGACACGCTGTGGGAAAACAACATCTACTTCGAGCGAGCTTTCGATGAGTTCTGCGATTTTTTGGCCCATTCGACGCTCAGCCCGGCGCAGGTGCGGGCGGTGCTGGACGAGATCGAGATCGTAAACAGCCAGACGCACGGGTACGGAACGGCCAACTTCGCGCGCAATCTGACGGAGTGCTATCACAAGCTGGCGGAGCGGGAGGTTCGGGCGGAGGATCGGGAACGCATCGTCCATTTTACGCAGCAGATCCTGGAACAGCCGATCGAAATTATTGCGGGCGTGGAAGAGACGCTGGAATACCTGGCGGAGCGGCATAATCTGACGCTTTTCACCAAAGGCGATCCGGAGGAGCAGAAGCTGAAACTGGACCGCTCGGGATTGGCGATTTACTTTGGCCACACCGCGATCGTCAAGGAGAAGAACGCGCGTTCTTACGCCAGGCTGGTTCGGGAGCGGGGGCTGGCTCCGGCGCACACCTGGATGATCGGGAACTCGCCCAAGTCGGATGTGAATCCGGCGCTGGAAGCGGGTATTCATGCGGTATTCGTGCCGCACGACCGGACGTGGGCCTTGGAGCTGACGGAGCTGCGGGCGGGGCCGGGACGCTTGCTGCAGATCGAACGATTTGCGGAGCTGCGGGAGTACTTTTAGGCGTCCACTTAGTCAGGCGGCTGGTAGGCGTGGAGCAGATCCTGATAGCCGTTCATCGCCAGGCGGCAGGCTAAATCCGTGCCGGCGAAGCGGGCGCGATGCCAAGTCTGCTTGGGAGTGTAGACGACATCGCCCTGGTCGGCGACGAAGATCGGGAGGTTGCCGATTTTGTACTCGATCTTGCCCAGCAGAACGATCCAGAATTCGGGCGATTCCTCGTGGAAATGGCCTTTGTCGGCGTCGGTCACGGGCGGTTGCTTCTTGGGGTCGCCGATAATGATGTTGGCGACAGCGCGATCGTCGGCGATAAAGCGTCGCTGCTTCTCGGTTCCGGCGACGACGTGGTTGAAATCGATGTAGGGCTTCACGCCCTGTTCGTATCTTCCGCGGCCTTCGATGCGCACCTTGACGAAATTGACGCCGTCGATGGGGACCGGTGTCTCGTCGGCGGGATACATGGTCTGGGCGCCTGCGATGTTTACCTCCAGGCGCACCGACGGCTTGTCGCCAACGGTTTCGAGGCTGTAGACGTTGCGGTAGGGAACTTGGACGAGAAAACCCTTGGATGCGACGAAGGGCTCCTGGCCTTCGATGGTGAATCGGATCTGGCCGTCCTGGACGATCCACCAGGTGCGCGTATCGGGATGGAAGGCGCGCGGAGTTTTGAGGCCGGGACCCATGGAGATGTAGTCGGCGTGGAGCAACGAATCGCTGACGACGGTTTGGGTCCAATTGGCTTGGCCTTTGTGCTGCGCGATGAGATCGGCAATTTTCCAGAGCGGGCGATTGGGCGGGGTCCAAACGGCCGGTTGCGCGGGAACGGGCGCCCAGGCGAGGCGGCTATCGTGCTGGGCGAAGAGCGGGAGGGTCAGGGCGAATGCGCCGAGGGTGAGATTGAAGACCGTCATTACCGCTCACGTTATCATCCGGTGCCAGCGGTGTAAATGGCCGGCCTTTATCGCGGGGCATTTATGCTTGTTCTTATGAATCCTGCGAATCGTGGAGCTGCGGTGGTTACCGGAGGAAGCCGGGGGATCGGGGCGGCGATCGTGAAGCTGCTGGCGGCGAACGGGTATAGCGTGGCGTTTAATTATGCGAGCGACGAAGCGGCTGCACGCAGAGTGCTGGATCAAGTGACGCGCTCGGGTTCGCGCGCCGCGGCTGTTCAAGCGGACTTATCGCGCGAGGCGGATATCGTGCGACTGTTCGAGATCGCGCAGCGCGAGCTAGGGACGCCGCGGGCGCTAGTAAATAACGCAGCGGTGACGGGAGGATTCGCGCGGGTGGAGGAGATTGATGCGGCGAAACTCGCGTACATGCTGGCGGTGAACGTTTCGGGAACGGTCTTGTGTTCGCGCGAGGCGGTGCGGCGGATGTCGACGAAAAAGGGCGGGGCCGGCGGCGGGATTGTGAATATATCATCCATCGCGACGCGGACGGGGAGTGCCGGGGAGTGGGTGCATTACGCGGCATCCAAGGGGGCGGTGAACACGTTCACGATCGGGCTGGCGCGGGAGGTGGCGACGGAGGGTATTCGCGTAAATGCCGTTGCGCCGGGGCTGGTGGATACCGATATTCACGCGGCGAACGGCGAACCGGGGCGGCTGAATCGGTTGAGCTCGACGATTCCGATGCGGCGGGGAGGTACGCCGGACGAGATCGCTGCAAGGCGTGTTGTGGCTGCTGTCGGATGCGGCATCGTATGTGACGGGATCGATTCTGGAGATCGGGGGCGGACGATAGTGGACTTCAGGCAATGATACGCTGGATGGTTCACGCGCTATGAGAAAACTCACTCGATTTTCGTTGTTATCTATTGCGACGCTTGCGGTGGCGTTGTTGCCGGCGCGGGCTCAGGAAAAAGGCGCCGGCGGGCAGGGCTCCGTCGAACGCGGCCGGTACATCGTGGAGAATGTGGCGATGTGCGAGATGTGTCACACGCCGCGGAAAGAAGACGGGGAGCCGGACCGCGAGCATTGGTTGAAAGGCGGGCCGGCGCAGATGAGGCCGTCGTATCCGTCGCCGTACTGGGCGCTGGTGGAACCGCGTATCGCGGGGCGCCCTCCGGGCACCGACGCCGATTTCATCAAGCTGCTGACTACGGGTATCGCTCGCACAGGCCGGCCGCCGAATCCGCCGATGCCGCCGTTTCGGATGACGCGGGCGGATGCCGAGGCGGTGCTGGCTTACTTGAAGTCGCTGACGAAGTAGATGGAACAGCTCGCCCTGGCTTGGGGCCCGGTTCGCAAGACATTCACGGTTGCGGAGTTGAACGCGCGCATCCGGGGCCTGCTGGGGGACGAGTTCGACGACGTCTGGGTGGCGGGCGAGATTTCGGGATCGAAGAACGCCACCAGCGGCCATTGTTATTTCACGCTGAAGGACCACGAGGCGCAGTTAAGGTGCGTCTGCTTCCGGCAATCGCTGCGGTACATGAAGTTCAAGCCGCAGGACGGCATGGCGGTGCTGGCGCGCGGCCGCATCGACGTGTACGAGGCCCGCGGGGAGTATCAACTTCTGGTGGAAGCGCTGGAGCCGCAGGGGCATGGCGCGCTGCAGTTCGCCTTCGAGCAGTTGAAGAAGAAGCTGGCGGCGGAAGGGCTGTTTGAGGCGGCTCGGAAACGTGCGATCCCAAAGCTGCCGCGGCGCATCGGTATTGTGACGTCGCCTTCGGGCGCGGTAGTTCGGGACATCACGCAAATTCTTTCGCGGCGATTTCCGGGACTGCATCTGCGGATATATCCGGCGCTGGTGCAGGGCGATGGGGCGGTGGAGGCGGTGTGCCGCGCGATCGAATACTTCAGCACTTCGGGCTGGGCGGAAGTGGTGATTGTGGCGCGCGGCGGCGGGTCGCTGGAAGATTTGTGGACGTTTAACGAAGAGCCAGTAGCGCGTGCCATGGTAGCGAGCCGGGTGCCCGTGATTTCGGCGGTGGGACACGAGACGGATTTCACCATCGCGGATTTTGTGGCGGATCTGCGGGCGGCCACGCCTTCGGCGGCAGCTGAACTGGTGATCGTGCCGAGGGAGCAGATTTTCGAACAGATTGGGGTTTTCGATCAGAAGCTCTTGCAGGCGATGCGCTATCGCCTGGCAATGGCGGCGAGGGCGCTGCATGAGCGCGGCGTGGAGCGCGGGTCGGCTGTGCTGCATCGCAAAGTCGGACGCCTGCAGCAAAGGGTAGACGAGCTCGATTACAGGGTGCGCGGCCGCGCGCAGGGTGCGATCGCGGCGCGTCGCAAACACCTGGAGGAATTGACGGCGCGGCTGCGCAGCCTGGATTTGCGCTTGCGAATGGCCGCGGCTGGGAGGCGGGTGGCAGCGGCGGAGGCGGCCGCGGTCCAGACCATCCGGCTGCGGGTGACACGGGCGCACGGGCGACTGAATCCGCTGATCGCACATCTGACGCAGCTCAGCCCGCTGAAGATTTTAGAGCGCGGCTATGCGATCGTGACGAACGAGCGCGGGGCGATTGTAAAGCAGCCGGGGGATGCGCCGGCCGAATCGCGAGTGGACGTCCGGCTGGCGCAAGGTCGGATTGCCGCGCGGGTGCTAAAGCCCGAATAAGCGTATCAAGCGGCACTCGTTTATCTGAAGCCGGTCGAGAAGAAGCGCACGAAGGAAGCGCTGGCGCGCATTCGGGTGCGAATTCCGTCGCCCGCGGCGCACTCAATCCGCATGAGACAACTTATTATTTGGGCTGGGCTCCTGGGTTGGGGCGTCTCGCTCCAGGCCGGTCCGCTCAGCATGTCCCACAGCCAGGGCAAGTTCAGCGATGCCGAGGTGGAGGCGACCATCAAGGCGAAGCTGGCGAAGTCCAAGATCGGCAAGGAGGGGTTTCAGGTGCATGTCAAGGACGGTGTGGCCACCTGGACCGGGTCCACCACGGTGATGCAGCACAAGGGCGCGGCGACACGGATGGCAAAGGCGGCGGGAGCCATTCACGTGGTAAATAACATCAAAATCTCGGGGCCAGCCGGTCCGCCGCGGCGCGTGCAGGTAAAGGCCGGAACCGCCGATACACATGCAGGTGAGGAACCATAGGGCGTTCGGCAGCAAAGGCACGCGTGATAAACTGGATGCTTCCGAACCCGGAAGCATTCAAATGAGAATTTTAGCGATTTCCTTTGTATTTTCTGCCCTTGTGTTTGGACCAGCGCCGTCGTTGTTTGGACAGGCGCAGCCGCCGGTGCAAGTGACGCCGGGCGCCCCGGCGGTGAAAGGGCCGGGTGAAGTTGCGGCTGCATCGGCGGCTCCGTCAGCCAGTCCTTTGACTCCCGAGACGGTAGTGGCCGAGGTGAACGGGACGAAGTACACGGCGGCGGAAATCGACAAGATTATTGCGATGCTTCCTCCGCAATATCAGGCGGTGGCGCGATCGCAGCCTCAGATGCTGGGCCAGGTTTTCCTGATGCGCCGGCTGGCGGATGACGCGACGAAGGCCGGTTTGGATCAGAAGGAGCCGTTCAAAGACCAGCTGGAAATGCAGCGGATTCAGGTGTTGTCGACCGCGGAACTTTCGGAAGTGAATAACACAATGAAAGTCACCGAGGCGGATCAGCGGAAGTATTACGAGGAGAATCCGGATAAGTTCAAGCAGGTGAAAGTTCGGGTGATCTACGTTGCATTCAACCCCACGCCGGGGAAGGCCGCCACCGACGGAAAAGCATTGCCCACTGAGGCGGAGGCGAGGACGAAGATCGAAGATCTGGCGAAGCGGATACGGGGCGGGGAGGATTTCGGCAAACTGGCGCGGGAGGTTTCCGACGATAAGGCTTCGGCCGCGAAGGACGGCGATTTCGGCGTGATCAATCAAGATAGCGCCTATCCGCAGGCGATTCGGGATGCGGTGTTCGCACTCAAACAGGGGGACATGAGCGCGCCGATCCGGCAGCCGAACGGGTTTTATCTGATTCGGGCGGAAGAGGTCACGCAGCAGTCGTTTAACGACTCGGTCAATCGAATTATCCAAGCGCTGAAACAGACGACGTTTCAGGATTGGATGAAGAAGATGCAAGCTCAGTACACTGTGAAGATTGAAAACCAGGCCTATTTTGCTCCGCGGGTACCCACGCCGGCGCCGGCAAGTCATTAGAGCCATCGAGAGACGGCTCGCATCGATGCAAGGCCGGAGCATCCGGCTCCGTTTCCTGCCGGAGCTGACGGCCGACGGGAGCTATCTGTATTCCAAGCGCGCGTACGGGCAGCCGGTCTACGCGGGATCGTTCATTCGCAAGCGCGAAATGGTGCTGGATCGAGAGCTGGAGCGGCAGCCGCGCGAATTAGCGCGCATCCTGGTGCATGAGCTGTTTCATTTTGCCTGGGTGAGGTTAGGCAACCCGGCGCGGCGGTCGTATGAGGCGCTGGTGCGCGAAGAGTGGAAGCGGGGAGCGCGGGGCGAATTAGGCTGGTCGGCAGAAGTGCGAAAACGCCAGCTGGTTGAGCGGGGGGGAGCCATCGGCCGCTCGGCTGGATGGCGCGAATATCTGTGCGAGAGCTTCTGCGACACCGGCGCATGGCTGTATTCCGGGGTGGGCCGGCATTCCGAGTACACGCTTGCGGCGCGGCATAGGAAACGCCGGGCCGCGTGGTTTCGCGAGGCCTTCCAGGGAAAAGCCATTCCGATATAGGCCCGATATAATTAATCAGGAGTCACTCGTGTCGAAGAAGATATTGGCGTGCGGCATCACGGTGCCCCTTCTGTTGGTTGTTAGCGGATGCGGAGTCATCGGCGGGGGCGTGAAGACCGAGGCGAAATCGAAGCAGGTACAAAAGGCCCAGCCGTTCGATCTGAAGGCCGCGGTTGGCAAGCCCACGCCAGCGTTCAGCCTGAAGGACGCCGACGGCCAGGTGGTGCGGCCTGCCGACTACAAAGGCAAGGTGGTGCTGCTGGATTTCTGGGCGACTTGGTGCGGTCCCTGTAAGCTCGAAATTCCGTGGTTTATGGAATTCGAACGGCAATTCAAGGATCAGGGATTTGCCGTGGTGGGCGTTTCGATGGACGAGGACGGCTGGGCGGCGATCAAGCCGTACGCGCAGAACATGAAGATGAACTATCGAATCCTGCTGGGAAACGATGACGTGAGCACGGCGTACGGCGGATTGGACGCGCTGCCTACCACGCTGCTGATCGACCGGCAGGGAAGGATTGCGTCCGTGCACGAGGGCGTGACCATGGGAAAAGAGGATTTCAAGAATGCCATCGTTGAACTGCTCCACGCTCCGCGGGCGAGCGCTTCTGTTGTTCCTAACCGCGCCTTGGCCTGGCTTAGTGGCCCAAACGGCCGGTAATTCTGTTTTGACGGTGGCTCCTGCCACACGCCTGACCATCAAGCGCGGGGCGACCGCGGAATTTAACCTCAAAGCCGAATTGCAGCCGGGATTTCACGTCAACAGCAACATGCCGGGCGACGAATTCCTGATTCCGATCAAGCTGACCTGGAACAAAGATCCCCTGGAAGCGGAACAGGTGATGTATCCGAAGGGGCAACAGGAAAAAATGTCGTTCTCGCCCAATCCCATTTCGGTTTATACCGGGGCGTTCGAAATCGGGACGCGCTTCAAGGCGCCGGAGGGCGCGATGCCGGGGATGGGATTCATGAACGGCAAGCTGCGTTACCAGGCCTGCAATAACAAGGAGTGTCTGCCGCCACGCACAGTGGATGTGCGGGTGACGGTGGAGATTCAGTAAGCATCAACTGCGATAAATAGCGCGTTCGGGGCACTAGGGGGCATGGGACCGCTCCCTTACGGTCGCGGCTCAGTAGCCGGTTGCGGATCGATACTGGCCTTACTGGGCCTCTTTCTGTGGCTGATCGTGCCTGGGGTTTCGCCGGAGCCGTACGGCTACGACGAGGGCGACTACATGTACGCGGCGTCCTTGGGGTTCGCCTGCAATTGGATGGATGCGGGGGCGATGCCGATGGCCGAATTCTTGGACGCGGGATTCCATAGCGGCAGCCGGGAGTCACTTTCGGCGCGGATCCGGAAGGGCAATGACGCCCTGTTCTATCGCCATTTTCACGGGCCTCTATTTGAATACGTGCTCGTGGCGATCTCGCGCTTCGGGCTGAGTGAGGGGGCGACGCGGGGTGTTCTCTTGGCGATCCCGGCGGCGAGCCTGGTGTTGATCGCCGGTGAAGGCTGGCTGGCGGGCCTGCTTTTTCTATCTAGTTACTCCGTGTTGGGAACGACCGAAGTGGCTCCGCACCAACTGTTCGTGTTGTGCGCGCTGGCAAGCATGATTCTGCTGCTCAGGCGGCATTGGTACGGCGCGGCAGTGGCGGCAGGTTTCGCATCCTGCACGCTTGAAGTTGGAATTGTGCTGCCGATTACGATGCTGATCTGCGGATGGGTTGAACGGCGGAAAATCGAGTGGAAACCGTTGGCGGCATTTGGGGCGACTGTGGCGGTGATTTGGCCGGCGGCGATTCTACGGCTGTCCTTCGTTAAAGCCTGGGCGGTGATGGCGTATCTTACGATTGCCCGGGAGGCGGCCTGGGGCAGCGCGAGCTTTTTCGAAATGTGGCGGAGCCGGTTCGTGCATTCGCCCGCGGAGTGGATTTTGATCCTGGCAGGTTTGGCGGCATTTTGGAAAACGCGCCGCACGTTGTATCCGCTGGCGTTAAGCGCTGGGCTGGCGCTGGCGGCGACCGCGCGGGTTCTCTCGTTGACGCCGCGTTATGCGCTGGCGTTTATGCCAGTGCTGGATCTGCTGGCTGGCCTCGCGCTGGTCCCTTCTTTCGGGCCTTTGCGGAGGCCGGCCAGAGTGGCCGTCGTAACTGCGATGCTCGCGGGACTCGGCGGTAACGCCTGGTATCAGGCTGTGCACCGGAACCGCGATGCAAATCCCCGTTCGGCGGCGGTTCTGAAATATATACATCAAAATGATCTCCAGAACAAGGCCCTTCTCGCGCCGCAAACGGAAGTGCCGACTTTGCACTATTATTTTCCGCGCATGAGATTGGCGGGCTATTTTGGCGCGGGACCAACGAGAGCTGAGCGCGAAAGCTTTGTGCCGGACGCGATCATTGGCGCAGCAGAACCTTGACGCCGTCGTGACCGGCGACAATGGCTCGCGAGGTCATCTTCAAGAACAGGCCATGCTCCACGAGGCCGACAATGCGATTCAGCTGGTCGTCCAAGGCCGCCGGATCTGGGAT
>Ga0070741_10013342_pt1 | contig 14554 bp, 10 predicted proteins | sample Coa_R1_4_FD_66440 | JGI IMG/M metagenome (GOLD analysis project Ga0070741, IMG submission 66440) | Surface soil microbial communities from Centralia Pennsylvania, which are recovering from an underground coalmine fire - Coalmine... | ecosystem: Environmental > Terrestrial > Soil > Unclassified ...
CTGATGTAGTTCACCACCACTACCACTTGCAAGGGGAGCTTCACCATGAGCGCGCGCCACCTCGAAATGGTCGCAATGGACCACGGACACGCCGTTACAGCACTGCTCGACAAGGGCTTACGTCCAAAGCTGATCCCGTACCTCGTACCGTCGATGGACCATCGCACCGTCCGGCGCCTGGCCAAGCTGTCCGGCATCGTGCCGCGCGCGGGGCGCGAGATCGAGAACACCCGGCACCATCTGCGTGAGCCGGCCTATTCCTTCCTCGGCTCCATGGCCATCGGGCTGTTCGTGAAGAACAAGGTGCGCGAGCAGGGTATTGATGCCCACACCTTCGTCAGCATCGTGAACACGCTGGAGGCGCAAAACACGGTGTCCAAGCTGCCGACCAGCATCGCGGTGTTCACGCTGATGCTGATGCGCGATTTCTGCAACGGCGCCGTTTACCTGAAGGTCTGCACCGACTGCGGCTTCAAGTATCCGACCCACAAGATGTCGATCGTGCACTGTGGGGCGTGCGCCGCGCATTCGCGGCGCTCGCGCCGGCGGCGGCCGGAGCCGCTGCAGGACCTGGTGCTGGCCAACGCCCCGCTGCACCTGCTTCACCAGACGCAGGGTGTGCTGGCGCTGGAGCAGCGCGCGGCCTGAAGAGCCGCAGCTGCTGCGGTCGGCCGGCCGGTCCGCCGCCGGTCGAACCAGGAACCTGTCTACGGTCAGGCGACGGGCTGGGCCTCCGCCCGTCGCTCGAGGAATTCCTTCACGTGGCGGTGGCGCTCGAACAGCTTCTCCAGCGATTCAGCACTGACGCGGCCTGAGTCCAGTAGCTGGCTCATGTCGTCCTCCCACCGCAGCACCCGGTTCGCGCGAAGGAAGGCGTGCACTTCCTCGAACGACTTCAGGCGGGCGATTGTCCCCTTTGGCCGGACGTATAGGTCGGTTGCGTAGTGGCCGCCCGGTTCACTCTTTGGCACCGTTACACCCAGCAGGGCGACGACCCGAGTCAGCAACTCGTACTCGTCGACGCGGGCGCCGTTGTGGAGGAGCATGGTGAAGTAGTCCGTCACCTCGCCACCGAAGGTATTTCCGATCAACAGGCATTCCGTACTGTAGTCCAGCAAAACGTCGGAATCCGTATGGCTGGGTTGGAACAGCATGCGACGGTAACCTTGCTGGTACGCGCTCTGGATCGATGGCAGGAACGGCAGGGCTTTGATCGGCTCTGGCACCAGCCAGTCCTTCGCCGGCGTGCCGCGGTGACGCGGCATGATGCGCGCCGCCGGCCCGGCAGCGTCGGTGAGCGCCAGCATTGCCGCCGCCAGCGCAGCAGCGGGGTGGTCCTCGATCAATGACGATCCAACCACGACCACTCCAGCGCGGGCCTGGGCCAGGGCTTCGCGCAGTGCGCGCAGCGCCGCCGCCGGGATGGCCTCGGCGCTGGCGCCGTGCTGAATCGGGCCAGGGCGCGGGTAGCCGCGCGCGAACGGCACGCGCTTCTGCAGGTCGCCTTCCTCTGTCACCACGCCCACGAGGATCTCGGCCGCCAGGTTGTCGTCCCGCGCGGAATTGACCATGAGATTCACGTCCTCGCACATGGCCCATGGCGACGGCGTGTGCACCAGTACCGCAACGCGATGCCGGGATTCATAGGCGCGCCGGCAAGCCATGGCCAGGCGGACGGACTCCTCGTTCCACATCTGCTGGTTGAGGCCCACTGGTCCGACCACCAGCAGAGTCCCACTCGGCACGCGCTCCAATCCGTCGGACCACAGGCCACCCTCGCCCAGGTCAATGCTCGCTGGCCAGCCGCTGCCTGCGGCTTCGGCGTAAACCACCGCGCCATCGGTTGCTTCCTCATAGCGCTCCAGCAGCGCAGTAATCGCCGATTCAGAGTCAGTGACGTACACGCCTGGCGCAGGGCCGGTGGGCCAGATCTGCGGCGCCAGGTCCGCCCGCGCCGGGGCAGCTGGCTGCAGCGCATCGAGCAGCGCCGCGCTGCTGGTGCCGAGGTTGAACTTCTTGTTCAGGCGGAAGGCCAGCCGGCTTGCGGCGTCCTCGTTGAGCTGGGCCGCGGCGACGCGATCCGGGAATGCCTGCACCTCCGGCCAGTTGCGCAGGCCGGGTATGGCCGCGATCAGGTCGAGCGACTGGTTGTGGCCGATCTCGTGCTGGGATTGCTTCAGGAGCTGGCGCACGCCGGCGGCCAGCAGCTTCAACTGCGGGATTTCCATAGTCTTCTCCTGGGCGCTACGTCCGGTGCACGCTTTGCGGGCCGCCCATGGAAAACAATGGAAATGGGTCAGGTCAGCGAACTTCCGTCTTCGTCGAACCCCATCCGGGGCGCGTGCGGCAGGTGACGGACACCTGAAATCAGGATAGCACGCGTGATCCGTCGGGTGTGCCCGGCGCCAATTGCCTGAGCTACACGGGCGATTCACGGAGATCTGACCCCAGGGGCGGCACCTAGACTGCGTCATGCGCCCCACTCGCGCCATCGCCCTGCTATTGGTCCTGCTCGCGGCTGCCAGGGCGGCGGCTCAGGCCGGGCCAGAGTCCGGCGCCGCGGACTCAGGTCCCACGGCGGAACAGGAGGCGACCGAGCCAGCCCGTGTGGGCGGTATGGAATGGTCGAACCGCCGGCCGGGTGGGTTCTTCTTCTACCAGGACCCCGCCCCGCGGGTTGCAGTGCCGGCCGCGCCGCCGCCAGCCCCCAAGCCGCCGCCTGCGGAGGCGCGTACCGAGACGCCGCCGGCGCCGCTGGCGCGCGAAGAGCCGATCCCGACGGTGATCACGACCGCGTGGATCCGGGGACACCTTCAGGATTACATGGATCGCGCGATCGACGATCCCACCCCCAACAACGTCCAGGCGTTTCTGGCACTCCAGCAAATCGCGATGGCCAAGTCGACCCAATTCGCCAAGGCCACCAACGCGCTTACGATCGGCAATCCGCTGTTCGACTACAACTTCGTCCGCCCCAGCAACACCATGGGCGGCCATGCTCTCGACGAGCAGGCGCAAATCAACCGCAAGGCGGTGCTGTCGAAGCTCGGACAGACCGTCGGCATCTGGTACTTCTTCCGCAGCGACTGCCCGTACTGCGCCAAGCAAGGGCCCGTTCTGCAGGAGTTCATCGGCCGCAGCGGCGTTCACGTGCTGCCGATCAGTCTCGACGGAGGGCCCCCGCCATCCGGCGAATTCGGGGGATACGTCAAGGACCGGGGCCAGGCGGCCGGCATCAGCCCGGCTGTGGAAGCCACCCCCTCGCTCTACCTGGCCAAGCCCGCCACCGGCGAGACGGCGGCAATTTCACAGGGCCTGCTGTCGCTGGACCAGCTGGAGGAGCGGGTGATCACGGCGGCGCACACCGCCAAGTTCATCACCGACCAGGAGTACGCGTCCTGCCAGCCGGAGAAGGAAGAGAACTACGACGTGATCCAACAGCGCCTGCGCGACGTCGTTGCTTCGACGCCGCTGCCGGACCACCACGATCCCGTCCCACAGTCCGCTGCGGCCGCGCCGGAAGTCGTCCGCCCCATCAGCCCGTTCTCGCTGGCGGACACCGCCAGCGCAAAGTGAGGTTCGCGCCATGCTCAAACGCCTCGCCCTTTCCGCACTCGCCGCAGGACTCGTCTACGGCAGCGCGGGCGCTTCCGATATCGGCAGCGACCTGCAGCTCCAGTTCAACAACATGGTCAACGTGACGCATCCAGGCGCCTACCAGACCGCCAGTCGCGGCATGCTCGATGGCGGCTCGGTCTATCTTCGCACGCCGGACATGACCATCCACCCGATTACCTTCCAACCGCCCACGATCAACGCAGGGTGCCACGGCCTGGACCTGCGCGGCGGCTCCATCAGCTTCATTAGCGCGCAGCAGTTCATCGATGCTCTGCGCTCAATTGCCTCGGCGGCACCTTCCTACGCGTTTTCCCAGGCCCTGGCCGGCATGTGCCCGCAGTGCTTCCAGATCATCAAGGACCTGCAGAACGACATGCAGATGGCCAATGGCTGGGCCCTGAATTCCTGCCGCGCCGCGGAGGCCATCGTTGACAAGGGTTCAAACGAGCTGTTCGGGACCGGCCTGCAGAACTACGTGCACCAGGAGATCTACGGCGGCGGCCAGGCCGACGCCTCGAACAACGGCGCCAGCTCGGACTACTTCTCCGGCATCCTGGACTCCACGCAGTCGGTGATGAACTCGGTCAACAATGTGTTCCAGTTCCTCAACGGTCAGGGTGCGCGCAGCACCGGCAGCACGGGCAACTCCACCTACCGGCTGATCTCCCAGACCCAGCCGACATTCGACCTCGGGAGCTTCGACCCGCAGTTCGCCAACTACGTGATGTCGATGATCGGCACCTACGTCGTGACGCCGATCGCCGGCCAGTCGACGCCGACGACCACCGACGTGCCGCCCAGCATCGGCCTCGAGCAGCTGGTCGACGGCGCCAACAACGTGGTGGTGTTCAACTGCGGGGCGTTCGCCGATTCACAGGACACCGACCCCGAGCACGCCGATGCCAACCTGTCGCAGGACTGCCTCAACGCGGACGGCACGCCCATCACGACCACCGCCAACATCGAGGGGCTCTACGACCGCATCCTGCCTTTCCTGACCAGCGACACGACTTCGCTGTTCAGCCCGCAGGACGCGGTGGACATGCCCGGCATCGTCGAAATCTGGGCCTACGGCGCCGGCACACCCACGACCCAGCAGCAGCAGATCGTGTCGGCCCTGCCGGGCAACATGGGAGGTGCGCTGCAGCGGCTGGCCAAGACCAATCCGGGTGGGGCCAAGGTCTTCGCGCAGGACGTGGCGCGGGCGATGGCCATCTATGCGGCGTACATGTACGCGCGGCAGACCATGCAGGACATGCTGGCCGCGGACGGGGTAGCGATGACCCCCATCGCCAAGCAGGCCGGCGACAAGGTGCGCAAGGCGCTCGACCGGCTGGAGGCCGACCACATGGCGATGCTCACGCAGAACTCCGTCACGCAGGTCCTCGGCCAGGAGTACAACGCGCTGTACTCGCTGCGCGATCCGACGCGCATCCGGCCGTTCGCGACCTCTGGAGGCGCGGCCCAGGGTGCGAGCCACAACTGAACAGGTAGGCGGCCATGACCGAGACCCTCTACTCCATCGGCGACGCAAGCCTGCTGTGGACCGTCCTCAACGGGCTGGCAGCGATCATGGGCAGCACCGACAACCTGGTGTCCCTGGCGCGGGTGGGGTTCATCGTCGGGGCGATCTGCGCGGTGCTGGAAGCGATCATGAACGGGGGACGCGAGATCAAAATCGGGCCGTTCTTCGTGGGCATCGTCGTCTACTTCGCCATGTTCGGGATGAAGATGACCCTGGTGGTGGTCGATGTGTACAGCGGCACCCCTCAGGCCGCGGTTGCGAACGTCCCGCTTGGTGTGGGTCTGCCGGCGGCCTATATGTCGCAGATCGCGAACAGGCTGACGACCTGGTTCGAGCAGGGGTTCAGTACGCCGAAGATGATGGCCGACGGGTTCGCTGGATCCCTTCAGCTCTTGATGGACAGCCGCAACTTCACCACCCTGCCGCCGGTGCTGAACGGCGGGACCAGTGGCCAGGAAGACATCGGCAAGTCGTTCTTCAATTTCGAAACGGATTGCGTGGCCAGCAATCTCGGGACAACGCTCTCGCAGAACGCTGTGGAGTCGGCGCCCTACCAGCTCGGCTACCTGCAGAGCGCCAGCGCCGCGCTGGCCAGCTCGTCGACGCTTCTGTTCATCGACGAGGCGGGGACCTACCCCTCCTCGCAGCCCGTCAGCGGCAACGGCCATGCCTTCATGCTCAACTGCTCCGACGCGCGCGACGCGCTCGATGCGCGGGCGAGCAAGCTCATGGCCGACCCGGCGTTCGGGCAGGCCTACTCAGCGATGATGGGGTGCAGCCAGGCGGGCATCACCGGCGGTACCTGTGACAAGGCGACCCAGCTCAACAACGCCCTCAACTCAATCGCGCAGTCCCAAGACGACAGCGCGCACTACATGATCCAGGCGCTGACCAGTTGCTACTACCAGCAAGCGCTGAATGTCTCGGGCGGCGAGGCGAACCCTTCGGCGGTCGCGATGACGTGCCAGGCGGAGCAACAGCGCGCGGTCAACGAGGCCGGCAACGCCACGATGTTCGCGCGCATGGTGCGGCCGATGCTGACGTTCATGGAGATCTTCATCTACGGCGCGGCGCCGTTCATGGTGTTCCTCATCGGCCTTGGCGCAATCGGCCTGAAGACCGTGGTGCGCTATTTCCAGATGGCGGTTTGGATCCAGCTGTGGATGCCGCTGATGGCCCTGCTGAACCTGTACGTCAACGAGACCGCGCAAGGGCAGCTCACGGCCTTCACCACGACCGGCGGCCAGGACCCCGGTTCCATCCTCGGCATCGCCAGCATGGGCCAGTTCAACGACTACATGGCGTCGATCGGCATCATCGCGACCTCGATCCCTGCGCTCGCCATGTTCCTGATCTACACCGGTTCGGTCGCCGGCACCGCGCTCATGGGGCGCATGCAGGCCGGCAATTTCATCAACGAGAAGCTCGCCGCGCCGGATATCGCCAATCCTTCGCCGGCGTTAACCACCTCGCCGTTGCAGACGCAGGACGCCTTGATGCGCAGCAACAATCCGGCGGGCATCGAGCGCGTATTGCCGAAGATCGACGTCGGGACCTCGACCTCTGGTGTGGAAACCAGCAGCCGTGCCGCCGCGGAGTCCAACTCCCTCGCGCTCACCCAAGGCCTGTCCCATCAGCTGAGCAGTGTCCTGAGTCGCAGCGAGTCCGGCCAGGTGCTGACGCAGCTCAGCCGCGACTACTCGTCGTCGAGCGATTCGCGGGTTAGCGGCACATACCAGCAGGCGCTCGCCTTTGCGCACAGCCGGGGCCTGGAAGGGTCGCAGGCGGAGCAGGCCGCCGCGGCGCTCACTCTACAGGCGGCTGGGGGGGTCCAGGCAAGTGCGGCCAAGGCAGTCGGCCTTGTCGGGCTGCTCGCGGCGCCGGAAGCCGGGCTGCTCAGCAAGCAAGGCATGAACCCAGGAAAATTGTCCCCGATCGATGTAACGCTTAAGGGCAGCGTAGAGGGGAAAGTGGGTGACACCACGACGAGTTCGTCCAGGGCCTCTCAGTCAGAAACGAATTCGGACAGCGCGAACTTGAATGTGGACCAGTCCACAGCCGCTGCGCTGCGGAGCGCGACGGCCAATTCCGTGGCCCAAAACTACAACAAGATGTTCTCGGATACGAAGACCGAGGGCGATCAGAAAAACCTACAGAACCTGGCCAGCAAGGTCGTGTCGGAGGAAAACGACTACCGACTGGCAAGCCAGCTGCAGCATCAATACAGCATCCTCACGCCGCAGGACCCCATCGTCACCAACAGCCGGATCGCTCAGTCGTCGCTTGCACAGCATCAGATTCAGCGGCAGCTTCGCGGAAACGACGATCAGCTGTATGCCAAGTACCAGGAGTCCTTCGCCCAGTTCCGCGGCTATGGCTTGTCCGCCGAGAAGGCGAGCGCAGCGGCTTATGTCAAGGCAGTCAACGAGGCGCCATTGCCGACGAACGCGGATGGAACCCTGAACGTCAACACGCTGCAGAACCGCCTGCAGGGGCTGGGCCAGGTGTTGCACGCCGCCGGCGTCACTGCGCCGCCTGGCGTCGACAGCGGCCATAACAGGGACCTGTTGACCCGCGGTGCCGGCGCCGAGGTTACCCAGCGTGCCGGCCAGGCCGCGGACTTGCCACACGACACGCAGATCCCCGGCGAGCGACTCGGTGCCGAGCTGCAAGCGCAAGTCCCCGCCTTCCTAGGGCAGCAGCGCGCCGCCGCCGACCCCGGTGGTTCTGGGCACGATGCCGTCAACCGCGCCGCGGCCGCCTACGCATCCACGGTCGACTTCACCCAGGCTGCCCGCAACCGCTCGGCAGCGACGGCTCGCCTACCAGGCGAAGTTCAAGCACTTGCAAAGACCGGCCTGGTCACCACTGAATCGGCGAGCTTGAAGTTCCTCACGGGCAACTTCGACACCGCGACGAGACTTACCATCGGCCAGACCGACCGCCTATCCAGCGGCGATCCCAAGATGGATCAACAGAGATATGAAGGCCTTGGGCGGTTCACCGATGATTTGGCCAAGAGGGTGCAGGCAAGCGGGGGAAAGTTGACTGCCGACGACGTGCACCGGGCGATCGAGTCAAATCCGGCGGCGCGTGAGCTCCGTGAGGAATTCGATAAGCGGCTCAACGCCGATCTCGGCGCCGCCGGCGATGTGGCAGTTCTGACGTACGCGCGCAGGTTCGGCAGCGGCTCGAAGGTTTCCGACGACCAGGCGAAGGCTGCCTATCACGCGGCGGCGCAATCCAGCGCCAACGCGGTCCTGGACAGCATTCCCGACAAGGTCCTCCCCGAGCATGACCGCAATCGCGCGGCAGTGGAGGTCACTACTGCGGCGATGCTGGCTGGATCTGGCTCTTCCGAAGTCTCCGATTCGGTACTGGCTCCTTACGCCAGCTTCCGCAACACGCAGGAAACCGCAGCCACAGGCAAAGTGCGCGGCCAGGTACCGGCGCGCTTGCCATCGGCTGAGCCGGCGCCTCAGTTGCGGTCGACGGACTCGACACCGGGGTCGGCCGAGGCTGTGCCGGCAGGCTGATTCCAGTGAAGCCTGCTTCTCTTTCTGGATACGCACATCGAGCGGACGGCGACGATCCCGAACACCAGGAAGAAGAGGGCGGCCATTACCAGCATGCCGAGGAAGATTTCGTACAGCATGGTCATTTGCGTTGTGGTTGAACTGAATTCGACCGTAGCACGCACTGGACGGGTTGCAAGCTATTGACCAGCGAAAGGCGCACGATTTACTTGAATTCTACCGGCGCCTTATACTCGAAGCGTTTGTTGCCACGGCACTTGCCGCGGGTTCCACACCAGCTCAGGAACTGAAATATCGAGCACACCACCCACCTACGGGGTCTTACCCCGCAGGGGTGGACTCTGTGGAGTAATACCCCTAGGAGTCCACCACCATGTTTCAACTACTGCAGCTGATCGCCTGCGTGGTCCTGTCGATGTGTGGGATCGCCTTTTTCTTCGGCGTGATCATCTTCGTCAGGAACCTGCTCAGGCCCAACCAGGCCACCACCGCGGCAAACGAGGCTGCGCACGAATCCGGCAGGTCGTCTCGTCGGGTCGCGGCGCAGGAACCAGCGGCCGAGGCGCTTCCTGCCTTGCCGTCGGCGCCGAAGCCTCAACCCTCTGGGCCCGACATGCCTGTGGAAGCGGAGCTCTCCAAGCCTGCCTACCGCCAGGAGCCGGGGGCTGTGGCAGCGCTGTCGAGATGGGACAGGTTCAACGACGAGTACTTCCGGTCGTTGCACGAAAAGCCCCGCCGGCGACGCCGCAAGCCCGACACGTCGGCAGCATCCGAAGGCACTGAAGTGCCACCGCCGAACGACCGCGATGTGCTGCTGCCGGCCGGCGCGAACAACAGTTGATCCGCAAACTGGGCCCACTTCGGTGGGCCTTTTTTATTCTGGGAGCGCCAGGCGGAATCCGGAGGAGTTAGATCGGAAATCGGGCGGGCCCAAGCCGCGCGTCGCGCTACGGAAGTTCGCCGAGTCCCAGCCTCCCCCTTTCATAACACGACGATCGCATGGCGCCGTTACCCAGGCGCTTCCATTGCTGGGTGCGCCGGCGTAGCTGTCGTGATGGCAGTCCTCTACCTGTTCGTCGGCATTTCCACCCATGTCATACAGTCCGAACGCGTTGGCGGGGAATGAACCAACTGGGGAAGTGAACGGGAAGTGATCGTCGCAGGACGCGTGGTAAGACTCTGGGCCGTGAGGAACGGTTGAAGCGTCGGCTCCGTTCAAGAACTGACATTGGAGCTTGGGATCGTCGCCCCAGTAGTACCGACCGTGTGCTTTCGCCCTTGCGGCATACTCCCACTCGGCTTCCGATGGAAGCCTGAACGGGTAGCCGGTCTTCTTCCGCAGCCAGTCGATGTAGGCGTGCGCGTCTTCCCACGATACGCAGACGACGGGGTCGCGGTCAGTTTGCGTGAAGCCAGGGTGGCGCCAGCTCCGACCATCTCGGACGATCCCCACCCAGCGCCCGTCGACCTTTTCGTTGGTAAAGCAGCCGGAGGCGTCGTACCCGGTGTCGTTCACGAACCTCGCGAAATCACCGCGCGTGACCAGGTATTTCATCAGCCAGAACGATCGGATATTCACGGTGTGCACCGGGCCTTCGTGCGGAGCGTGGTCCTCGTCCGTATCGGCGGATCCCATCTGGAAGGAGCCGGCCGGAATGTGGACCATGGCCGGGCAGTCCTTGCATTGCGGGTAATCGGCGGCGGCGGCCGCGGCCATCGCCAATGCTGCTGCCGCGATAACGCCTCCGCGCATCAAAGATCTGCCCCGCTGGCGCTGATCGGCTCAATAGTCGACGTCGGCGATCGAAAGGCGAAAACAGCGGCGCTGGCGACCACACAGGCGACGCCGACGCCAAGCACTATCAGCAGCAGCAGATCTGCCATCCAAGTTCCCTCTAGCCCCTCCCGCAAGGCTGAACATACCACGCTCCAACCGTCGCATCTCACCAGGCGCGAGGCGGGCCCCTGTCCATTTTGGACGGTCAGATTTGCAGCCCAGTCAGGTGCTTGGCCGTAACGCGCTTGACGTTGGCTAGCTGTACGGATGTACAGTACAGTCATGATGGCCGAACCCTCCCCTGTCGCTCTACCCCGCCCGCGTGCCGAGCAGGCAATCGCCGAGCTGCTGCATCGCTCGCCGCACGTGTGGCGCGGGCGCGGTACGGCCGCGGCGCCGGCGGTGGCAACCGGCTTCGCGGCCCTGGACCGGCTGTTGCCCGGAGGCGGCTGGCCGATTGGCGCCCTGACCGAGTTGTGCCTCGCGGCAGACGGCATCGGTGAGCTTCGACTTCTCATGCCGGCCCTGCGGTCGCTGGTTCAACGTGAAGGCCGCCCGGTCGTGCTGGTGCGGCCGCCGCACACTCCATATGCCCCGGCTCTGGTGAACGCAGGTCTGCCGCTGCGGCACCTGTACTGGGTGCACCCCGCCACGGGGGACGAGGCGCAGTGGGCTGCAGAGCAGATTCTGCGGGCTGGCTTGGCGGCAGCGGTTCTGGCCTGGCCGTGTACTCGGCAGCGAGTGCCGTTCCGGCGCCTGCAACTCGCTGCGCAGGACGGAAAGTGCCTGGCGTTCGTCTACCGCTCCGCCCAGGACCTGGCTAACCCGTCGCCGGCGGCGGTGCGGCTCCTGCTGCATCCGGCAGCGGGCGCGTTGCGCGTCGACGTCGTCAAGGCGCGCGGTGGCCACGGCGGCACGGCACTCTGCCCGCTCGGGCGCGTCCCCTGATCGCATGGTCCCGTCGTGTTGTACCTCGCCCTCTTCCTTCCCCAACTCTCCTTGGAGGCCTGCGCCGCGGAGTCGAGCAACCCCGCCGCGGTGGTCGACCGCCGGGGCACGCGCCGCTGGATTGTCGGCTGCAACGACGCGGCCCGCGCCGCCGGCGTGCGTGCTGGCCTGGAGGCGACGATGGCGCTGGCGATCTGCCCGGAATTGCAGTTCCTGGACCGGTCACCTGGTAACGAGACCCAGGCCTTGCGCTCACTGGCCGCGTGGGCCGGGCAATTCAGCAGTTGGATCTGTTTCGACCGTGGCCGCCAGCTGCTCTGGATGGAAGTCGGATCGAGTTTGAAGTACTTCGGCGGCGTCGAGCGGCTCCTGGCGCGTGTCGAGGATCAATTACCGGAACTGGGCCACGTCGCGGACATCGGTATCGCACCGACGCTCGAGGCTGCGGCGCTCTTCGCCCGGTCGGGCCAGGCTGCGGTGCGCGAAGTCGGCGATCTCCTTCCTGCACTGGCGCCGCTGCCCTTGGCTGAACTCGAACTGGACGAAGACCTGAAGGAAATTCTCCCGGATCTGGGTATCCGAACCGTCGCAGAGCTGCTTGCGCTGGATCGCAAATCCCTGGCCCGCCGCTTCGGCGCCGCCGCGCTCGAGTACCTCGATCGCCTCCTCGGGCACATTCCCGATCCGCGCCCCAACTACCGGCTGCCGCCGCGCTACAGCCGGCGATTCGAGCTGCTCGGAGCGGTCGAGAACGTCGAAGGCTTGCTGTTCCCGCTGCGCCGGATGCTCGTGGCGCTGCAGGGCTACCTGGTCGGTAGGGACTCGGCCGTCCAGGAGATCGACCTGCGTCTGCAGCACGAGGGCACGCCACCGACCCTACTGAAGGTGCGCTCGACACGACCAGTGCGCGACGCTGCCCGCATGCTCGCCTTGGTGCGCGAGCGTCTGGAGCGCGCGGAGCTGAAATCGCCGGTAGTGGAACTCCAGTTGTTGGCTCAACGGCTCGTCCCGATCGGCGATACCCAGCTGGAGTTGATCGAAGGTGGCTCAGGTCTGCAGGAGTCGTCGTGGGACGAGCTGCTGGATCGGCTCAGGGCGAGGCTTGGCCCGTCCGCAGTGCGGCAGCTTGGATTGCGCAGCGATCACCGGCCAGAGCACGCTTGGTGCCTGGTCGAGGGCCAGCAGTCCAGCGGACAGGAACGATCGCCGGAGCGCCCGCTGTGGCTGGTGCCGCCGACGCCCTTGGAGCAGCTGCCGCCATCGCTCGGCCGGCCCGAGCGCATTGAGGCCGGTTGGGCATGCGGCCGCGACGAACGGCGCGACTACTACATTGCGGAGGCGCCGGGCGGCTCGCGCCTGTGGATCTTCCGCGATGCGAACCTCGACCGCTGGTTCCTCCAGGGCCTCTGGGCCTGAGGGGCGGGTGTACGCCGAGCTGGTCTGCTGCAGCGCGTTCAGCTTCCTGCGCGGTGCATCGCACCCGTTCGAGCTGGTGCGGCGCGCCAAGGAGTTGGGCTACGCCGCGCTCGCCTTGACCGACGAATGCTCGCTGGCCGGGGTCGTGCGGGCACACGAAGTGGCCCAGGAGGTCGGCCTCAATCTCATCATCGGCAGCCAGTTCCGGTTCGCCGATGGTGAAGATCGCCTCGTGCTGCTGGCGCCGGACGCCGAGGCCTACACCCAGCTTTGCGCGCTGATCACACAGGCGCGCCGCGCCTCGCGCAAGGGAACCTACCGGGTCGCGCGTGCCGATTTCGACGGCGCCGTCGACCGCTGCATCGGGATCTGGCTTCCGCCCGAAGCCGCAATGGACTCGGCCGCCGAATGGTTCGCCGGGCTGCGCCTGTCTCAGGCCTACGTCGGTTACACGCACCTGGTGGCCCAGGACAGCGAGGGTCGGCTGCGCGACTGCCTGGCGCTCGGTGCGCGGCTCGGCCGAGCCGTGGTCGCTGTCGGCGACGTGCACTACCACACGCGAACGCGCCGGCAGCTGCATGACGTCCTGACCGCGGTGCGCCTGGGAACGACGGTGCAGCAGCTCGGGCGCAGGGGTTTTGCCAACGGCGAGCGGCACCTGCGCCCGTTGTCCACCCTGCGCAAACTGTACCCGGCCGAACTCCTGGAGCGAAGCTGCCAGATCGCAGCGAGCTGCAGCTTCTCGCTTGCGGACCTGCGTTACCGGTATCCGGTAGAACTGGTTCCAGCCGGCCGCACCGCCACCGAGCATCTGCGCGAACTGGCTTACGCCGGCGCTGCGCGGCGCTGGCCAGCAGGCCTGCGCGCCGACGTGCGCGATCTGATCGAGAAGGAATTGTCGCTGATCGCCGAGCTGGGCTACGAGCACTATTTCCTGACCGTCGAGGACATCTGCCGCTTCGCTCGCGAACGCGGCATTCTGTGCCAGGGCCGCGGCTCGGCGGCGAACTCCGCGGTCTGCTACGCCCTCGAGATCACCGCCGTCGATCCCGAACGCTCGTCGATGCTGTTCGAGCGCTTTCTGTCACGCGAGCGGCGCGAGCCGCCCGACATCGACGTCGACTTTGAGCACCAGCGCCGCGAGGAGGTGATCCAGTACATCTATCGGACCTATGGCCGACATCGCGCGGCGCTGACCGCCACGGTGATCTGCTACCGCGCCAAGATGGCGGTGCGCGACGTCGGCAAGGCCTTGGGCCTGCCGCTGGACGTGGTCAACCGCCTTTCGACCAGCCTGCAGTGGTTCGATGACGAGGAAGCCCTGCGCGGTCTGCTGGAGGGACTGGGCTTCGATCCGCGGGCACTGCTGGTCCAGCAGCTCCGCGCCCTGGCTGGCGAGTTGCAGGGCATGCCGCGGCACTTGTCGCAGCACGTCGGTGGCTTCGTTATTTCAGATCTGCCGCTACATACGCTGGTGCCCGTGGAAAACGCGGCGATGCCCGACCGGACCATCATCCAGTGGGACAAGGATGACCTGGACGCCCTCGGCCTGCTCAAGATCGATGTGCTGGCGCTCGGGATGCTCAGCGCGGTGCGCCGAGCACTCGACATGGTGTCGCGCTGGCGCGGCGCGCCGTTCCGGCTCCAGGACATCCCCGCGGAAGATCCGGCGACCTACGAGATGCTCTGCGCCGCCGACGCGGTCGGGGTGTTCCAGGTCGAGAGCAGAGCCCA
>Ga0070741_10013343_pt1 | contig 14553 bp, 12 predicted proteins | sample Coa_R1_4_FD_66440 | JGI IMG/M metagenome (GOLD analysis project Ga0070741, IMG submission 66440) | Surface soil microbial communities from Centralia Pennsylvania, which are recovering from an underground coalmine fire - Coalmine... | ecosystem: Environmental > Terrestrial > Soil > Unclassified ...
CAGGAGAACCTGCGCAACGAGATGGTCCGTCCGCCCGCGCGCCCGAACGGGCAACCGGCGCCTGCGCCCGAACCCGCGGCCGTGCCGGTGTCGACGTACAGCTACAACGCGGCGACGCCGGGTCAGCCCGCGGTGACGTTCAACATGAACGGCGAGATCGTCGACTTCATCCCGATGCCGCCCTCACACACCGCCGGCGACACGATCGTCCGCTTCCGCAACGCGAACGTGATCTACATCGAGGACTTCTACCGCAACTTCGGATATCCGTTTGCCGATCAGGCCGAGGGCGGATCGATCAAAGGGATGCTCGAGGCGGTCGATCTGATCGAGAAGCTCGCCGGTCCGGCGACGACGCTCGTGCCGGGGCACGGCACGCTGGTGAAGAAAGGCGATCTGCTGCCGTATCGCGCGATGCTCGTCGACATCATGGCGAAGGTGAAGACGCTGCGCGATCAAGGCAAGTCGCTGAAGGACGTCCTCGCCGCGAACCTGACGGCGCCGTACGACAAGACGACGCTCGGCGACACGCAGCAGAGCAAGGATCGCTTCATCACCGAGGTCTACGACGAGGTGAAGGATTTTCCGCCGGTCGTCGACGGCAAGCGCACGATGCCGCGGCATCAGTAACGCGCGGGCTATTGAAGGAGGACGTTCACCGCTTCGCGCAGCAGATCGCGCGTCACCGGTTTCTCGAGGAACGCTTCGCCGTGGCCGAGCAGCTGTCCGCGGCGAAACAGTTCGTCGGTGTTGCTCGTCACGAACAGCACTTTCATCCCCGGATGCTGGCGCCGCACTTCGTCGGCGAACATGCGGCCGTTCATCCCGGGCATGTCGAGATCGGTGACGAGCAGCGAGATCCCCTTGCTCGCCTCGCCCGCTTTTTTCAACGCCGCGAGCGCCGCGACGCCTGACGGCGCGCTGATCACCCGGAATCCCGCCGATTTCAGATACGCCGTCAGCAGCGCGACTTGCGTCCGGTCGTCGTCGACGACGAGCACGATCGGGAAGGCGTGGCTCGACATAGCACGATTTTAGCCGCGCGTATAATCCGCCGCATGAACATGGTGCTCAGCCGTGTGTCCGAGGAGCAGATTGGTTTCGTGCCTCCCGGTTTGCAGGTGGACGTCGAGGAACTCGACGAGCACAACTGGAAGGTGCTGCATGCGTTCGACTATCAGGCCCAGGTCGATCGCTACACGGTCCACCGCGGCCAGAAGACCGACTTCGCGTCGGTGCCGCGGATCTTCGCGTGGTTCATTCCGACCTACGGCAAGTACACGAAGGCGGCGATCCTGCACGATCATCTGTGCGAGCTCGCGCACGCCGGCGCGTTCGAGCGCCGCGACGCCGACGCGATCTTCCGCCAGGCGATGCGCACGCTCGGCGTGCCGTTTCTGCGCCGCTGGATCATGTGGGCGGCGGTGCGCTGGGGCGCGGTGGCGACGAAGAACGGGTTGCGCGGATGGTGGCGCGACGCGCCGAGAGTGCTGCTGATCACGATTCCATTCGGTGCGTTGCTGGCGCCGGCCGCGATCTTGGTGCTCGCGACGCTCATCGTGTGGGAAGTCGTCGAGGTCGTCGCGTGGGTGCCGCTGAAGTTGATGACGGCAACCAAGCGCGTCAATCCGCCGAACCCGACGTGGAAGACATAGGGCCGCCTGCGGCCGCGACCGCCGACCGGGGACGGACGCGTTTCGCGATGCGCAGCTTCGTCACCAGTTCGTGAGGCGCGTCGGCGGTACTGAGCGCGATCGCCTCGAGCGCGGCGATCGTGCGCGTCGCCGTTTCCTGCGCCTCGTGGATCAACTCGAACGCGCCGCTGAACTGCTGTCGCGCGGTGGCCTGCGCGGCTCGCGCTGACGTCAGCCGGGCGATCGCGTTCGTCAGCTGCGTCAGCGCGTCGGCCGGCAGGCCTTCGGCGATGAACGTGTCGGCATGGGGCAGGACACGGTCGAGCAGTCCGCGGGCATATGCCAACAGGTCGTCATGGGCCATCCGCACCGGCAGCTGCAGCGTCCGCATCGGCGCATCGGGCAGATCGATCAAACGGCCGACGCGGACGATGGTGCGGGCGGTCTGGACGATGGTGGCGTGGGCCCGCCGAATGTCCGCGGTGGCCGCGCGACGCTCCTCGATGCACCGCTGCTGAAAGGCGAGCAGCCGGTCAACTTCTGTCACCTGCGTGGCGAGTGCCGTCCGGACTTTGGCGCCTCCAGGCGTCACGTCGAACACGTCGCGGTGTTCGGTGCACACGCCATTCGCCCGGACCTGCGCATCCCGCCGCCGCCGGATTTCTTTGCGCATCGCGTCCTCGCTATGTGTCGCTGCTGTGCCGCTTTTACACCGATCTCCGGACAATCGGCGGCGATCGGCGCCAGAACGTGTGCAAAACGCGCGGCAGTGTGCAAGCGCACCGCAGACTCTTCTCTCTCTTGTGCACGCATGACTCATCGGACTGCAGACATGATTCGTCCGACTGGACGCTTGAGGCGTCGCAGTGCCGAATCGGCGCGTCTGGTTGCGCGGTGTAGCCGTTAGAGGATTCGGTAGACGCGATACGCGACTTTGCCGGCGGCGGGGCGGTAAACGCCCACGGATACCACGGTATTCAGCCACGCGTACTTCGCCGAGCTCGTTTCGAACATCGGAACGATTCTCGCGACGAGCCCGCTCTCGCCGGCGTACGCCACGCCGCGCCACGTCACGAATATCCGTTCGCCATCGTCTGTCGCCACGATCAGACGAACATCCAGGACGCTCGATCCGTCTGGACGCCGGACGATCCAGTCGCCGCCGGCGCCGACGACCGTCCCTTTGAGGCGCGGTCCGGCAAACGATCCGCCGGTGACGCCGACGATGGACCGCTCGCCGCCTGGAAATCCGACGGCCGTCGGCGTCCCCGTCGTCAGCTCGAGGTCGAACAAGAATTCCGATTGCAGCGTGTCCCCGTCAGCGGAGGCAACCGTGGCAACCGTGGTTCCACCGAACGCGGCACCGGCCAACATCAGGGCCCGGCGGGTGAACATCATCACGAACTCCTCTCACGATGGTTTTGAGGTGAGACGCCGCAGATCGGCGACGAGTTGCAGGGCTGTTTGGCGAGTGCTAGCCTGTCGCGATCCTGGCGATGGCGTCACCGGCCTTGCCGCTCCTCGTCCGCATCGCGCTGCTCCTCGGCGCGTCGGTGCTCGTCTCCGTCATGCGTCGCCGGGTCGGGCGCGGCGCGAAACGAAACCTCGTCATGTTTGCGGGAACGATCGGCGGGGTCGTCGTGGGTGCCCTGATCGCGACACCGCTGTCGCACGTCTACACGAATCGCACCTTCGACGCGCTCGACGTGTCGATGCTGACGTGCATTCTGATCGGATGGGCGGTCGCCTGGCCGATCGCTCGGGCGATTCCGAACTGATCGCGCGCGCGACGTTGTGGATCTCGGGGCGACTGGATTCGAACCAGCGACTTCTCGCTCCCAAAGCGAGCGCTCTACCAGGCTGAGCTACGCCCCGTCTCCGACGCCCATTATCCCGCATTCTCCATGACGCGTTTCGCCCCCGTTTTGCGCATGTAGGACCAGGAGGCGATCCGCATGGCCGGAGCCTGGACGTCACAGTCACCAATGCCGGGCGGCGTGAGGACGCAGCTGGCCGCCGTCGGATTCCCGGGACCGACGAGCGCGGCGCTCGCCGGCACGCTGCCGCCAGGGTCGCTGCTCTCGATCGCCGGCATCTACGCGTTCGGCGGCTCGCTGCTGACGTCCACCTACTTCCCCCGCGCCGAGCGCTTCGACATCGTCGCGAACGCCTGGACGACGCTCCCCGATATGCCCAAGGCGCGCGTGCTGCCGGCCGTCGCCGCGGCGCACAAGTGGATTTACGTGATCGGCGGATACGGCGGCACCGGCGCGTCCACGTCCGTCGACCGCTTCGACCCGACGACGGGGACGTGGGTGACGAGCAAGACGCTGACGTTTCCGGGCCTGGGTCTCTGGTCGCTCGGCGCCGCCGTCGTCGTCGTCAACGGACACCTCAGGCTGTACGTGATGGGCGGCAATTCAAACTCGATCGCGACGCAAGTGAGGTGGTGCGAGATCACCGCGAACGGCGAAACCGGATGGAACACCGGACCGTCGCTCAACTACGCACGCCACTCGTTCGGCGTCGCCGTCGTCGACAACACGATCTACTGCATCGGCGGCATGAGCGACTTCAGCCAGGAAACATCGATCGAGGTCCTCAAGCCGGGCGCGAACAAGTGGACGCTGCATCTCAACGCGCTCACCACGTCGCGTTCGGCGTTCGGGTGCGCGTACAGCGGCGGACGCATCTTCCTGATCGGCGGCGACGGTCCCGAGCACGCGATGCAAACCGTCGAGGCCATCGACCCGGTCACGCTCAAGCCAAGCGGCGCGTGGGCGCCGATGCCGTCGCTGCGATCGCAGTTCGGCACGGCGTCGATTCCGGTGTTCATCATGTCGCCGAAAGACACCATCCCGATCTTCGTGGCCGGCGGCGACAGCAACAAGACGCCGATCGGCACGGTCGATCGGTTCGATCCGTAGAAGAAGGGAAGAGAGAACTACACCGGCGCCATCGAGCCGGCCAGCGCATTCCACACGTGGACCGCGTAGCGCCGCGGCGTGTGGTCGATGACCGGACCGACCAGCGCGATCGTCGACTTCGTCTCGCCGGCGTTGGGCGCGGCCGGCGCGCCCGGCGTCATCTCGACGAGATGACCCTTCGCGTCGAACCGCAGCTCGCGCTCCACGTGATCGAACTCGACATCGAAGACGCGTGCCGGCGGCACGCGCGCGACGACGTCGCGGTGGTTGACGAAGCGGAAGGACCGACCCGCATGACGACGGTTGAAGCCGCGGACGAACGCCGGATCGCCGACGCGCGGTGACCCGAACGTGTAGACGCCCGCCACGTCGGGCAGCCGATCCGCCGCGAGCGTCGCCAGCGCGCCGCCGAGGCTATGGCCCGTCACCCAGACGCGCCGGCCGGGGAGCGCCGCAAGGCGATCGGCGATCGCGCGCCACGCGCGATCGTTCAGCGCGTTCGCGAACCCTTCGTGCACGAGCTCGCCGTCGTGGATCCACTCCGTCTGCACGACGTCGACGTCGGTCCATACGTCAATCGGTTGATCGGGCTGCACGCCGCGAAACGCGACGATGACTGATGCCTCGTCCCACGCGATGTACGCCTCGGTGCCGGCATCATCGATCAACACGCTGTCGAGTTGCGCCGCGTCCCGAAAGATGACGCTCGCCTCATCGTCGGGCCAGTAGGCGAGGAGCGCCGCTTCGGCGAGCCACCACGCGTTGCGCATCGACAGTTCGATCGCGTCCGCCTGGAAGGGCACCTCCGACGCGTGCTCGAAGTGCAGGTACTCGCGATCGTCTTGTGGACGCCCGACGAGCGTCAGCGATGGCGGCGGTGATTCCTTGTGCGGAAGCACGGGGCGCATATCGTAACCGATCAGCTCGACTCGTCGACATCGGTACGTAGACTTAAAACGCCCCCATGAAAAAAGCCGTCATCGCGTCCGCAATTGCTGCGCTTCTCGTAACTCATCCATTCGCGGCGAAGAAATCATCGCAAGCGCACTCGCCGCACGAAGTGCTGGTCAAGCTGAAGCGGCCGCTCGAAGGGTTCGAGCGCGCGCTGCTCGAGTACAACCTCGACGCCGACGACATCCAGCAACTCGCCGGCGCGATCCACAAGTTCCACTCGCGCTCGCTCGACGTCGACGCGCTGCAGCAGATTCTGCGCGTGCACGACGCGGTCGAGTACGTCGAACCGAACTATCAGGTCGAGGCCGACATCACGCCGACCGATCCGCTGATGGCGAACCTCTGGGGCATGCCGAAGATCCACGCCGACACGGTGTGGAACACGACGACCGGCTCTCGCGCGAACGTCGTCGCGGTCGTCGACACCGGCGTCGACTACACGCACCCGGATCTCGTGGCGAACATCTGGAAGGCGCCGAGCGCGTTCACCGTGACGATCGGCGGCGTCGCGATCACCTGCGCGAGCGGGACGCACGGCTTCAACGCGATCGCGCGCACCTGCGATCCGAAAGACGACCACTATCACGGCACGCACGTCTCGGGCACGATCGGCGCGGTCGGCAACAACGCCGCGGGCGTCGCCGGCGCGAACTGGACGTCGAGCATCATGGGGATCAAGTTCCTCGACTCGACGGGCAGCGGGTACGTGTCCGACGCGATCAGCGGGATCGAGTTCGCGATCCAGGCGAAGCAGGCGTTCGCGTCGACCGCCGCGGCGAACGTCCGCGTGCTGTCGAACAGCTGGGGCGGCGCGCCGTTCTCGCAGGCGCTCCTCGACGAAATCAACCGCGCCAACTCGAACGACATGCTCTTCGTCGTCGCGGCCGGCAACTCGGCGTCGAACAACGACACGACGCCGACGTATCCGGCGAGCTACGTGGCGCCGAACGTGATCTCGGTCGCCGCAACCGACAGCAACGATCTCCTCGCGAGTTTCTCGAACTACGGATCGTCGGTGAACCTCGCCGCGCCAGGCGTCCAGATCCTGTCGACGATTCCCGCCAACCAGTACGCGTACTTGAGCGGCACGTCGATGGCGACGCCGCACGTGTCAGGCGCCGCTGCGCTCGTGCTGTCGAAGTGCGCGCTCTCGACGAGCGCGCTGCGATCGACGCTGCTGTCGCACGTCGACGTGCTTGGATCGGTCACCGGCTACGTGCAGACGAACGGTCGACTGAACGCCGCCGCGGCGGTGAGCTCCTGCTCGGCGGTCCCGGCCGTGCCCGCTAATTTGAAAGCGACGACGGGCCCGAGCAGCGGACAAATTTCGCTGACGTGGTCGGCTGTCGCCGGCGCCACGAGCTACCGCCTCAAGCGCAGCATGCTGAGCGCCGGCCCCTTCTCGACGATCCAGACGCTGACGGGGAAGGTCGCCTACGTCAACGCCGGCCTCACTTCCGGCAAGACTTACTACTACATCGTCACCGCCACGAACGGCAGCGGCGAGAGCGCGGCGTCGAACAAAGCGAGCGCCGCGGCGAAGTAGCGTCGACCCACAAACTTGTGTGTGCGTGTCTCATTTCTGACGCTTTCCCGATCGGCCGCTTGCTCGCTGGCGACGAATTGTGAGCAATCGTGCGCATCGGACAAATGGCCCAGATCTGGCAGACCTGGTATCCCGACATGGGTGCCAAAGCGACGGCAACGTTGATGGACGATGCCGAGTTCCTCGCGGAACTCGATCGGCTGGAATGGGGCGAGAACGGCCCGGATGGCGCGGCCGGGAACGAGCTCTCGTCCGTCGGGCCGCGCGAAGTCCCGCCGCCGGCGTTCTGGTCGCTCGACGCCGAGCCCCAGCGTCCCACGCCGCGCGCGGCAGTCATCGGCCGTGAGCTCGTCGTCGCGTTGATTGGTTTTGTGCTGATGATGGCGGTCGGCGCGGCCGGCGCCGCGCTCCTGTTCCACGACCGCGTTGCGCTCTTACTTCGGTAACGGCTTCTTCGCGAGCGACCGGTAATACTCCTCGATCGCCTGGCGGAATCCTTCCGGCACCTGATCCGATCCTGACAGCGACAGCGATTCGTTTCCGCCTTCGGTCTTGCGCCGCAGGCTGAACTCGAACTTCTTCATCTTGTCGAGCACCTGCGCCTGCAGCTGCGAGAGTCCGTTCGGATCGGCATACAAGCGATCGTTGTCGAAGCGCGTCAGGTCTTTGATGATGTCGTCGAGGTCCTTGACCGGCGCGCCGTTGCGCTGCAGTTCGCGACGCAGCGCTTCCGCATCGTTCGCCCACTCGCGGAAGTCGCGACGGAACTGGCGGACGTCGTTCGGATCCCAGTAACCGCCGTAGTAGCCACCACGATACCCATCGCCGCGATACGCACCGCCGCCGTACGTGCCGTCAGCGTTGCGCCCACCTTGCTGCCCGCCCTGGCCCTGTTGCCCAGCCTGACCCTGTTGTCCTTGTTGTCCTTGTTGTCCCTGTTGCCCTTGCTGTCCTTGTTGGCCCTGCGAGTTCTGCGCGTTCTGCGAACCCTTTGAACCCTCTGAACCTCTTGAACCCTCTGAACCTTTTGAACCCTCTGAACCTCTTGAACCCTCTGAACCTCTTGAACCTTTTGAACCGTTTTGTTTCGCCTGCTCCCTCATCCGCTGATCGAGCGATTCCAACCCGCGGCTGATGTCGCGCGCTTTGTCGGCGGCGCGTGAGAGCGAATCGTTCTTCGCCTGCTTGCCCATCGAGCCGGCGGCGTCGTTGATCTTCTTCGACAGCGAGTCGAGGTTGTTGCCGATGCTTTCTTCCATCGCGCGGGCGTACTGGCTCGGCGCGCCGCCGAGCGTCCCGCGCGAATAGCGAATCATCTCGCGGATGCGTTTGTCGCGGATGCTGCCGGCCGCCTCGTCGAGCTTGTGCGCGGCATCCTTCTCGTCGCGGCGCATCGAGTTGGCGAGCTTCTCGAGTTGGTTCTGCAGATCCGCGACCTTCGCGTCCATCTGGTCTTTGCGATCGGCGAGCGACTTCGCCTTGGCGTCACGCGCCTGGCCGCTCATCCCCTCGAGCGAGTTGACGTCGTTGGCGACGTCCTTCTGTTCCTGCGCGAGCTGCTCGGCCGCCTTTTGCGCCTGCTGGATGTCGCGGTCGCCGCGCCCGTTCTGGTTGCGTTCGAGGCGCTGCTGCGCGTCGCGCAACCGGTTCAACGCTTCGTTCGCCTGCGCGCCGCCGTCACGCGATCCGTTCGCCGCCGCCCGCCGCGCCGCGTCGGCCGCGTCCTGCAGCTGCTTCATCGCATCGCGGACTTCGGGCCGCTGCTGATCGCGCGTCAACTGCTGCAGCTGCCGCGCCGCTTTCTCGAGCTCGTCGGCGAGCTGACGCTGCGCCGAACCGGCGCCGCCGCCCGCGTTCTGCTGTCCCGACTGCAGCGCACGGCGTTGACGTTCGAGCTCCTGCTGCTGCCGGCGCGCGAGCTCCTTCAGCTTCTCGAGTAACTGATCGACCTGCTGATCGCCCTGCTGCTGCTCGGCGCGCTGCTGCATCTCGTACTGGTTCGCCAGCTTGTCGAGCTCGAGCTCGAACAGGTCGGCGAGGTCTTCGGCCATCTGTCCCTGGTTGCCACCGCCCCCGCCGCCGCCTTGTTGCATCGCCACCTGGACTTCGTATTCCTGCTCGGCATCCTGCAGCAGCTTCAGCGCGCGCTGTTCCGGCTGCAACGCCTCATCGGCTTTCAACGACCGCAGATCCGTTTCCGCTGACTTCATTTCTTCGACCGCCTTCGGCAGCGCTTCGGCGATCTTGTTGAAGCTGGGATCGACGGCGCCGAGGCGCGCCTTCAGCTTCTGCACGAGCTCTTCGACCTGCTCGCGCAGCTTCGCCTGCGCGAGGTTCATGAAGACGACGTTCTCGCGATATTTTTCCGGCTTCGTCTTCGCCTTGTCGCGGACGATGTTGAACGTGGCGGAGACGATTTCGCGCTGCTGCTGCGAGAGCTGGCCGACCTGCTGCTGGCCGCCGCCACCGCCGCCGCCGGCCATCGCCTGCGACTGCGCGGCGCGGTAGTCTTTTTTGAACGGCCGGATCTGCACGAAGTAGATGTCGCTCGTCGCCGTCTTCGGACCGGCGACGCTGTCGGTGTCCGTTGCCTTCGCGTAGTACGACACGAAGTCGCCCGGCTTGAGATCGAGTTCTTCGAGATAGATCGTGTGCGAGCCGCTCACCTCCGGCATCGGGCGGCCGGAGAACAAGCTCACCGTTTTTTCCTTGCCGCCGTTGACCGAGTAGAACAGCGACATCGCCTTGACGCCGTAGTCATCGTCCGCCCGCGCCTGCAGGAAGAGCTCTTCGACCGGCGTCGCCTGCGAATCGCGTCCTGGTTTCTCGAAGCGCACCGTCGGCATCTGATCGTCGATAACGTCGATCGTGTACTGCGGCGACGCGTCGACTTTTTCGCCGTGCGGTCCGGTCAGTTCGATCTTGTAGAAGCCCTGGCCTTTGATCGAGAAGTTGCCCGTCAGCGTGCCGTCAGCCGCCGCCGTCAGCGGCTCGGAGGTGCCGTCGTTCAACACAATCCGTCCGCCGGGCGTCTTCATCGTCGGCGTCACGTGCAGGAAGACGCCGGTGCCGCGGATCGCGGCGACGTCGCCGCCGTTGTCGATCTTGCGCGGCGGCAGCAGCGTGTACGACGGGAAGCGGTATTCGAGATCGAGCTGCTGCACGGTCGGCAGATCGACGACGCTCAGCGTGAAGTGCGGCGAGCGGACGCCGTTCGACTCGACGATGTATTCGGTCGATTTGTCGAGGTGGAAGAGCATCCCCTCGAACGTGTTCGGGTCGCTGGCGGGGACGAGCGGCACGCGCTCGTACTGCGCATCGCCCGGCTTGCGCATCAACACCGCCGCGTCCTTCGCGGTGAAGCCGACGATCTTCGCGCGGACGGCCTGGTCGGCGCCGCGCGGCACCTTCGCGGAGCCGGGCGTCACCTCGATGCGATACGGGCTCGCGGCTTCGGCGCTGCGCGAGATCACGAGCAGGGCAGAGAGGCCGTGACGCAGATACGCCGGGCCGAGGACCACAATGAGCGCCGTCACCGCGGCGATCGCCGCGAGGCCGGCGAGGTTGCGCCGCACCGCGGCGCGTTCGACGACGTCCCCGTGCTCGAGCGCGCGGCAGCGATCGATCGCCTGCTCGACGAGCTTGTCGACGAGATGCTGCGAGTGATCTTTGTTCGGACCGTTGGTCGTCGCTTCGACCGCGGTCATGATCGCCGCTTCGAGCGTCGGATCGCATTCCTCGAGGTACATCGCGACCTGGTGATCGGTGACGCGGCGGCGCAGCGGCCAGATGAACGCGTACACGAGCAGCGCGACGAAGACGCCGACCGAGACGAGGCGGAACGTGATGATGGCGGGGGCAGAGAAGCGCAGCTGCTCGAGCGTCGACGCCGACAAGAGCAGCGCGAGGACGGTCCCGGCCACGACGACCAACGCGCCCCGAAGGGCGAGCCGCAGGCGCCAGCGATTCCGCACGCGCCGTACGACGTCAAACAGCTCGCTGCGATGGTCCATCTACCCCTCCGCGGAGTTCAGATTACAGGAATTTCTCGGTCCTCGATAGCCGATTTGCGATCAGCATCTCGATCGCCAGCAGCACCATGCCGGTCATGAGCAGGTACCACCACAAGCTTTGACGCTTCTCCATCTCCTCGCGCGTCATTTGCTCCGCCATCGCCGGCTCGGCCGACTCCGGCGTCGCGTGTCCGGTCACCGCGGCGACCAGCTCGCGCGGGTCGAGGGGAGCCAGATCGGACTCGACCGGGTCGATGTTGACGGCGATCGCTTCCGCCTTCGCGTTGGTCGCGCTCGCCGAGCGCATTTCGTAGACGCCTTGCTCGGTCAGCTCGACCAACCCCTTGCCGTCGGTCTGCGCGATGCGCTCGCCGGACGGCGTGACGATGATGCGGTCGGTGCGTCCTTTCGCACGCTGTGCGATATCGATCACCTGGCCGACCGTGTACCACGACGCCGGCTGCTCGTACTGCGCGACGTAGCGGACGAGCTGCTGCACGAGCGGCAGGAACACCGGTTTGACGCCGATGTCGGTGAACGAGTCGTCCAGCGTCGACGACCACACGATCACGCGCCCCTGCCCGATCTTCCGTTCCGCCGCCGCCACGCCGCCATCGTCGTACCGCGCGATGACGCGATCGCCTTCCGACGTGTCGAGCGCGCGATAGCGGAAGATGTGCGCGGCTGAGAAGTCGCCGCTGCGCGGCGCCTTGAACAACTCGAACACCTGATGGCTGTAGTCGAGATAGCCGAGCGAGCCGGGCAATCCTTCGGTGCGGTCGACGGCTGCACCGAGGCGCCCCGGCAGCAGCTCGGCATCCGTCGTCGACCACGTCGTGTGATCGCCGGCGACGACGAGCAGTCCCCCGCCGCGTTCGACGAAGCGCTTCAGCACGCCGCCCGCCGCGGCCGGCGGAAACATCGTGTCGTTGAGGATGACGACCGCGCGCTTGTCGAACGAGCCTGGCGCGACGCGCGTCGCCGGCATGACATCGACCTGGAACGTCGGCGACGTGCCGATCGAGAGCGCGCGCGACAGATACAGGCTCGCGTCCGGCTGACCGTTGTCCACGATCAACAGCGACACCGGTTCGCTCGGCGTCAGCGCGAAGTTGAACGTGTTGTCCGCCGGCATCGGGTCGGTGCCGGCCTTGACGAACCCGCGGACGTTCGGTCCCGAGAGCGTGAACTGCGTAAACGTGACGGATGTCGACGCGCGCGGCGGCACGTTCGCGGTGAGCGTTTCGATCTCGTGGCCGTCCACGGTGAGCGACACAGGCACGTTCTTCATTGCCTCGTCGCCTTTGTTGCTGAGGCCTGCTGTTACGGCGATGCGTTCCTGTCCGGAAAAATGCGTGCGGCCGAACGTCACCGACGGCACCGACAGGTTCGTCGTCGGCGACTCGACGGAGACGGTCGACAAACCCATGCCGTCTGGGAAGCGCGCGTCCTCGGATCCGCTCCAGCCGGTCTTCTGGAAGTCGCTGATCAGGATCGCGTCGCGCCGTTTCATCGGCGAGCGCGACAGGATGCTGTCCGCCAGCTTCAACGCCGGACCGTAGCGCGTCGCGCCGGCGGTGACTTTGGCGGCGTTGATCGCGCCTTCGAGCCGCGCGCGATCCGACGTCGCTCGCATGTTCTCTTCGGCGTTTTTGGCGAACAGCACGAGCGTCGCGCGATCGACCCCGCTCATGCCGCGGACGATCCGCCGCGCCGCCTCTTTCGCTCTGTCGAAGTGATCGCCGTAGCCCATGCTCGCCGACTGATCGAGCAGGATCACGATGTCGCGCGCGCCGCCGTTGGCGACGACGGCGTTCGAGCCCTGGAGGCGGAACGGGCGCGCGAACGCGATCACGATCAGCGCGATGGCCGCCGCGCGGAGCAGCAACAGGAACCAGTGACGAATGCGGCGCCGCCGGACCGATTGATACGGAATCCGCCGCACGAACATCAGCGACGGGAACTCGACGACGCGTTTCTTCTCGCGCTGAATCAGGTGAATGAGAACCGGAATCGCGAGCGTGCCAAGCCCGAGGAAGAAGGCAGGGGTTAAGAAGGTCATGGCAGAGGGCACATGGCAAAGGGCATTACCGGACCCTCATCAGCCGCTCACGGCTCGACAGGTAACTAAAGAGCGCCTTGTCGAGCGGTTCGCCCGTGTTCAGCAGCGTGTAGTCGATCCGATGATCCGAGAACTTCGTCTGCAGCGCGTTGATGTGCGCCGAGATCAGCTCGCGATACTCCCTGGCGAGCGACTGCGGCACGACCGGGATCTGCTCGCCGCTCTCGAGATCCTCGAAGCTCGACGCATCGTCGTACCCGAAATCGAGCTCCGCGGGATCGAGGACGTGAAAGACGATCAGATCGTTGCCGAGAAACTTCAGCGGCTTGATCGCGTCGAGGATGTTGTCGGGCTCCTCGTAGAAGTCCGAGATCAACACGATGATGCCGCGGCGCTTGAAGAACTCCGCCATCTTGCTCAGCGGAATCGTCAGGTTGCCGGCGCGCTCCGGCTTCGCGCGGTCGATCGTGTGCAGCATCACGTTGAAGTGCTTCGCCGACGGCGGCACGTGATCGACGATGTCGTTGTCGAAGGTGATGATTCCGACGCGGTCGCGCTGGCGCTGCGCCAGGTAGCCGAGGCACGCGGCGACGTAGCCGCCGTATTCGATCTTCGGCACGCCGCGGGCGCCGAACTTCATCGACTTCGAGATGTCCAGCAGCACGCACAGGTTCGTGTTCGTGTCCGCTTCGTACTGCTTGACGTAAAAGCGATCCGTCCGCGCGAACAGCCGCCAGTCGACGCGCCGGATGTCGTCGCCGGCGACGTAGCCGCGATGCTCGGCGAAGTCGATCGACGCGCCGAAAAACGGCGCGCGGTGCAGTCCGTTGATGAAGCCTTCGACCACGGTACGCGCGAGTATCTCGAGATTGGCGATCCGAGACAGGATCTTCGGATCGACGAAGCGCGCTCCGGCAATGGTTGATGATGTTTGCATGGTGTATTGAGGATTGAGGATTGAGGATTGCGGATTTATTGTTGATTCAATCCGCAATCAATCCACATTAAATCCGCAATCCTCAATCCTCAATCCGCATTACATTCCGCTTTTTGGTACGGATACGGTTTGCAACAACTCATCGATGATCGAGTCCGTGGTGACGCCTTCCGACTCTGCGCGGAAGTTCGTCAGGACGCGGTGACGGAGCACCGGGTGCGCCATCGCGCGCACGTCCTCGAAGCTGACGTGATAGCGGCCGCTTGTCAGCGCGCGCGCCTTCGCGCCGAGGACGAGGTACTGCGCCGCGCGGACGCTCGCGCCGAACGCCACGAATTTCTTGACCGAATCCGGCGCCTGCTTCGACTTCGGGCGGCTCGTGCGCACGAGGCTGAGCGCGTAGCGCAGGACCGGATCCGCGACCGGCACGCGGCGCACGAGTCGCTGGAACGCGATCAGATCGTCGCCGTTCACCGGCCG
>Ga0070741_10013344_pt1 | contig 14553 bp, 15 predicted proteins | sample Coa_R1_4_FD_66440 | JGI IMG/M metagenome (GOLD analysis project Ga0070741, IMG submission 66440) | Surface soil microbial communities from Centralia Pennsylvania, which are recovering from an underground coalmine fire - Coalmine... | ecosystem: Environmental > Terrestrial > Soil > Unclassified ...
GAGCAGCAGTCGGTCTCGCTCGACGAGCGCCTGCGGGAGCTCGAGCGTGAGACGAAGGCGCTGGACGAGCGCTCGCGCAAGGTCGAGCGCCAAGCGGCGGAGCTGGCGAAGAAGGAGCGGCGCCTCGAGAAGCTGGAGGAGACGCTCGAGGCGGGAAAGCAGGACAGGACCGAGCGCGAGCGGAGCCTGTACGCCGAGCTGAAGGAGCGGGACAAGCGCATCGGAGAGCTCGAGCGGGAGGCCGAGCGGTACGGCCTCGCGGCGGAGCAGCGCCGGCGCGAGCTCGAGCAGGAGCTCGAGCGGCGCGAACGCGAGCTACGGGAGGATTTCGAGCGCCGGACGCACGAGGCAGGCGACGAGCTCGCACGGCGCGCGGAGGAGCTCGAGGCAGAGCACGGACGCCGCCTCGAGCAGCTCGAAGCCGAGCGCGAGCGGCTGCACGCCGAGCTCGCCGCGGAGGAGGCGCGAGTCCGCGCCGAGCTCGCGGCGGATGCCGAGCGCCTGCGCTCTGAGATCGACGCCGAGCGCTCCCGCCTGCTCGGCGAGGTGGAGGCGGAGCGCGAGCGTCTCGCCGCGGACGCCGAGACGCTCGGAGCCGAGCGCGAGCGGCTCGCCGCCTGGGCCGAGCAGCTCGCCGGAGACCGCGACGAGATGGCCGCGCGCCAGGCCGAGATCGACGCGCGCGCGGCGGACGTGGACGAGCGCGAGGCGCGCGTCGCCGAGGGCGAGGCCCGTCTCGCGCCGCGCGAGGCCGAGCTCGCCCGCCAGCGCGAGGAGGTCCTGCGCGGGCGCGAGCTGCGCGAGCTCGAGGCCGAGCTCGAGGCGCGCGGCGCCGCGCTCGACCGGCAGGAGGCCGAGGTCGTGCGCGGCCGCAACCTCGACGCCCTCGCCGCCGAGCTCGAGCAGCGCGAGCGGTCGGTCGCCGCGCTCGAGGAGGATCTCGCCAGAGCCGAGGAGCTGCTCGACGGCGAGCGCAAGCGCGTCGAGCGCCGCGCCGCCCGGCTGAAGGCCCGCGAGGCGAGCCTCGCCGAGCGCGCCGCCGAGCTCGACGAGCGCGAGTCCGCGATCGACGAGCGCGAGGGGGAGATGGAGAGCCGCCGCGCGACCATCGAGACGGACCTGGAGCTGGAGACGGAGAAGCTCGAGCTGTGGGAGAAGAGCATCGCGGCCCGCGAGGCGCGCCTGCTGAAGAAGGAAGCCGAGCTCGAGGCGTACATCGCCGCCGCCCAGAACGAGCTCGGCCGCCGCGAAGCCGCGCTGCGAAGCGCCTAGTGCGCGTCCTCCACCTGCCCGTCCTTTCCCGTCGAACGCGATGGGGGCCCGGTAGGAGCCCGCCCCGCTCGCCGCGCCGTCCGGACGGCCGCCCCCGCCTCAGCAGGCGTCGCAGCAGGCCTCGCCGCGCCGGCGCTGCCATCCCTCGCGCAGCGCGACGGCCGCGACGGCAAGCGCCGCCGCGGGGTCGGCCCACCACCAGCCGGCGAGCGCGTTCAGGAGCAGGCCCAGGACAAGGGCGACGGACAGGTAGGCGCAGAGCAGGTTCTGCACCCCCTCGCTGACGACGGCCACCGAGCCGAGCCGGCGGCCCACGTCGCGCTTGGCGCGGGCGAGCAGCGGCATCGTCGGCGCGGTGAACGCCGCCAGTCCGATCCCCACCCAGCTTGCCTGCGGGCGGTCGCCGCCGACGAGGTCGCGGATCGACTCGGCACCGACCGCGGCTCCAAGCAGGAGGAAGCTCGCCGCGACGAGCCGCTGCGCGCGCCGCTCGGCCCTCTCCGATGAGCGCCGCCTGCCCGTGACGAGCCAGACGACGACGAGGCCCGAGAAGGCCTCGACGAGCGAGTCGGCCCCGAAGCCGACGAGCGCGATCGAGCCGGCGGCGACGCCGACACCGACGGCCAGGCCGAACTCGACCAGGTGCCAGGCGTTGCCGACCCAGGCGAGCAGCCTCGCGCGCCGTTCGAGGCACCCGCGCTCGCCGGCCGTGAGGAGGGCGGGGCGCGGAGAGAGAATGAGGGAGGCGGTCGGCCCGCTCACGAGGGGAGCGTAGCCGCCGAGCCGCCTGGCCCGCCGCCATGCCGCCGAGGCGGCCCTCCCGCACTAGCCGAAGCCGCCCTTGAGGCTCAGGAACACCGGCCCGAGCGTGACGATGAACATCGCCGGGAAGATGAAGATCACCGTCGGGAAGAGCATCTTGATCGGCGCCTTCATCGCCTTCTCCTCGGCCAGCTGCTGGCGGCGCTCGCGGGTGTCGGCCGCCTGCACGCGCAGGATCCGCCCCAGCGAGATGCCGAGCGTGTCCGCCTGGATGAGCGCGCGCGTGAACGCCGACAGCTCCGGCACCTGCGTCCGCTCGGCGAGCTTGCGCAGCGCCTCGGGCCGGCTCTCGCCGACCCGGATCTCCGACAGGGTCAGGCTGAACTCGTCGATCAGGGGACCCTCCAGGCTCTCGATCAGCTTCGTGACCGCGCTGTCGAAGCCGAGGCCGGCCTCGACGCTGACGGCGAGCAGGTCGAGGGCGTCAGGCAGCTGCGCGCTGATCCGCTCCTGCCTCGACTTGATCCGCGAGTTGACGATGAACTCCGGCAGGATGAAGCCGCACACCGGCGCGGCGAGGATCATGAGCACGCCGATGAACGGGGTGATCGACTGGCCGATGGCAATCGCGAACACGGTCGTGATCACCGCCACGCCCACCTTGCTCGCCAGGAAGCTCGTCGGCGAGATGCTCCGGCTGAGGCCGGCCGAGACGAGCTTGTAGGAGACGCCCTCGATCGTCGTCTTCGGGTTGACCTTGAGGACGAGGCGGGCCGTCCTCTCCACCAGCGGCTCGAGCAGACGCTTCTTCACGCCCTCGTCCTGGATCCGCCGCACCCTCGTCTCCGCCCGGCCGTACTCGGCGGTGCGCTGGAGGAAGCGCTGCCGCTCGCGGGCGGGGAGGGTGACGAGCTCTGCCACCACGAAGGCGGCTCCACCGAGGCTGACGAGTCCGAGCAGGAACAGGAACATGGGCTACCCCTTGAAGCTGACGATTCGGCGGAGGATGACCGACCCGATTCCCATCATCACCAGCCCGACCAGGATCAGCTTGTGCCCGGCGGAGGTGGTGAACAGGGGGGCCATGTACTTGTGGTTCATCAGGCTGAGCAGGGCGGCCAGGAAGACCGGCAGGGCGATCAGCACGTAGGCGGACGCGCGGCCCATCGCCGTCAGCGCCTTGATCTTGCGCGCGAACGACTGCCGCTGGCGGACGGTGTCGGCGACCATGTCGAACAGGCCGGCGAGCGAGCCGCCGACCTGGTTTTGGACGTTCACGGCGGTGACGATGAACGAGAAGTTCTTCGAGCCGAGGCGGTCGGCCATCTCGGACAGCGCATCCTCGAGCGGCCGGCCGAGCTGCGCCTCGGCGAGGACGCGCTTGAACTCCTTCTTGGCCGGCTCCTGCGCCTCCTCGACGATCGTCTGGATGCCCTGCTTGAAGCTGTGCCCCGCCTTCAGCGAGGCGGCGACGGACATCAGGATGTCGGGGAGCTGCTCGTCGAAGGCGTTCAGCCGCTTGCGCGCGCGGCGCCACACGTAGCCGACGGGAGCGAGGGCGCCGAGCACGAAGCTCGCCAGCGTCATCAGCGTGCCCGCGCTGAGCGCCGAGACGAAGAAGCCGACGACGAGCCCCGAGCCGAGGATGATGTAGGCGAACTCGACCGTCTTCAGGGGCATGTCGCCGCGCTCGAGCAGCCGCTGCAGCGACGACCACTGCCGCGTCCTGCCGAGCACGTGCTCCGTCGCCTGGAAGAGCGCCTTGAGCGCGCTCGTCCGGTCGCGCTTCGGCTTCGCCTTCTGCTTCGCGTCGGCGACGATGTGCGGCCGGATGCGCCGGCGCATCTCCTCGGAGCGGCTCTTGCGGAAGAGCATGCCGACGGCCGCAGTCACGAGCAGCGCGACGAGGAGCCCGAGGATGATCGTCCCCTGCGTCGTGAACGCCGAGCTCGGCAGGGCCGACCTCCCCGTCGACACGGTGCCGACGTCGATCAGCTTGCCCGTCCAGCTCGCCTCCCCCTGCCCGGCGGCGGAGGCGGTCACCGAGACCGTGTCGCCGGGGCGCGCGGCGGTCAGGTACTCGATGCGCCAGGTGCGCTTGAGCTCGTCGGCGAGCCTCGAGTAGACGGCGACGAGGTTGGTCTTCGCCGCACCGTGGTAGGCGCCTCCCGTGCGGCGCGCGATCGCCTGCAGCGCGTCCGGCGTGAACTGGGGACTTTCGATCCCGATCGGGTACACGCTCACGCGGGCCCGGTGCGCCGCCTCGACGGCCTGCTCCAGCGTCGCCTTGCTGGACACGTCCTTCCCGTCGGTGACGAGGAGGATGACGTGCGCGCCGGTGCGCGGCGCGAGGCTCGCCGAGGCGAGCCGGACGGCGTCGTACAGCGCGGTGCCGGAGCGACGGTCGACGTCGAGCGTGCGCAGGGTCGTGTCGGCGTCGGTCGGCGAGGTGCTGAAGCCGGAGAACTGCACGGCGGTCGAGCCGAAGCCGATGATGCTGACCGAGTCCTGCGCGGGCTTCGCGTCGAGGAACGTCCGCGCCGCGGCGATCGCGTTCGCGAACGACTGGCCCTTCATCGAGCGCGAGCGGTCGATCAGCAGCGCGATGTTGGCCGAGCGGCCGAGGTTCTCGGCGCCGATTGCCTCGACGCGCTTCCCGTTCTCGGCCACGGCCGGCGGCCGGTCGGTCGGGCGCGCCGTGACCACCGTCACGCGCAGGCGCGGGTAGGCGCTCGTGTCGACGCCGCGGACCTGGACGCCGCCGGCGGCTGCGGCGGCCGCCGCGGCGGCGAGCGCGGTCGCGGCGGCGGCGAGGAGGACTCTCGCTCTCATCGCCGGAAGCCGCGGCCGAAGTTGGCGGTGGCGAAGCCGCCGCCCTCGACCCCTTCCTCCTCCTCGTTCTCGAAGAAGGCAGCCGGGAGCACGACGCCGTTCGCGGCCATCTTGCTGAGGAAGTGCGGCTTGAGGCCCGTGCACCTGAGCGGGCCGAGCAGGCGGAGCGCCCCCGTGCCCTGCGCGATCTCCTCGTCGGGCGGACGGGCGATGAACACGTCCTGCAAGGTGATCGTGTCGCCCTCCATGCGCAGCGCCTCGGTGATGTGCGTGATGCGGCGCGAGCCGTCGACGAGCCGGGAGATCTGGACGATCAGGTCGAACGCGCTCGCGATCTGCTCGCGGATCGCCCGCAGCGGCAGGTCGACGCCGGCGGTGAGCACGAGCGTCTCCAGGCGCGCGAGCGCGTCGCGCGGCGAGTTGGCGTGGATCGTGGTCAGCGAGCCCTCGTGGCCCGTGTTCATCGCCTGGAGCATGTCCAGCGTCTCGGGGCCGCGGACCTCGCCGACGATGATCCGGTCGGGGCGCATGCGCAGCGAGTTGCGGACGAGCTCGCGGATGCGCACCTCGCCCTGGCCCTCGATGTTCGGCGGCCGCGACTCGAGCGGGACGACGTGCTCCTGCTGCAGCTGCAGCTCGGCCGCGTCCTCGATCGTGACGATGCGCTCGTCGTTGGGGATGAACGCCGACATCGCGTTCAGCGTCGTCGTCTTGCCCGAGCCGGTGCCGCCCGAGATGAGGATGTTCAGCTTCCCGCGCACGCAGGCGGCGAGGAAGTGCGCCGCACGCGGGGTGACGGTGCCGAACCCGATCAGGTCGTCCATCGTGTACGGGTCGCGCGAGAACTTCCGGATCGTCAGCGTCGGCCCGCGCAGCGCGAGCGGCGGGATGATCGCGTTGACACGGCTCCCGTCCGGCAGGCGGGCGTCGACCATCGGCGAGGACTCGTCGATCCGCCGCCCGATGGGCGAGACGATCTTGTCGATGATCCGCAGCAGGTGCGCGTCGTCCAGGAACGACGTGCTCGTCATCTCCAGCTTGCCCGCGCGCTCGATGTACACCTGGTTCGGGCCGTTCACCATCACCTCCGTCACGGCCGGGTCGCGCAGGTACGGCTCGAGCGGTCCGTAGCCGAGGATGTCGTCCGCGATCTCGCGGACGAGCTTGCGGCGCTCCTCGCGCGTCAGCGGCGTCCGGTCGAGCGCGAGCTGCTCCATCACCGCTCGCAGGACGCGCTCGGGGATGTCGCCCGCCGCCTCGGTGGCGAACAGCTCGGGGCCGAGGCGGGCGATGCACGCGTGGTGGATGCGGGTCTTCAGCTCCGCGTACGGGTCGGCGTGGCTCGCGTCGCGCTCGCGCGCGTGCAGCTTGACCGGGGCGGCGAGCGCGGTCGGGAGGTCGCCGTCCTCCGGGGCCGCGCCCTGCTCGACGCCGACCTTGAGCCGATCCTGGAGACCCATCGCCTACGACCGGATCCGCGCGAAGATCGACTGGCGCTCGGCCCTTGCCTTCTGCTTCTCGCGCGGGGACTTCTGCGCGCGGCCGGCCTTCTTGCCGACCACCGCGTCGGCGAGCTCGCGCATCGCGCGCGAGAAGTCGGCGCCCGGCTCGGCGAGCGCGACGGGCTTGCCGCGGTTGACCGCCATCGGGACGGCGCGGTCGGACGGCAGCTCGGCGTGCACCTTGGCCCTGAGCGTGTCCTCCACCTCGCTCCGCTTGAGGCCGACGTTCGTGTTCGCCCGGTTGAGGATGATGCGGACGCGCTCGCTCGGGAAGGACAGGAGCTCGAGCGTCTGCAAGCCGAGGCGCACGTTCTTGATCGTCGGGATGTCCAGCCCGCAGAGGAGCAGCAGCAGGTCGGTGCGGTCGAGCGTCGCCAGCATCGGCCCGTGGAAGAACGGCGACGTGTCGACGACGATCATGTCGTAGGAGGCACGCGCCACCTCGAGCAGCCGCGCGAGCTTCCCCTCGGTGACGAGCTCGGCGTCCTCCGGGCGGATCGGCGCCGGCAGGACGTCGAGGCCGCACGGATGCGCGCACGTGTAGCCGGCGAGCTTCTCGCTGTCGAGCTCGCCGGGGGCGACGACCAGGTCGTAGATCGTCTTGTCCGGCTCGAGCCCGAGCATGATCGCGGCGTCGCCGAACTGCAGGTCGAGGTCGAGGAGCAGCGTGCGCTCCTTGTGGTGCTTGGCCAGCGTGGAGGCGAGGTTGGTGGAGACGACCGTCTTGCCGATCCCGCCCTTCGGCGAGAAGACGGTGACGACCCGCCCCACGCGGCTCGAGCCGGAGGTCGAGCGCCGCTCAGCCTGGCAGGCCTTGCGGATCGAGAAGACGATGTTCTCGGTCAGCTGCGGCAGCGGGACGACATCCGCGACCTCGGCCTCGAGCGCCTCCTCCAGCATCCCGGAGCAGTCGCCCGAGCAGAGGAGGATCACGGGCGCCCGCGTGTACTCGCGCAGGGCCGCGTACTCGCCGGCGGGGAACTCGGAGCCGCGCGTCGCGTGCACGACCGCGTCGAGGTGGCCGCCGGTGAGGGCGGACGCCGCCTCGGCGATCTGCTCGGTCGTGCCGACGAGCTCGACGCCCTCGTGGTCACGGAGCGCCTCGACGATCTCGAAGAGGCCCTCACAGGATCCCGTCACGTAGATGCGCAGTGGTGCGCCTCCGCTCTCGGTCGTCATCACTTTCCTCCGAAGATGCCGGCGAGCTTGGACGGGTCGATCCCGTCGTGCAGGAGCGTCCAGCCCGTCTCGACACTGTTCGGGCTGTCGGCCGCCTTCAGGCCGGGCCGCTCGGTCAGCGTCCAGTAGTCGCCCTTCTTGTAGACGAGCGCCACCTTCTGCGCCTGAGCGTCGGTCATGCGCAGCATGACGGCGCTCGTGCTGTTCGTGGAGCCGCTGATCCTGGACGTGCCGCCCGGCGTCTGCGTCTCCAGCACCTTCAGGTCGCGCACGACGACGCGGCCGTAGGTCACGTCGCTCGAGTTCGTCCCCTGGAGCGTGACGACGCCGACGAAGTCGACGTGGTCGCCCGGCTCGATCGTCCCGGCGAGCACCTGGTTGGGGTCGCCCGCCAGCTGCATCGCCCGGTAGGTGCCGGTGAGCTGGCCCTTGATGCCCTGCTGGACGAGCGGGCCGAAGCGCGCGCTCGACACCTGCTCGCCCACGTACGTGGGCTCCGTCGCGACGAGCGAGCGAATCTGGCCGGGGCTCGAGATCGCGCCCGGCACCACCGCGTCGCGGGGGACCTGCTGCGTCTTCAAGTAGCCCTTGGAGATGACGTCGGCGCCCAGCATCCCCTGCGGGATCGGCTTCGCCGCCACGACAACCGCCGTCGCCGCCTGACCGTGCTGGACGCTCTTCTTGTAGTTCGAGACGTAGTACGTCGTCAGGAGCGCCGCGAGCCCGGCCAGACCGACCGCGATGAGGATGTTCCGCATCCGATAGCTCATCGATCAGCCTTTCGTTCGTCGTCGTTCGCGTCGAGCGTGGGCTCGCGTGGATGCCCACGCGCTCCTTATCGGCGGGCGCTGCACGAGGCTTGAGCACCGCGGCCGATTCGTCGCCGGCGGGAGGAGCTCCGCGGCTCGGCCGCTAGCCGGTGAGCAGGATCGTCTTGAACCCGAGCGAGTTGTACGCGCCGACGGGGCAGGGGGCGTTCGGGTTCGTCGCCGTCGGGCACTTGGCGGCGCTCGGCGCCTGCGAGCCGATGAACATGCCCGAGACGGTCTTGCTCGTGTAGTTCTGGATGATGAACCAGGCGAAGCCGACGACCGTGTACGGCTTGCTGCCGTTCGAGACCTGGTCGACGACCGGGATCACGATCAGGTTCGGGTGGTTGTAGGTCGTGAGGACGTAGGAGCCGTCGCTCTGCAGCTTCAGGATCGGGCACGACGACGGACTGGGGCAGAACGGGGTGATCACGCCCTGGCCGTTCACGGTCCGGTTCTGCAGGCCCTGGAAGGTCGGGCCGGCGAGGTTCCCCGTCTTCGACTGGAGCTGGTCGCCGACCCGGACGAGACACGAGTGCTCGCTGTTCGCGATCAGGTCACGGTAGTCGTTGCCGCCGGTGCCCAGGCTGCAGCTGTACTCGAGCACCGGCAGCTGGGCGCCGCCGAAGTTCCCCTGGCCCGCCGTGTCCGTCTTGAACATGACCGTCTGGCCCCAGACGAGACTCGCCTGTGGGATCGCCCACGGCGCGATGTTCATCGACCACCCGGTGTAGCTGGCGACGGTCGCCTTGGCGTCCGCGTGGGCCACCTTGCCGGTGAAGAGGTTCGAGAACACGCCGGAGAGCGACTTGTTCGCCCGCACGGACACGGTGTCGTTGGCCGTGTACGTGGAGCCGTACGTGGGGCTGTCGATCGAGCCGTCCGGCAGGTTCTGCGCCTGCACCTGGTTGGCGGCGGCCGTCGCCGCCGCCGTGTCTGCGGGCAGGAGCTGCGCCGCGGCGAGCGCCGAGGCATCGGCGGCTGCCTGGGCGCGGCGGTGCGCGTAGTAGGCGCCGCCGACGTCGACGACGAAGCCGCCCAGCGCGACGAGCGCCACCATGGAGACGGCAACCAGGGCGAAGACCTGGCCTCGCTGCGAGCGCCGGAGGATCCGCCGCGACGGGGACCCGGGGCTGTCGTTGGGGCGCTTCCGGGATGTCATGGCTCACACCTCCAGGCTGGTGACGACGACGTCACTCCACGCGCTCGGTCGTGCAGGAGTCGAGAGAGCCGCTCTTCGCCACCACGAGGAGCAGGCTGATCGAGTACGGGTAGTGGGCGCACACCTTGACGGTGTCGCCCGGATTCCACGTCGAGGTGGGCGTGTCGACGGTGAGCTTGCTCGAGCTGAGGTCGGTGGCCGCGTTCTTCACGGCCGCGATCACGTCCGCGTCGCGGTTGCTGTCCGTCCGGCTCACCGCCGCCTTGCGCGCGCCGGCGCGCACGGCGTCCGTCAGCGTCACCCAGTTGTTGTAGACGAGGCCGAGCTGGGCGATGCCCAGGAGGAGCACGAGGAGAAGCGGCAGGACCACCGCGAACTCGACCATCGACTGGCCACGCTCGTCACGCCGTACGGCTCGTGGATATCGCACCGGCTCTCTTCTCTTCTTGCCTTGCGCCTCGTCACTGAAATTGCACTACGGAAAAAGTGGCGAACAGCTCGCCCTCCTGCGTCCTCGGGTGGGCTCCGACCGCTCGGAGCCCACCCGGAAACGGATCTCGGTCTAGATCGCGCTCGTGACCGCGCTGATCTTGCTGCCGATCGTCGTCCCAAGCGTTGCGAAGAGCCCCACGACGACGAGGGTGATCACGCCCAGCACGACGGCGTACTCCGCCATCGTCTGGCCCTCCTGGCGCTTGCTCATCGTCTTGATGAGCTCGATGTACTCGGAGAACGTCATGTCTTGTCACCTCCTCTCGCAGTCGCTCGCTTCAGGCTGCGCACTGGGCAAAGAATCGCTTCGGGTCATGGAAAGCGCGATCCCCCATCGAAGTGATTCGCCACCGACCCTTTGTCGTTTCCTTCGAACGAGGCACGTGCTTTCGTACCCGGCGCTAAAGCAGCCCCGTAACCGCGCTGACCTTCGAGCCGACGACGCCGGGCAGCGTCACCGCGAAGGTGGTGACAAGCGCGATGGTGATCACCGCGAGGACGATGGCGTACTCCGCCATCGTCTGACCCGAGAGACGCACCTCCTGCCTTTCTCGCTCCGCCGCCACGCCCTTTCGCTCCTTTGTCTGTCGAGTTCAGTCGGAAACAGTCGCGGTCGCCTTCGCTCGTATTGGAGTCATCGGCGCCTGCTGCATCGCGGAGTCACCCGCTCAAGGGTTTTTCTGCGACCTACTCAAGGGTTGTCTGCCCCACCGGCAAGCGGCCGGGCGACGCTCACCCATTCGAGGGACACGGGGAGGCCGGCGGCGTTCGATGACTCCCCTGTGCACGCGCCGAGGCCAGCCCCGAGCGCGGTCGCCGCCGCCCGCGACCTCCCTGCCGGACCACGCCGGCCACATCCACGTCGGTTCCTGATGGCGCCGCGACTCGCGACCGTGCGCAGCGCCGGTGGCGCGACCGTGTGCGAGCGGTGCCTGCTCGCGGACAGCCCGTGGCTGCGGATGAAAGGGCTCCTCGGCCGGCGCGAGCTTCCCGCCGGCGAGGGCATCCTGCTGCGCCCCGCCTCCTCGATCCACATGCTCTTCATGCGCTTCCCGATCGACGCCGTCTTCCTGTCGCGCGACCTGACCGTGCTGCGGATCGCGGCCGACCTCGCGCCCTGGCGGCTGGCGGCGAAGCGCGGCGCGCACGCGGTGCTCGAGCTCCCCGCCGGGACGGCCGCCGGCTGCGGGCTGCGGGAAGGCGAGCGCCTCGTCCTGCAGCCCTGACCGGAGCGCCCGCCCCGCTCCGGCGTCAGCGGGAGGCGGCCCGCGCGGGCGGGGCGACCGGGCCGGCGGGCGCGGCCGGCGCAGCCTCCGCCACGGGTGACGCGACCGCGACCGGGCGGACGGCCGGCGCCACGTCGGCGGCCAGCGCGCGCTGGAGGACCCACCACGCCGCGAGCGCGTAGACGGCGCCGGCGAGCGCGTCGACGACGTAGTGCTCGCCCAGGTAGACGATCGAGAAGACGATGCCGAGCAGGATCGCCGCCTGCAGGCCGACGACGGCTCGCGGCAGCCGGTGCTTGCGCACGACCAGCAGTCCGATCGTCGGCACCGCAGCGTGCAGCGAGGGCACGGCCGCGACCATGTCGTAGCCGCCGCTGTGGATCGCGCTCGCGATCTGGTCCATGTGCAGCGAGTACAAGGCGTCCTTGAGGATGGGGTGGATGTGCGGGAGGACGCCGTGCTCCGCCGCCATCCACGGCGGCGCGGTGGGCACGAGGACGAAGGTGATCTCGCTCATCACCATCACGATCAGGACTCCGAACAGGAGGTCCGAGAACGCGCGCTTGCTCCAGAACGCCCACAGCCCGAACGCGAGCGCCGGCGGGGCGAGGAAATGCGACAGGTACATGATCGCGGTGAAGATCTCGAGCGCGCCGACGTGGCCGTGGTACAGGTGCGACTGCAGCCACACCGTCGGGTCCGTGCCGAGACCAAGGATGCGGTCGGCGTCGATCTGCGGCCGGTAGAAGACCGACAGCTTGAGGGTGTTGACGGCCTGGTCGGCGAGCAGGTAGAGGACGGCGACGGCGAGCACGGGCAGCCAGTCGCGCACGAACCGGCCGCCCCGGTTCGTGTACAGGGCGAAGCCGAGGACGGCGATCAGGACCTGCGTCAGCGACGGCAGCTCGCCGTGCGCGAAGTACAGGATCCACTGGAAGGCGGCGTAGAGGAGCACGAGCACGGCGAGCACGCGCTTCGCCCGGAGGATGCGCGGCGAGCCGGTTCCGACTCGCCGCGCGAGGATCCCGGCCGTCCGCTCGAACGTCCGCCCCCAGGCCCGCGCCGGCCAGCGCAGCGCGTGGAAGACGCGGTCGAGACGCGCCCTCGACGGAGGTGCGGATGTCGGCGGCTCTGAGACCATCGGGCCCTCGCACGCGCTCCGACCGGTGCGGGGGCGTCCCCGACCGAGCGCGCTGTCAGGTTCTTCGTCCGGGCAGGCGAGGCGACCGTTCCCCCGATCGAGGGATCCGACCGCTCCGGCCCTCGCCGCTCATGCGGTTGCCTTCCGGTAGCCCGCCTCGAAGCCGGCGAGATCGGTCTCGCCGAGGATCTTGGCGACGATCCGGTGCCGGCGGTCGAGGAAGAGCGTGGCCGGAAGCCCCTGCAGTGCGAAGCGGGACGCGATCACGCCCTGCGGGTCGAAGATGCTTGGGTGGCGCCAGCCGAAGCGCCGGTAGAACGCCGTCGCTGCGGTGCGCGTGTCTTGAATGTCGACGCCGACGACCTGCGCTTGTGGATGAGTTCGGGCGAAGGTGGCGAGCGCGCGCGCTTCCGCGTAGCAGCCGGTGCACCAGGAGGCCCACATGTTCAGCACGATCGGCTTGCCCCGGTAGCTGGCAAGGCTGACCGCGCGACCGCTGACCGGATCGGTGCCGCTCAGCTGCAGCGGTGCGGCGGCCGAACCGCCGCCTGCAACCGAGCCGGCCGATCCGGTCGAGCCGCCGTTACGCGTGAACGCAAGCGTCGCGCCGGCCGCAGCCACGATGACGACTGCACCAACGGCGAGCGCAAGCTTCCAACGACGGACCGGCTGCCGTTGCGGCCGCTTGGCCTGGGCGGCGGCGCGTTCGCGCTTGGCGCGGCGTCCGCTCACGCCGATGCCTTCCGGTAGCCGCCCCGAGACACGGGACGGTGGCTGTCGATGATTGCTTCAGGCGCGCGTCGATGTAGGCGCATGCGATCTCCTTTCCGAAGGGCCTTCCTTGCGAGCAGGCGCGAGTGGCGCGTTGCCGGCCGGTGTCGAGGGCCGGGAGAGCCAGCGCCAGAGCGCCCACGCTGCGAGCGCCGCGATCGTGGCGAGCACGACGGTTGCGACCGTTTGTCCCGTGCCCGAACTGAGCCAGGTCGCCGCCTGGCTGGAGAGGGTCTCACCGCGGTCGATCAGCGAGCGGCCGCTGCTGCGGGTGTCCGAGCCGGGCAGCAGGAAGAAGGCCCAGTAGTAGACGACGTAGGCGCCGGCAACCAGCAGCAGCGCGCCGCTTACCCGGTTGACGTAGGGGACGAGCCGGCGCAGCGCTCGTGCGAGCCCCTGCTGTGAGAGCGCCGCGGCGACCGCGAGCGCGGTCAGGATCGTTCCCATGCCGGCCGCGTAGGCGAGGAAGCTGAGCGCGCTGCCGGCGAGGCTGCCGGTGACCGCGCCGCCGGTGGCGGCGAGAAAGATCGGCAACGTGCACGACAGGGACGCTGTGCCGTAGCCGATCCCGAACAGCACGTCACCGCGCAGCCCACCGCCGCTGCTGCGATACGGAAGCTGCGGCAGGCGCAGGCGCAGATGGCCACCGGCGAGCACTGCCGCGCCCGCAAGAATGAGTGCGGCGCCGATCACCAGGCCCGCCCAGGGAAGCGCGCGTGTCAGCTCGCGCGCGCCCAGCCCGATCGCGGTGCCGATCGTTCCGAACACGAGCATGAAGCCAGCGGTGGTCACGCCGCCCACCAGCAAGGCGCGGCTGACGGCGTCGGCGCTCCTGCGGGTGCCGTCCTCGGCGCCGAGCCGCCGTGCCAGGTAGGCGGGCAGGAGCGCGAAGCCGCAGGGATTGACGGTGGCGACGGTGCCGGCGACGAAGGCGAAGCTGACCGTGCTCCCGCTCACCCGACGACGCCCGCGCTGGAAGATGCGTTCCGAGCGTGTGCGCAGCGCTCCCCGCTGCTCACGGCCGGCTCCGCGTCACCGACAGCGCCGGCGCCCGCCGGCGGCGACGCCGGCGAACGCGCAGGCCGCCGAGGATGAGGGCGGCGGCGAGCACCACGGCGCCGACCGCGATCCCGCCCGCCCAGGCGGCGACCGCGACGCTGATCCCGGCGGCGGCGATCAGCGGGATGCCGAGGCAGCAGGCGATCGGGATCAGCGCGAGCGCGCCCCAGCCGAGGCTCGTGCGCGTCTCGCTCATCGCGTGTCGATCCGGCAGCAGGCGGCGACGTGCTCGGCGTTGTCGTCCAACAGCGCCTGGGCGAGCGCGAGCATCGTCACCACCCGCTCGTCGGCAATCCGGTTGTAGACGGTGCGGTGCTCGCGGCGGGCCTCGACGAAGCCGCACCAG
>Ga0070741_10013345_pt1 | contig 14553 bp, 13 predicted proteins | sample Coa_R1_4_FD_66440 | JGI IMG/M metagenome (GOLD analysis project Ga0070741, IMG submission 66440) | Surface soil microbial communities from Centralia Pennsylvania, which are recovering from an underground coalmine fire - Coalmine... | ecosystem: Environmental > Terrestrial > Soil > Unclassified ...
TGGTCGTGGCTGGAGATTCGTCCTTTCATCCCCACAGTTTTCGCCATTCATTCGCCACCCATTTGCTCCAGGACGGGGCCGATTTGCGTGCTGTTCAGGAACTGTTAGGGCACGCCAGGCTGTCCACAACCCAGAAATACACTCAGCTTTCGCTCACCGACCTCATAGCCGTATATGACCGAGCCCACCCTAAAGCTTGACGGACAAAACGAACCCAACGCCGAGCCGCCGCTAAGGAGTAGCGCCGCCGTACGCTGGGTGCTCGCAGGAGTCGCTCTGGCGGCGCTGTTTGCAGGCGTCGTCCTGGCGATGCTATTGGCGTTGCCGCGCCCACACTCCAAGGGGGACTTCATGATAGCGGGAGGGCTCGCGACGATGATCACGCTGCTGGCGTTTTTCGGCGCTCTGGTGACTACGCAATTTCGCGGCTCGGATTCCTTTTATAAGCGGCGGCAGAAATAGACTCCTGGCAGTTCGTGGCGAGAACCATGGCCAGACGGAACGGCAGTCAGGAACAGTTTCGTCTGTACGCGGTTTTTGCCACGAACCGCTAGTGCTGCGAGAGGCTCAGGGTATTTCCGTCCGGGTCCTTGAACCAAGCCACCTTCGCCCCGCCGGGGGCTGTCCAGATGCCGAGTTCGTCCTGGGGAAAATCGTAGCGCTCGAACTTGACGCCGGCTTTCTGCAGATCGCGGACCGCTGCCACGATGTCGCTGACCGCCCAACCCAGCACCGTGAACTTCGCGGGTGTCAGTTCCGGGACAATCGCGACACGCAGCATGGTGCCTTGGATATCGAACACGAGCGCGAAGCCGTCTTCACTTACCAGATTCAGTCCGAGCGTGCCCTGGTAAAAGGCCTTGGCCTGCTCCGGATTCCTGGTGCCTACAAAAGCTACGATTCTGGCTGAGCTGTGCATGAGGACAGTTTGTAACGGTTTTCCGCTGTCGCCAAGACCGTGTAGCGACATAAAATATGGCTAATGCGCCAAGGCCTCTTGACCGAGTACGACCCGGAGCCGGGGGTCTCGGTCGCCACGCTCGCCTATGAGTATCCGCCCGGATTCCTGGTGCCGGAACATTCGCACGGTTCCGACCAGGTGATCTACGCTACCCGCGGCGTTATGCAGGTCACCGCCGGACAGAGCTACTGGACGATTCCGCCGCAGTTCGCGATCTGGATTCCCGCGTTCACGACCCACCGGATTCGCATGCCGCGGGCCGTTTCCATGCGCACGCTGTACCTGCGGCGCGGGCTCGCGTCGCGCACGCCCGCCGGATGCGCGGTGCTGCACGTCACGCCACTGCTGCGCGAATTAATCGTGGAGACCGTCAGGATCGGCAGCCTGCGTGCGCGGGATCGGTTGGACGCCGCCATGCGCGACCTGCTCCTGGCGCAGATCCAAAGAGCCTCGCCCGTGCCCACGTTCGTCACCATGCCTCGCGATGCGCGGGCGCTGGCGCTGGCGCAGTCCATGATCGATACACCCTCGTCCTGCGCGTCGCTGAACGCGCTCTGCGCGCGCGCCGGCGTCAGCAAGAGGACGGTCGAGAGAATCTTCCAGCGCGAAGTCGGGATGAGCTTCGAAACGTGGCGCCGGCAGGCGCGGTTGATGAAAGCCGTGGAACTTCTGGTAAGCGGCTGCGCCGTGAAAGAGGTGGCGTTCGAAGTGGGCTACAAACAGCCGAGCGCGTTTGTGGAGATGTTCCGCGCGTCGCTCGGGAGCACGCCCAAGGCCTGGGTTGCCGCCCTCTCCAAACCAGCCGCATAGGATTGCCATATCCGATTTTCGGAACTGGTGGGGGTTAGAAATCCGCCGATTCGATCAACGTATTGAGCGCGGATTGCGCCGCCACCTGCTTCTTCTTCAGCTCCGCCGCCCGGTCGCGCAGCGATGCGATCTGTGCCTCCTGCGCCGCCAGTTGCTTGGCATAGGTCTGCACCTGCTGCTGCTGCCCGCTCACCTGGTTCAGGCTGGCGATGTTGTTGCGCATGCGCTCCTGGTCGCGCACCAGTTCGTTCACGCTTGCCTCGGTGCGCCGGATCTCCCCATCCGTGTCGGTGATCTGCCGCTTCTGTGCCGCGATCTGCTCCAGTTGCTTGCGCCCGGCGTCGCTGAGGTTCTTGTTGCGGATGTAGGTGACGAGCACGTCGGGCGTGAGGTTCGAGACCGCGTAAGTCTGATCGTACACGCGCTCCTCCACCACCGGAAACGTTTCCTGCGCGCCGGCCGCGAGTTTGACCTCAAAGCGATAGGCGCGAGCCGTTTTCTCCGTGGGTTTGCGGTCGAGGAGCGTGTACTGCGGGCGCGCCGGATGCTCGATTATCAGGGTCTTCGGCTTGGCGTCGACGTTCTTGATGGTATACGTGCGGGTCTCCTGCGCGGCCACGCGCGAGATCAGGACGCCGCGGCGCAAGTGGAGTTCGCGCACGACCTCCCCCTTGGTGTCATACGCGGTCGTGATGCGGGTCCCCAGGTCGACCGCGTAGCTGATGAGGCGTTTGTCACTTTGTTTGATCGTCTCGACCAGGGCTTCACCCGCGTACGCGCCTGCGTCGTAGATCGTGATCGGTCCGCCGTCCAGCGTCTTGCCGGTGGAATTGGTGAGTTCGGCGGCGTTCATCGGATGGGCAGAACTCTGGTCGGAATAGATGAGCAGCTTGCGCGCATCGATCTTCTGCTGCAGGAACGGCAGCATGGCGGATTGACTCTTGCGTACCGTGACGGGTGTGTTGATGCGGTATTCGAACAGCTCGCCGAGCTCGCGCGCGGTAGTCTCGACTGCGACATTGCTGGCAACGGCCTCGCGCCTCGGGGCCGACGGAGCTGGGGGTGGGGGCGGCGCATAACCGCCGACAGCCGCGCCGGCGGCGTAATCCCGGCCAGATGGTTTCGCGGCCTTCTGCGTTTCCAAAGCGCCCTCGTAAATCACCGGACGCGCCGCCGTCTCCTCCTGCAACTCCGCCTCCGGCCGCGTGATGTAGCGAGGCTCGTACAATTGGCTCACAAACGATACTGGCCGGCCCGAAACAAGCGAAAGCTGCACGTTGGTCCAGTCTTCGCCGGTCGTGTTGTCGACTATCGCCCAGCCTTCCAGCACCGGATTGCCGGTGTCGCCGAAAATCAGCCGGTACGACGACTTCCACACCGGCGTCGGGATTATGTACCCCGCGACCACCTGCCTGCTCTTGGCGTCCGTGGAATCGATGTAGACGCTGCGCTTTTCCTTGGAACGCGCGTCGGTAAGAGCCGTCAGGTAGTCCTTGAACTGCGCCTGTAGCTTGGGATCGCTGAAGCGCATGCTGGCCGCGGCGTTGAGGTCGAAGTTCCGCAGCTCGGAGTTGTCCAGCAGCAGCGTGATCTGTTCGCGCTCGGGTCGCTTGTCGTCGCCTGCAATCAGTCGCCCGCTGACGATCGCCCCGGTGACCGTTTCGTTGCCGAATTTGATTTCGACGCGCGCGCCCTTCAGCTGGTCGAGCACGGCGCTGAGCGGCGCACCCGCCGGAAGCTGGAACGGAAACTCGGCCAGCTTCCGGTTCAGCGGCTCACTCGAATCGTAGCGCAGGCCGGATATCTTCCCGCCGCCCTTCTCCTCAACCGTAAGCGACTTCAGAACATCGTTCATCTCGGTGGACTTGAAATCCAGCCGCGCCGACTCACCCGGGCCCAACTGTCCCGACCGCTCGAAATATCCCACCCCGTGCTTGTACAGGATCACCTGCCGCACCGGCAAGTCCGCACCGGCGGCGCAGGCGGCCAGCAGTGCGTATATCGGAAGGCATCGCTTCATTTCTCGACCTCGATGGGGAAATGCCGTCACCCGCCCATCACTTTCACGTCAATCCCCAGCACTTTCAGTTTGCACCCTGCGCTACGCTTCGGACCTTGCGTTACTCGCCCATTATTCAATTCGTACCCCGCACTGGTTTTCGGACCTTGCGTTATTCGCCCATTACTTTCACTATGACGCGTTTGGCCCGCTGGCCGTCGAACTCGGCATAATAAACCTGCTGCCAGGGACCGAAATCCAGCTTGCCGGCAGTCACCGGCACGATCACCTGGTGATGCACCAGCAGGCTCTTCAGGTGCGAATCGCCGTTGGTCTCGCCTGTGCGATGATGGCGATAGTCCTTGCGGAACGGCGCCAATTTCTCCAGCCAGTCGTCTATGTCGGCAATGAGCCCGTCCTCGGCGTCGTTGACCCACACGCCCGCCGTAATGTGCATGGCCGAAACCAGGATCATGCCTTCCTGGATGCCGCTCTTCTTGAGCGCGCGCTCCACCTCTGGGGTAATATTGATGTACTCGCGGTGATTAGCTGTGCGAAAGGTCAGATACTCGGTATGGAAGCGCATCAGAGCGATGATACACCCGGAGCCGCAAGCGAACGCGTGGCGGCGCGTATTCTGGTGGTGGACGACGAACAACAGCTACTCAAAATCCTGACCCGCTACCTGGCCCGCCTTGGATACGGCGTCGTCGCAGCATCGAGCACCGAGGAGGCCTGGGAGCACATTCAGGCAGCGCCGTCCGGATACGCGCTGGCCCTGATCGACGCCACAATGCCGGGGATGACCGCGGAAGAGTTGACGCGCCGGATCCTGGGCGCCAATCCGTCGATCCGGGTGATCGCCTGCAGCGGCTATCCGATCACTCGCGAGGAATTCGCCACGCTCGACCCCGAGCGCGTATCTTTCCTGCACAAGCCGTTCAGCCCCGACACGCTGGCGGAAATGGTGCGCGGGCTGATCGGAACCTGATGTTTTCCGGGGGGACGACGCATAAGCCCCATCGTTGGCAATCGCCCAATTTCGGGAGGGCCACTTTAGGCGATTGATTACGCCGCGCTCGGGCCTAATACTCGAGTTCGGCCCCATGTCTGATTAACAATCGACGCCCGATACCGAGTATCTTCACGACCGGGCTGGAATTATAAGCCTGTGATAAAAATCGGGACAGACGGAACTGTCCACGGTGTCCCCGATTTTTACCACGCCCTGAGAGTCCTACATGCGAGGTGGCGGGAGGTTGTGATTCAGTGCTGGTCCACTCTTATTCGACGGCGGCTTTGCGGCCCGGTTGAAAATGGTTCGTCAACTCGCCTTTTTCAAGATTGCTTTTGCCGCGCAGATGATGGCCCAACGCGGTTGAATTCGGGTACCAGTGACCGCGGCGCGCGTATGGTCCTTTCACCGGATTCCGATTCGTGCGCAGCGCTGGCCCCCGAGCTCCTGTTGAAGATCGGGGTCAGGAATCGTGGCGGCCTTCCACCGCCGGCACCGTGAAGTTCCGGCCCACGAGGCGGTTGCCCGCCACCCGAGTCGCGATTGACGTTCACACGGTACGTTTCAACGCGCGGAAACTGTCACTGTGGATAGATGACACGGGCCCCTCTTGCGTGCGAAGTCTATCACAGGCGAAGCCAGACGCTCCTGACCGAACACGGCAAACAATGCTGATTCGCAATGTCCGGCTTCCACGGGCGTTGGTCTATACTGGCCGTAGGGCCCGCACGAAAAGCATTGTGACCTCCGACACCACCTCCAAACTCGCGCGCAGCACACACATGCGCCATCTGGTCGAACAGGTTCGGAAACTGGAAGACCGCCTGCGGCAGGGAGGCGGTGATTCCCGAATCGACAAGCAGCATCGCGCCGGGAAACTCACCGCCCGCGAGCGCATCGCTGCGCTGCTCGATCCCGGCACGCGCTTCCTCGAGATCGGACTGTTGATCGCCTATGATGAGTACGATGGACAGGCGCCGGCTGCCGGCGTCGTGACGGGCATCGGCCGGATCGAAGGCCGCTGGTCGGTTATCGTGGCCAATGACGCCACTGTCAAGGCCGGATCCTGGTGGCCGGAGACCATCACGAAGATCCTGCGCGCACAGGAAATCGCGATGCGCAATCGCGTACCCATCGTGTACATGGTCGATTCGGCCGGCGTCAATCTGCCGTACCAGGAGCGTATTTTTCCCGGGCAGTACGGCGCGGGGCGGATCTTCTATTACAATTCGCTCATGCGGCGCCGCCTGCGCGTCCCGCAGATCGCCGCAGTGATGGGACCGTGCATCGCAGGCGGCGCCTATCTTCCCGCCTTGAGCGACTTCATCATCATGGTGAAGGGCACGAGCTTTATGGGTTTGGGCGGACCGAATCTCGTCAAGGGCGCAACGGGCCAGTCGATCGATTCCGAACCGCTCGGCGGCGCGCACCTGCACACTGCCATCAGCGGCGTCGCACATTATATGGCCGAAGACGATGCCGACTGCCTCGCGCGCATCCGCTCCCGCTTTCGCGACCTACCCGCGCATGCGGAATTCGCGCCACCCGCTCCCGCGTCCGACGATCTATACTCGATCCTGCCGCCGGATCACCGCCTGCCTTACAACGTCGAGGAGATCGTAGCGCGCATCTTCGATCGCGGCGAATTCACGGAATTTCAGCCCGAGTACGCACCCGAAATGCTCTGCGCCGACACCCGGATCAACGGCCGGCCGGTCGCCCTCATAGCCAACCGCCGCGGATTTTTGCGCGCTGAAGGCCGTCCGCGCATCGGCGGAATCATCTACACCGAATCGGCGCGCAAGGTCGCATACTTCGTCGAGACGGCCGTGCGGCTGGGCACGCCGCTTGTCTATTTGCAGGACGTATCAGGCTTCATGGTGGGGCCGGAGGCCGAGCGGGAAGGAATTATCCGAGCCGGCGCCGAGATGGTGGAATCGATGTCCTGCGCTACCGTGCCGAAGATAATCCTGACTCTCAATCACGCCAGCGGCGCCGGCTACTATGCGATGGCCGGCCAGGGCTTCGACCCGAACTTCGCTTTCAGTTGGCCGACCTCGCGTATCGGCGTGATGGAGGGCGATTCGGCCGTCCAGGCGCTGTACTCGGCCGAGTTGGAAAAGTACAAAGCGAAAGGCGAGCCGCTCCCCGAGCCATTGCAGCAATCGATCGAGAAGACGCGCGCCGATTACGAGCGGTCGCTCGACGCCAAATACGCGGCCGCGCGCGGCTACGTGGACGCCATCATCGACCCGAAAGACTCGCGTGAAGTGCTCTCGATGGCGCTCGAAGTGACGATGCAGCGCCCGCGCGCGGAACCTCTGGCGCTGGAGACGCTATGATCCGGATCGCCAACGGCCAAGGCTTCTGGGGCGACTGGCTGGAAGCTCCCGTTCGCCTGATCGACCAGGGTCCCATCGATTACCTCGCGCTCGACTACCTGGCCGAGATCACCATGTCGATCCTGCAGAAGCAGAAGCAAGCCGATCCGAACCTCGGCTACGCGCGCGACTTTCCGCCGCTGGTCGGCCGCATCGCCAAGCGGCTGCGGGAGCGGAACGTCAAGGTGATCGCCAACGCCGGCGGCGTTAATCCGACCGCCTGCGCGCAGGCGGTCCTGAAGGCGGCGCCGGGACTCAAGGTCGCAGTCGTGCTGGGTGACGACGTCTTCGGCCGCATCGACGAGTTCCGCGCCAAGCATTACGATCTCTGCGACAACATCCTCAGCGCGAACGCCTACATCGGAGCGTTCCCGCTCGCCGAGGCCCTGACCACCGGCGCCGACGTCGTGATCGCCGGCCGATCCACGGATACCGCGCTGGCGCTGGCGCCAATGATCCACCGCTATGGCTGGAGCGCGACGGACTGGAACAAGCTGGCCGCCGGCACCATCGCCGGCCACATCATCGAATGCGGCGCACAGTGCACCGGCGGCAACTGCCAGGTGGACTGGCAGAACATTCCAAACATGGCGGACATAGGATACCCGATTGTCGAGGCCGAGCCCGACGGCACGTTCACGGTTACCAAGCACGCGGCGGCAGGCGGGCGCGTGCATTCCGACGTCGTAAAAGAACAGTTGCTCTACGAACTCGGCGACCCGAAGAACTACATCACGCCGGATTGCGTGGCCGACTTCACCACGATCCATCTCGACGATGTCGGCCCCGATCGCGTCCGCGTCAGCGGCATCCGCGGCGCTCCGCGTCCGCCGACATTGAAGCTTTCCATCAGCTACTTCGCCGGCTGGAAGGCTACCGGAACGCTCGTTTATAGCTGGCCGCAGGCGCTGGAAAAGGCGCGCGCCGCGGACGACATCGTGCGCCGGCGGCTCACCACACTCGGGCTGAAGTTCGACGAGATCTACACCGAGTTCCTGGGCGTGAACGCCTGCCACGGCCCCGTGGCGCACGCGCCGGCCGATCCGGCCGAAGTGCAGCTCCGCATCGGCGTGCGCGGCATGGACAAGGCCGCGGTGGACCGCTTCACCCGCGAACTGGTGCCCCTGGTGCTCAATGGCCCTCCGGGCGCGACCGGTTTCGGCGACGGCCGTCCGCCGGTGCGCGAGATCGTGGCGTACTGGTCCGCCTTGATACCGCGCGAGGAGATCGAGACCCGTATCGAGGTATTCGAATGAAAGCGAAGCTGGCGCGGATCGCTCATACTCGTTCCGGCGACAAGGGCGACACGGCCAATGTCGGTGTGATCGCGTATCGCCAGGAAGACTACCCGATCCTGCTGCGCGAAGTCACCGCATCGCGAGTGAAGGAGTTCTTCGGCGAACTTGTTGAAGGCGAGGTAACGCGGTACGAACTCCCGAATCTCGGCGCGTTGAACTTTCTGCTCGACCAGGCGCTTGGCGGCGGTGGCACGGTGTCGCTGCGGGTCGACGCACAGGGCAAGACGCTGGGCGCCGCGCTGCTGGGGCTGGAGATCGAACTGGAATGAGCGACATACTCGAATCCCGACTCGACGGACGGCTGCTGCGGCTCGCGCTCAATCGCCCGGAGAAGCGCAACGCGCTAAACGCCGCCCTCTGCGGCGATCTCACGGCCGCGCTGGCGGCAGCCGAGCAGAATCCCGATGTCGGCGCCATCCTGCTGACGGGCAACGGCAAGGGTTTTTCGGCGGGCATGGATCTCGATGAAGCCCTTACGGCCGACCCCGGTACGCTCGCCGATCTGCAGGAGCGCCTCTTCACCGCGTACACATGGCTTACCAAGCCGCTTATCGCGGCGGTGCACGGTGCCGCGCTGGCGGGAGGAACAGGTCTCGCCGCTAACGCCCACATCGTGATCGCGTCCGACGACGCGACCTTCGGTCTCACCGAGATCCGCATCGGACTTTGGCCCTTCGTGATTTTCCGCTCCGTGGTGGCCGCCATGGGCGAGCGCCGATGCGTCGAACTGAGCCTGACCGGCCGGATCTTCGGCGCCGCGGAGGCGTTTTCGTACGGCCTGGTGCATAAGATTGTTCCAGCCGCGGAACTGGAGTCGGTCGCGCTCGAAACTGCACGCGCCGTCGCGGATTCCAGCGCCGCGGCGCTCGCGGCCGGACTCGCCTTCGTACAGGAGTCACGCGGGATGAGCACCGAGCAGGTCGGACGCGGCGCGCGCGGCTATCGGCAACAGATCTGTGAAGGCGAGGATTTCCAGCAGCGGGTCCGCCAGTTTCGCGCCAAGCGTAACTCGTGAAGCGGCGAGCACTGACTTCAGGCCCGTCGCTACAATAAATACTTATGCAACTCAACGAAGTGGTCGAAGCCGAAGGCCACCTCATCGACTCCCACATCATGGAGCAGATCTTCGACAAAGTGGTCGCGCATAACGGCCGCTTCGAAGTGGAACAATTTACGATCGGACGGACGAACAGCGATCCGTCGTATCTGCGGCTGCGCGTGGAAGCGCCAGGCTCCGACCAGATGGAGCATCTGCTGCAGGAGTTGCTGGTTCTCGGCTGCTCGCCGGTCGATTCCGCCGACGCGCTGCTGCGCCGCGTCGAACGCGATCGCTGCGCGCCGGACGATTTCTACTCGACCACCAATCACCGCACGCTCGTGCGCATCGGACAACACTGGGTGGCCGTGGAAAATCAGCGCATGGACGCGCTCATCGTGGTGGATGGCGGACGCGCCTTCTGCCGCCGGCTGCGCGACATCCACGCCGGAGATCAGGTAGTCGCCGGGATGCGCGGCATCCGCGTCGTGCCCGAATCCAAGGAGCGCGACCGGCTGGCGTTCGCTTTCATGTCGAACGGAATCTCCTCCGAGCGGCAGGTCGAGACCGCCGTACGCCAGACCGCCGCGCTGGTTCGCCAGACGGTCGAGCAGAAGCAGAAGGTCGTGGTGGTCGCGGGACCCGTTGTCGTCCACACGGGCGGTGTCTGCGGCCTGGCACAACTCATTCGCCGCGGCTTTGTGCACGCCGTGCTTAGCGGAAATGCGCTGGGTGTCCACGACGTGGAAGCCGCCCTGTTCGGCACTTCGCTCGGCGTGCGCCTCACCGATGGCCGCCAGGAAGAGCACGGCCATCGCAATCACATGCGCGCCATCAACGCCATCTACCACGCGGGCGGCGTGCGCCAGGCCGTCGCATCCGGCAAACTGACCGGCGGCATCCTCTACGAGTGCGTCAGACACGACGTGCCGTTCGTGCTCGCCGGCAGCCTGCGGGACGACGGTCCCCTGCCCGACACCATCACCGACATGAACGCCGCGCAGGACGCTTACGCCGAGCAGTTGAAAGGCGCGGGGCTGGTGCTGTGCCTCGGGTCGATGCTGCACTCGATCGCCACCGGCAACATGCTGCCGAGTTGGGTGAAGATCGTGTGCGTCGATATCAATCCCGCCGTCGCCACCAAGGTCAGCGACCGGGGCACCGGCCAGGCGGTCGGCGTCGTGACCGACGTCGGCCTCTTCCTGGACCTACTCTCGAAAGCCCTCGCATGAAACGTGCTTATACCGATGAACATGCCGCCGCCGGCATCGACGCGCGGCTTCCCGAAATCGAGACGTGGCCCAATCAATTTCCCGGCTACGAGATCGAGATCGTCATCCCCGAGTTCACCTCGGTCTGCCCCAAGACCGGCCTGCCCGATTTCGGCAAGCTGACGCTGCGCTATGTGCCCGACAAGCTGTGCCTGGAGCTGAAATCGTTCAAGATGTACACGCTCGCGTATCGCAATCTGGGAATCTTTTACGAGAACGTGGTGAACCGGTTCCTGCGCGATGTCGTGAAGACGATCAAGCCGGTGAGTGCGACGCTGATCGGCGAATTCACACCGCGCGGAGGGTTGCAGTCGAAGGTAACGGCCACCTGGAGTAAGCGTTCTGCCCGTTGACGGCGAATGTAACCCCACGCACTGGGATGTCGCTGCGCCGCGCGCTAATATATCGTCGAATGTTGTTTTTGGTAGGGAGGTCGTAATGAGGATTGTTTTTGCTTTTCTCTGTTGCGCCATCGCTGCCGTCGCGCAGGTCGATACGGGCGCTATTTCCGGTCTGGTGACCGACAGTTCCGGGGCAGTCATTCCCGGCGCGACTGTTGTCATCACGCAGACCAGTACCAATCTGAGAACGGACTTGAAGACTAACGATTCGGGTTTCTACTCGGCTCCCGCGCTGCATCCGGGTCCGTACGAAGTCTCCGTCACGCACGAGGGCTTCAAGCCGCAAAAGAGCCAGCCGTTCGAGCTGCGCGTGCAGGACCGCGCGGAGATGAACTTCCGGTTGGAGGTCGGTTCGGCGACGACCGAGATTATGGTCTCGGCCGCCGCGCCTCTGTTGGAATCGGAAACGTCCTCGCTGGGCCAGGTGGTGGAAGAAAAGACGGTGGCGGAACTTCCCCTCAACGGACGCACATTTATCCAGCTCGCCACCCTGGGGGCAGGCACACTGCCCACGCAAGGCCGCACCGCTGAACGCGACAACTTTATCGCCAACGGCGCCCGCGCCGTGCAGAACAGCTATCTGCTCGACGGTATCGACAACAAGAACCGGATCATGGGTTTTGACAAGAGTTCCGCGCAGATCGTGCAACCCGTTATCGATGCCATCCAGGAATTCAAAGTTCAGACCTCGACTTTTTCGGCCGAATTCGGACAGGCCGCCGGCGGCGTGGTGAACGTCACCCTGAAATCCGGTACCAATGACCTGCACGGCAACCTGTTCGAGTTTCTCCGCAATTCGCAGATGGATGCCAAGCCCTATTTTCAGCCCGCCGGGACGGCCAATCCGCTGTTCATCCAGAACCAGTTCGGCGCCACCATCGGCGGCCCCATCATCAAGGACCGCACTTTCTTCTTCGGAAGCTGGCAGAGTTCGCGGGAGGTGAATGCGGCGCCGCAGACGGGCAATGTGCCGACGCTGGACGAACGGAACGGCATCTTTCCCAGAGCCGTCAAAGATCCAGCCACGGCCAATCTGGCGAATTTTCCGAACAATACCATCCCGATGAACCGCTGGGATCCGCTGGTTGCCAAGCTGTTGGCGCTATACCCGCTTCCCAACGTGCCCGGCGCCGGCGAAGTCCGCAACTTTTCCTGGAACCCAAAGGAACGCGTGGATGCCGATGCCTACAACGTCCGCATCGATCATCGTATCGGCTCGCGCGATTTCATATTCGGCCGCATCTCCCAGAACTCCAACAACAACCAGATCCCAAACCCGCTGCCCGATCCTGCCAATCAGCAAGGCTACACCGAACTCCACGGGCGCCAATGGATGTTCAGCGAGACCCATACGGTCTCGGCCAGCATGGTGAATGAATTCCGGTTCGGCTTCATCTTCACGCACGAACAGGAGGATACCTTCGCGCCTCGCCTGAACGAACAATACGGCATCAAAGGCGCTCTGGACGACCCGAAGATCAAGGGGCTGCCGAAATTGAACATCAACGGAATGGCCGGGCTGGGCACGCAGGCCCCGGGCGACGCGCCTATCCCCGCAACCGGCAGCGGCAACTATCCCAGCGAGAAATCGGGCAAGATTTATCAGCTGCTCGATAATTTCTCCTGGACGCATAACCGGCACACGGTCAAGTTCGGCGTGGACCTGGATCGCGTCACCATGTACGTGTACGCCACCAACGCCGCGCGGCCCGGCATTACATTCAACGGCACCTACACCGGTATCGGCTTGGGCGATTTCCTGCTGGGATACGTGCAGACCAGCAATATCAATCTCAACCAGCAACTCAATACGATCCAGCAAGGCGTCTATCACGCCTATATACAAGACGACTGGAAGGCCACCCAAAAGTTGACCTTCAACGTCGGGCTGCGATACGAGGTGACCACGCCCTTCACGGAAGAACACAACAAGCAATCGAACTATTTCCTGGACCCGGGGCCGTGTTATCTGCAACTCGTGATTGCGGCGGACTCCGGCAAATGCGGAGTAGGGCCAGCCCTCACCCGCACGGATTACAACAATTTGGCGCCACGCGTCGGACTCGCGTACCAGGCTACTCCAAAGACCGTCGTCCGCAGCGGCTTCGGTGTATTTTACGGGCGAGACGAGGATGTGGGTGTGAACCGGCGGCTGGGCACGAATCCGCCATGGGTTAACGCCGCCACCTTCACGGGCGATCAGCGCAATCCCGCGTTCCTGCTGTTCCAGGGAATCCCGCAGAACGTTCCGACCGCGGCTAACGCAAGCACCAACGTCAACACCTTCCCGCTCAATTGGCGCACGCCTTACGTACTCCAGTGGAACCTGAATATCCAGCACGAACTCCGCGGCGGGTTCGTGGCGCAGGTGGGATATACCGGGTCGGAGGCGCACGACCTGGTGATGAACCTGGCCGTCAACCAGGCCTTCCCGGGGACTGGGAACGTGAACTCGCGCCGGCCGTACCAGGGTTACTCCAATATTCAGTTCTACGGGCCGGCAGCCAATTCCAGTTACCACGCGCTGTTGACTAAGCTGGAGAGGCGTTTCAGCAAGGGCCTTAGCATGCTCGCCTCGTACACCTACGGCCACTCCATCGACGATGGCAAGAGCCAGAATGACCAGAACGATCCAATCCCGCAGGACGTGCGCAATCTCAAAGCGAATCGCGGCTCATCGAATTTCGATGCCAAGCACCGGTTCGTGCTGAGCGGCGTGTGGCAGTTCCCATTCGGCAAATCGCCCGGCTTCGCGAACAGGTTGGTGCGCGACTGGCAACTCTCAGGCATCTGGTCGCAACAGACGGGGCAACCGTTTACGGTGACGTTGAATACCGATCCCACGGCCACCGGGACGACCGCACATCCGGACCGGCTGCGCAGCGGAGAGCTCCCCGCAAGCCAACGCAATATCGATCATTGGTTCGACATCACCGCCTTCGCGGCACCCAACTGTATTTGCTTCGGAAATTCCGGGCGGAGCATCCTGCGCGGGCCCGGCTTCCAGAACGTGGACGTCAGCCTCGTGCGCGAGTTCCGGTTCCGCGAGCGCTTCCGCTTCCAGATCCGCGGCGAAGCCTTCAACCTGTTCAATCACCCGAACTTCGACCTCCCGGCGGCTGCGATAGGCGCGGCCCCGGCGGGAACTATTTCGTCGGTGGTGAACAATGAGCGCCAGATTCAGGTAGCGGCCAAGTTTTACTTTTAGCCTGGTCAGCAGCCTTTGGCGGAGCGCCGAAACCGCTCAATTGGAGCGGCGGCGCCGGTTGTAAGTCGCTGATTCTGCGTTGCTGAGGCCGTGTGCTGCGGCACCTGCCGCCGGGCATTGATCCCGCCAGAAAATCGGGCCAGGCCGATCGAAATACCAGAGCTATACTTAAC
>Ga0070741_10013346_pt1 | contig 14552 bp, 9 predicted proteins | sample Coa_R1_4_FD_66440 | JGI IMG/M metagenome (GOLD analysis project Ga0070741, IMG submission 66440) | Surface soil microbial communities from Centralia Pennsylvania, which are recovering from an underground coalmine fire - Coalmine... | ecosystem: Environmental > Terrestrial > Soil > Unclassified ...
AATCAGGCACCGGCACCAGAAACTTGCGTTGCGCCTTCGGTAGGGCGCGGAACACGGCGGTGATTTTCTCCAGCCGCAGGCCTGGAACGAGCCAGGCGGTCTGCTCGGCATTCACCATATCGATCAGCGGCTCCGGCACAATGAGCGTGATACCGTCACCCGACTCTCCCGGCTCGAATTTATATTCCAGGGGAAGTGGGTTGCCGCCCACGGGCAGCGCATCGGGGAAACGCTCCGCGCCCGCCTCCTGTGCGTCACGCCGCATGAGATCTGCGCGCGACATATAGAAGAGGCGTGGGTTGGTGCGCTCCGCCTCAGCCCGCCAATGGTTGAAGGCCGCAACGGAGTTCACCCGCTCCGGAATACGCGACGCGTAGAACTCGACCTGGCTTTCCTCATCCACGACCACGTCACGCCGGCGGATCTTGGCCTCGAGCGCCTCGATCTCGGCGCGCAGGCGGCGGTTGGCTTCGAGAAATTCACCCTGCACGACCGCGCGTTGCCGCTGACGGGCGTGAGGCGTTCGACCACCACGTCGGTCGCGCGCACGCTCATTCATCGCATCGCGCGCAGCACGCACAACGTCATGGTCATCACCACCACCGCCACTCGATGCGGCCACGTGCTCGTCCGCGCCGCCAAGCTCCTCCTCCGATGGCAGATCAACCAAGGCCTCACGAATAAACATATCGCGCGCTTCCTTCGGAGCGATGGCGCCATAGTTCACCCGACGACGGGAAGCCAGCGTGAGCCCATAGAGAGCGACGCTCTCATAGGCAGACACATAACCTCGAGCGGCCTCCCAGTGAGGCTCGCTATAGGTGCGCTTCAGCAAATGTGAGCCGGCAGCCTCAATCCAACCCGGGTCGACCGCGGCAACCATTCGCGCATACAGGCGCGTAGTTTCGACAATGCTGCCTGCCACGATCCAACGGGGTGGCTTGGACGCGAGCGGCGTACCAGGCGCGATGACAAAGCGCATCCCCCGCGGACCGTTGTATTCGCGCTTTTCATCCAACTCGCCGATCGACCCCAGGAATCCCGTCAGAATCGCCTGGTGCAGGTCAGTGTAGTTAGCCGGCGCCTGGTTCGGACGCAGTTTCAGCTCCGCTATGCTCTGCGAGAGCTGTGTGTGGAGGTCCTGCCACTCGCGCATCCGCAAGAACGACAGGAAGTGCTCCTTGCACCACTTACGGAGTTGATTCCGCGATAACGCAGCGGCCTGCTCGTTGTAGGTCCGCCAGATGTTCAACACGGTGTTGAAGTCCGAGCGGGCATCCTTGAACAGAGCGTGCTTCTCCGCGGCCTGCTGCTGGGCATCCGAAGGACGCTCGCGGGGATCCTGCCCCTCGAGAAATGCCGCCTCGATGAGCATTTCAGTCAAGCAGCGTTGGCGCGACGCCGCCAGCAGCATGCGCCCCAGTCGCGGATCAACAGGAATACCCGCGATTTGCTCACCCAGAGGGGTGACCCGCCGGTCATCATCCATCGCCTTCAGCTCCTGCAGGAGCCGAACGCCATCATTCACCAGGCGGGTGTCAGGAGGATCCAGAAAAGGAAAGCTCTCAGGATCGCCGAGCCCGAGAGTCGCCATCCGTAAGATGACGCTGGCGAGGTTGGTCCGCAGCACTTCGGGCGGGGTGAAGTCCTCACGTTGCCCGAAATCCTCTTCGGAATAAAGACGGATGCAAATGCCTTCCGCTTCACGTCCGCAGCGGCCCTTACGCTGATCCGCACTGGCTTTGGAAATGCGCTCGATGGGAAGTCGCTGGACTTTGCCGCGTACGCTGTAGCGGCTGATACGCGCCAGGCCCGAATCAATGACAAAGCGAATGCCAGGAACGGTAAGCGATGTCTCCGCCACGTTTGTCGCCAGCACAATGCGTCGTGTGCCGTGACGTTGAAAGATACGTTCCTGGTCCGAACCCGACAAACGCGCGAATAACGGCAGAATCTCCGTATTCGGCATGCGCGCTTTCTCGAGCGCGTCCGTGGCCTCACGGATGTGCTTTTCGCCGGGCAGAAACACGAGCACATCACCACGGGAACCCTGGCCGAAGGCACTGCCGCGCCCCGGGGTATCGAGCTCACGGACAGCTTCGATGATGCCCTCGGGTAAGGAGAGCTCGACGGTGTCCTCATCGTCCGCGACAGCGACGGAAACATCGTCGCCAGAATCCGACGTTGAAAAAGCGGAACGCTCGCCATCACGGGATGTGATGAGAGGACGGTAGCGAACTTCGACGGGATAACTGCGGCCAGAGACCTCGATAACCGGGACAGCAGCCGCGTGCGCCTCGCCGCTCGCGGCACTGACACCCGCGCCACCGTCACCCGCGGCGCCGGGCTCAACACCCGCCCTTGCCCCCTCTCCCCCAAAAAACGCCGCAAACTTCCCCGGATCAATGGTCGCCGACGTCACGATCAACCGCAGATCCGGTCGCTTCGGCATCAACTGCTTCAGCACCCCCAGCAGCAGATCGATGTTGAGACTGCGCTCGTGGGCCTCATCAATAATGAGGGTGTCATAGCGACGCAGCATGCGGTCGCTCTCGAGCTCCTTGAGCAGGATGCCGTCGGTCATCAGCTTGATGCGGCAATCCGGGCCGGTGCGATCGGTAAAGCGCACTTTGTAGCCGATCGCGCCACCGACAGTGGTCCCGGTCTCTTCCGCAAGCCGGCTCGCCAACGCACGGGCAGCGATCCGCCGCGGTTGGGTGTGGCCGATCATTCCGTTGACACCCCGCCCGGCCTCGATGCACAGCTTCGGCAGCTGCGTCGACTTGCCGGAGCCGGTAGCGCCGCAGAGGACGATCACCGGGTGGCGACGAATAGCCTCGATCACCTCGTCCCGGTGGGCCGTGATGGGTAAGGCGGGGTCGTATTCGAGCTTGAAAGCCGGTTTAGCGGGCGGGGTGCGGACTTGCTCCGGAGGACGCTTCTCCTCCGAAGCACCGCTGGTCTCAACTTGCATGGCGCAATTGTACCCCGCCCGGGTGACATGCCGAGGACGCACCGCTTTGGGGCAAAGCAAAGCAATCCCTAATGTATAATCCGCCCCGCTCGCGGGGTGGCCCCGGGAGGGGGAATCGGGTTTTGAAGACGGTTGCTGAGTTTGCGATTAAGTACTGCCAGTTTCTCGATGCCTCGGGAAACCTCGCGGCCGCGGCCCCGCCCCTCGCCAGCGACACGGACGCGCTCCTTGAAATGTACCGGTTCATGACCCTGGTGCGTACCTTCGACACCAAGGCCGTGAATCTGCAGCGCACGGGAAAACTAGGCACCTACGCCTCCTGCCTCGGACATGAGGCCACACACGTGGGTGTGGCCGCGGCCATGCAGGCAGACGATGTTCTGTGCCCCGTTTACCGCGAGTTCGGGTCCCAGATCTGGCGCGGCGTGAAGATGTCGACCATCCTGACCTTCTGGGGTGGTGACGAAAGCGGCAGTAACTTCACAGCCGCCCGTCAGGACTTTCCCTGGTGCGTGCCGATCGCCTCACAGATGCTCCATGGCGCCGGTGTTGCCATGGCCATGAAAATCCGTGGCGAGAAACGCTGCTCGGTCACCTACATCGGCGACGGCGGCACCTCTGAAGGCGCTTTCTACGAAGGCATCAACCTTGCCGGTGCCCGCGCTTTGCCGGCCATCTTTGTGGTCGTCAACAACGGCTGGGCGATTTCGGTACCGATCGAACACCAGACAGCCACTAAAACCCTGGCGCAGAAGGCCATCGCGGCCGGGATCCCGGGTGTACAGGTTGACGGTAACGACGTCATTGCGGTCCATCACGTCATGAGTGAGGCATTGGCACGAGCCCGGCGCGGCGAAGGCCCGACCCTCATCGAAGCACTCACCTACCGCCTGAGCGATCACACCACCGCGGACGATGCCAGCCGGTACCGTGATCCCGACGAAGTCAGACAGGCATGGAGCAAGGAGCCACTTCCCCGCCTGCGCGCTCACCTCCTGAAGTTGAAAGTCTGGGACGACGCGCGCGAAGAAGCCCTCAAAAAAGAGTGTGCTCGCGAGGTCGAAGCCGCCGTGGACGAGTACCTGAGCGCCCCGAAACCGACCACCGACGCCATGTTCGATCACCTGTTCGCGCGGCCCCCGAAGAGCCTGTTGGAGCAGCGTGAGCAGGCCCGCCGCTACGCCGGCTCCAGCGGGCATTAGGTCAAGGTCCGCATGGCAAAGGTCACCATGATTGAAGCCATCAACCGCGCCCATGCGTGGGAGATGACACGCGACCCGAATGTAGTGGTGTTGGGTGAGGATGTCGGCGTCAATGGCGGCGTATTCCGTGCGACTGCCGGCCTCCAGGAGCAGTTCGGAAAAGACCGTGTCCAGGACACCCCGCTCGCCGAAGGCATGATTGCGGGAATGGCGATCGGCATGGCCACCCAGGGACTGCGCCCGGTCGCCGAGATTCAGTTCATGGGGTTTATCTATCCGGCCATGGATCAGATCGCCAACCACATGGCACGGCTGCGCAACCGTACCCGCGGACGCTTGACCTGTCCGGTTGTCATTCGCATGCCTCACGGTGGCGGCATACACGCCCCCGAGCATCACTCGGAAAGCCTGGAGGCGATGTTGGCGCATCACGCGGGACTCAGAGTGGTCTGCCCCTCATCCCCTGCGCGCGCCTATGGGCTCCTGCTCGCGGCCATTCGCGATCCGGACCCGGTGATCTTCCTCGAGCCCGCGCGACTCTACCGCCTCGTCAAACAGGAAGTCGCGGACGACGGCCAGGCGCTCCCGCTCGATGTCTGTTACCGGCTTCGCGAAGGCACTGACGTGACGATCGTTACGTGGGGCGCGATGGTGACCGAAACATTGAAGGCCGCCGAGACACTCGAAAACTCGGGGGTCAGCTGCGAGGTGCTCGACCTCGCGACGCTCTCGCCCATCGATCACGACACCATTCTCGAGTCGGTCACCAGGACGGGCCGGCTGGTCATTGTTCACGAAGCGCCCCGCAACTGTGGCATTGGCGCGGAAATCGCCGCCACCGTGGCCGAGCGTGCGTTGTATGACTTGCATGCGCCAATCAAGCGCGTAACGGGTTACGACACCATCATGCCGTTGGCCCGGCTCGAATACGACTACATCCCGAATGCTGCGCGCATCATGGACGCCGTGCGCGAAACCCTGACGGAATGATTCCTCACGAGCCGTCGAACGGAGCGTAGATGACGAGTTTCAATCTCCCGGATCTCGGCGAGGGGCTTGCCGAGGCGGAAATCGTCCGTTGGCACGTCAATGTCGGCGACACGGTCGCGGTCGACCAGCCGATGTTGGCCGTGGAAACGGCCAAGGCGGTAGTGGAAGTTCCCGCGCCCTTCTCGGGAGTGATCAAAAAGCTTCATGGCCAACCGGGCGATGTCATCGCAACCGGCGCGCTGTTGGTTGAGTTTGAAGGCGCAAAGGGCGAGGCCTCGCCCGCAAACAGCGGGCCTCATCACATCGCCACCCGCTCGAGCCATGGCTCCGGTGACGCCGGCACCGTGGTCGGTAACATGCCCACCAGCGACATCGAGCTGATTGAAACCGCTCACGCAGGCGGCTCCGCACACGGCCACACGAACGGAAACGGCCACGCTGCTACGAGCACCGCCCACGCCTCGACACGCGCCCAAGCAGACGGCCGCATCCGCGCAGCCCCCGCCGCCCGCGCTCTCGCCAAACACCTGGGCATCAACCTGGCGGCCGTGCACGGCACAGGCCGCGGCGGCGTCGTCATCGTCGCCGATGTCTTAGCTCAATCGAACATCAGTACTCACCGTACCAACGACAGCGCCGCGCCCAGGTTCGCGGGAGGTGAGCGCCTGAAAGGCCTGCGCCGAGCCATGGCGCAAAGCATGTCCCTGGCTCGCGACAACGTCACCAACTGCACGTTGTTCGATGACGCCGACCTGCACCGCTGGCCCGAAGGGCAGGACATCACCACCCGGCTGCTCCGTGCAATCTCAATGGCCTGCAAGGCCGTACCAGCGCTGAACGCCTGGTACGACGGCGACACGCAGACCCGGCTTCTAAAAAGCCGCGTCGATGTCGGAATGGCCGTCGATACACCGGATGGCCTGATTGTCCCGATCGTTCGAGACATCGGCGCACGCACGACCGCTGAGCTCCGTCATGACATCGATCGCCTGAAGCGCACCGCGCGTGATCGCACGGTAGCGCCGGAAGATCTGCGTGACGCGACTTTCATGCTTTCCAACTTTGGCATGATCGCCGGCCGGTACGCGACCCCCGTCGTGGTGCCGCCGATGGTGGCCATTCTGGGTTCCGGCCGTCTCAGCCGCGATGTCATCGCGGTAGAGAACGGCTTTGAAGCGCATCTGCGGATGCCGCTGTCACTTACATTCGATCACCGCTGTGTCACCGGCGGCGAGGCCGCACGATTTATGGCCGCCGTCCTGGGTGACCTTGAAAAGGATACCTGAGCATGCATGCGCAAGCCGCTCCCGATGAAACCCGTCTCCTGCGTAGCATTCCGGCTACACGTGTTGCCTTGATCGAGCGTATCGCCAGCGCGGTCGCCCCACAGGTCAAGCGCAGCGGCGGCGGCCGCAGCCAACTGGAGATGCAACAGCGTTTCGTCCGAGCCTATTTCCGTGGCGTCGGCGAAGAAGACTTGTCCGAGCGGACTCCGGCGATCCTGGCGCAGGCCGCGCTCGGTCACTTCGAGTTTGGCGCCAGGCGCACCCCGGGCCAGGCATTGGTCCGGGTTTTCAATCCGGACGGCGAGCGCGACGGCTTCGAGTCACCCCACACCCTGGTGTTGACCATCACGGACGACATGCCGTTCCTGGTGGACTCTCTCGGCATCGTATTCAAGCGCGCCGAAGTGGCCGTTCACCTCATCGTCCACCCCGTGTTGGAAATAAAGCGGGATGGCCGCGGCCGCATCGTGGATGTGGGCGCCAGCGGTAACGGACACGGCAATGGAGACAACCCGGCCTATCGAACCGAATCGTGGCAGCTCTACGAGATCGATCGACAGACCGACCCCGCCCGGATCGAGAAGATCCAACACTCTATCGAAGCCACACTCTCTGATGTCGATAGCGCCGTCGCGGACTGGTCGCGTATGCGCGAGAGCGCACGCGCGCTCGTCACCTCTCTGGAGCACAGCCCTCCGCCAGTGCCAGCGGATGACGTGGCGGAGGCGCGCCACCTGCTGAGCTGGATGGAAGCGCGGCACTTTGTGTTCCTCGGCTATCGGCACTACACGCTGGAGCGTAACGCCCAGGAAGACCGGCTCGTGGCCGATCCGCGTTCCGGCCTCGGCATCCTCCGTGACGGCAAACGTAAGCGCAAAGGCGCCCCGGTCACCGTACTGCGCGGCGACGTGCGCGCCAAGGCGCGCGAGCCGGACCTGCTGATCCTCACCAAGGCCAACTCGACTTCCACCGTCCACCGTGACGAGTATCTCGACTATGTCGGTGTGAAGGAATTCGACGCGAAAGGGAAAGTCTCGGGCGAGCACCGCTTCCTGGGACTGTGGACCTCGACGGCCTATCACGGCAGCCCGCGTGACATTCCGGTGCTACGCCGGAAAGTCGAGAAGGTAGTGCAGTATTTCGGCCTGGACCCCCAGAGTCACGATGGCAAAGCCGTCGTGAACGTGCTCGAGACCTACCCTCGCGACGAGCTCTTCCAGGCCAAGGTCGAAGACCTGATTCGCATTGCGCGCAGTGTCGTGAACCTCTACGAGCGCCGTACGGTACGCCTGCTCGTGCGTCGCGACCCTTACCACCGGTTCTACTCCTGCCTGGTCTACGTCCCACGCGACCGTTACAACACCGAGGTGCGCCAGCGCATCGAGCAGATCGTGCTGGAAGGGTTCGAGGGCAGCAAGGTCGAAAGTAACGTACAGATCTCCGGCTCCAACCACGCCCGCGTGCACGTAGTCGTGCGCACCAATCCGGAAGCTCAACGCAAAAAGACCGATTACACCGCGATCGAGAATCGCATCGCCGACGCGGCCCTCACCTGGACTGACCGGCTGCGCGAAGTGCTCGCGGAGCGCAAGGGCGAAGCCGCCGGGCTGGTCCTGGCGACCCGGTACCGACGCGCATTCCCCATGGCCTATGAGGAAGATGTGCTGCCTGCCGATGCGCTTCAGGATCTCGCGGATCTCGAAGCCCTGCGTGAGAACCCCCAGGCCATGCGCCTGAAACTCCATCGTCCCTCGACCGCGAAGGCCGAGCGGGTTCACTTGAAGATCGTGAAGCTCGGCGACCCGGTGCCGATCTCCGACCTGTTGCCCATGTTGGAAAACTTCGGCCTGCGGGTGATCTCCGAGCGGCCGTATGAGCTCCTCTGGCCCGAAGGCGGTGCCGCGTGGATCCAGGACTTCGAGCTCGAGCATCGCGAGCGGCTCGACATTGACGATGCCAGCCTGGAAGCCAACTTCAAGGAGGCTTTTGCAGCCGCCTGGATGGGCGAGGTCGAAAACGACGGTTTCAATCGCCTGCTCTTCGGAGCGAGCCTGAACGCGCGCGAGATTACGGTTCTGAGGGCGTATTGCCGTTACCTCCTGCAAACCGGGGTGCCGTTCAGCCAGGCCTCGATGGAGCGCACCCTGGCGGCCAACACAACCATCACGCGCAACCTGGTCCGGCTGTTTGAAGCCCAGTTCGACCCGGCGGCCGCCAGGGGCTCGGGCAACGGCTCGAGCGCCAGGTCCGCCGCGAAAAGCGGCGGCACCGAGAAGCTGGTGGCGCAGATTCGCGCTGACCTGGACAACGTCTCGAGTCTGGACGAAGACCGCATCATCAGGGCCTACCTGCACCTGGTGCAGGCCACACTGCGTACCAACTTCTATCAGCCCGACGCCGCCGGCAGAGCCAGGAGCTACGTCTCGTTCAAGTTCGATCCGGGCAAGATTCCGGACCTGCCGCTGCCGCGGCCGAAGTTCGAGATCTTCGTATACAGCCCGCGGGTCGAAGGCGTGCACCTGCGCATGGGTTATGTGGCCCGTGGCGGAATCCGCTGGTCCGACCGCCGCGAAGACTTCCGCACCGAGATTCTGGGCCTGATGAAAGCCCAGAATGTCAAGAACACGCTCATCGTGCCCGTAGGAGCCAAGGGTGGCTTCGTACCGAAACGCCTTCCGGGCACGGGAACCCGCGAGGAGATCCAGGCTGAAGTCGTGTCGTGCTACCAGACCTTCATTCGCGGGTTACTGGACCTGACAGACAACATCATCAATGGACGCATCGTTCCGCCACAGCGGGTCATCCGACGCGATACTGACGATGCTTACCTGGTGGTCGCAGCCGACAAAGGCACGGCCACTTTCTCCGATACGGCCAACGCCATTTCGCTCGACTACGGCTTCTGGCTCGGGGACGCGTTCGCCTCGGGCGGCTCGGCGGGTTATGACCATAAGAAAATGGCCATCACCGCGCGCGGCGCCTGGGAGTGCGTGAAGCGTCACTTCCGCGAAATCGGCATCGATATTCAGAAGACCGATTTCACCGTGGCCGGCATCGGCGACATGTCCGGCGACGTGTTCGGCAACGGCATGTTGTTGTCGCGTCATATCCGACTCCAGGTCGCCTTCGACCACCGCCACATTTTCCTCGACCCGACACCGGATGCGGCGGTGAGCTTCGCCGAGCGCGCACGCCTGTTCGACCTGCCGCGCTCGAGCTGGGACGACTACGAGCGGAAGAAGATCTCCCGCGGCGGCGGTGTATTCCCGCGAACCGCGAAATCGATTCCGCTCTCGCCGGAGGCCCGCACCCTGCTCGGCATCGAGGCAAGCTCGGCAACGCCGGCCGAGATCATCAAGGCCACTTTAAAGATGCCGGTGGATCTGCTGTGGAACGGCGGCATCGGCACCTACGTCAAGTCCAGACATGAAACCAACGCCGAAGTGGGCGACCGCGCCAACGATGCGGTCCGCATCAACGGCGTGGATCTGAAGGCGAAGGTGGTCGGCGAAGGCGGCAACCTCGGCTTCTCGCAACGCGGACGCGTCGAGTACGCCATGGCCGGCGGCCGGCTGAACACTGACTTCATCGACAACTCTGCGGGAGTCAACACCTCGGACGTTGAAGTCAACATCAAGATCCTGCTCAACCCGATGGTCCAGGCGGGCAAGCTCACTCGCGGCGACCGCAACAAGCTGCTCGCCCGCATGACCAACGAGGTGGCAAACCTGGTCCTGCGCAATAACTACCTGCAAGGCCAGGCGATCAGCATCCTGGAGCTGCATGCCGGTCCGCGCCTGGCCGAGTACCAACACCTGATCCGCTCGCTGGAGCGCTCGGGTGACTTGAACCGCACCCTGGAGTTTCTGCCCAGCGATGACGAGCTGGCCGAGCGCCGCAAGAGCGGCAAGTCGCTCACCCGTCCGGAGCTGGCGATTCTGCTCGCGTATAGCAAGATCTGGCTCAACAACCACTTGCTGGCCTCCGACGTCCCTGAAGACCCGTACTTGTCTTCGGAGCTCGAGAGGTACTTCCCCGCCCCGGTGCGCGAGCGCTTCCCGAAGGCCATTCCGCAACACCGGTTGCGTCGGGAAATCATTGCAACGGCAACCACGAACAGCCTGGTGAATCGCATGGGGCCGACGTTCGTTCCGCGCGCGCAGGAGGACACTGGAGCAGAGCCGGCGCAGATCGCCCGTGCTTACACGGCTGCGCGTGAGATCTTCGGGATGCGCGATCTGTGGGCTCAAATCGAAGGACTCGACAATAAAGCCCCCGCGAAACTGCAGTATGAAATCGCCTTCCAGACCAGCCGCCTGTTACGTCACATGACGTACTGGCTGCTGTCGCAACGCAAGCGCGGGCTGCAGGTGGACGCCGCCGTGGCGGAGTTCCGGACAGGCGTGCATCAGTTGGAAGCGGAAATCGGCCACGTGCTGACCGGCTCCTGGCGCGAGCGTTTCGAGGAGAATTGTAAGCAACACATCGCCGCCGGGCTGCCTCATGACCTGGCGACTCGCGTCGCAAGCCTCGAGGCCCACAATGCCTCACTCGACATTGTCGAGCTGTCACTCGCCCATCACGTCAGTGTGGTCGAGGCCGCAAGGATGTACTTCGAGATCGGTGCCCGCATTGGAATGGACTGGCTGCGCGACAAGATCGAGCAACTGTCGGTCGACGGCCCATGGCAGGCCATTGCGCGCGCCGGATTGCGGGAAGGCGCGCTACGCATCCACCGCCGCCTCGCCGAGCAGCTCCTGTCCCGGAAGGACAAGGGGACTGCCGAGGCACGCGTGACCGCGTGGGTGGAAGCCATGGGCGCCGAGCTGGCACCCTGGCAGCGGACCTTGAACGAAATGCGGACCGCGGGCGCCAGCGATTTCGCAACGCTCACGGTAGGCGTAGAGTCGGTACGTAAATTAGCGGATTAGTTGTTGAGCAAAAGTCGCCTACGGCGCTTTTGCGGAGGTCGAGTCGATGCCTGGAAAACTGATTCTCGTACGTCATGGACAGAGTGTCTGGAACGTGGAAAACCTCTTCACGGGCTGGCACGACGTGGACCTGTCGGAACAAGGCCGGCAGGAGGCTGCCCAGGCCGGTCGCGAGATACTGAAAGAGAAGCTCGCGGTCGATATCGCCTTTACCTCAGTGCTGAAGCGCGCCATCCGCACGCTATGGATCGCGCTCGATGAAATGGACCGCATGTGGATTCCAGTCGAGCGCTCGTGGCGACTCAACGAGCGCCACTACGGCGCCTTGCAAGGACTCAACAAGGCGCAGACCGTGGAGAAACACGGCGAGGCCCAGGTAAAAATCTGGCGCCGGAGCTATGACATCCCGCCACCGAAACTCGAGCTCGATGATCCGAGACATCCGCGCTTCGACGCGCGCTACGCCGGCGTGCCGGTCGCGGACCTGCCCGCAGCGGAGTCATTGAAAGACACGCTCGCCCGCGTACTGCCCTTCTGGAACAGTCGGATCGCTCCTGAGCTGCGCACCGGGCGCAACGTGCTGGTCGCCGCCCACGGCAACAGCCTTCGCGCCATGGTGAAGATGCTCGACAACGTGCCGGAAAAGGACATTGTCGAGCTCAACATTCCCACGGGCGTGCCATTGTTATATGAGCTGACGGCGGAATTGAAGCCGATCAGCAGCCGCTACCTCGGCGATCCCGAGGCCATCGCCGCCGCCGCCGAGGCGGTCAAGCGCCAAACCGAGAAGAAGTAAGGTTAGTCGGGGGGCGGCTGCGCATCTGCCGCCCCACGGGCCAAACGAAGGGCGGAACTGCCGGCCGCAGGCCTACGCAGCCCAGCCGTCGTAGCGACCGCGGAACTCGGCGGCGAGCGCGGTCATACGGCGTCCCAACTCCTGCATATCCGGGACGATGAGCTTCATGGTCTTGCTGGCGTGCAGGCTGACGTGCAGCTCCGGGTCGTTCTCCAGCGCCTTGGTATCCACGCCAAAGCCTTCCGACTCCAGGCGCGTCCTCACAATCTGGGCAGCGGCCTCGTCAGGCAGCGCGAGAAAGAAATCCACCGGATAGGCGTTGAACGGCGCATAACCGCGCGAGCGCAATCCGGCGATCACTTTCTCGTCCCAACTTTCGGTGGAGTTCGCCTGTTTCAACTTCTTCATGTTGACCCAGACGCGGGCCACGATAATGACCACGGCGACGACGAATACAACGATTGCGTAGGCCATCATGATCAGCGCCCCGAGAAGTCGGGTTTGCGTTTTTCCAGGAACGCGCGGATGCCCTCCACCCCGTCCACGGTTGCCGCCTGCAGGGCGATGGTCTCACTCTCGAGGGTCATGTGGGACTCGAGGGCACCGAGCGAATGCGCCACCAGTCGCTTCGTCTGGCCATAGGCGCCCGTGGCTCCGTCGGCCAACTGGCTCGCGAGCTTCAAAGCGCGATTGAGCAGATCGTCGTCCTCGACCACCTCGTTCACCAATCCCCAGTCGAGCGCCTGTTGAGCCAGGAGCGGACGATTGAGCAGGAACAACTCCATGGTACGTCGCGCGCCGATCACACGCGGCAACAGGAATGAGGCACCGCCATCGGGGGTCAGACCCGCGTTCGTGTAAGCCAGGTTGAACTTCGAGGCCTTGCCACAGATCGCCAGATCCGCCATGGCGGCCAGGCTCACTCCCGCACCCGCGGCCGTACCGTTCACAGCCGCGATCACCGGCGGCCCCATGCGTACGAAGTGCGAAATTGCCGAGTGAAGGTAGCCGGTCAACTCCCGTAGGTAACCTCCGTCGACTCCCTCGGCGGCAATGGCGCGCAGGTCGCCGCCAACACAGAAGTTCCGACCCGCTCCCGTCAACACAACCGCGCGCACGGTGTTATTGCGCGCGCAGGTCATGGCAGCAGCCAGCAGGTCCATGGCCGTTTGCAAATTGATGGCGTTCGAGGTGTCCGGGCGATTCAGAGTGACCACCGCCACCGGGCCACGGGTTTCGACTTGGACGCTGGGTGCGGACATAGGCGGGTCCTATTCGTCGGGGGCGATGGTGACTCGCAGCCCGGCGAGCTCAGGGGTGAATTCGATCTGGCACGACAGCCTGGAATTGGGCTGATGATGCGCCAGTTCCGAGAGAAGCTCGCGCTCATCCGACATCGCTGCCGGAAGCCGGGACTGCCATTGCGGATCCACGTAAACGTGGCAGGTCGCGCAGGAACACATGCCGCCACAGATCGCGGCAACGCCATAATCGAGCTCGCGCAAGGTCTCCATGACCTTCAGGCCCGTCTTTGCATCGACCTCATGCTCGACTCCGTCGCGATCGACGACACGCAAAACCGCCATGAACTTACCTCGGTGACACCAGGGGGAAACTTGTCATTCTGCCGTCTGGCTGCCACGGGCGCCAGCGCAGCTCGACAGCGACAGGGCGGAGGGTCCCAGGCACAGGAGGTGCCCCGCCGCCGCAGGTGGCGGAGCTTCGAGCAAAAACCACGCTTTTTGCTCGAAGCACGCTGGGCCGGGCATGGGTGCGACGCATGCGTCGCACGGGTGGCCCGGGAGGGACAACCCCGGGTCGAGAGCAGGCAAACGCCTGCGCATCGCCCGGATCCAGCGTCTCAAACAAGCGGGCCAAAGACCTTCATCACGAACACGGCCTTGCCGGAGGTCGTTTCCAGACCCGTAAATGTCGCACGTAGCTCGCGCCGCACGGCATCCAGGACTTCATCATAGGGGCCGAACACCTGGGTGCTCATGCTATTGGAAACCACCCGGAACCGGCCATCCGAGCTCAAACGGGCAATGAAATCGTGAATGACCGAAGCAAATTCCGCCTGGAGCGGATAAAGGCTGATCTCGACGCCAATGTCCATGCATAGCCTCCCCCATTGCTTCAATGCTGGCGCAATGCCTCCAGTATTGCACGTTGCATTCCCGGCTCTCCATCGGACACGCGATAGGACTAGAATCGCGCCCGACGAGTGTGGCGGAACAGGAATGATGACGCGGAAGATCCAGGTTCATCAGGTCGATGCGTTCACTCGGGAGCGCTTTACCGGCAATCCGGCAGGCGTTGTACTGAACGCGGACGGACTTACAGAATCCCAGATGCTCGCTATCGCACGCGAGC
>Ga0070741_10013347_pt1 | contig 14551 bp, 18 predicted proteins | sample Coa_R1_4_FD_66440 | JGI IMG/M metagenome (GOLD analysis project Ga0070741, IMG submission 66440) | Surface soil microbial communities from Centralia Pennsylvania, which are recovering from an underground coalmine fire - Coalmine... | ecosystem: Environmental > Terrestrial > Soil > Unclassified ...
GATTGATCCGCCAAGCTGGTTTGCCTGGCGCATCGTCAGCCAGAAGGGCGATACGAATTTCGACGCCGAAAGCAAAAAGTGGTTGATGCCTAGATACGGCTTCTTGGTGATCAGATTGCGCGGCAATCCCGTCGAGGTCCACGGCCGGCGCCACGGCACCACGCCGCTTTCCAGCAGGTTGATGACCTTCTCCGTCACGATTGCGTAAACGTCCATCGTCCCATGCCTCCTCGCTCAGTAGCCGTCTTCGTCGATCCGATCGGCGGCGAAGGCGCGCGCCGCGTCCTCGCCGTGGCCGCATCGGGAACCGAATAGGGTTCGATCTTCGGGGTAGTAGAACGCGCGTTCGCCCGGAGTTATCGGCACGTCACAGCCGGGCTTGGCGCATTTGGCCGGATACCTGGCGGTGATCCACTTGGGATCGCATTTGAACCTGCGTCGCATCGTTGGTCCTCCTTTGGCTTCGCCCGCTTCCGCGTAAGCGGCAGGGCGCTGTCTGCTTTCGTCCCCGCGCCATTTTTCAGGCGGCTCTCTCACCCCGAACTGGAGAGCCGCACGCGGATTTCTAGATGCGCGCAGCGGAGCGCTGCACGGACGTGACAAACGAAGTGGTCGGTGAGAGCCGATGGCGCGGACGTGCTAACGGAGCAAGCGCCACCACTGAGAGGGGCGGCGAAGCGGAGACGCGGGCCGAGTCAGGCGAGGTTACGGGATGGGCGCGAGCGGCGCAGCTTGCGAAGCCCGAGCGAGCGTTTCACAGCGCAGCCGGCGTGAACAGAAGCCGTGGTGCACTAGTCTTTCCGGGATAATCGCTAAGGAGAGGATGCGATGGAATTGCGGAAGATAAGTTTCATCAGCTACGGCCAGTTCATAGACGAAAAGTTTGAGATCGACCCGGCGGTTGCGGTTATGGTAGGGCGGAAGGAACACCGGCTATATTGGGCTGCCGGATCATCCTTTCGAGCAGTGCGTTCACGATGGCGTGATCTCAAGTGGAAGTCTTGGGATGGCGTCTGGTTACCAGTGGGAGCGCGCTGAGATGCCAATGACATACTAAGATGTCTGCGCCGCACCACGGTTGAGTAAAGTCTCCGCATTTGCGTTGTGTTCTTTCGCGGACCAGCTGCTAGGCGGTGAGTCGCGCAAAATACAATTCACCCGGATTGGCTCGGGCTGGTTCGTCGCGTGAATGAACCAGTTACGATCCGGTTTCCGTGCGAGGCCGGCGCGCAACCTTAACATTTGGAGCAGTGCGCCCTCTGACCTGACGTTCATACCGCGCCCGCTCACGCTCAGCGCGTTCCTTCCCATGCGTCTTTCGGTAAACTCGGCTCGCCATCTTGTTAGCGCAGCGATGGCCGCAATATTTCTGGTTCTTCCGTTTCGCCAAAAATACCCTCAAGCACTCGGGCTCCTCACACCGCTGGATTCTGAGAGCAGCCTCAACATCCTCGTAGAGGTCGTCCAGCGCCACGCGTAGAACGGCGTCCTCTAGATTCGCGTCGCGATAGCTCAAAGCTCTTCCGCCCTCGGAGCCGAGTTTCCCCGCATCGAGAACGATGTTGCCGCCCGAATAATCGGCCCGGAAACACTTCCGATCCGCAACCGCGCCAAGCAACGCAGCCACTCTATCAATGATGGCCTGAAGTCGAGCAGGGGCCTTCTCCAAGCCCCGTACTTCCGCGTTGAGCGGTTCGTCGGGTTCGAGATCGAGCCACTGCCGTAATTCGTAAATCAGGTTTGGCAGGTCGCCGGGGCGGCCCTTGGCTAGTGAACCAGCATTGACGCGCGAGAGGTCCACAAGCCACGGCAGGATTCGCTCCTTCTTCATGGCTTCGGGGCGTTCGGTAGCTGTGACGTCCTTCGCCGCTTTCGATTTTCGTGAAACGGTCATTCGCAGGCAATCGTATCAAATGCTCTTACCGGCCGCAAATTCTCTTACGAGATGAATGTTATCTGGCCATACAATAGTGTTGATTCCATATTGCGCCGCCCAGCCGACCACGTAAGATGTGAATCGAGAAATGGGGGCGAACATGAAAACGATGCTGCTGCTGCTCGCTGCCACGGTTCTGGCGGCGCCAACGCTGGCTAGCGCCCAATACCTGGGTCAGGAAAGCGGTTACACAATCATCACACCTGGGGAGCCTCCAACTTTTGTGAACCCCACTTACAACGGCGGCTACACCGAGATTACGCCCGGCGAGCCGCCCACCTTTATAAACCGCAACTTAAACGGCGGTTACACCGCTATCACCCCCGGGGAGCCTCCGACGTTCATCAACTCGACGATCCCCTCGGCTCCAAGCGCACCAATATTTGGCGAAGATGACGGCGCCGATAACTGAGGCTCCTGATCTTTGTTGAGCGCCCAAGGGCTGACCATGAAAAGACCGGATTCCTTTCAGACCATTCCAGACGATCTCGTTGTACGGCTGCACGTGCTGCCACAGCGCGAGCAGCGCTACGACACCGAGGGGGACTGGCTGTGGGCGGACAACACCTTGGAAGTCCGAATAAGTCGCGAAGTGGGCGAGGAGGATCCGCGTTACGGCATGCTCATGTTTGTTCACGAACTCGTGGAAGCCTTGCTCTGCCGGAGCATGGGCGTGACCGCTGCCCAGGTGGACTCCTTCGATCTGCTTCATCAAGGGGACGGCGAGCCCGGCGAGCTTCGATCCGCCCCGTACCACGGGCAGCACATGGCTGCCCAGGCAGCGGAGCGAGCGTTGGCTGACCAACTGGCCGTCGACTGGAAGAGGTATCTCGGAAGATAGGCGCAAGGACGGTCAGTCTGACGATCGTGTCCTGGATGTCAATTCGAAGTTCGGAAATCAAATTCTCGAATGGGGAGAAAGACAATGAGAGATGGTTTGTACAGGGTCCAATTTCACACTCAACTCGGCATCGGCGCCGGCGTGGTTTTGCTTCAGGGAAGCAAGCTCCGAGGCGGTGATTCGCGCAACTTTTACATTGGCACCTATGCTGAAAGCGGAACCCGCGTTACCGCTCAGGTGACGACGGACAAGCACACCGACATGCCGGGTCTGGCTTCCGTTTTCGGAGCGGATCCTGCGCACATCAGCCTTGCAGGAACCGTCAAAGGCGATTCCGCAGAAATGACGGGCACGGCCGCTGAAGCACCCGGCATCAGCTTCCGAGCAACACTCACCAGGATCGCCGACTGACCCAAATCCCCAGTTAAACCACGACATGACACCACGAGAAGAATATCAAGCCGCCTACGAAGCGGCCCGCCGCGCGAGAGCTCGCGTCGAGAAGTTGCTTGAATTGGCCCATCCCGAGGTTCTTAAGGAAGCCGCTGGGTGGAGACAGGGAGATGTTTCCTTAGTCGGACCGGCCAACACATGGCGGGCCTGCGGCGCATACAAATTCTTCGATTCGCGCACCCATCCTCAAAAACATGAAATTGGTGAAGCGATTTCAGCCTGGTATCACGCTATGTCAATGGCCGAAATCAAGTGGGGCGGTTTCCGTTTCGCCGAACCGCGGGCGACGGATTTGCCTGATCCTGACTCCTTGGCCCTGTAAGGCGCTCGCAACCAGTCCCGCCCTCGTCCGCCGACCCATCAAGCATCCAAGCTATGGCAAGAAAGCACACGCGGTGCCTCTTCGCAGCACTGACCGTTATAGCTTCTCTGGTTTCCCCCGGCTGTTCACCAGTCATGGAAGCAACCAGGCCTACGCCCGTGGATACGTCCCAATTCGCAGTCGGAGAAAGTAGAGTTCAAGTTGTAGAGGCCATCGGCGCGCCGACCGCCAACGTAAAGAACGGCGACCAATCCTGCGACGTTTACAAGCTCTACACCCGTGGTCCGGGTGGCGTCGGTAAGGGGGTCATAGCCGCCGGCGAGGGCGCGGTAGACGTAGTTACACTCGGCCTGGCAGAAGTCTTATTTACTCCGCTGGAAGCCGGCACCAGGAATGCCAAACACACCGTAACCTTCTGCTACGACAAAGACGAGAAGCTGGTGTCCTTCAATGACGCGCCGCCGGAGTGATGGAGCGAAGACACACGCTGCGCCACTATGTGAGGGTCTTACGTCGACTATTGGATGAGCTACCCCTTCACCCGTTCAATCGAAGCGTACGCGACCACTAACGGCTGTGAAGCGGAGATGTCGTGAGGACGATCAAGGGGGAGGAGCCGAACGGACCGCCAGCGCAAAACCTCTACGCGCGTCTCACGCGCAGCGCCGCGGTGGATTTAAGCGATGGAAATGGTCGTCGAGAGATGGTCAGGTGGGCTTGTTCCCGTATTGGGAACGATGCTAGAGTGCTTTCGGTGCGGGTGATTGCGCGGAGGACGCTCACGCGGTTCGTCGAATCGCTGAAGGAACAGAAGGGGCAAAGGGCGGTCAAGGCAGCCTTGGACGCCTGGTTTCACGAAGTCGAGCGGGCGCGATGGCGAAACTCGGTGGAAGTGAAGCAGAGCTACGCGACCGCCAGCATCGTGAGCGCTGACCGCGTGGTGTTCAACGTCAAAGGGAACGATTACCGGTTGGTTGCGGCGATCGATTACGTGCGTCAGATCGTGTTCATCAAGTGGATCGGGACCCACGCGGACTGCGACAGGATTGACGCAAGGAGGGTTCAGTATGGAGATTAAGCCGATTCGCAATGACGCCGACCACGAGGCGGCGCTGCGCGAGATCGAACGGCTATGGGGCGCGAAGGAAGGGACGCCGGAAGGGGATCGCCTGGATGTGCTGGCGACGCTGGTAGAGGCGTACGAAGAGAAGCATTTCCCGATGGACGCGCCTGATCCGATAGAGGCGATCAAGTTCCGACTCGAGCAGCAGGGACTAGATCATCGCGCGCTTGTCGGCGTGATCGGCGGTCGCAGCCGCGTTTACGAGGTGATGCACCGTAAGCGGCGTCTGTCGCTTGAGATGATCCGACGGCTCAACCAACGTTTCGGTATTCCTGTCGAGGTGCTCATCCGCCCAATTCGGGCGCAACGTCGCCGCCGCGCCGCGTAAGCAGTGTGAGACCCAGCGCGGTGTTTGGGACTTGAAAGGGGCGAGCCTTGAGGCTAGCGATTGCATCGAGGCTGAGAGCTTATAGGAGGTAGCGTAAGAGCGCCGCGGGACGTATCAACGCGTACTGGTGGCGGTTAGTCAGACGCCATAACGCTTTAGCGCCACCGCACCTTGGGGGAGTTAAACGTGAAACTCGAAGAGCGAGTGCAGCGTGATCGAAGCAACGGCGCGAGGGTTCAGGCAGCTGCCCGGAGCGGTTTAGCCGTCAACGGTCAACGACCGCCGAGCATCAAGACCGTCGCTGAGGAAGAAGAGCTCTGGCGACGCCGTATTGCGTACAGGAGTGGACGTCTGGAGTCTCTGAGGGCGATCGCGAATACGGGGTTTCAAGCAATGGTGGAGGCGGTTGCAGAGGTCGCGGATCGAAAGCGGGGGTCTAGATCAGTACAGAGCCTCTGGTATGCGAACACGAACGCCACGAGTAACGAGGTTTTGGACGGAATAGACGTTGTGGCGTGGAGCCATCCTGGGCTCCAAATCGCTCTCACCGGGGAATTGGGAGAGGAGGAGGATGTACCGAAGCTTGGTTATACGCTGCTCAGCGTGACACCTCTTGCCCGGGCGAAGTTCACGTCAATCGCGCCCTCGATCAGTGGGCTTTATGAACCCGGCGGAGCGCTTGGCGCACCGGAAGGTGAAAGAGCTGGGCGGAGACTTAAGGCCGTCAAGCTCGACATGACCAGGGACCAAGTGCAGGCGTTCATCAGCCGCATGAATGGTCTAATGATTGTGACCGGAGCACCGGGGAGCGGGAAAACAACCGTAGCGCTCCAGAGAGTACGTTTTCTGTACGATCAACAGGATCTCCGAACCGGTTCGAACCTAGTCCGGTACTCGCCGGAACTCACAAAAATATTTTTGGCGAACCGTAATCTCATCGCCTACACGAAGGCATTGTTGTCGGTTGACTTGAAGATTCCTCAGTCAGTCGTTGAGTTTGTACCGGGTTTTTCGAGCGATTATCTGGCGTTCATCTGGCGAGAGAAAAATGGTGCGCGGCCGCGCTCACGAAAGCTGCAGCAGCTCGAACAAAAGGGTCGGCAGGCAGTGTTTGGCTTGGCAACGGCGCAGGATCTCAGCGGATGCTGGCGGGAATACGAGGCGCAGATTTCCGAGCGACTGAAGTCCGCGCAGAATGCAGATTGGGTATCTTTGATTCCAAAGAGGCTGGATGACGCGCGCAAGCTGGGCGACGAGTTGGCTCGGGCTTTGGTGGAGACCGCCAATGTGAGCCGTCCTGCCGAAGCGCCTCTCCTCTCGAAGCTCAGAATGGATGAAGTATTCACCAGGGTTCAACGACAATATGAACCCGCCCGGATGGCGCTGCAGGGAAGATTGCGAGACCGCTTCGATGTGGTTTTCGCGCAATGGCTCTATTGGGCCTACGATCCCATGGAACCTCTAGCGAAGTACTTTTGCGCCAAGCGTTCGGATGCAAAGCTCCGGATGCGGAAGGGGACCGGCGCTAGAGCACACGAAGAGGAAACGTTCGAATCGATGGAGAGAGACTGGACCAACCGCGTTTACGGGCCCGAGGAGATCCCCTGGCTCTGTTGGCTTCTTCGCCTTGCTCTTCCGGAGCAAGAAGATCCAAGGTCCCGATTCCGTGGCGTACCTTCCTGTCTGGGAATAATGGGTGGTGAACGGTGGACACATGTGGTCATTGACGAAGCTCAGGATCTGTCGGTCGCCGAAGCGTCCCTAATATCGTCGTTCGTTCACCCGGAAGGCGCATTGACGGTGGCAGCGGATTACCGTCAGATCGTTTCTCCGGTGCATGGTACGACCGCTTCTGACGCTCTGAAAGTTGCGTGTGCCTTACACGACAAGTCGGGAGCGACGTTCTATCCGTTTGCAAAGAACATGCGGCAGAGTCGTGAGATCGGGTTGTTCCTAAAAGCGTTTCATCAAGCCGCTTTTGGCGAAGTAGCGGGCTTCGAGATCTCCGACCGCTTCAGCGATGCTTTACCGCGGTTGATTGTGTGCCCGCGTGGAGAGTTCGCGCTCAGAATCCGGCAGCTGATGGCTGCATATGGGGCATCGCAAGCCGTCGAGTCATCCGCATTAATCCAGATTAACGAGGACGCTGAGGAAATGAACCGGCTGAGAGAGGCGCTGCGCAAGCAAGGCGTGCTGCTTGCGGAACCTTGGAAGGCGATGGTCGAGGGCCGAAAACTGATCACGTCCAGTGTCGAACGTGTAAAGGGCCTCGAATACGACGCGTGCATCATCCTAGGCCTCGAGGCCGTTTTGCGTTCCAGCCTGAATTTCGTCGTAAATCGAGCTTATGTGGCGCTGTCTCGACCATGCCGGAGACTCGTAATGATCTGCGAGGAATACCCGGAAATTCTTCGTCCGTTGGACGGCCTCTTTGAAGTCTGGGACTCAAGACCGTGAGAGTTTATGACAGCTGAAGGAACGGAGAAAATTGCCATCGCGAGGGAAGGAGGGGCTCTGTTCCCGCAGTTCGAGCGATTCGTATCAGAAACCCCCGCGCTCTCGACGGAAAAAGGGTCGCTAGCTGCGAAGTTGCCGAGAATCCTCGGCCAAGGAAAGACTCGCGCGACGGGATTAGATCTACCGCCGGCTCGGATTGAACGAATGGCAGAGTATGTGTCCTTGGTTCTGCCAAGCCGCTTTCAATTTCCTGACGCCGTGCGCGAAGAAATAGCGACGGTGAAGACCGAGCTCGACAGGACGTATGATGAGCTCGCCAAGCCGGAATCAATTCGCAAGATTGCCGTAGAGAGTCTTCGCTCGTTGGCGAATGTTCGGACCGGTTTCCAGGATAATCATTACTTTGCTGGAAGGCTAATACTTAGGTCATCAAAGAACGGGAGGGAATGGCGTTGGTGCCTGACGCCAGAGTACAACATTATTTCGAAAATCCCCGCAGACCCCGCTTACATCGTGAAGGCCTTTGCTACGGCCGAGCAGACGCTTCAACGACTGATCCTAAAAGCTGACGAATTCGAGTCTAAGCTAAGACTGGCGTGGCAGATGGCGAGGCACTTCTCGTCGACTGAGGATGTGCTGCTCATGGATGTGGCACGACTATTCAAGATAGCGCAACAGGGAGAGAGGTTCTGGCGATCGCCTCAAAGGCAGTTTTTTGTGGACGTACCAGACGCATCATTCATAGCCAACCTGTTGAATTGGAGGTCCAAGGGCAGTCCTGGAAGTTTTGAATTCGATTTCGTGCCAGCCACACTGAAGCAAGCACACGGCCCGCAGGCTAAAGCGTTTTTCATCCCTGTGAATCCGGAAGGCACACAAGTGCGGCCAATCATTTACATGCGCATAAAGACCAGGAGCCAATAGTGGGGGTATCCAACGATGGTCGAAGCAACTTCACAGCAGGCGAAGAACATTCGGAGTCAATTACTAAACGCACCAGTAGCTCCCGGCTTTTACTCGCATCTCATTAACGTTGGGACAGACGATATATTGGACGCTCTTGAGCGAAATTACTTTCACGGCGAACTGGCGGACGGTATCGGCTGTTTCAAGTTCTTGGAAGGGGATTACGGAAGCGGGAAGACTCAGTTCATCAATAGTCTGGCTCGCCGCGCGATCGATAATGATATCGTCGTGGCCATCGTATCAATCGGACAAGAGTGTCCTTTCAATTCTCCATTGGCCATCTTCAGTGCCGTGATGTCCTCTTTCGCCGTTCCAAACGTTGACGCCACACCTGGGAATCCTCCCAAGGGGATCGAGATTCTCCTTCGAGACTGGATACGCCGAAAACTGGCTGAAATGGGAATCGGACAAGGCGCACACGTTCCGGAACAGGCTCGACGGCAAGTTGAGCGTGTGTTTGACGAGTTATGGCTGGGCGCGCCTGATCCTCAAGCAGCCGCCGGTCTTCGTGCCCTCGGCAAGCGGCTGGTCGCCGCGGAGTGTGGTGGGAGCTCGTCGGTGGCGGATAGCGAGTTGATCGCTTGGGTTAGGGGTCAACCCATCAGGTCCAAGGCGTTGAAGGACGCGTACGGACTGCACGACCCGGCTAAAGATGAGAACGCATTTAGGCGAATGAGGACGGTCATTGGCTTCCTGCGCCAAAGGATGGGATATCGCGGTTTTTTAATCGCGTTCGATGAAGGGGGTCGCATCATCTCGTTTAGGAGGGGCACGGTCAAGCAGCGTCAGGCGATCGAGAACATGCTAACGATGATCAATGAGAACGCTGAAGGTGGATTCGGGGGTGTTATGTTCCTCTACGCAGCGACCCCAGATTTCAGAAGCGACACCATCAGATCGTATACCGCTCTTAACGATCGCATCGGTTCGGTCCCGTTTTTACCAGGCAGCCCCCAAACGCCGCTGATTGTTCTTGAGCGCCTGCAGTCCGACGAGATGTTGATGCAATTGGGCTCACGCTTGATGGACATCTTCGCAAAAGCGGACGGTATTGGCTGGCGGGAGGAACTACAGAGGGCAAACATGCAACTCTTGATCCACACCGAGAAGGTTGTCGAAACATTACTGGAAGTCCCGCCACGCCTTTTTGTGTACCATTGTTGCGCCCTCCTAGCAGACCAACGACAGTTGGAAAGAGAGTTGACGGTGCAACAGATGCAGGAGTTCGTGCGAACTCACAAATTGCCAGAGACCGACGACGAAGCACAACAACCAGCATAGAGATGCCATCTTGCGAGGAAGCAGATGGAAGATTTCGCAGAAGGCGACCCGGTCGAGCATCCTGAATATGGTTACGGACGCATCGCATCGGTTCTCGGTAGGCAAGCCGTTGTGGACTTCAACGGAGCAGCGATCACCGTTTCGACAGATCAGTTGATCCGAAGGGGCGTCGAACGCGCGAAGGTGGTTTCACATCAGGCGAGCTCGCCAAGCCTTCGAATCCCCTTCCGGAGAGCGTTTGAGGCGGTGAACCTCGGTGTGGTACCGCCGGACGGAGCTGCTCTAGAAGAGCTGACTATCGAGGGAGCAGCCACTACCTCGGCAATCCGGAGTTGGCTCGCCAGGGCGAATAGCGACGGCCTGTGCAAAGCGGCATTTGGCTACTACGGTGCAGGAAAGTCTCACTTCCTTCATCTTGCGAAGCTAACCGCGCTCGACTCGGGTTGGGCGGTCGCGTACTTAGAATTTGACCCGAAAGCGGCGGACCCGGCTAAGCCTCACCTCGTATATCAAGCCTTAATGTCAAATCTCGAGCTTCCTCAACGCGCCGGTGGGCGCGGGGCGGAAGGATTCCTTGGATTCATCCGCGAAGTGAGGGAGCATTGGGAGCGAGTGCGGGATCTTCGGCTGTTCCGTGCATCACCATGGTTCTCCCGCGCGTTTGAGGTGCTTCAATACTATCCCCACGGAGAAGATCCGGATTACCTCAACGCGTGCGCGTGGCTAGCCGGTGACAGCGGAGCACTCGGCGCAATTCGCAAGTTAGCACGCGACCAGGGTCTAAGGCCCGCCTTGGTGCCGATGATGCCGCGAATCCGAGAGACGGCCGAAATCTACTGTATGCACCTGTCGGTCGTTGCAGAAGTCTGCAGGGTTCTCGGCTATGGTGGTTTGCTGCTTATTCTCGATGAGGCTGAACACGTACGAAACTACAACGTTCGTCGGCAGGACCGCGCTAACAACTTTTTCGACATATTGGCCCGCTGTGCGCATCGTCCGCGGCCCGATGATCCCCAGCCGGTCCTCAACGACCATGGATTATCGTTACCGGACTTTTGGCGGAAAGGCCCACACTTCGGCCTCCTGGTCGGACTGACCCAAGGCGACACGTTTTCAGATCCGAATATGTCGCTGCGAGAGGCGTGTGCGTTCCTGTTCAGCGAAGATGACAAAATTGATTTGCAACCCCCAAAACCTTCGGAGTATGAGAGATGGGCGCTAGCTCTGTTCGAGAAGTTTTATAGCTTTTATCCCGAACGTTCTGAGCTGCTTTCTGAAGCTGGGAACAGAAATGTCCTCGCTGTCACGCTGCGCGAGGAGTTTGAAAGGCAGCCGCCTGCGGAGAGATCGCTCAGAATCTGGGTAAAGCTGGCCTGTCTCGTGCCAAGCATCCTGATGGTGCGCAAGGTGCGTGACCTCTCAGAGTTAGTGGAGGTAACACGAAGGGCTGCCGTGGAGGCGACCAGAGGCGCGCTTCCGTGGGAAGATGAGCTCTGACATCAGCCAATTGATCCCAGATGCCATGCCTGTGTTCTTCAGGCGGCGTCGCCCTTGGCCGATGCAGTCGGCGATCATATCTGAGTTAGTCCGCGGGAGGGACGCACTGCTATGCGCGCCAACCGCCTCGGGTAAAACGGAGGCCGCAATAGCCGGGTTATACCAGAGGCACGTATCGTTTCGTCGTCCGTCGCTGTCGGTGGTCTGGGTAGCGCCCACGCGCGCGCTCGTCAACGACATCTATGCGCGGCTGAGCGAGCATGTCGCAGAGCGTGCTCCTGACGTCATCCGAAGATACACGGGCGATCGACACGAGATCGGTAAGGTGGAGTCCTGTTTCGCTCTCGTTGCAACACCAGAAGCGCTCGATTCTTTGCAGCTGACGCGGCCAGAACTGCTTGCCAGAATCCGCGCTGTGGTTATTGATGAAGCTCACCTGTTGCATGGCACCGCCCGTGGTCAACAGTTACGGCACGTAATAGGCCGAATTCGAGCAAGAAGTCGCATACCGTCGGATGAGCGTGATCGCTTCCAGCAGATCGCGATGACCGCGACGTTGCGACATGCGTCGTTGGTCAGAGACGCTTGGCTGGCACGAGAAGCGAAAATTTTTGAGTTTCAAGGGACACGGCAAATCCAATTCGAATGTTTGACAATCGATGGAAGCAACAAGAGTCCCCGCGCTCAAAGGGAAGCCGACGCGATCGCCCGATGGTTAAGCGAGACAGGGACTCGGAAGGTACTGATTTTCGGCAATAGTCGAAATCGCACGCACAGTCTCGCGCTGGCGCTTCATGACCGTCTCTCCGGCAGTAGGTGGCCGCTGTATCTGCACATCGGAATACTCTCGCGGGCGCAACGCGAGACGGTCGAAGCGAGCATGAAGGCCAAAGCATATGGCGTCTGTGTCGCTACCTCTACTCTGGAGGTAGGGATTGATATCGGCGATATAGACGCGGTCTTGCTTGCAGATGTCCCCACGTCGGTGAACTCATTCCTGCAAAGAGTTGGCCGTGGTAATCGTCGTTCGGAGACCTGTCACGTCCTCGGGCTGGATTCTGAACCAGGCTCCGCCGAACTCTACGCGGCACTTTTGGACTGTGCTCGGAATGGCGAACTGGACGATTGGCATGACTATGATCGAGCCGCAGTCAGATTCCAGCAGGTTCTCAGCATGGCGTGGATGGCAGCTAGATCCGGAATCAGACTCACCCCGAGAAAGATCGAGATGCTCTGCGGGAATGGGGATCATGAAGCCGTCATACGCGATATGTTGTCAGTCGGTCATTTGCGAAATATCCGCGGCACATTAATACCGTCGGACGCTCTGATGGACGAAGGTGATGCGCGCCGTATTCATTCTGTAATTGCGGCCGACCGGAACACGCGCGTGGTGGACGTCAAGACTGGCGAGGAAGTCGCATTGGCGGGCGACACGCTCGAAGAGGGCGCGGTGTTCTTTGCGGGAACGAAGATGCAGCGGGTAGTTGGACGAGAGGGAAGCGGAGTATACGTCACCGGTGTTAGTAGTGAAAAAGAGCCTCTGGCGGTGCTACCTTCCGCTCGCGGCGGATTCGGTGGCCCCTCGCGAAACTTGATGTGGGCAGTTGCGAGACGGCGAGGCTATGATCCGAAGAAATGGATTCGGAAGGATAGGAAGCTTCTTACTTGGGGCGGCACAACGTTCAATCTCTTGATTGCATCAGTACTTGAGGAAAATAGCATCGCTAGGAACGTCGCATCTGACGAGTACGCTATTCACTTAGACATAGCGCTAACACCGGAGAAGGTCGAAGCATTGCTGCGTGAGAGTCAAGCTCGAAACGCGTTGCCGTTGTCGATCGCTCGCAAGTTCCATGAACCGACGAGATATTTTCGACGGTTAAGCAGCGATGTCCAGGCGGCGGAGTTGCGCGCATCAGTGCCGTATCAGTCCGCCATGAGGTGGCTCCGAGAATGTCGGTCGGCTGACACCGAACCCGTGTAAAAGAGTCGCGTCTAAGCACAGAGAGAGCTCCGTGGCATGGCCGATCACTGCTGTGGCCGCACCTTGCCGCGCCTCACGACATGGATCATGAAATTCCTAGTATTACGCAAGATGTCAAAAGCCTGTTCCTCGTCGTAATCACGCTCGACATGCATGGTTGAGTTGCGCCATGCGTTTTTCACGATTCGAAGATAGGCCAGAATCTCCGCATCCTCAGTGTTTCGAGGGTCGAGCTTTGGCTCGATGAAAGCGATGATTTCGCCCCAGTTTCTGGATTCAAACGGAGCACCTATCTTTTCGGCGAACGCCTTCATTACGATTTCTAGCGCTCGCATCAAATGAAATACGCAAGACGTGTTGCGCTCGAACGCGTAGCAGCGGGTGGCCTCGGACAGCTCTTTGTTTGCTGCAGGGAATGCGGACGTAATCTCGATCGGAAAGAACGACGGATATTCTTTCAGAAATTCCAATTTCGAGGGTGCTACGCAATAAAAGCGCGGCTCGGCGAGTTCATCTTGCAGGCGATGAAGGCATTCGTGAAGATGTCTGCTGAGCTCCTCTGCGGAGGAAGGCTGGGAATTGCGGTACATGTTGCTGAGTCTGTCGAATAATGTAGCTGTGAACGTGAGGTGTGAGTTACGGCATTCCGTCGCGAGCTGCGAGAGTTTCAGCGATAGATCAGGTACGAAGAAATAATGCTGGTTTGGATCGCGGCCAGTGCACGCCGATTCAAGTGCTCTGAATGCACTCAAAATGACGTCGATTCGGAAACGAATCATGCCGAATGTCGCCCCGTCCTGTGGATCGCGGATCGCTCAACTCGGTTGCTCGGTTTGGGATTCTCCACAGGTGTGGACTGGTTAGAGATCCCTTCGCGCCCTTGAGTATATGACGCTAAGACAGCTTTGGATCCGAGATGGGCGCGGAGAAGGGCACGAAAGACGCGGCCGTGGTTCGGTATCCTGAGGTGGAGCAGCTCGTGGACGACAACTTCGGCGCGGAACTGGGCGGGCTGACGCAGCAGTTCGCGGTTGAAGCTGACCCTGCCGGCGGATGAACAGCTTGCCCATTTCCGCGTCATCGGAACAATCCGCAACGCCTGCGGCTCGACCTTGAGCCGCCGCGCCCAAGCGTGGACCTCGGCTTTGAACAGGTCCGCGGGTACAGCCTCCTCAAGGGGTTGCCAGTTACCGGTCATGATTCCCGCCGCCTCAGCATCGCGAGCAAGCGCTCGACGAAACCCGTCACGTCTTCCACCTTCGCTTTGATCAGCGCCTTGTAAAGCGATGCCCGAACCTCGCGCTCCTGTTCGGGAGCTGTGCGCCAGTGCGGATAGCGCCCGAAGGTTGCAGCACCCGCT
>Ga0070741_10013348_pt1 | contig 14551 bp, 8 predicted proteins | sample Coa_R1_4_FD_66440 | JGI IMG/M metagenome (GOLD analysis project Ga0070741, IMG submission 66440) | Surface soil microbial communities from Centralia Pennsylvania, which are recovering from an underground coalmine fire - Coalmine... | ecosystem: Environmental > Terrestrial > Soil > Unclassified ...
ATTGCGACGCGCGCCGGCCCTGCTTCCCTGCCTTGTCCTGATCGAGGGCGATGACTTCGCGGTTGGTCAGAATGTCGTGAATCGCTTTCGACATGTCGCGCAAATCGTTGCCGGCGATCAGCGGGGCCGCCAGCATCGACCACAGCGTCATGTGCGTCTTATACTCGGTATCGCTCATCCCGCCGTTACCGATCTCCAGCATGTCGGGATCATTCCAGTGTCCGGGTCTTGCATATGGCGCCAGTTCGTCCTGCGAAAACCCGATCTTCGTCATCGACTCCCAGTTATCTTTAATGTCGCCCGTAGTGCGCCACAGGTTGCCGCCCACGTCCGGCCCCCACTTCCAAACGTCGTCGCGCCCGTACTGACACAGGCTGTAGACGATCGGCCGGCCGGTAGCGAGCAGCGCGTCGCCCATGCGCTGATAGACGGCCTGCATCTCCTCGTCCTTGTAAATGTTGCGTGCGCTACACCAGTCGTACTTCAGATAATCGATGCCCCAGGCGGCCCAGGTGCGCGCGTCCTGCTGCTCGTGCGCGTAGCTGCCCTCGTAGCCGGCGCACGTGTTCGGCCCCGGCGACGAGTAGATCCCGATCTTCAGCCCCTTGCCGTGCACGTAATCGGCAAGAACCTTCATGTCGGGAAACTTTTTGTTGCTCCGGATATTCCCCTGCGCGTCCCGTTCGCCCTCCCACGTGTCGTCGATGTTGATGTATACGTAACCGGCATCTTTCATACCGCTCGACACCATGGCGTCGGCCATACCACGCACGGACGCGTCATCCACCCGGCCGGCAAACTTGTTCCAACTGTTCCATCCCATGGGGGGAGTGCGCGCCAGCCCGTTATCGTTTACCTTGTGCAGAGCGGGCGGCGGAATGCGCGGTGGTATGGCGCCTTCACCCGCCGGGACGCGATGCGCCACCATCTCGATCTCCGGCGACTTGGCATTGCGCCGCATCCGGACGTGTAGTTCGTCGCCCATCAGCTTCACCGTATAATTCGCGCGACGCGTGGTGCTGCCGTCCTGCATGGAGGCGGTGAGGACGAACCCGTCGCCGGAAGGCTTGCTTTCCACCTTGGTGTAGTAGAACTGCGTGGCCCGCACGGTGCCGGTAATGCGGCTGCCTTCCTGCTTGAGATTGAAATAGGTCTTACGGGCGGTGCCGTCGTTATTCGGCTGCGCGACTACCCAATTGCCCGTATAATCCGCGGCGGAAACGGACGCGGCCAGGCAGAGAAGAATGCTGATTCGATGCATAGAAAACCGCATTCTAGCGCTATTGGCGCGTAGGACGGCGGCCGTGCATTTTCAGATAGCGAACCAACTCGGCCGGATCGTCGGAAATGATGGCGTCCACGCCGGCCGCGATTAGCATGTCCCAGTCGCCCGGAAGGTTGGCCGTCCACGGCACCACTTGTTTCCCGGCTAGATGCGCGGCCGCCACCTTTTCGCGCGTCACCAGGTGGAACTCCGGCGACACGATCTCGGCATCGGCGGCATCGCGCGCAATCTCGGCGAACGGACGCTGATCCGTCTCCGTCAGCGCGGATAGACGGATCTTCGGCGCGAGCTTACGCATCGCCACCAGCGTCCGAAAATCGAACGACTGCAGAATCACGCGCCGCTCCAACCCATGCCGGCGGATTTTGTCCAACACCATCCGCGCGAATTCGTCGGGCGGCGGCGTATACTCGGGCTTGTCCGGGAAGCTCTTCGTCTCGATGTTGTAATCGAACCGTCCGCGCGGCGCCAGGTCAAACGCTTCGTCCAACGTGGGCATGCGCGTGTGCGGGACCGTCTGTTGCGTGGCGAATTTCGGGTTGCGCACGGCGCCGCAATCCCACCCTCGCACTTCCGCCAGTGTGAGCTGACGGATGACGGCCTCCGGCCGCGGTCCGGTGCACACGGGAGGATGCAGCAAAGGATCGTGCGAGATCACAAGGACGTTGTCCTTCGTGACCGCCATGTCCATCTCCAAGGCGTCCACACCCTGTGCGATGGCGTATTCAAATGCCGGAATTGTATTCTCCGGCCTGCGGGCGCGTGCGCCGCGATGCCCGTGGACGAGAATGCCTGTGTCGGCGCCTGAACCGAGCAAAGCCATCATCGTCGTGAACAGGATCCGCCGCAACATGCAGCCTCACTTCTTCGCCCGAAAAACGACGTTCCTTCCGAACAACTTCTTCGCGATTCCGATGCCGAAAAGCTCCTTGGGTGGGTTCAGAAGCCGTCGCCAGTCGCCATCGAGGAAGTAGACCACCTTCTTTACGCCCGCCGTATCGTAGATGGGATGCCACGGCCCTTTCATCGCTTCCTCGAATTCCGCGAGGGGCAGCAGTACCTGCACTTCGCCTTTGAGCGCATCGATGAAGCGTCCGGTGGCGCGCGCCCAAATCGCGCTCTCTTCCTGCGATCCTACCAGCGATGGCAGATTCCATGGCAGCAGCCAGCGCCCACCGGGCGTGTGGGCGATCGTGGTCTTATCCGCCGCGCCCGCGGGCAGAGGCGCGGCTGCGCGAATCTCTTCCGTCAGCCGGCTGTCGGGAGGCTTATAAATATCCAGGTACGTTTTATACTGGCCCGCATACACCAGCCCCTTGTCCGTGTCGACCCTAAAATCGAGCAGTGCGATGGCCCGATCGAACAATTGCCGCAGGCCGATCCGATCGGGGAACGGCGACTCCACAAAAATCCCGATCACCGTGCGTATGTCGGACACCGTATGCAATGACGCGCCCGAGGTCACCAGCCGGAGCGCGGCGTGCCGTACCTGATAATCGTCCAGGCGCGTCAGATCGCCGTGACCGCTTCGCGAGAGCAGGTGGCGCATTCGATCGAGAGGCACGTTTTCGATCCTAACAAAATGGTACGGTAGGCTGGAATGCCGCTCGCGGTCGTACTGGTCTCCACGCGCAATCCCCTGAACATCGGAGCGGCGGCACGCGCCATGGCGAACTTTGGATTCGCCGACCTGCGCGTCGTGAATCCGTACGATGTCGCATTCCGCGAAGCACGTTCCGCGGTAGGCGCTGCGCCCCTGCTGGCCAAGGCCCGCGAATTCTCGAGCGTCGCCGCGGCGGTTGCCGATTGCTCCCTGGTGGTGGGCACGACATCGCTCGGACATCGCGGCCTCCAGCATCCCCTGCGAAGGCTCGAATACGGCGCGCGGCTCATCCGTCATGTCATGCCACCCGCGCAGGTCGCACTGCTGTTCGGATCCGAAAAATTCGGACTTACCAACGAAGAGCTGGCGCATTGCCACTGGCTGCTGCGCGTCGCCACAGCAACGCCCGACTTGTCGATGAACCTCGGCCAGGCGGTGGCAGTTTGCCTCTACGAACTCTCGCGCGATGCGCGCGCCCTGCGTGCCGAACCGGCAAAGCGGAAGCCGGCGAAAGCAGGCGACGTGGAACAGATCACCCTGCTGTTGCTGGACGTGCTCGGCCGTAGCGGCTATATCAACGCAAAGACCGCGGCATCCACGGAAGAGAAGGTGCGACGCCTGGTGCGTCGCCTCGCCATCACTGATCGGGACGCTGGCGTCGTTCTCGGGATGCTCCGCCAGATTCTGTGGAAGATCCGCGGAAGTTCAGCGTAACGTCGACAGTCCGGTTCTGTTCGTTCACCTGCGTGGACGCCTTCGTGTCGCCCAGGTTGTCGAAAAGCCCGCGCTCCTTCACCTGCGCCAGGAAGTAATCCGGATACTCCGGATTGAAAGGCTTGCCCTCCTTCATCGCCCACAGCTTGCGGATGGCCGGCTCACCCTCCAGGTCGAGGCCCTTGATATCCAGCTTGCCGAACATGAACTGCGGCCCTTCGTTAAGGCGAACCGTGATGTCGACATTCTTTTTATCATCGTGAACAGTCCGGTCGACCGTGGCGCTGGCCCGCATGTAGCCGTCGCGCAGCAGCCGCTTCCGCATGCGCTCCACGCCCTGGTTGATCTCGTCGAAATTGGCGATATCGCCCTTCTTGAAATTGGCGGCCTTAAGCAAATCCTCGCTCTTCACACTGGATTTATTCTCCAGCTTGATCTCGCCGAGCGAAAAACTCGGGCCTTCGTCGACCGTCACATGCACGGCGAGGCCCTCCACGTCCCGCGCCCGCTCGGTAGTGATCTTCGGGAACGATACGCGAATCCGGCCGCGTCCGTCATACAGCGGCTTGACCGAGGTGTTCAGCAGTTCGCGGAACGACGCTTCGCTGTAAGGCGTCCCGACCGCGACGCCGGAGATGGCATCCTGCAGGAGATTGGTCGGAATCACCTGGTTGCCCTCGAAGCTCACCTCGGCGACGGCGGGCTCCGGCTTGTTCGTACGAAAGATGATGATGAACTGATCCGTGCCTACGGGCTGGAGCTTGGCGATCACCTTGTCCTCGTGATTCTGCTTCGTGCGCAATTCCTGAATCGCTTTGGCGAAGCGGTCGAGGATGACCTTGGTGGCGGGGAGTTTGTCGCCAAACAGCGGATTGTGCTCCTTCAGATACTTCTTCACCTCTCCGTCGGGGATGCCCAGATCGGCGAAGCGCACCGGGTAAACGGGCTCCACCTCGAGCACCTGAAACGTGGCGGCGTAACCGCCTCCGTTCGCCGACGGTCCGAATTTGTAGCCGACCGTCTCGAACACGCCGGTGGCTTCCAGCTTTTTCTGCGCGGCCTCAAACTCTTCCTTGCCGGCGAGTTCGCCGATCTTCAAGCCGGTGACAGCCAGGATCTGGGCTGCGGAGTAATTCTGATTTCCTTCAACTGCCAGATGCTCGATGGGCCACTTCTGCGTGCCCTGCGCGAAGGCAATTCCGGACCAGAGGAGGGCCAGAACAAGCACATGCTGCATATATAACTATGTTACCGCCCGTCGCGAAGTCACCGCCTTGCGGCGGGGCGAAAGGCGAAAACCGCCGAATCGGCCGATTTTTTTCCGGGCAGTTTGGAACCAACGACTTGCAAGCGATAGACGGCCGAAATCCGTGGATATCCGGATTCGTTGGCGGTGAACGAAAGGATAATGGTATTGAAGGCATTCCAGGAGGGGATCCTATGAGGAAACGCATTTTTCTTCCGCTGCTGGCCTTAGCAACCCTCCTGGCGGCCGAAGACCGCATCACATCCGGCATGAATCAATTCGCCACGACCACATATCACGAACTCGCGCGCGGCACGGACAATATCGTCTTTTCGCCATTCAACATCTCCACCGCTCTCTCCATGGCCCTGGCGGGCGCGCGCGGCCAGACCGCCACGGAGATGGCCGCGACTTTGCATCAGCCGCCGGCGGACGCCGCTTATCACGCCGCGGTGGCCGATCTGGTCAGCCGGCTGAACAAGTCGGCCAACACCGCGGGCGACGAACTGTCGATGGCCAACGCACTGTGGCTGGCACAAGGCCTCAAAATCCTGCCTGCATTCGAAAAGACGATCCGCGACCAGTACGGCGCACCGCCTACACTTCTGGACTTCTCAGCCAACGCAGAGGCCGCCCGTGCGCGCATAAACTCCTGGACGAGCGATCACACGAAGGGCAAAATTCAGCAGCTGTTCGGTCCCGGCTCCATCGATCCGCGCACGCGCCTGATCATCACCAGCGCGATTTACTTCAACGGCAAATGGTCCTCACCCTTCAAGCCGACGTCCACGAATCCAGCGCCGTTTAAGCTGGAAGGAGGCGGGACGACCGATGCCAAACTCATGCATCAGACCGACAACTTCGATTACGGCGAGACTACGTCATTGCAAATTCTTCAAATGAAGTATGCCGACCAGAGCCTCGCGTTCGTAGTGCTGTTGCCAAAAACGCCGGACGGAATCGGCAATCTGGAAAAATCGCTGACAGCCGACAATCTCACGGGATGGCTGGCGAAGCTGTCGAACCAGCGGGTGGAAGTCTTACTGCCGAAGTTTCGCGCCGAGTCGGAATTCCAACTGGCGAAGGCGTTATCGAACATGGGTATGAAGGCCGCGTTTCAGGACTCGGCCGATTTCTCCGGTATCGATGGCCGCCGCGATCTGTTCATCTCGCAGGTGGTGCACAAGGCCTACGTCGACGTCTCGGAGCAAGGCACGGAAGCCGCCGCTGCGACTGGCGTGAGCATGATGCCGATGGCCATCCGTCAGCCGCAGCAGCACCCCGTGTTTCGCGCCGATCATCCGTTCGTGTTCCTGATCCGAGACACACACACCGGGGTAATCCTGTTCGCCGGGCGATTGATGAATCCGAAATCGTAAAATCCTCCTCCGTCTCGATGTCTCTGTGTTGTGAAAACCCGATACTCATCCCAGCGAGAGCTGTAAGTTCGCAACGTGTGCGGCACCGGCCCGATCTTGATCGCCGGCTTCGCCCTGCCTGCGTTGTGAACCGTATCGTTATTTTTCGTGTAATCGAACCGGGGCGGGGGCTCTTCGCACGATTCGGCGAGGCGAGGTTGCCGCTCCAATCGTCTTTCGGCGCGCATTAGCCGAAGGTCTTTGTCAGCCAGATAGAGAATGAAAACGAGGAGACGGATATCCTCGTCTCGAGCGCACTTCAACTTCGACTACTGGCGCTGCTCAACGGGGCCTTATTGACGTTGACCAGCGCGACCCTGGTCTCCTCCTGGCGCGACCGATACGACGGAATCAGTTTGCCGTCCTTCTCCAACTTCGTCCAGATGCCGGCACTTCGCTGGAGCACGCCTTGATTCGTACAACCGGCGATCTCCCGCCCCGCGTCCGGCCGGGATTCGTGCGCCTTGCCGCTGGATAGCGATGCCCTGATTTCGTATCGGGTTGACGTCGTTGGGATTCCAGCGCAGCATTTCTTCGTCAATTTACAACTGTGGCGACCAGCAGGCGACGGCCAGCCCGGTTAGCTTCTGCCAGGGATGATCGGTTCGGCCAGGCCAGGATCACGCTTCCGTCGCTCAGCGCAGGCGAGTATCCGGTTGTCGTTACGATCGGTGGCGTCACGAGTAACGCTGCCTTAATCCCGGTGGCGGGCAAGTGAGCGTCCGGGATTACCAGTGCAGGCGTAGCGCGAACTGGATCTGGCGGCCGGGACCCGACGACCGGATTGTGCCCGCCGTGGCTCCGCCGATGCTCGTATTCGGATAACCGAAATTGGCCTTGTTCAGGAAATTGAAGAACTCCGACCGGAACGTCAGGCCCGTCCTCTCTGTGATACGGAAATCCTTGTGCACGCCCGCATCCCAGATCCACAGACCCGGAGCGATCATGACGTTACGGCCGGAGTTGCCGAAAGTATAGAGCGCCGGCACTGCATAACAGGACGTTTTGAACCACATGTTGACGCTCTTGGGTCCGTCATTACCATCGCAGATCCGATCCGGATATTGGCTGGTGCCGGTATTGGAGGTCGGAGTAGACACAGAAAGCGAGCCGGGAGGTCCAGTCTGCGCCTGGAAAATGGTGTTGGCCTGCCAGCCCCCCACGACGGCGTTCACGAGGCCGTTGGCGCTGCCGAGAAACTGGCGGCCGCGGCCGAACGGCAGGTCGTAGGCGCCGTTGAGCGTCACCCGGTGGGAGTAATTGAAGCTGCACAGGCCGTACTCGGATTTCAGATCGTGCTGATTTTGCACGTTGTTGCGCGACTCCGCCGACGCGGAGTTCCCGCCGCCCCCCATATCGAGACAACGGCTCCAGGTGTAGCTGACATTAAACATCAGCCCGCTCGAAAAACGACGCTCGGTCGATAGCTGGAGGGCGTTGTAGGTCGAGATCCCGACAGGCTCCCAGGCCGAAATCTGCGAATATTGCGGATACGGTTCGCGCGATGCCACCGGTCCGGGACCGGGCGTGGCGATATCTTCGTTAAGCGCGATGTACAGGTGGTTTCCGCGCGAGCCGACATAAGAGGCCCGCACCACCATCGAGTTCGTCAACTGGCGTTCCAACGTGGCATTCCATTGCTGCATGCTGGAGTTCTGGGCCTTCGTCGGAATATAAACGGCAGTGGGGAGGTTCGCCGGATTCTGCGCGGCGGCGATCCCATCGGCCGTCTTCAGACAAGGTGTGATGTTGGTGCAGTTGTCGGCCAGCGATAGCGCGAAGGGATAATTGATGAACAGCCGCGCCGATCCCCCGGTGCCCTGCTCATTGAAGAAGTAGAGGCCGTAGCCGGAGCGGATTACCGTTTTGTCACCCAGCCGGTAGGCGAATCCGATGCGTGGCGAAAACTCGTTGTGATGCACGTCCAGCAGCGAGCGGGAATTGCCATTCTGCCCCGCGATTGCAATCGTGCCCGGACCGGGAACGAAATTCGACTGGCGGTTGTAACGCTCGGTCGGCCAGGTGAAGAGGTCCCAGCGCACGCCGTAGTTGACCGTCAGCTTGCGCGAGGCGCGCCATTGGTCCTGCCAGAACAGGCCGTCTTCCGTGTAGCTCAGGTACGGCACGCCGCCGGGAGCCGAAGCCTTGGAAGACGCGTTTGGCAGGCCCAGCAGAAAATCCGCCCACGCGTTGCCGGTGCCCGCCGTGCCGGCCGGATTGTTCGTGTAATTGCCCGTGAAGCTGAGTCCGCCCGGCGTGGAGCCGAGTTGAAAGAAGCCGAACGCATTGTGGATCACGCTGCCTCCGAACTTCATGGCGTGCTTGCCGCGCGTATAGGAGAGCGTGTCGCTCAACTGATAGGTGTTCTGGGGCACGATTTCCGGCACCGAATTCGAGTTGCCGGTGCCCGTATAGCCGCCGGAGAAACTCAGGCTGGCGAGCCCGGATGCGTACCCCGCCGTATTGGATCCGAGCAGGCCGAGTTTCTGGGAGGTATAAAAACCGAGATCGATCGGTTCCACGTCGAGGTACCAGCGCGTGAAGCCTAGCGCGATCTGGTTGACCAGTGCAGGCGTGAAGGAGTGGATCTCCTGGATCGTGCCCTGCGTGCTGGGCGCGTGATTGATGCGCTGGCCCGTACCGACGAAGGCGATTGCGTTGAGCACGCCGTTCTTTTCGAGCGGCAGATCGTGCGGCAGAGTCACATCGGCGCCGCCGTAAGTGTAACGCGCGAACATGCTGTCCTTCTCCGAAAAGACGTGGTCCAGGCGGCCGTCCCACACGTCCTGCGTCTGCACGGTCAGGTTGTTGAGGCGCAGGTTATTGACCAGGCCCGGCAGATTCGGCAGCGGGAACACCTGCAGCAGGTTTACGCCGACCTGATCGAAGCGATTCGCGGGCACCTGATTGTTCGCGAAAGGCTGGCGCGAGTTCGTGGCCGCGTTGTAGGTGTTTGGATCGTAGATAGTGGCAACGCCCGCGAAGTTGCCCGCGCGCATCGCGGCCGTGGGTTCGCTGTTGATCGAGGTGCTGGAAGTGTGCACGCGCTGCCCCTGGTAATCGGCGAAGAAGAATGTCTTGTTCTTCTGGATGGGTCCGCCGATGGAGGCGCCAAACTGGTTCTCCTGAAACGGCGGCTTCACGCCGTCGAAGAACGCGCGGGCGTCGAAAACCTGGTTGCGCAGGAACTCGAACGCGGAACCGTGAATGGAGTTGCTGCCGGAACGCGAGATCACGTTTACCACCGCGCCGCCGGTGGCGAACTCGGCATCCGTATTGGCCACCTGAATCTTAAATTCGGCGATGCTTTCCAGGTTGGGGAACATCTTGATGGTGCCGACTACCTGGTCGCGATCGTCCAGGCCATCGACCATGAACATGTTGAAGGAGCCGCGCGCCCCGGATGTAGTAATCTCGGCGCCGGCGCGCTTGGTTTCGTTGCCGCCGCCGGACTGGCGGATGCCGCCAACCGGCCCCGGGGTGGTGCCCGGCACCAGCAACGCGAGTTGCGAAAAGTTCCTGCCGTTTAACGGAAGTTGCTCGATCGCGTTCTGTGTGATGACGTTGCCGACCTCCATGGTCTCGGTGTTGATGAGCGGCGCCGATTCTTCGACGTTCACCTGCTGCTGAATCGTGCCCACCTCGAGTTTGAAATTCCGCTGGACCACCTGTTGGATGTCGAGTGTGACGCCTTTCGAAACCGCGGTGCTGAACCCCGGGGCTGATACCTCGACCGTGTAGACGCCGGATTTCAGAAATGGGACGGTGTAATAACCGTCAGCGGCGCTGGTGCGGGAATCGGTAACACCTGTCCTTTCCTCGGTAACCTTGATGGAAGCGTTCGGCACACCGGCTCCGCCCGGATCGGTCACCTGGCCGGAAATCGTGCCCGTCGCATTCACCTGCGCGAATAAAGGAGCCGCGCTCAACAATGCGCAGACAAGTACATATCGTCGGACCAACATGGTCAAAACCCCTCCTCAGGGAACTCCTATCCAAATGTGATTGTGTCTATCGTACTCTTTTTCAAAGCTTACGGGCGTTAATTATTTGCCCGTATATGTAACGTGCCACAACTTCTTGCCGCCGTCGTCGGATACCATCAAGCTGCCGTCCGGCAATTGCAGCAGGCCTACAGGCCGTCCCCAAACCTCGGGCCGATCGGGCGCGAGCATCCAACCGGTCAGGAAATCCCGCGGCGGACCGGAGGGTTTTCCGTGCGCGAACGGCACAAACGTGATCGAGTAGCCGAGGCGCTGCGCCCGGTTCGATGATCCATGATTGGCCAGAAACGCGCCGCCGCGGTACTCGGCGGGGAACTGTTTACCGGTGTAAAAAATGAAATCGAGGACGGCGCAATGCGGCTCCAGGACGATATCCGGCGTGACTGTTTTATCTACCATGTCCGGCCGCTTCTCGGTCACGCGCGGATCCTCGTGCGGTCCGAGGTACGCATAAGGCCAACCGTAAAACGCTCCCTGGCGAATGTGCGTGAAGTAATCGGGCACGAGGTCGTCGCCGAGGCCGTCGCGCTCCTCGACCGCTGCCCACAACTCATCGGTTCCGGGATAGAAGCGCAGGCCCACGGGATTCCGCGTTCCCGAGGCGACGATTTCGTGGCCGGTGCCGTCCGGATTGAACCGATTGATCGCGGCGCGCATCGGCGGATCGCCGGTAACCAGATTTGCCGAGGAACCGACGGCCAGCAGCATTTTGTCCTGTTTGCGATTGAACAGGACGGTGCGGGTCACATGCCCCTTCCCGAAGTCCTTCATAGGGACGATTTCCTCGCCGTCACCGACAGTCTTCGCCTTAGCATCATACTTGTACCGCTTCAGCGAAGTGGTTTCGGCGATGTAGAGGTAATCCTTCCAGAACGCGAGCCCGTAAGGCCGGTCGAGCCCCTCGATCAGAGTTTTGCGGGATTTGCCCTCGAACACATACACCGATCCTTTCGGCACGAAATCGCTGAGGAGAATCTCACCCGACGGGCCCACTGCCATAAAGCGCGGACGCTGAAACCCGCCGGCGAATTCTTCCACCGTGAAGCCGGCCGGCAACTTCAACTGCGCATCCGCAGGCCGGGCAATGATCTTTGGAGGCGCGGCTGCGGAAGGAGTGGCGAACGGCGCGGGCAATTTCGGCGCAGGCTGTGCAAAAGCAGGCGCGGCTGTACAGACAAGGAGAGTGCTCAGGAGTCTATTCATGAGATTGGATCTATTCTATTAGAGTCCCGGCTCGAGCTCCACTTCTATATTCGGGCTAATATTACTCATCCTGTGATGTTTTTGAAATTCTCGGCGCGATCGAAAATGTGGAGACTTTCGCCGTGGGCAGGTCGATCCGAGAACTTTTCCGGCTGCGAAAGGTATATGGCAAGGGCCAATGGAGAAAACGTAAAGGAATGGCCGACGTGAAACTGCCAAACGGTACGATACGAAAGGCGGAGCTTCACTGGTAGGAAGCATCCGGCATCGTCGAACTGGTGAAGCCCTGCCCGTTGACCTGCACCAGAGTTCCGGCCGGAACCGGTCCTCCTCCCGGCACGACGCTCTGAATCGAGAGTCCAGGACCGATCGGCACTCCCTTCGACTGGAACGCCATACTGTACTGCTGTCCCGAGACCTCCCCCCGCCACAACGACGTCGCTTGCACCGTCACCGATCCTATGCTGCCCACCCTCACAGTCGCGAGCACGGGCGCGGTGATCTCCGCCACCGGGAGGTTCGGCAGCAGTCCGATTCCGCCCGACAAAGCGTTAAACACTACGTCGGCCTGCGTCCCCTGCAGCTTCGCGATGCCCTGCTGATCGCCGCTCGCACTGAACACCTGAACGGCCGAGATGTCGCCAAATACCGCAGGATCCAGCTCAATGTGGAATTTCCCGTGAGTGATGGACATGGGAGCCGCCAGCGTGACGGTGATCTGCGCCGTTCCGCCGGGCGGTACTGTCGGACAGGAAACCACCGCGTTGATGGTCGAATCAGCGGCCTGCAGGCTGGGCAACACCAGCGCGCCTATCGTCACACACAATCGAAGTAGCACGGCTGTCTCAAAGACCCGTCGCGCGCGCGATTCACTACACCACACCATAGCAGGATTGCTCGCGAATTGACCGCTGGCGGCATCGTCCGTCCCAATTCCGGACACTCCGCCCTCGCACTAGCCTGCATCTCGGACACTTATTCGCGGCATCCGCCGTGCTTGGGATTCGCTTATGCAGGACCTGCGCTTTGCCCTTCGGCTGCTGCGCCGAAGCCCAGGTTTCACGGTCGTGGCCGTGGGCGCGCTGGCGCTCGGCATCGGCGCCAATACGGCAATCTTCAGCGTCGTCGATTCCCTGCTCTTGCGGCCGCTCCCCTATCGCGCTCAGGACCGCCTGGTCAACCTGTTCGAGGCTAACCTCGGGCGCGGCTGGACGCACATCGCCACATCGGGTTCCACATTCCTCGCCTGGAGAGATCAGTCGAAGTCCTTCGAAGACATGCTGCTCATGGAGCGGGGCAGCGCCACCATCACCGGCTCCGGCGAACCAGAGCAGGTACCCGCGATGCGAGTCTCCGCGAACTTTTTCGACATGCTCGGCGCACAGGCGATGCTCGGCCGCACATTTCGTCCCGAGGAGGGCCATGGCGGACGGCACAACGTGACCGTGATCACGCACGCGTACTGGCTGCAACATTTCGGCGGCGATCGCTCCGTCGTGAATTCCTTTATGACCGCCGACGGCTTGCGGTACACCATCATCGGGGTGCTCCAGCCCGGATTCTATTCGCCCATCCCGGCCGAGTTGTTCGTCCCCTGGCCTGAGGAGGAACTGCGCGGGAAGCAGTATTGGGAGCGCAATCTGGACGCGCTGGCCGTGCTTCGGCCCGGCATCTCGATCGAACAGGCTCGCGCCGAACTGACTACCATTCAGGCACGCCTGGCCGGCAACGATCCGGTGCGCCGCTCCTGGACGACGGGCATCCTGCCGCTCCAGCAATTGTTAGTGGCGCCCATCCGGCCCGCGCTGCTGATCCTGGTGGCGGCTGTGGGCTTCGTACTGCTGATCGCCTGCGCCAACGTGGCGAACCTGCTGCTGGCCCGCGGCGCCCGGCGCGAGCGCGAGATCGCCATCCGGACCGCAGTGGGCGCGGGCCGCGCGCGTATCGTGCGGCAAATGCTCGCCGAGAGCCTGCTGCTGGGCCTGCTCGGCGGAACCATCGGGATGATCGCCGCGCTGTGGGGGGTCGACCTGCTCGATCGCCTGATGCCGCTGAACATCGGCGCTGGTCGCGGCTACATCGTGCGCCCGCCGATCGCCATCGATGGCTATGTGCTGGCCTTCACGGCTGCCGTGTCGCTTGCCACAAGCCTGGTCTTCGGCCTCGCCCCTGCGCTGGCGGCGGCGAGCCCCGATTTGAACAACGTCCTGAAGGAAACCGGCCGCGCCGTCTCCCATTCACGACGCCGTGTACGCGATCTGCTGGTAATGGCCGAAGTCGCGCTGGCGCTGGTGCTGTTAATCTGCGCCGGCCTCACCCTGAAGAGCTTCGCGCGCATGCAGCAGGCGAATCCGGGCTTTCGGGCCGACCACGTCCTCAGCATGGAAATGGAACTGCCCACCGATTCGAAGTACCGCACCGATCCGGAGCAGATCGCTTTCTTCCGCAAGCTGCTGGAACGCACCGCGCAGACACCGGGCGTGAAGGCCGCCGGCATCACCGACGTGCTGCCGCTCGACGAAGCCACCGCCAATACCGGCTTCACGGTGGAAGGCGCACCGCCCTTGCCCAACGGCGAACGCCTGGGCGCGGATTCGCGTGCCGTCAGCGCGGGCTACTTCGCAGCCATGGGGATCCCGCTCGAACATGGCCGCGTGTTCACGGATCACGACGAGGCCGATGCGCCCCTGGCCGCGATCGTAGATGAGCCGCTGGTCCGCCGCTACCTGCCGCGCGACCGCGATCCCATCGGCCGGCGGCTGCGCGCCGGCGACCGCGTCTACACCATCGTCGGCGTGGTTGGCGGCGTCAAGCATTCGGGCCTGGAACTTGAACCCAAACCGACCATTTACTACCACTACCTGCAAACGCCGGATCCGCACGTGGATCTGACGGTGCGCACCGCGGGCGATCCGGCCGGTATGATCCGCGCAGTGAAGAACGCCGTCTATGCCGTGGATCGCGATCAGCCGGTTTTCCACATCCGCACCATGGACCAGGTGATCGACGACGCCACGGCGCCGCGCCGCATGACTTTAGTGCTGCTCGCAATCTTCGCGGTGGTCGCGCTGGCGCTCG
>Ga0070741_10013349_pt1 | contig 14551 bp, 13 predicted proteins | sample Coa_R1_4_FD_66440 | JGI IMG/M metagenome (GOLD analysis project Ga0070741, IMG submission 66440) | Surface soil microbial communities from Centralia Pennsylvania, which are recovering from an underground coalmine fire - Coalmine... | ecosystem: Environmental > Terrestrial > Soil > Unclassified ...
AATAGGACTCCTTATCCGCCGATGTTTTGGGCAAGTCAGGAGAGTGCTGCCGTAATAGAACAAGATTTTACACATGCAAAGCTCCTTTTATCCGAGTCGGGAGCATCGGGAAGCGCGTCATTAAGGTTCAGCTTAAAAACTCTTCCAAAATACAAAAATGTTGCGCAAAGGATCAAAGAGTCTTTCAAAGCGATAGGCGTTAATGCTGACGTTGAAGTTGTTAGCTCGGTTCCTCAAAATTATCAAATTTTTCTTGGAGATTATAACGTTTCCAAAGATCCGGATCAGTATCCGCTGTGGCATTCCGGGCAGCCTAGCAATATCACGGGCTACAAAAGTCTAAGAATAGATAAGCTCTTAGAAGATGGCAGGCAAGTTGTTGACATGGATTCCAGAAAAAAGATTTATTCGGATTTCCAAAAGTACCTACTGGACGATTCTCCCGCAACCTTTCTTTACTTCCCTTATTATTACACTGTTTCTAAAAGGTAAGGAACGCTTTTGATCTAAGTTTCCTGTGATAAGTTATTGCAAATCTGTGTGCCTCGTCCCTTATCCTCATGATTAGGTGGAGCGATTTGGAGTCCTTGGGTAAAGATATCTCCCTTAAGGCACTCGTTACTATAGTTTCTTCTCTTTTTGCGAGTCCGATTAAAGGAATATTTATCTCCCGTTGATTAAGCAATCTTTTTACGGTTGATACCTGTCCTTTTCCCCCATCTACAACGAGCAGATCGGGAAATGGCCATTCTTTATGGTTGAGTCTCCTTGAGACTACTTCTTCCATCATTGCAAAGTCATTCGGTTTTTTATCGTATATAACTTTAAACCTTCGGTAGGAAGACGTATCTTTATCGGCGTTTTGAAAAACAATCATTGAACCTGTTGCAAATTTTCCCGAGATTACGGAAATATCAAAACATTCAATTCTCTTTATCTTTCCTACTCTTTCTCCCGAAGCGTTTAAAATTGTAGATAAATCGTCGAGTTCTTTCCGTCTTAGGTCCTCAGTTAGATTGGGATTCTCTTCGTATTCAAATGGCTTGTAATTAGGGTTGGTCACGAGTTTTATAGAATCAATTTTTTGTTGAATTAAGAGCGCTTTTTCGAATTCCTCGTTTTTACTAAATTCCTCTCTTTCTTTTATTAGGTCGTTTAAAACTTTCTTGGTATTTCCTCGTAAGAAACTTACCAAATGTCTTATGTTTTTCTTGTAATAAGGATCTTTGGTAACCTCCGGACACGGGCAAAGCCCGATATGGTTATAGAGGCAAAGCCTGTTTGGATGGCGGAGAACGGACTGGTACGGGAAAATTCTTCTTGCTATTTTTAAGACTATTCTTAAAGCCGAAACATTAGGATAAGGACCGAAAAAGAGGGATTTATTATCGTCTATTCTTCTCGCCATTAAAACTTTCGGATAAATATCTTTAATTGTTACCTTTATCATTGGGTAAGCTTTCCCATCGGTAAATCTCACGTTATATTTGGGTTTATATTTTTGGATAAGGTTTGCTTCAAGAAGCAGAGATTCAATTTCCGACTCGACTTTAACTATCTTAATTCCTTTAATCTGTAAAACGAGAAGTTTCGTTCTTTCTCCTAGGTCTTTTCTTTGAGTAAAGTATGATGAAACCCTTTTTTTTAGATTTTTTGCCTTACCTACGTAAAGTATTTCCTTTGACTCTCCAAGGAATATGTACACGCCCGGATCTTGCGGTAATGATTGATACAATTGTGACGAAGACAAAAACTAAAATACCTCCATAAAAATTGTTGAAAACAAAAGGGGAAATCAAAATTTCCTGTTTTAAACTATTTTTTCCGTAGCCTATTGTAATTGTGTCATTCGTATTTGTCAAAAAAGAAGGACTTTTGAAATCTAGAGGAACATCGATAAAACCAAAGGGGGGAATCTGTGGAACACTGACGGTTTTTTTATCGGCAATAAGTTCTTTAGCTGAGATATTTAGCGTTTGAGGACTGGAAATTGAACTCCCAACGTTTTGAATTCTTGCCGTTCCGTGTATCGGGATCCAGGGAAGTACTCTTTTTGGAATAATTAGAGTCAGACTTTCCTTATCGTTTCCAGAAAATCCTTGGGCTACGACTACATCGACATCCTTGGTTGAAAGATCACTGCTTCTTTTGTACCCGCCGGCCGGAACTGGGTAATTACTGTCTTTACCCTTGACTGTAAATGCAAAATGGTCAAAATCGAGGGTATTGAAATAATCTATTCCGTTTGTTGTATTCCCCCAGGTCGGATCAACCATAATCCACTCATTTCTTGTCTTATCGAAGTACTCGGGCCACGCGTGCAGCACATCTTTAACGAGCGATAAGGGCCTTTCTACGGTATTCTTAGTATTCGCGAATCCATCTATTTCACGGGCCGGAATTCCCGAAGCTCGGGCTAAAGTAACAAAAAGATCTGAGAACTCAAGACATACCGCCGATGTCGGGTCGTTTACGACGGCTGCTGCTCCCTCTCTGGGTTTTCCCGAGCTTACCCTTGAATAATCGTAAGATAAATTATCTACAACATACTGATAAATATCCTTCGCCGTTTTTAATCTTGAGGAAAGGGCAACAATTTTGGGGTCCTGTGTCTCCCAGTACCTCTCGGGAGAGAGATACGAGGCAATAGCCCCACTGTCTTTTGTGTTTTTGTCGCCTTTTGGTTCAAGGTAAATTCTTGCCTTTCCCGCTGCAACAACTTTTACATCTTGCGAGGGTTTGAGTACATATTGGGCCAGCCAATTTCCGTCGTTGTCTAAAGTTACGTTTGTAGGTCTTGGAGATAAATCATCAAGTTCTATGTCCTGATAGTTAGTTGAGGGAGGAAGGGCAATCTCAGTTTGTATGGGGAAAAGATTTTTATTTTGCAGATGATAAGTTAGATTAAAAGAATACGTCTGAAATTTTCCAAAAGCTATCGAGATTCCCGATAAACCTAAATCTCCCTTTGAAAAAGATAGTCGGTTTCCTGCTGTTCTTCCCAGCTGGTTTCCCGTGTCCGGTTTTATAAATGCCGGACTACCTAAAAATCCCGGATAGAATACAACAACATTGAAGGAGGAAAAGTCGCTTTGATTTGAAATACCCGGAATATTAATCTCCCAGACATCGCCTGAGCTTTCGGCAACCTCGTTCGTGTCAAAAGCCAAATTAAAGTTTAATTTATTTCCTTTGCCAACTACTCTTTTATTAAAAACAAGTTCAACCGTTTCGCCCTTTGAGGTTGAGGTTATTTTTGGAGAAATTTGTCCGTCGGGATCTGAGGCCTTTACATTTTGAATGTCTTTAAACCCCACCTGTATCGTGTACTGAGAAGCATAAAACTCGTCTGTTAAATTTGTCAACGAAACATCAAGATTTACATGGGTGAGGGCGGTATTTGCCACGGTGTAGGTTACCAAGTAATCCGTAGTGAAGTTCGCGGCGAGTGCAGGTTTTGGAAATGCAAGAAAAATTAAAAGAAAAGTGCTACGAGAATACGCCTCACTATTTCAATTTAACACTTTTTTCAGGAATTGTCCCGTGTATGAATCTTTATTTTTAGCTATGTCCAAGGGACTTCCTTTTGCGACGATCTCTCCACCTTTTTCTCCACCTTCCGGGCCTAAATCCAATATATAGTCCGCGTTTTTTATAATATCCAAATTGTGCTCTATGACTATTACCGTGTTTCCTTGGTCTACCAATCTTCTTAAAACGAGTAAAAGTTTCTCTAAATCGGCAAAGTGAAGTCCGGTTGTAGGTTCGTCCAAAAGATATAGGGAATTTGAACCTCTTTTAGACAATTCAGCAGCAAGTTTGACTCTTTGCGCTTCCCCTCCCGAAAGAGTCGGTGCCGGTTGTCCTAATTTTATGTATGAAAGCCCGACGTCATTGAGTGTCTGAAGTTTATGTGAGAGTCCCCCTACAAAAGAGAAGAAATTCAAAGCTTCGGCAACGCTCATATTTAAAACCTCCGCTATGTTTTTACCGTTGAACAGGACCTCCAAAGCTTCTTTGTTGTACATTTTTCCTTCACACACCTCGCAGACAACATACACGTCCGGTAAAAATTGCATCTCAATTTTTATCCTTCCCTCACCCTGACAAGCTTCGCACCTTCCTCCTTTAACGTTAAATGAAAATCTTCCGGGCCCATAACCTTTCATCTTTGCATCTTTGGTTTTTGCGAAAAGTTCGCGTATGTAATTAAAAGCTCCGGTATAAGTTGCAGGATTACTCCTTGGTGTTCGTCCTATCGGAGATTGATCGATCATAAAAACATTTTTAATGTGTTCGTATCCTGTAATATTTAAAAACTTCCCGGGTTTTTGTCTATGGAAGGGGTTGCTAAGCTGCATTAGCGAGCGATACAAGATATCGTTTATAAGAGTAGATTTTCCACTTCCTGAAACTCCCGTTACTACTATGAATTTGTTGAGAGGAAAGTCTACGTTTAGATTCTTTAGGTTGTGTTCGTTTGCACCATGGATCGTTAGAATATTTCCGTTCGCTATGGAATTTTGACCGGCAATACTTTTGATTTTTTTTCTGCCGGACAAGTATCCTCCGGTTATTGAATTCGTGTCATTCTTAATTTCCGTTATTGTTCCTTGCGAAATCACTTTTCCTCCATGTTCGCCTGCTCCGGGTCCAAAGTCGATTATAAAATCGGATTCTTCCATTGTTTCCTGATCGTGCTCTACAACAAGGACTGTATTCCCTAAATCCCTCAGTTTTTTTAGTGTATCTATTAATTTTTTATTATCTCTCTGATGGAGTCCAATCGAGGGCTCGTCCAAAACATAAAGAACGCCTGTTAACCCACTTCCAATTTGCGAAGCGAGTCTAATTCTTTGCGCTTCTCCTCCGGCGAGTGTCTGTGCACCTCTTGAAAGAGTTAAGTAATCGAGTCCCACATCAAGCAAGAAAGACAATCTTTGTTTTATTTCCTTTAGAATCAATTTCCCAATTTCTTGTTCTCTTTCCGTTATCTTTTTTGTGAGCTCATTTATAAACACAAAAGTATTCCCAATAGACATGTCTGATAGTTCAACGATAGATTTATTTTCTATTGTGACTGAGAGAGCTTCTTTTTTTAATCTGGCACCGTTGCATATGGGACATGTTTCATATCTCATGAATCTTTCAATTTGTGATTTCATAAACATAGACTCTGCGGAATTATATCTTTCTCTTAGCTCATGAAGAATTCCTTCAAAAGGCTCATTAATCGCAGTTTTTCTTCCCCATCTATTTTCTCCTTCAACGTAATATTCTTTCTCTCCTGTACCTTTTAGAAGCAAATCTTTTTTTTCTTCGCTTACTTCCGATAATCTTTTTGATAACGGAATATCGTTTTCTTCGCAAAAAGTTTTAAAAGTTCTCGAAAACCAGGTATCTCTTTCCAAAAGATGAGTGAAAGGTAATATTCCTCCTTCGTTTATGGAAAGATTTTTATTAAATACCAAGTCTTTATCGACAGTCAAAATTGTTCCCAACCCATTGCATTCCGGACATGCTCCGTGCGGCGTATTAAACGAAAAAATTCTTGGCTCTATCTCAGGGAGTGAAGTTCCGTCGAATGGACAAGCAAACCTTTCCGAAAAAAGTTCGTCCTCCATCTTTTTCGGTTTCTCCGGAATATTAAATCCCGAATCTTTTATTTTCGATACAATCATTTCTCCCCCTCCAAGTTTCAATGCTTGCTCAACGTCCTGACTTATTCTCATTTTGTCGGTGTCTTTTGAAATTACTAACTGGTCGACAACAACTTCTATCGTGTGCTTGTTTGTTTTTATCAGAACAAAGTCTTCGTCGGACGAAAATATTTCCCCATCAATTCTTACCTTTTTGTATCCGCGTTTTTTAAGATCGGTAAAGAGGTCTATGTATTCACCTTTTCTATCCTTAACAACAGGCGCAAGGATCAAAGCCTTTACTTTTAGAGTACCCTTGCCAAGGGATAATATGTTGTTTGATATCTGCTCTTCGGTTTGATGTGTGATCTCTCGGCCGCATTTGGGACAATGAGGATGGCCTATTCTTGCAAACAGAAGTCTTAGGTAATCGTATATTTCGGTAACGGTTCCAACAGTAGATCTGGGATTGTGGGATGTGGATTTTTGGTCTATCGAAATTGCAGGCGAAAGCCCTTCTATTAAATCAACATTCGGTTTTTTCATTACTCCCAAAAATTGCCTTGCATAAGATGAAAGACTTTCAACGTAGCGTCTTTGTCCCTCTGCATAAATAGTGTCGAATGCCAAAGAGGATTTTCCGCTTCCGGAAATTCCTGTAAAAACAACTAACTTATTTTTGGGAATAGAAATATCGATGTTTTTGAGGTTGTGTTCCCTTGCGCCTTTTATCTTAATCTCGTCCATATATTTTGCGACCTAAAATTATACCCTAAATTTTTATTATTGACAACCGATCACTAAGTGCTATAGCATTAATATTCGTGCGTCATGTCTAAGCTCTTCTATAAGTCACTTGGTAAAACTAATAAATGGCCGAACTTACCGCACACAAATCCTAGCTCCCTAACTTACGACGACGTACTTTTAATTCCTCAAAATTCAGGTATTGCATCAAGAAGTTCTGTCCAAACTTCCGTGCAATTTGGTCCCTATAAGCTCCAAAAGCCAATAGTCTCTGCTCCAATGGATACAATTTCCGGAGAAAAAATGGTCAGAGAGCTAGCAAGACTCGGAGCTATTGGAACACTTCCGCGAGGAGATTTGAAAGAGCGTTTAAAACTTTGTTCAGCCTTTACTAAAGAGAATATTCCATGCCTTTATGCTATAGGACTTAAAAACGGTTTTGAAGAAGCAAAAGAGCTTAAAGAGAAAGGGGCACAGATAATTCTTATAGACGTTGCGCATGGCGGAATGGAACAGGTTAGAAAATTGGCACTGGAGATAAAAAGAAAATTAAAGATGTATGTTGTCGCAGGAAATATTGTCTCCTTTGCGCAAGCACAGTTGTATAACCGTTCAAAAATTGATTATGCAAGAGTCGGTGTTGGCCCCGGAGGACTTTGCATTACAAGACTTGTAGCCGGAACGGGTTTTCCACAATTATCTGCAGTGCTCGAAACTACCAGCTCAAAAATAAACGTGATTGCCGACGGTGGAATAAAAAGCCCCGGAGATTTTGCCAAAGCCATGGCAGCCGGAGCAACGGTGGTTATGATCGGCTCGCTTTTCGCAGGATGCGACGAAACGCCCGGAGAGGTTTTGCATGGTTTCAAAAGAGCCCGAGGTCAAGCATCTACCGACTATATGAAAGATGCCGGCGTAACAAGCGGTGAATTTAGGGCAGCAGAGGGAATTTCTATTCAAGTTCCGACAAAAGGACCTGTAGAGAACGTAATAAACGATTTGATGGGAGGACTTCGAAGCGCAATGAGTTATGCAGGGGCCAGTTCTCTTAACGAATTCAAGAAAAAAGCAATTTTTACAGTAATTTCCGCGGCAACCCACCAAGAAAACAACCCTTGGTTAACTTCTAAGATTTGACCTCAAACATCTCGCGGACTTTTTTTATTCTTTCTTTCTTGTTTTCAACATCTTTGGTCAAATGATATACCTGAGATAAAAATTCTCCGCTCGATCCTTTTTTAGGCAAATCAATTTTTCTTACTTCGGGGTTATGACTTACAATAGGACCAACAATCTGAGCATGCAATATAACTTTTTCGAGAAAATCGCTTAATCGTCTATAAGAACCATAAATACCTGGAATAAAATCACTTCTATGAGAGTTCCCTTCAAAATGAACAATAGGTTTGCCCTCTTTATTTACCAGTGGTCTTCGAACTTCTGTTAATGCCATAGTTGAAGTATCTATTCTACCTTTTATTTGGAACGAGTTCAATAAGAAAGTAGGGCGAGAACTTTGTTTTCCTGAATCTGTAAACCTTCGACCTGTGCTTCTTTAATTTTAGAACGACTTAAACTAGAAATTATTCGCCCTTTTAAATAAGAGTCTATTACGCGTGGATGAACGTAATATTTGCGGACCGTTGCAGGACGATTTCCCAAAAATGCTGCTACTTCTTTAAACGTTGAAGTTATATTTTCTTTAGTAACATTTTCTTCGTTACTAATTCCAAGTTTGTTGAGAGTTGATGCGGCCAAAACCGTTCCGCCCCAGGTCCTAAAGTCTTTTGCCGTTATCTCTTCGCCTGTTATTTCCTTTAGATATTCGTTAACATCATAAGAGTCGACACTTTGAACGTTTCCCGAATCGTCCAGATACTCAAACAAGTCTTGCCCCGGAATTTCTTTGCACCTTCTAATAATAGAGGCAACTCTCTTATTCTTAACGCTAATTTTGTGGTATACGCCGCTCTTACCCTTGAATCTAAAAATGACTTTATCGGTCGTATTAACTCTCGTATGCCTGCCTTTAAGGGTTGTTAGTCCGTACGAATCGTTCTCCTCTTCGTATTCTTCGTTTCCGACGCGAATTAATGTATTTGCTAAAAGCCAAACAACCGTTGCGACTACTTTTTCTTTCGGCATTCCGGGTTTTTCCATATCGTATTGAATTTTGGATCTAATTTTAGGAAGCGCTTGGGCAAACTCTTTAATATGAGAAAATTTTTCTTTTTGACTTATCTTTATCCAAAGAGGATGATACCTGTATTGCTTTCTCTTCCTGTCGTCGTATCCAACCGCTTGAAGATAACCATTTGCATAAGGACTAATCCAAACCCTGGTGTATGCGGGCGGAATAGCTAATTTATTGATTCTTTCAATTACGTTTTCTTCTTTTATTTCTTTTCCTTCTCTGTCGAAATACTTAAATCCTTTTCCATACACTTTTCTGCTAAACCCGGGCTTTTTGTCGCTTACAAAACGGAGGTTAACGTCTCTTAAAATGTCTTCTGTGGACATAAGAAGATTATACACAAAGAGGATTAAGGAAATGTACCGCCAAGGGGATTCGAACCCCTGATTCTCGGGCTGAAAACCCGATGTCCTAGGCCACTAGACGATGGCGGCTCCGCTCAATTTTACCTTAAATCTGTTTATTAGACAATCTTTAAAGTTACTTGAGCTTCCTTCGTAGACCTTCTACGACGTCTTTGGCTGCGCTCTGGCCGCCAAGACCGAATGCGATTCCACCCGCGACTGCGAGCATCGCTACAAACCCTGTGAATAAGATTCTAATAAGGTCTGTTGCAACACCGAGCTGCGACAAAACGGCTAATACAACAAATACGTTGATCGCCCATCTTGCAACGCTTGCGATAGTGGCTGCTGTTTCGGCATCAACACCTTTTGCTGATACCAAAATGACGTCATGGGTTAGTCTTGCGAATACAAAACCGACCAGCGCGATAACAGCTGCGACAAAAACATTTGGCAGGTAAAGTAAAAATTCATTTAGGACGCTGGTGATTCTTGGAAGTCCCCAAACATCTGCAGTAGGAATTAAGAATACCACTATGACAAACCATCGGACGATTTCCGAAAGTACGTTTGTCCAGGTAAACTCCTCTCGCATTTCCGGAACTCCATATTTTTTAAGGAAAGTTTCTACCTTTAAGGTTCTAAAAATCTCAACAAGGACTCTTTTTAGAATTGACGAGATTATGATACCTATAAGAAGAATTACTAGTCCTGCGAAAAATTTGGGTACAAAAAGCGATATGCCTAAAACAGCGCCATTCAGGGAGGCAAGTAATGTTTGACTTACGTTTGGCAAATTATTTCACCCCCTTTCGAGCAGTTACGTTTAGCTTGTTAACTCAATCAGTTTATATTTTTTCACGAAGTGTTGTCAAGTAGAGGCTATTCTGATAGAATTTGAAGTCACGGGCCGGTAGCTCAGCGGTAGAGCAGGAGCCTTTTAAGCTCTTGGTCACAGGTTCGAATCCTGTCCGGCTCACCCCTTTTTAACCGTTACTTTGTGGATTTCTTCAGTCAATTCGTTATTTACCTCGATTAGTCTATGCATTTCATCTTGTAGTTTTAAGATCGCCTCGGCGTCCTTGTATGTTTGCTCTGCTTGTTTATCAGATGCTTTGGCTTGGATTTGCTGGCCGACTATAATAACGGGAAGGAGAACTAATTGTAGAAAATTAGACGATAACCAATTGATTAAAACCGTCAAGGACCCTTTGCTTATTGCCTCGGGAAGGGCTACAAATGCTAAGCCTGCAAAAAGATAGGCAGTCCACATTGTTCCTACAGCTATAGTGACTACCGAAGCAATTCTACCGTTAAAGCCAACATGCTCGTGCTTGGTGAGATGCGGACCGACCCTTTGTCGTTCGCTAATCCATGGATGCTGTATGTGTTTTATTGCCATTATGAAACGTAATACCCTCTTGAGAATAACATTAAAAGAACAAAAAGCAAAATTACTGATGCAACAAAATAAATCGTCTTGAACCAGTTGTTTTTAATTAACGCAAGCGCCATAAAAATTGGGAAAATAACCAAAACGTATCTTGGCATTCCCGTGAATGTCCCCGAGGAAGCGGGGATCAAAAGGGCAAAAAGTGAATAAATTAAATAACTTGTTCTGATTTTCTTTCTCCATGCAACATAAATCATCACCGCAGCGAAAACAAAAATTGATAGCTCAAGTAAAGCAACCCACCATTCATAAGTTGATGAGTTTAGGGCAGTTAAAATTTTGAGATACCTGAACATTGTTTGTGGAAAAAGAACTATCGATTCAACCGAACGGCTGTTGTGAAGCGAGCCCTGGGCTTTGAAGAACTGAAACGCGTTACCGAAATTAAGGAAACTCGAATACATATAAAACAGTATTCCCAAAGGTGCCAATAAAACAAGGACAAACTTTTTCTTTAATAGAGTTTTCTCGCTTTTCCAGAATTCATATATTAATGCCGGAATTATTGCGATTCCAACAAACCTGGTTGCGGTTAAAAGCGCTGCAAATAGAAAAGATAAAAACCAATTTCTTTTCCTCGCATAGTAAAAACTTCTAAAAGCCAATAGTAAAAATAATGACTCTGCATAAATTGCTGCACCAAAAAAAGAAGTTGGGAAAATTAAAAGAAATAAAACCGACCATAAGGCAATTTTTTTATTAAAATCAAGCTCGACCAGTTTATAGAAACTTAGTAGTGCCAGTAAGAAGAATAAAGAGGACAGAATAAGTGCGGCATAAAATTGAACTTGCGACTCCCCTACCGAAAAAAATCTTATCAAAAGGGAATACAACGGGAAAAATCCGGAATTATCTACCGTATACCCTGCTTTGGCGATCGTTAAATAATAGAGCCCGTCAAAATTTCCAAAGGCGGAAAGAAGCGGACCGAAATGAAATTTCCCAGTATATTCAAATCCCTTCCTAAAAGGAATTAGTGACTGTGAAAGAAGAACCGGAATAAAAAGAAGTATTCTCCAGGCGAGGAATGAATAAAGAACCTTTAACACAAATGTATTGTATAATTGAAATCCGAAAATGGTCAAATTAATTTTAATATTGACTTTCCTAATTACTCTCCTTTTTAACGCAAAAACGCCTGTTTTTGCAATTTACAATCCCCTCTCGGTCAAAAATAATATTGTCGGAGTGCACATTCTTTTTCCAGACGAAATATTCCAGGCAAAGGAACTAATTAATTCGTCGGGAGGAGACTGGGGCTACGTAACCATTCCAATACAGTCTTACGATAAAGATTTGATAAAATGGCAAACTTTTATGGATGAAGCAAAACAACAGCACGTTATTCCAATTCTAAGACTTGCTACCAATGGCGACTATTTTAATACAAAGGTCTGGGATAAACCGAAATACGAAGACGTCGTAGATTTCGCAAATTTTCTGGATTCACTTTCCTGGCCCACTAAAAATAGGTACGTTGTTATTTACAACGAAGTAAACCGTTCGGATGAATGGGGCGGCAACCTTAACCCTTCGGAATACGCCGATATATTAAATTTCGCGGTCGACACATTTCATTCCAAAAACCCCGACTTTTTTGTTATTTCTGCGGGACTTGATAATGCCGCGCCAAACCAAACAGGAGAATTTATGAACGAATTTAACTTTATGAGACAGATGAATACGGAAATTCCCGGCATCTTTGACAAAATAGATGGCCTTGCAAGCCATTCATATCCGAACCCGGGATTTGTACAAACACCTGATTCAATTAATATGTTCAGTTTTAAACAAGAAAGGATATTGGCAAAAATTTTGGGGGGAAAAGACCTGCCTGTATTTATCACTGAAACGGGCTGGGACAAAGATAAACTTTCCGACTCTTTAACTGCATCTTATTTTACCGACGCTTTACAAGATACTTGGAAAGATCCGCAAATCGTGGCAGTTACTCCATTCATTCTAAACGCCTCAGGACCATTTTCTAAATTTAGTTTATTGAATACTCAAAGTTATAATGCAATTTTCACGTTTCCAAAAATACAAGGGCAGCCAAGATTGACTGAAGAGTCTGTAAAAACAAAAACTAAAATTGGCAAGTTGCCGACTAGAAACTTCAATAAACCCAATAATCTAGAACAAGGGTTAGACGAGATTCGAAAATACGGAGGATTTTTTAAATGGCTCTTGAGACTCTAAAGAAGGCTCATAAGCTGGAATTTGTGATATAATATCGTTCTACAACATGCTAAAAGCTAACGGGGATATATCTACATTCAACAGTCTCACTCACGGAAAAGTTTTACTTGAAGACATAATCTCTTTAATAAAATTTTTCTTAGAGGAAGAGCCAAACGCTGAATACAGCCTAGTTATAGGAACAGACTCTCATGAAAAAAATGTTCCCGTGAACGGACACGGAAAAACAATTAATTTGGTGACTGCAATATTAATCCATAGGAAAGGTTTTGGAGGAAAATATTTCTGGGTTAGAAGAGACGTATCTGACATTTATACACTAAGGGATAAGATATACGCGGAAACGATTGCGTCGCTTGAATTTGCAACTCACTTTGTTCCGCTTCTTAAAAAAACGCTAAACGGAAAAGCCCTTAACTATAATTTGGAGATTCATGTAGACGTTGGCGAACATGGCGACACCAGAGAAATGATTAAAGAAGTTGTTGGAATGGTTACCGGAAACGGATTTGTTGCTAAAACTAAACCTTACGCTTACGCAGCTACTTACGTTGCCGATAAACATACTTAAATGCCCAAAACAGGACTGGATTGGACAAGCGCTCCAGAAGTAAAGAAAGACGTAGAAGATATACTCGAAGTTTTGAACTTTCCCCACGTTAAATCGTCAAGAATATTCTGCTACAGAACACTCGGCTCCAAATCAAGATCCTACGCTAGAATTTGGTCTTTCCCTAAGATATTTCAAGATGCTTTGAAACTTGAACCCGCGTATGTAATAGAAGTTCTTTCAAGATATTACGACAAGTTGCATCCGGACGAACAAAAAAAAGTTTTAATTCACGAACTTTTACATATTCCTAAAAATTTCTCAGGTGCTTTAGTACCACACCGCCTTCACGGGAGAAGCCTTGGGAAAATGGCTGATATTTTATTCAGGGAATACATGAACGCAAAAAAATGATAACTATTATTCATGGAGAAGATATTGTTCTCTCTAGAAACAGGTTTCTACAAGAAAAATTAGAAACGGATGTAATCTTAGACGGAAAAAACCTAACCCCGGATAAATTACTTGAATCGTTTCATGGTGGACTATTTGGCTCATCCAAAAATATATATATTGAAAATTTACTTTCAATAAAAAAGAATGTTTCTGACTTTGATCAGATTGCTAAGTTAATAGACACTCGTTCGAAAGATTCAAACATTCTCATTTGGGAAAACTCAGAGCTAGCAAAAAACAATCTTTTTATTTTCAAGGGGGCAAAAGCGGAAGTTTTTAAACTTCCGCAATCGCTTTTTGCATTTCTTGATGGCCTAAGACCAAGCAATAAACAAAATGTTGCTCTTTTTCACGACGCCTTAAAAAATTCAAATTCTGAAATGATATTTTATATGCTAATTAGGCAATTTAGACTTTTAACGGCGCTATCGGAAGACTCTAAATCACAAATCGACGAGGTAAAAAGATTACAGCCATGGCAAAAAGATAAACTGGGACGGCAGATTAAATATTTTTCAGTCGAACAATTAAAGACTGCGTATAATAAATTATTTGAAATCGATTTAAAGGTAAAAGTTGGGGAAATAACGAATTTAACTACCGCAATTGATTTTTTTCTCCTTGACCTCTAGACTAGAAGAATAAATGAAAGAGCCGCTTAGAGATCCGGAAAAACTTCGCGAGAAAGGACTAATAGTCTTTGACATGGACGGAACGCTTACCCCTTCCAAAGCACCTGCAGATAAAGAGATGATTGGTTTATTGTTACAACTCCTAGAAAAAAAATCCGTAGCAATAATAGGCGGAGGGAAATATTCTCTATTTCAAGAGCAAATAGTGCAGCAATTGCCTCCTAGCGACAAAAGACTAGAGAACCTGTTCCTTTTTCCGACGAATTCTACTGCATTTTACCGTTTTGATGGTGATTGGCATAAAGTGTACTCCTACGAACTTTCACCCGAAGAGAAA
>Ga0070741_10013350_pt1 | contig 14551 bp, 16 predicted proteins | sample Coa_R1_4_FD_66440 | JGI IMG/M metagenome (GOLD analysis project Ga0070741, IMG submission 66440) | Surface soil microbial communities from Centralia Pennsylvania, which are recovering from an underground coalmine fire - Coalmine... | ecosystem: Environmental > Terrestrial > Soil > Unclassified ...
CCCGAAGCCGGGAGCGCGAGCGGCGCAGGTGGAAACGCGCTGACGCTGAATCAGTCGAGGAACGAGGGGTCGCGCGGGCTCCCGCTGGCGGGCCCGACCCGCGGCGAGTCGTCGATCCCCAGCAGCTCGCGCAGCGGAAGCGCGAGATCCATCTCGTGGCGCGGCCGCCCTTCGCGGAGCACGTACCGGTTCCGCCGCCCTTCGCGCCCGCGCACCAGGTAGCCGCCCTCCTCCAGCTCGGCGACGATGCGCTGCACGGCGCGCTCGGTGATCCCGATGCGCTCCGCCACCGCGTGCAGGGTGAGCGACGGATCCTGCGCGATGCAGCGCAGGACGTAGAAGTGGTTGGTGAGGAATCCCCAGGTCGGCTCGCGCATGCAGGCATCCTGCACCAGCGGGCGATCGCGTCCAGAAAATCGCGACTGGCTCGAACGCTGCGGGACAGCCGGCGCGATCCCGCTAGTCCGGCTTCGCCACCGGACGGCCGCCCACCTCCGGCAGATCGATCGGCAGATCGATCGAGGGCAGCACGATCTTCGGTAGCTCGGGCAGCGGCTGCTGCGCGACCACCAGCGCGGCGCGCTTTCCGATGTCGTCCTCGCGCGGGATCAGCCCGGTGAGGCGGGTGACGATCTTCTCCAGCACCTGGAAGAAGCGCACCCGGAACAGCGCTTCGTTCAGCCATCCGACGGTGATGCAGTAGTACTTCGCGTAGGGCGCGGTGTGGTGCACGGCGTGGTGATCGGGCGGAAGGATCAGGCTCGCCCGCTGCAGCGCCCGCACGTACCGCGGCGGATGATCCATGTGCGCCCATTTGTGGAACTGGTTGGTGCCGAAGATGGCGAGGCACATCGCGAAGGTCAGCGCGGCGCAGAAGAACCAGACGGTTCCGTCAGGGAGCAGCGCGGCCAGGGTCGCCGCGGGGATGGAGATGAAGCAGTTGTTGCCGTTCGTCTCGATGAAGTCGTGCCGGGTGATCTCCTTCTGGTCCACGTGGTGCTCGCGGAACGGACGGATCAGCGCCTTGCCGATGATCGGCCACTCCGGCGTGCCCCAGGTATCGGCCAGCCAGTGCACGAAGCCCGAGATGAAATCGGCGGCCACGAATCCGAGCATGAACGCCGCGGCCGCGAGGAACGGGCTGCGGATCACCCACGGCGCGATCCCGGCCAGGAGCCAGGTCATGACCGCGGCGTACCCGAGGATGCTGGCCACCTCGAACCGACGCACCGCCGGGCTGTACCCTTCGCGCAGCGCGTGCCGATCGCGCTGGCGGATCTGCAGATGGCTCATGAACCGGTGCTCCCCCTCGGCGCTTCGCCAGTGTGGCACAGAAATCCCGGCTTGCGGAAACGCGCCGCGCGGGTGCGGAAACGGTTGCGGCGGGTAGCCAGTTCGGTGACAAGTACGCACATGCGCATCGCCGTCCTCACCTTCCTCCTCGCGATCTCCTGCAAGCAACAAGCACGACCGGAGGCGCAATCCGCGACGCCCGGGATCACGCCGGTCACCGTCACCGAAAAAGGCTTCGAGCCGGACCGGATCCAGGCGGCGCCCGGTGAACAGCTGACGCTGCGGTTCACCCGCAAGGCGGAGCGCACCTGCGCGGACGCGGTCCAGGTCGAGGGCGATCCGGTGAAGCACGTACTGCCGCTCGATGCGCCCGTGGACGTGAAGGTCACCGCGCCGAAGACCGGCCAGATCGCCTTTGCCTGCCCGATGAACATGTACCGCGGCGCGATCGTGGTGGTCGCGCACTAGGAGGCCTCCATGCACCTCGCGCTCCTGCACGATGGCCGACCCGCCCTGCTTCGCGTGGAAGGCGCGGTGGGCGCACCGGCGGCGCTCTTCTTCCATCCGTTCCCGCTGCACGCCGATGCGTGGGAGCAGATGCTCTCGGCCTGCGCCGATGCGGGACTGTGTGCCGCGGCGCTGGATGCGCCGGGGTTCGGAGGCACGCCGCCGCTCGGGCGGGTGCTGACGATGGACTACCTGGCGGAGCTGGGCGCCGTCGCCCTCGACGCGCTCGGGGCGCGGCGCGCGGCGATCGTAGGTTGCTCGATGGGCGGCTACGCGGCAATGGCGTTCGCGCGGAGGTTTCCCGAGCGCATGAGCGGCGCGGTGCTCATCGCCACCAAGGCGACCCCGGACACCGCCGATGCGCGCAAGAACCGCGAGCGGCAGGCGGCGCTGGCCCTGCAGGCCGGCGCGCAGGCGGTGGTCGCGGAGTTCGCGCCCAGGCTGCTGGCGCCGGATGCGCCGCCCGCCGTCCGCCGCCGCGTCGAGGAGCTGGCAGCGCGGGCGAGCGCGCAGGGAATCGCGGACGTGCTCCTCGGGATGGCGCAACGGCCGGACTCGATCCCGGATCTGCCGCGCTGGAAAGCGCCGACGCTGGTGATCGCGGGGGAGAAGGATCAGCTGATGCCGCGCGCGGAGATGGAGAAGATCGCGCAGGGCGTCCCCGGCGCGCGCCTGGAGGTGATCGCCGGCGCGGGCCACCTGCCCTTTCTGGAAAATGCCGCTGCGGTTGCACCGCTCCTCACCGGGCACCTCTCGTCGTTGCCCGGCCGCGGCCGCTGACGCCGTGCAGGGGGTGCGCGTCCCACCTGCGCGCCTTGCGACCGCACTGCCCGCCGATGGGAGACTCGCACTCCGGCGAACGATTCCGGAGAGAGGCTCCCATGCCAGCGACGAACTTCATGGACGATCTCAAGCATTTCGTGCGGCAGACCACGGGCACCGTGCAACGGCATGCGCAGTCCGCGATCTACAGGATGCGCGCGCTCCCGCCCGCCACCCGCACCAAGGTCGGCATCTGCGCCGCCACCGTGGCGCTCTTCGTCGGCGGCCTCGCCCTGCGCGGCGCCACACCTGCGCCGGGACGCCATGCCGCGCCGGCCATCCGCGAGGAGGCCCGCGCGACGCTCGCCGATGTGCGCCCGCCCTCGCGCGTCGCCCAGCGGAGCTACGCCGTGGCGAAGGTCGAGGAGTCGCAAGGCTCGTACAAGTCGGCGGCCGAGAACTACGCGGCCGCGGCGAAGCAGGGCAACCCGCGCGCGCTGAACAAGCTGGTGGCGATGACCCGCGCGCCCAAGTGCGAGGCCCGCTCGGAAGCGGCCGACGCGCTGGGTACGCTCCGCAACAAGAAAGCCCGCGTCGCCCTGCAGAAGCTCGCCCACGGCCGCTTCAAGGACGAGTCGCGCACTCCAGGCATCTTCTCCTGCAGCAGCCGCCGCGCCGCCGAAAAGGCGCTCGAGAAACAGCGCGGCTGAGATCCGGGGAATCTTTTTTTTACTTCCAGCCGGGGAAGGGCCAGATCGGCTTGCCGCTCTGGAGCTCTTTGGGCCAGGCGGTGATGAACTTGCCGTTCTGGATCTGCTCGACCAGCATCTGGTGCTTGTTCTGGTTGGTGTAGCCCTCGTAGTCGGCGAACTTCACCGTGCCGTCGATGGTCTCCCAGGTGCCGGTGTCGAGCGCCTGCTTCGTCTTCTCGCGATCGCCGTTTGCCTGCGCCGCCGCGTGCGCGAGGATCCACATCGCGGTGTAGGCGGTGGCCGCGTGGTAGCTGGCCTGCTTCCCGTAGCGTTCCTGGTACGTCTTGGCGAACTCTTTCGCCCCCGGCCAGGCGACCGCGGGGGTCCACTGCGTGCTGGAGAAGATGCCGTTCGAGACCTGCTGCTCTTTCGCGAACTGGGCGTTCGAGAAGCCCGCGCCCGCGCCGAGGAACGCCATCGGCGAGAGGTTGATCTCGCGCGACTGCCGCATGAGGAGGATGGCGTCCGCCACGTACGACACCATGAAGACGAGGTCCGCGTTCGCGTTCTTCACGTTCACCAGCGTGGAACGGTAGTCCGGCGAGCCCTTCGAGTACGCCTCGTGGAACACCACCTTCATCCCCTTCTTCTCCGCGAGCTCCTGCGCCGAGCGGCCGCCGGAGACTCCGAAGTCGGTGTTCTCGTTGAGGATGGCGATGGTCTTCGGCTGCCCGAACGCCGTGGCCATGTCGAGCAGCACCGCCGCGTAATCGTTCGTCGTCGCCGAGACGCGGAAGACGTACTTGTATCCCTGCCGCGTGATCTCCTCCTTGGAGGCCACGGGGTTCACCATCGGCACCTTGTAGCGCTCGGCCGTCTTCGCCACCACGCTGGTCACCGCCGAGGTGTACGCCCCGACCACGCCGACCACGTTGTCGCGCGTCGCCAGCTTCTCCATCGCGCTGATGCCCACCTGCGGCTTGCCGGTGTCGTCCTCCCAGACCACCTGGACGTCGATGTTCTTCTTCTTCAGATCCTCGATGGCGAGCTTGATTCCGTTGGTCAGGTCCTCGCCGATCGGAGCCTCGGGCCCGGTGATGGAATTGATCACGCCGATCTTGATCGGAGCGGCGGTGGCGGAAGCGCCGATCAGTGCCGCGGCAGCGAACACGACTCGTCCGAAATGCATGCGAGCTCCTGGGTTGTCCTGGGCAGTCCTCGGTCGGGCGTGCATTAAGCATACCGGACCGGAATTTTCCAGCGCCCCCTGCTTGACCGGCCCTTCCCGGGAAGGATACGAAACGCCCACCGCACCGGAGGCCCGCGTGCCCGCGTCGATCGAGATCCTCTACCTGCGCTACCCGGTCCATCCGAACATCTCGGTGATCCAGGTGGGGCCCGGCATCCAGCGCATCGACAGGGAAGGCGACAGCTACATGGTGGTGGGGACCGAGGATGGGCCGCTCTCCGGAAAGAAGGTGGAGATCCCGGCCGGCAACGTGGCAGCCATCCAGTGGGCGCTGGACGCCGCGTCGAGCTGATGGAAAAGACGGAGCGCCTGCTCGACCTGGTCGCGCTCCTGCTCGATGCGCGTGAGCCGGTCTCGTTTGCCGACCTGCGCGAGCTGTTCCCGGAGGACTATGGCGGCTCGCGGGACGCGGCGGAGCGCAAGCTCGAGCGCGACAAGGCCGACCTCCTGGAGCTCGGAGTCCCCATCGAGTACGTCGATCCCGACCGCGTCGACGAGCGGGACCTCGGCGGCTACCGCATCGATCGCAAGTCGTATTTCCTCCCCGACCCGAAGCTGATGCCCGAGGAAGCTGCCGCGCTGTATGCGGCCGGAGCAGCGGCGCTGGCGACGCGCGACTTCCCCTTCGCGCAGGATCTCCGGCACGCGCTGCGCAAGATCTCCCTCGCCGGCGATACGCAGGCCGTGGGCAGCGCCGCGGCGCGGCGGCTGCTGGTGGTGCGCCCGGGAGATCCGCAGCGCGCCGGCAAGCTGCGGGCTCTCGGCGAAGCCGTCGCCCGCCGCAAGCGCGTCCACATCGTGTACCAGGCTCCTCCGGCCTTCGACGGCAAGCCCGGGGCGCGCACCGAGCGCGACGTCGATCCCTGGGGCCTGGGCTTCCGGGGCGGCGCCTGGCGGCTGGTCGGGTTCTGCCACCTGCGCACCGATCAGCGCGTCTTCCTCGTAGACCGGATCGAGTCCGTCACCCTGAACCCGGCGAAGCCCAACACGCCGGACTTCGACCCGCCCGCCGACTTCGACGCGGGAACGGCCGCGGGCCGCTCGAGCAAGCCCTGGCAATGGGCGCATCATCCGCCGGAGGAAGTTCGCCTGCGCTTCGCCCCCGGCAGCGAGGCGATCGCCGAGCGCCTCTTCGACGCCCCGGCGGGAAACCTCACCGTCACCAATCTCGACGGGCTCGTCCCGCAGATCCTCTCCCTGGGCGACCGCGTCTGGATCGAGTCGCCCGCCGCCGCCCGGGAGAAGGTGCGCGGCGCGCTGCTGCGAATCCGCGAGCGGGTGGACCAGCCGGTTCATCCTCCTGCGGAGCCGATCGCGGCGCCCGCGGCCAGCGCGCACGCGCGGCCGCAGCCCGATGCGGCAGAAGAAGGAAAGCGCGAACGCCTGAGGCGCCTGCTCCTGATCGTGCCTGCCGCGCGCCGCCGCCCCGGGATCCGGCTCGCCGATCTCGCCGGAGAGCTGGGCCTGTCCCCGGAAGAGCTGCGCGAGGACATCGACCTGCTCGCGCTGGTGGGCCGCCCTCCCTTCTCGCCCGACGATCTGATCGACATCTGCGTCGACGAGCGCGAGCGCGTCTCCGTCAGCCTGGACCAGAGCTTTTCGCGTCCACCCCAGCTCACGCCGCTCGAGGCGCTCGCCCTCGCCTCCGCCGCGCAGGAGGTCGCTCCGGCGGACCCGGCGGTCACGTCGGGTCTGGCGAAACTGACGGAAACGCTGCCGGCCCAGGCGCGCCGCCTCTACGCGCAGCTCGCAGGACGGGTGGCGATGGCGACGCCGACGCCGAGCGGCGCCGGACTCACGCTCGCCCGGTTGCGCGCGGCTGCCGAACGGCACCGCGAAGTGGCGCTGGACTACGACAAGGAAGGCCGGGGCGCGGTCGGCGAGCGCATCTTCCAGCCGCACGGCGTGATCGATCACGGCGGGGTCTGGTACGCCATCGGCCACGACCTGGGCCGGGGCGCCGAGCGCACCTTCCGCCTCGATCGGATCCTCTCGGTCCGCGAGACGGGACGCAGCTTCCCCGATCCCGGTCCGCTGGACCCGGCGCGCTTCGAGCGCGAGCAGCTCTTCTTTCCCAGCGGGCGCGAGGAGGCGGTCACGCTGCGCTTCTCGCAAGCCGCAGGCGCCTGGGCCCTGCAGCGGTACGGTTCGCGGGCGCGGCAGCTGGAAGACGGGCGCGTCGACGTCTCCATCGAGAGCGCCGGAACCGGCTACGCCGTCCAGCTCGCCTTGTCCCTGGCCGGCGAGGCGGAGATCGCGGCGCCCGCACACGCCCGGGAAGCCTTGCGCGACGAGGTCGCGCGGGCGCTCCGCCGCGGAGAGGAGGCCCGATGATCGCAATCGTCCTCGCATTGGTCGCGCAGGTGCCCACTCCATCGCCCGCTCCCGTCGCCGGCGTTCGCACGCCCCAGCAGATCTGGGAAGAGCGCTGCATCGCCTGCCATGGCGAGGACGGCAAGGCGCAGACGAAGAAAGGCCGTGAGCTGAAGGCGAAGGATTTCACCCGCCCGCGCTGGCAGAAGCACACCACCGACGAGGAGATCGTCTCCGCCATCACGAACGGCATCCCGAAGAAGAAGATGCCGGCGTTCAAGGACAAGCTCTCGGCGGAGGAGATCCAGGCGCTGGTGCCGTATCTGCGCGCCTTCGGGAGCAAGTGAAGCGGTACATTGACAATGGGTGGAAACGCCCCTAGAAACGCGCGCCCCTCGGCGTCTGCGCGGAAGCGAGCGCACGCCGCCGGATCGGAGGAAGATTTGGCTGCCAGAGTGGTCCCCAGCGAGCCGCGCTCCACCATCTATACGGAGGCGATGGAGGTGTTCCATCGGGCGGCAGACCTGATCGGTCTCGACCGCCGCGTCCGGATGGAGCTGGAGGAGCCGGATTACGAGCACATCTTCTACGTCACCGTGAAGCTGCACACCCGGCTCTCGCCCCTCACCCAGGACGGCGACCGGTTCAAGGACCTGCCCGACAGCGAGCTGTTGCCGGACGGGCTCGAGCCGCTGCTCGACGGCAGCTTCGTCTTCAAGCGGCGCGCGCTGATCGGCGCGAACGTCGCCATGCGCGACGGGGTGCTCCGGCTGAAGGGCAAGGGTCTGTACAAGGTGGTGCCGGGCCGGCCGGAGCGGTTCAAGGCGTACCGCGTGCAGCACAACCAGGCGCGGGGCCCGTACAAGGGCGGCATCCGCTTCCACCAGGACGTCTCCCTCGACCTCTTCAAGGTTCTGGCGGCGGAGATGACCTGGAAGACGGCAATCTCCGACGTCCCCTTCGGCGGGGGAAAGGGCGGCATCAAGGTCGATCCGAAGAGCCTCAGCTCGGAGGAGCTGGAAGCGCTGACGCTCCGCTACATGTACAAGCTGAAGCCGCTGATCGGGCCGGATCTCGACATCCCCGCGCCCGACGTCGGCACGGACGGCACCATCATGGGGCTCTTGCTCCGCCAATACACGGACGGCGAGCGCGAGCGGCACAAGCTGCGCGGAGTGGTCACCGGGAAGGACACCCGGATCGGCGGCTCCGAGGGCCGGGTGAAGGCGACGGGCCAGGGACTCGCGTACTGCATCCAGGAGTGGTTCGCGGATCGCGGCGCCACGCCGGCGGGGAGCCGGATCGCGCTGCAGGGATTCGGGAACGTGGGCTCCAACGCCGCGGAGATCCTCTGCGGGCTGGGCGCCAAGCTCCTGGCGGTGAACGATGCCTTCGGCACCATCTTCAATCCCAACGGCATCGACGTGAACGATCTCATCTCCTACGTCTACGAGAACCCGCGCAACATGCGCCGGACGGTCGCGGGGTACCCGAAGGCGCAGCAGATCTCCAAGAACGACCTCTTCGACGTGGATTGCGACATCTTCATCCCGGCGGCGCTGGGCGGGGAGATCACCGGTCCGGTCGCCGAGCGGCTGAAGTGCAAGCTGGTGGCGGAAGGCGCGAACGGGCCCACCACCCCCGAGGGCGACCGGGTGCTGGCGAAGCGCGGCATCGAGCTGATCCCGGACATCATCGGCAACGCCGGCGGCGTGACCGTCAGCTATTACGAGTGGATCCAGAACAAGCGCATGGAGCACTGGAGCGAGACGGAGGTGAACGGCCGTCTCGAGCAGGCGATCAAGTCGAACTACCGGATCATCCGGGACATCGCCCGGAACACGCCGCGCCGGACGGCGACGCACAACAGCTCGCGGTATGCGATCGGGAAGGAAGTCGACATGCGCACCGCGGCGATGGTGCTCGCGCTCAAGCGCATCGAGGCGCACTACCAGCTGGAAGGGTTCTCGCAGTAGCGCAGAGATGAATTTCGTACGTGTCCCCGAATCAGCGGGCGGAGACGTCGGCGAGGCGGCCGCTGCGCTCGTACAGGACGACCGTCCATCCGCGCCAGCCGGCGTCGGCGGGGGCGCCTGGTTCGGCGCGGCAGACGTGGGCGTGGGCCTCCGTGGCGGAGGCGAGCGGCGCCTCGCAGGCGAAGCCGTGCTCGTGCATCCATTGCCGCGCGCCCTCGATGTCGCGGCCCTCGGGCACGTACACGAGGAGCCAGGCGCGCACGTCCTCCACGTTCTTCGGCCAGGTGAACGGAGCGCGCGTCGGCCCCTTGCAGGCGATCAGCGCGAACGCGAGGAGAGAGAGGCGGAGCTTCACGCGGGCAAAGTAGATTAAAGTCGGCGCTCTTGCACTGGACCGAGGAAGACCACCCGCTCTGGACCTGGCTGCTCCGCGCCTGCGCTCTGGCGACGGTGGTTCCGCTCTGGTCCGCCGCTCACCTTCCCTTCACCGATCTGCCCCAGCACGCCAGCGCCATCGGCACCCTGCGGCACTGGTGGGATCCGGCGTGGAAGTCGCAGGAGTACTTCACGCTCGCGCTCGGGCAGACGCAGTACCTGCTCTACTACCTCGCCGGCGCGGCCCTCGCCTTCCCCTTCGGAACCGCGGAGCGGGCCAACCTCGTCCTGCTCTCGATCATCGCCGTCGCCTTTCCCTACTCGCTGCGATCGCTCTTGCGGGCGCTGCGCCAGGACACCCGGCTCGCGCTGTTCGGGTGCACGCTGTTCTGGAGCCAGGCGCTCTTGATCGGGTTCTTCAACTACGTCGCCGCGATGCCGCTTTTGCTCTGGGCGCTCGCGCTCGCCCTCCGCGAGGCGGAGTCGCCGTCGCGGCGGATCCTCTGGACGCTGGCGGCGGCGGCAGTCGCGCTCTTCTATCTGCACCTCTCCGCCTTCGTCTTCTTCGCCCCCGCGGCCGCGCTGGCCTCGGTCGGCTTGCCTCGCCTCGCGCCCTTGCGCGAATGGCCGCGCAAGCTTCTCTGGGCAGCGCCGGTCGCGGTGCTCTCGGTGCTCTGGCTGCTGAACAGTCCCGTCGCGCACCCGCAGATGGTCGGTTGGCGCCAGCCGATGGCGCTCCTCTGGGAGGCGCCGGCGACCTCGCTGCGCAACGTCTTCGACGCGCTGCTCGACATCTGGCGCGGCCCGGAAGACGAGTGGTGCCTGCTCGCGCTGCTCGCCGCCGCCGCTCTTCTCGCCTGGCCGCAGCGCCGGGAGGTCGAGGAGCATCCCTGGCGGCGCGGGCTGGTCGCGGTGTGGCTCGGCTGGGCGGCGCTTCTCTATCTGGCGTTCCCGATCTCCATCGGCTGGATGTGGCAGCTGAACGAGCGCTACGCGCTCATCTTCGCGCTGCTCGCGCCCGCCCTCCTCCGCCCGGCGCGGCGGCTCCGCGGAGCGGTCCCGCTGCTGCTCGCGGCGGCCACGGCGCTGTTCGCGGCGGGAAACGCCTGGGCGAACATCGCCGGGTTCGAGCGCGAGGTGGGGCCGTTCGATCAGGTGCTCGCCCGAGCCCGGCCCGGCCGGCGCCTGATCGGGATGATCTTCGAGCAGAACTCGCGGTACGCGAAGTTCAGCTCGTTCCTGCATTTCCAGGCGTACTACCGGGCACGCATGGGCGGGGTGGCCTCCTTCTCGTTCGCCGAGCTGCCGCAGTCGCCGCTGCGCTACCGCCCCGAGACCGCGCCGCCGCCGCATCCCGCCGGCTGGGAATGGCACGCGAACACGTTCCGGAACGACGTGGATGGCTACTATTACGACTACGTCCTGGTGCACGGGCTGGTCGACCCTTTCGCGAGACCGATGCCGGGTCCGGCCTGGCGGCTCCTGGCACGCGAGGGACGCTGGGCGCTCTACGAGAAGCAGGAGTAGCGGATGACGACCATCGGAATCGTGGCGTTCGACGACGTGGAGGAGCTGGACTTCGCCGGTCCGTGGGAAGTGTTCGGGATGGCGCGCAAGCTGCGCGACCAGGGAGATCGCCTGGTGTTGCTCGCGGAGCGGGATGCGCCGATCCGGTGCGCGAAGCTGATGAGGGTGTTGCCGGACCTGACGTTCGCGCAGGCGCCGCGGCTCGACGTGCTGCTGGTGCCCGGCGGCGCGGGCACCCGCCGCGAAGTGAAGAACCCGGCGATGATCGAGTTCCTCCGCGCCGCCGGAGCGCAGGCGCAGTGGGTGACGAGCGTATGCACCGGCGCGCTGCTCCTGCACGAGGCGGGGTTCGCGCGCGGCAAGCGCGTCACCACCCACTGGGCCTTCGTCCAGTCCCTGCGCGACCGCGGCGGCGACGTGACCGTGCTGGAGAACGACCGCTACGTCCACGACGGCAATCTCGTCACCGCCGCCGGAGTGTCGGCGGGCATCGACATGGCGCTCTGGCTGACCGGGCAGCTCTGGGGCGAAGACTTCGCCCGCAAGGTGCAAAAGCAGATCGAGTACTACCCGCAGCCACCGTTCGAGCGCACGGCCTGAGCGCCCGGAGGCGCAGAGTTCGATCCCTTGCGGCAACGACTCGAGCAGGGAGTCCGAACCGACGCAGGGGAATCCGCGCACGGCGGGCGATGCGCTGCGGCTCCCGGCCGACTGGAGCAGCCTCGCGCGTCGGCTACGGCGGCGCGACGGCGGCGGCGTCCGTGACCACCCAGTCGAGAGCCTCGGCGCGGCTGTCGAAGAGCGCGAAGCTCCTGCCCGTCGCCACGTTGTTCGCCCGCGTGATCACGCGCCCGATCGTGCTGGTGTTGCAGACGGCGCTCTTGCGCACCCAGGGCGCGTTGTTCTTGCCCAGGGCCACGAAGGCCTGGTTGATCTCGTCGTTGTAGATCATCCCTTTCACGTCGGTGACCGTGAGCAGCTCCTTGCGCTGCGGCTCCGCCGCGACCGTCGCACGGGCCTGCGCGATCAGCTGCAACGCAAGCTGCGTGTCACGGATCGCGGTGAAGTCGAGGAGGAGGACGCGCTTGCCTTTGTGCTCGATGAATCCGATCGCCGCCATCGCTCGACTGTAGCAGCGACGGCTGGCCGCATGTCAGGGCCGCCGCGCGTGCGCTGGGCGCGCGGTGTGGGCACGGAGCAGGGATTGTCACGGAAGGTGGGCTTCCGGCGCGGCGCTGCGCATTCCGGCTCCGGTCGGACGTGCCAGCGGTGAGTTGGGAAACCGGACTCTCCCGGGGCGAGTCAGCGATACAATCAAAGGGATCTTCATTCCGCAAATGCGGATCGTGTCCAGCGTTTCGCAGGGGAGCGCATGCCAAAGCGACGCACGGCCGCCGTACCGCTCCCCGCCGGCTGGCATAACGTCACGCCGAGATTGATCGTCCGGAATGCGCGGGGACTGGTTGCATTCCTGCAAAGCGTGTTCGAGGCGCAGGGAGAGTTCGACGACGTGCGCCCGTCGATCCTCCGCATCGGAGATTCCGTCGTGATGGTCAGCGAAGCGGGTGCCCGCCCGGTCGCGACTGCCTTTCTCTACGTCTACGTCAACGACGTCCGGGCGACGCATCGACGGGGCGTCGACGCAGGCGCTCGAGCGATCGAGGAGCCGTTCGACACCGGATACGGAGACGTCCGCGGCATGATCGAAGACCGATGGGGCAATACCTGGCAGATCGCCATGGTACAGGGTGGCCGCCACGAACGCTGACGGGAAGCAGCCGCCCGAACCTCGACGGAAGACCATGCTGCGCGATGGAAGGTTGCGCAGAAGGAGCCGGGCGAAGGATGAGGGTGACCTGGGACGCGACCCCGCGCGCGGAACTGCCCGGGGACGCGCAAGCGCTTTCAGTGACCCCGGTCGTCGTCGACGGGGATGCTGACGGCGTCCGTGAACACGTCTTCGTCCTGGAAGTCTGGCCCGTTCAACGCTGGCGGCGCCTGGTTCCGCGCATCGGACCAGATCGGGTGTGCGACGGTCCCGACCACGGCGACGCCGCTGTAATCTCCGTTGAACCCGATGAAGCTGGGCGGTGGCGATTCAGGCGCGACGCGTCGTGCCGCGTACGGAGTGGCGAGGCCCTGACCGGCCGCGACCGCGTAGTCGGTGTTTTCGGCACGGACGCCGGGGTCGGCGGTGGTGAAGAGGTGCAACGGGACATTCTCTCCCGGGACGCGACCGGTCCTGAAGTAGCTCACGACGACGAGGTCGCCTTTGCGGCCGTCATGACGCTCGTAACCTTCCTCGGCTGGATAGGGCGAGACGGTGTCCACGGCCGGGAAGTAGTGATCCTTCCCCTGATCCGGATTGACCGGCGCGGCGGCCTCCCTCCAGGTGTAGCCGCCGTCATACGAAGCGGAGAGGTGGATGTCGAACTCACCGGTCCGGTAATCCTGCCAGACCACGAAGAGGTGCCCGTCCTTCCGGTTCACCGCGATCCGGGGGAAATCGTTGGTGCGAATGTCCGCTCCAGGGATGCACTCGCCGGGCGCGTCCGCGCATTGCGGCTCGCCCACGACCACGTCGTCTCCGACCTTGAACGGGCCGACCCAGGTGTCGCCCGCATCGTGCGATACGACCGCCAGTTGCTGCGCGTTCGGATTTCCCGCGGGCGTGTTGCCGTTGTTGAACGTCACCACCAGGTCTCCATTGGGCAGCACGATGGGGTCGGACCCTTGATCGAAATTGCAATCGTTGGGCAGGTCCGCCGGATTCCCGAAGAAGTCGCCGAAGAAGCAGAGCGCCGGGTTGTTGCCGCTGATCGGCTTCGGTTGTGTCCAGGTGGTCGCGTGATCGCTCGATCGCGAGAAGTAGATCGGCGACTTGCAGTACGCGGGATTGTTGTTCACGTCCTTGCAGGACTCGTCGAACACGGTCCAGGTGACGTACACGTTGTCGCGGAACCTGCTGCCCGGATAGAAGTCCGCGGTCACGAACGGCTTGTCATGGACGACGAACGGATTGTTGTCCTCGGCCGCCATGAACCGGGGGCCGGTGGAGGGAACCGCGGCGTAGAACGCCCCCTTCACCTGTGGCGAGATGGTCACGAAGACGCCGCTCGCGAACGTGGTGCGATCGAAGTTGACCGCGCTGAAGAACGCATTCCCCTGCGAGTCCCAGGCCAGTCCCGGATCGCTATACGCCTCGTAGGTGTGGAAGGTTCCCGGTCCGCCGAGCACGGTGTGCCCTGGCTGCGGATCGTTCCGGTGATTGGTGAACGGGACGAGGCCATCGCCCCAGGAGCGGCCGCCGTCGATGGAGAAGGCGAAGCCCTGGAAGCCCTCGCCGGTGCGGTAATCGTTCATGCCCCCGATCAGGTTGTCGAAGTCATTCGGGTTGACCTTGATGCTGGTCTCGTTCTGCGGACGGAATCCGCAGTCCTGGTTCACGCGCACGTTCCCGTCCGTGTTCCGCGCTCCGCACCCGAGCGTGCCCCGTGAGAGGCCGAGAAATGCGCTGTTCGACGGCCCCGCCGACGTCGACCGCGAGCTCGTCACCGCGGCTGCGTTGCTTCGAGGGCTCGCGCCCAGCTCGAGCCCGTGAAGCATGCCCCCGGACACGCCCGGGGTCAGCTTGACTCCTCCGGGTGTGATGATCGTGCGGGGCAGCAGGCTTCCCTGCTGCGCACGCTGGAGAAGCCCTCCCTGATTCTCGGCGAACGCTGCTGCGCTGATGGACAAGAAGCCGGCAATGAGGTGTCGGCACACTGGCATGAGCTGCCCTCCCCAACCGATGGGCCGGCGCGGCCAATCGAACACCCGTCGGTGTCGGGTCGCCCAGTACGAGATCGCCGGACGGC
>Ga0070741_10013351_pt1 | contig 14550 bp, 14 predicted proteins | sample Coa_R1_4_FD_66440 | JGI IMG/M metagenome (GOLD analysis project Ga0070741, IMG submission 66440) | Surface soil microbial communities from Centralia Pennsylvania, which are recovering from an underground coalmine fire - Coalmine... | ecosystem: Environmental > Terrestrial > Soil > Unclassified ...
ATTAGTTCTACGGTGCGACGGAAGATGGCTTTCCGCGGGGGATCGACTGAATGCCCGGATTGCGTACGTGCGTGAGGAAGTCCATCAGGGAAGAACTCACGGTATGTGCGATTCGCGCGGATCGCTGGGCCGTATGCCTCGATGACCCGCTCCATCTCCTGGCGCTGCTCCGCAAAGAGCTTCGTTCTTCGCAGGTCCGGTCGTCCGTCATGCTCAAGCACGACTCGCATGAGCTCTGCCAAGTTCGTTTGTGCGCCTTGGGAAAGGTCAGGCAAAAGCGTGCTCGGATCTGTTGGCCAATAAAGCGACACAGATGGCGGCGCGTCAGGAAAGAGATCGAGCATCCGCAGCTGCGCCAATGCGACGCGCGGGTTCGTGTACCGCGGGTTCGGGTCGGAGTACGTCCGGCGGGCGTACTCGGGGTGGTAGAGGACGCTGGGCACGCCGAGTTCGGATGCTCGGAGCAGACACGAGAAGCGCTGCGGAAGGTTGTGTCCGCTCGGGTTCATCTTCGTCTGCTCGATGGAGAGCAGAGGTTTGTCGCCTGCAACGACGGCGTCGGGCCTCGCATACCCGAAGAGCGCAGTGACTCCGGCGTCAGTGCATTTGCGGATGTCGCGGTAGTCCGCATTCGCGAGTCCCGGGACGAGGCCCGTCCAGCTCGTCTTAACGTCGACCTCGGTCGGGTCGTGGTACCAGACGGTGAGCGTCACGCCCTGCGCCGAAAGACGAGTATGTAGTTGTGGTCGATGTGATGGCCGCGCCGGAGAACGTGCATCCCCCCATTGTTCTGGAGGATCCAGATGAAGTTCTCCTCCAAGCCGAACCCGCTGTGCTCCATCAGGTCGATCACGCGGGTGAAGGGGTGGCGAAGCAGGCCCTTGTGTCTTGCATCGCCCATGATCACGACCGCCCGAGATCCTTCGTCGAGGACGTGCTCAAGCCTGGTTGCTAGCCGTATCAGGAATTCGTCGTAGCGCGCGTCTGCGTCGGTCGAGACATCGGTCGATCGCAACGCGTCTGGATCGAAGTCGAGGCCATCAAGAGCCTGCGGTGCGGAGGTTTCTTGCAGAGACCGCAGGAGTTCCGTGGATAGACGGTGGATCAGGTTGTAGTGAATGACTCCGAGGTAGGGCGGATGGACGATCGCGAGTGAGGGACGGTTCGTCGGGTCGTCGACGTAGCTCCTCTGAACGGCGCGGACCGCGGCGCCTCCCTCGCGAAGGGGGATCCTCGAGACGGCTTCGGCAAGGCCAAGGGCCTTGCTTTCGAGCAGGGGCAGAGCGTCCGTATACGGCTTGCGTTTGCGAACGAGGTGATGGGTGCAGCGCGCGTCAACCTCGGCGACATCCCGGACCGCTGCCGCCAACGCAACTAGGAGCAACCGGCTGAGTCGAGTCGGAATCTTGAGCCTTGCGACCGCGTGGGCAACTTGCAGGAGGCGGCTAAGCGAAGGCTCGTTGAACCACTTTCGCGCATAGGCGAAGGACTCGTCCGGAAAGTCTTCAACCTGCTCGGGAGAGCCTGTCTTCATTCCGCGTCGCAGGTTGTGAAGCGCATCGACGACATCGGCGACGGCCCCTGGATAAGCGTCGAGCTTCAGGGTTGAGATGAGCACGGCCAGCGGATTCGCGTCGAAGCCTTCCGCTCCGACCCCTCTCAAGCGGGCCTCCACAAGGCTCGTCCCAACGCCGCACATCGGGTCCCAGACGGTGGTCTCGTCGGTGTCTGCATAGAGGTCCAGCAGCCTTCCGACCAGTGGGCCCGGAAGTGTTCCGTACCAGCGGTAGATCGTGTGCCCCGCGTATGAGACGTCCTCTGCAGGATCGAACGTCCAGATCGAAGAGACGTAGCCGTTGTTTGAGCGTCGAGGCTTCGCCGTCGAGAAGAGTCGAAGCGTCTCGTCAGTGTTCATGCGGCTGCCTCACCAGATTCCCGCAGGGTCCAGAATCCGTCGCTGAAGTCGAAGTACCGTTCGAGTAGTTGGCGCCGGTGGCTGTCGAACACGCCAAGCGCGTCTACGAGCCGCACTAGGTCATCCAAGTTGTTCACGCCGACATCGCGCGCAAGCTCCGCAAGGTAGAGCTGACCTTCCATGTAGAGCTGCGTGAAGAGGTCTCTCGGCCGCACCGGTCCGTGAGCAAGCACCGCACGACATGCGTTGATGAACCATGCCTCGATCTCGTCGGCACTCGGGAGCCTCACCGTTCTGCGTCGGTCTGTGCGAGGCGGAGCCACTCGGAACGTGTAGATGAAGTCCCCGATTACCGATCCCGCTCGTCGAGATTGCGAGGTGTGTTCGTAGACCTTGATTCCGGGTTGGAAGACCACACCCCCAGGAGCGAGCTCGAACCCTGCCCGAGTAGCAGCGGCGAGAAGCGCAACCCACGCTCGTGGCTCCCGGTTGTTGAAGGTGAGAACGAGCGAACCGCCAGGCTTGAGCACACGGCGGCACTCGCCGAAGCAGCGATAGAGGATCTCCGCGTAGTCGACCGCCGTCTTCGCGCCAGGAAAGCCGCGCTTCCTGGCGACGACCGCTTCTTCGGTGGTGTCGGCTAGCTCACCGAGCCCATCGCCAAGCCATTCAGGTAGCCACACGCTCCAGAAGTTCGTGAGGTCTGCGTAGTGGACGTAGCTGCCGTATGGCGGATCCGTTATGACCGCGTCGACGCAGCCGTCGGGAAGTGGCAGCGATGTCGACGATGCGACGTTCACTGAGTAGTCAGCCTGAGCAGCGAGGACGCTCTCGACGGTTCCCGGACGAAGTGTGCGGCTCGTAGCCGGCATCTTCGCCTTTGCGCGCCGAATCGACATGAACCGGCGCTCGAACTGTTCTAGGACGTTCACTTCAAGGTGGACAGGCGGAAGCCAGTAACCCGGCTTTGCCCACTCAAGCGGCTTGTCGCCTCGCCAACCCGGATTCCGTGTCACCATGCGATTCGCATATCGAAGGGACGCGCTGAAGGTGAACCACAGCCACGCTGATGTCTCGTCCTCCGGCAATCGCACCAGCGCTTCGCGCAGAAGTGCCCAACCGAGCAGCACTCGCGGGGTGAACAACTGCCGGAAGGAGCGGATGCCTTTCTTGTGGAGCGCGCTCTCTCGCTGCATGTTGCAATCAGGGATTGCCTGGGGAGGGACGAACAGTCCGCGTGCCTCGGCCTCCGCAAGCTCGCCGGGGAGGCGGTGATACAGCGCGACGTCCTGCTCGTCAGGTGCCTTGTTGCCGCTGTGGCCGCACTGGCACCGGAGGTGCACCAGCTCGAGTTCGTCCGATGTCTCGCTCGACACTGAGAAACGAATCGGCGATTGACAGCCGGGGCAGCCCCACGCACCCGGACCGACCTTCGCAAGTTCCGACACGGGTGCGGTATGGCTGCACGCGTCGCAACGCACCACGGCAGAGACTTCGAACCAGCTAGCCGCAGCGGTGCTCCCGCAGTTCGGGCAGTGTGTTGTGAAAAGGTCATTGATGCGGCTCGCGACCGCCCCGATCAGCTCGTTGTGCGCGGCCTCGACGTCTGCTTCGTTGAAGGGCGCAAGCTCCATCCGAGTGATGAAGCCGGCCATAGGGTTTAGGTCGAAGCCGACTACCCGCCGGCCAAGTAGCGCTCCCTCGACCAGCGTGACGCCGCCGCCGTAGAACGGGTCGACAACCAGATCACCGGGCGCCGTGTAGTGCTCGATCAGATGCGCGAACACCGTGTGGGGACGCCGTGCAAAGTATCGGTGCATCCCGTAGACGGGACGGTACGGAGTAGCCTCGACGCCACTAGAGATCGGGGTCGTCACGGCGGTCACCCTACCCTTGGCCCCGGTCGCCGAGGCTCCGCGCGGCGCCTTGCCGGGGAGCTGCGGCACCCCGTGCATCACGCGAAACGCTCAGAGCTTGCGCCACGCTTCGGTCTCCCGATCCCAGAAGTACTCGCCCTCCTCTGATAGGTCCGCCAGCGCCGGGTAGGCGGCGGGAGGAATCGCATCGTGGAGCATGATCCGCCGCGGCCCTTCGTCGATCTGAACGGATCCCTTCGCGTGACCGACGGCCCGCCGCTCCGCGCAGAGCCGCTCGACGAATGTCCGCAGCGCATCCCACGTGTCGGCGCCAGCCTTCGCCGCGAGGCCGGTCGCGAAGGCTCCGAGCGGCACCTCAATCAGGACGATCCAATCAGGGTGGAAGCGCGAGTAGCGGCCGTAGCTGGCTCACAGAACGCTTCGATCGCGGCGTTGTCGGCGGCGGTTCCGATCCGGCCGAAGGAGAGGCGGACCTGCTCGTCGTATGCCCGGTCGCAGAACAGCAGCGAGGTGTATTGGCTGCCGGCGAAGGCGTCTGTGCGCAACCCTCGCGGGCGGCGGACCCAACACCAGATCCGTCAGTGATCTCCTCGATGCCGCTGCTGGCCATCGGAGCGTCTCTCTGCTTTTCGAGCCGGACCGGGTTTGACGAGGACCCCGCAGGGATTCGTGGCGCGCCTCACTGCTCGAACAATTCGACGTGCGCCTGGTGCCCCGGCGCGGATGCGAGGCGTGCGTCGCAGGTCACGAGCGGCACCGCGAGCGCCTCGGCGAGCGCCACGAACGTGGCGTCGTAGGCGGTGAGGTTGTGGCGCAGTTCCCAGACACGGTTGCTTAGCGGGTGGTGGGGATAGCGTACGAGCGCCAGCTCGGCGAAGTCGCTCCGCGCGTCGGTTGCGCGGTCCTCGCTGATCTCTCCCGTGATCGTCAGTCGGCGGAGCGAGTGCAGAACTTCGGTGTCGATCAGGTGCGGGCCGTGCAGGTCGCCGTCCCGCGCCAGACGCTCGACGAGTCCTGTCGCCGGGGGGCGGGCGAACAGCGCCGCGAGGACGGCCGAGGTGTCGACCACGAGCACCGGCGGCTCTCAGTCGCGGTCGCGGCCGGCTCGAACGGCGGTGACGATCGAGCTGGCAGTCGCGCCGCCGGAGCGCGAGCGGGCGCGTGCCAGCAGCTCCGCGACGGGGGGATGCCGGGCCACGCGCTCGAGTTCGGCCAACGCGAACTCCGAGAGCGACACGCCGGCAGCCGCGGCGCGCGTGCGGAGCGTACGGTGGACGTCGTCGGGAACGTTGCGGACCTGGATCGTCTTCACGCTCCTCGATGGTAGCAAATTGGGTGTGGCACACCCAATGCGAATGCATGACGCCGGACGACGCGGCGCCGACGGGCTTCACGCCGAATGGAGGCGTCGAATCTCCGTCAGCGCATCGCGCACCCGCGGCGGACCACCCGCCTTCTCTAGCCCTCGCTTCCCAGTTCCCGGCTGAATCCTCAGCGGCCGCTCTCGGACAGGATCGGCGCGACGCGGCGGAAGCCCCAGATGGTGCAGTAGAGGCCGAGGAACAGCTCCCAGGCAGCCTCCGGGATCGTCGCCAGGCCCTGGAACGAGCGCAGTGCGCTACCGGGATGGTCGGCCGCGAACAGCACGGCCGTCCCGGAGACGACGATCAGCGCCCCGCCGACGAGCCCGAGCCACGGCCACGGTCTCGGCACGAGCTCGGTGCGGTACATCATGTAGCCGAGGATCAGCCCGTTCCCGAAGCCGACGACCCAGCCGGGCCCCAGGAGAAACGTCCAGTCCTTGATCGCCGCGAGCGTGTAGGCGATCGTGCCCTCGTTCGCGCCGGCGGACTGTCGGTGCAGCGTCACGATCGCGACCATCGCGACCACGCCGACCAGGATGAACGCGCACTCGAAGATCCGGGCTGCGACGTAGCCGATCGAGAGGTCTTCGAACTGTCTCCTCAGGATCGGAACGATCACGACCGCAGTGCCGATGTTCGCGATGATGAGCAGGAGCTCCAGGGCCGCCCCGAGGAGGATCCGCCTGTCGTGCCCTCCGCCCGCGATGTAGCCGACGGGATGACGGAGCGCCGGCTCGTAGAGGACGAGCGCCGGGATCGACGTGATGAAGGTGATGAGGTAGAGCACGCCGAACCAACGCGCTCGCTTCTGATCCGACGACACTTGTGACCCCTCTCGTAGATGGTGGGTATCCGGGTTGGCGGCGCCACCCCGGCCTCGCAGACGCGCCAACCTAGACGCTGCGACAGTGACGAGCTAGCTGGGAAGAACTACGCGGGTCGAGTCCGCAGAAGCCGCACGCGGAGGCGGTGCAGATGCGGCATCAGCCCGTACGTGACGATCGGCACGGCGATCGTCGCGAGGACGAAGGTGCGCAGCACCGGGGACATCGTGCGGAGCCGGTCGCCGAACACGAGGTTGATGGCGGTCAGCGTCGGGAAGACGCAGAGCCAGATCATCACCGCCAGCTGGTGCTTGCCGGGCGGCGGGACGCGGGCGTGGTCTGTGCTGTCGGTCATGTGAACTCCCTTCGGTCGAGTGTGTCGCTGACGTCCTCTCGGACGAGGTCGTTGTTGACGGCGATCGCTGCGGCGGATCCTTCGCCGGCCGCGGTGATCACCTGGGCGCGTGGGTTCGCGGCGTTGCCGGCCGCCCACACACCGGGCACGGTCGTCTGGCCGTTGCCGTCGACGCGGGCGAAGCCGCTCTCGTCGGTCTCGCAGCCAAGCGCTTCGAGGAGGCTCCCCGGACGTGCGTGGAGCGTCGGACGCATGAAGAGCGCAGCCCGCGGAATCGCACGGCCGTCCGCAAGCTCGACCGCGTCCAGCCGGTCGTCGACGATCCGGAGCCGCGCGACCTCTCCGTCGACGACCTTGATCCCTCGGGCATCCAGCAGGGATCGCTCAGCGGCGGTGGCGACGTGCGCGTGCAAGAAGAAGACGACGTCGTCCGACCACTGGCGCAGCAGGTGGGCGTACTCGACGGACGCGGCGTCGCTCCCCAGCACGCCGATCGGCCGGTCGCGCACTTCCCAGCCGTGGCAGTAGGGGCAGTGGAGGAAGTCCTTGCCCCATCGCTCACGCGCCCCGGGGATGTCGGGCAGCACGTCCTCCGCGCCGGTCGCGAGCAGGAGGCGACGCGCCGCGAGGGCACGACCGCCGGCCAGCCGGAGCGTGAAGCCCGGGTCGGCCGCGACGACTTCGTCCTCGACGAGCTCGACGCTGTAACCGCGAAGCTCCCCGCGTCCAACGGCCAGAAGCTCGGCGGGCGGCATCCCGTCACGCGAGAGGAATCCCTGCATGTGCTCGGCGGGGGCGTTGCGCGGCGTTCCCGCGTCGATCACGACCACCCGGCGCCTGGCCCGGCCGAGCACGAGTGCCGCACTCAGCCCGGCGGCGCCGCCTCCGACGATCGCGACGTCGTATCTGGCGTCCATGGAGATGGACAGTGCGGGATCCCGTCGGGCGCCGCCAGTTTCGTTGCTGTTTCCGGGAACGCGAAGTAGCGTCACCCTCGTGACGCGCCCGCCGGCGATCCCGGACGTTCTCGCCGAGGTCGGGCCGCGCCTGAGGCGCCTGCGAACTCGCCGCGGGATCACGCTGACAGCGCTCGCAGCGAACACCGGCATCTCCAAGAGCACGCTCTCCCGCCTCGAGAGCGGGCAGCGGAAACCGAGCCTGGAGCTGCTGCTCCCGCTCGCCGACGCCTACCAGGTGCCCCTCGACGAGCTCGTCGGCGCACCGGAGGTCGGCGACCCGCGGATCAAGCTCAAGCCACGGGTCCGCAACGGACGCCTCGTCTTCCCGCTGACCCAGCAGTCGAGCGGGCTCGCCGTCTGGAAGGTCGTGATCCCGCCGGAGCGGGAGCGCGAGCTCCGGACACACGACGGCTACGAGTGGCTGTACGTCCTCTCCGGGCGGATGCGGCTCATCCTCGGCGAGCACGACATCACCATGGGGCCGGGCGAGGTCGCCGAGTTCGACACCCGGATGCCGCACTGGTTCGGGCCCGCAGGAGACGAGCCGGTCGAGATCCTCAGCGTGCACGGGGCGCACGGCAGGCGGATGCGGGTGCGCGCGGCCCCTCGCCGCACGACCGACCGCGAATCTCGGTAACAGCGCTGCCGCCGCACGGCTGCTGAAGACCGGCACTCCCCCGATGCCGGTGCGCGGCCGCGCCGCGACCATTCGCCGTAGCCACCATCGCCGAGAGGAGCTCGAGCCCGATGACGACAGCGCCCCGGGATCCGCGCGAGCCGATCGATCGGCTGCTCCGCGACCTGCGCGCCCGCCCGGAGGGGCTCGCCGGCCGCGAGGCGGAACGGCGGCTGGTCGCCTACGGGCCCAACGAGCTGCAGCGGCGCGCCGGCAGGTCCTGGCCCGGCCGGCTCGCCCAGCAGCTCGTGCATCCGCTGGCGCTGCTGCTCTGGGTTGCGGCCGGGCTCGCGCTCGCGAGCGGCTCGGCTGTTCTCGCCGCCGCGATCGCCGCGGTGATCGTCCTCAACGCGCTCTTCGCCTTCGTCCAGGAGCGGCAGGCGGAGCGCGCCGTCGAGGCGCTCGGCCGCTACCTGCCGCAGCAGGCGACCGTCGTCCGCGACGGGCGCCAGCAGCGGATCGAGGCGCGCGCGCTCGTTCCCGGCGACGTGCTCGTGGTGGAGGAGGGCGACCGGATCTCCGCCGACGCACGCCTGCTCGACGGCGCGGTCGAGGTCGACATGTCGACGCTGACCGGCGAGTCGCAGCCGGTGCTCCGGTCGGCCGAGTACGCCGACGCGACCGGCCCGCTGCTCGAGGCGCGCGAGCTCGTCTTCAGCGGCACCGCCTGCGTCGGCGGCCAGGCGCGGGCGCTCGTGGTCGCCACCGGGATGCTGACCGAGCTCGGCCGGATCGCCGCGCTGACCGAGCGCGTCGAGGTGGAGCCGAGCCCGCTCGAACGCGAGGTGCGGCGCGTCGCCTGGCTGATCGCGATCGTCGCCGTCGCGGCGGGCCTCGCGTTCCTGCCGATCGGCTGGCTCACCGCCGGGCTTCCGCTCGGCGACGCGGCCAGGTTCACGATCGGCCTGATCGTCGCGAACGTGCCCGAGGGGCTGCTGCCGACGATCACCCTCGCGCTCGCCGTCGGCGTCGCCGACCTCGCCCGCCGCGGCGCGCTCGTCAAGCGGCTGAGCGCGGTCGAGACGCTCGGCTCGACCACCGTCATCTGCACCGACAAGACGGGCACGCTGACCGAGAACCGGATGCGCCCGCTGCGCGTCTGGACGCCGCTCGGCGAGCTCGACCTCGAGACGGAAACCGACCTGCCGCACGCGATCGCGGCCGACCCCGTGCTCGGCTTCCTCGGCCGCACCCTCGCGGCCTGCTCGACCGCCGAGCTCGACCTCGCCCAGCCGAGCAAGTCACGCGGCGAGGCGACCGAGATCGGGCTGCTCGAAGCCGCCCGCGCGGTCGGCGTCGACGTCGACGTCGCCCGGCGCGAGCACGCCCGCCGCAAGCTCTACCGCTTCGACCCGAAGCTGCGGCTGATGTCGACCGTCGACGAGCGCGCCGACGGCGGCCTGACCGTCCACGCCAAGGGCGCGCCGGAGGAGGCGCTCGCCCGCTCGACCCTGATCGGCGCGCTCGACAACCACCGGCCGATCACCGACGCCGACCGGCAGGCGGTGCTCGCCGCCGTCGAGCGCTACGCGTCCCAGGGGCTGCGCGTGCTCGCGGTCGCGCGCCGGCGGCTGCCCGCCGGGGCCGCGCCGCCCGCCGGCCGCGAGGACGCCGAACGCGACCTGTGCCTGCTCGGCCTGGTCGCGCTGTTCGACCCGCCCAGGCCGGAGGTCGCCGACGCCGTCGCCCGCTGCCACACCGCGGGCATCCGGATCATCGTCGTCACCGGCGACCACGGGCTGACGGCCGCCGAGATCGCCCGCCGGGTCGGGATCGCCCGCGGCGGCGGCACCGTCGTGAGCGGCGAGGAGCTCGAGCAGATCGACGAGCGCGAGCTCGACCGCCTGCTGCGCGAGGGGAGGGAGCTGATCTTCGCGCGCGCGTCGCCCGAGGCGAAGCTGCGGATCGCCGACGCTCTTCGCGCCGAAGGCCACGTGGTGGCGATGACCGGCGACGGCGTCAACGACGCTCCGGCGCTGCGACGCGCCGACATCGGCATCTCCATGGGCATCAGCGGAACCGACGTCGCGCGCGAGGCGGCGACGATGGTGCTCACCGACGACAACTTCGCCACGATCGTCGCCGCGGTCGCCGCCGGCCGCCGCGTGTTCGACAACGTGCGCAAGTTCGTCGTCTACATCTTCGCCCACGCGACCCCCGAGGTCGTCCCCTTCCTCGTCTACGCGCTCGCCGGCGGCGCGATCCCGCTGCCGCTCACCGTGCTGCAGATCCTCGCGATCGACCTCGGCACCGAGATCCTGCCGGCGCTCGCCCTCGGCCGGGAGCCGGCCGAGCCGGGCCTGATGGAGCGGCCGCCCCGGCTGCGCTCGGAAGGCGTCATCCGGCGCTCGATGCTGCTGCGCGCCTGGGTGTTCCTCGGGCTGATCGAGGCCGCCCTCGTGATCGGTGGCTTCCTCTACCCGCTGCTGCGCGCCGGCTGGAGCCCCGGCGACGCCGTCTCGGCCGGCTCGCCGCTCCACCATGCCTACCTGCAGGCGACGACGATGACCTTCGCCGGCATCGTCGCCTGCCAGATCGGCACCGCCGTCGCGGCCCGAACCGAGCACGCCTCGCTCGCGACCGTCGGCCTGTTCAGCAACGGGCTCCTGCTGTGGGGCATCCTCAGCGAGCTCGTCTTCGCCGCCGCGCTCGTCTACGCGCCGCCGCTCCAGCACCTCTTCGGCACAGCCTCGCTCGGCCCGGTCGAGCTCGCGATCCTCGCCGCCTTCCCGCCGGTCGTCTGGGGCGCCGACGAGCTCCGGCGCGCGCGGCTGCGACACCGCCCCGCGCAGCGTGCCCGGACTCGTCAGGCCGGGCGACGACGTGTGTAGAGCCGCCTCGCCCAGAGGTACGAGCCGGCTGCGATGCCGACGCTCCAGGCGACGGTTGCCATCGCATTTCCGCCGACCGGGGCGCCGTTCAGCAGCCCGCGCACCGTCTCGGTTGCCGGGGTGAACGGCTGGTAGCGGGCGAACTGCTCCAAGCCCGCCGGCATCGACGCGACGACCACGAAGCCGCTGCCGAGGAAGGGCAGGAAGGTGAGGAACATCGGCGTGTTGCTGGCGGTCTCGACGCTCTTCGCCGCGAGACCGAGCGCCGTGGCGAGCCAGATCAGCGCGAACGCGAACAAGGCGATGATCCCCAGCGCGGCCAGCCAGTCGAGCACGCCCGCCTCGGCGCGGAAGCCGAGCGCGAGAGCGACGCCGAGGACGATGCAGACGCCCGCCAGGGCCTGGACGAGCGCGGCGAGCACGTGACCCGTGAGGACGGCGGAGCGCGCGATGGCCATCGTGCGGAAGCGGTCGATGATGCCGCCCGTCATGTCCATCGCGACGACGATTGCGGTGCCCTGCACGGCGGCGGCGACCGTCATCAGCAGGATCCCCGGCGTCACGTAGTCCAGGTAGCCCGCCCGCCCGCTGCGGCCGGCGGTGACGGACGCGTCGAGCCCCTTGCCGAGCTGGCCGCCGAACACGTAGACGAACAGGAGCAGGAACACGATCGGCATGCCGGCGAGCATCAGCGTCAGCGAGGGGTAGCGCCGGAGGCGCCGCAGGTTGCGGCGGAACATGGTGGCGGAGTCGGTGACCGCGTAGGCGAGTGCGCTCATCAGGCCGCCTCCTCGGCGACGGTCGGATGCCCGGTGACGGCGAAGAACACGTCGTCCAGATCGGGGCTGTGGATCGAGAGCTCCGTGACCGCGATCCGGGCATCATTGAGCTGCGCGAGCAGTCGGCGGAGCGAGGCGACGTCGCCACGGCCGGGGACACGCAGGACGAGTCGCTCCTCGTCCGGCGCGGCGCCGTCGAGCAGGGAGGCTGCAGCGTGCAGCGCAGGCCTGTCGGCGAACTGGAGGCGGACGTGCCCGCCCGGCACCCGCCGCTTCAGCTCTTCAGGCGTTCCCTCGGCGACGATGCGGCCCCGGTCGAGGACGGCTACCCGGTCGGCGAGCTCGTCTGCCTCGTCGAGGTACTGCGTCGTGAGGAGGATCGTGACGCCCGCCGCCGCGAGGGTGCGGATGCCGTCCCACATTGCCCGGCGGCTCGCCGGATCGAGCCCGGTGGTCGGCTCGTCGAGGAAGATCACCCGCGGCGAGCCGACGAGCGTCATCGCCAGGTCGAGCCGCCGGCGCATCCCGCCCGAGTAGGTCGATGCCGGCCGCCTCGCCGCCTCGACGAGACCGAACCGGTCGAGCAGCTCGGCGACGCGCGCCCGGCCCCTGTCGCGGCCCAGGTGGTTCAGGTCGGCCATCAGCTGCAGGTTTTCCGCACCCGTGAGGAGATCGTCGACCGCGGAGAACTGGCCGGTGACGCCGATCGACGCGCGCACCGCGTCCGGCTCGTCGCGGACGTCGTGACCCGCGACGCGAACGACGCCGGCGTCGGCGGGGACGAGGGTGGAGAGGATGCGCACGATCGTCGTCTTTCCGGCGCCGTTCGGGCCGAGCAGGGCGAAGATCGTCCCCCCGGCGACCGCGAGGTCGACACCGTCGAGCACGACGGCGTCGCCGTAGGATTTCCGCACGCCGGTCGCGGCGATCGCCGGCTCTTGCACGGCGCTCATTGGCGACTCCTGCGCCCCGGGCGCTGCTCGGGGAGATCGCCGGACGCGACGAGCGCCGTGCGCCGCGCCTCCCACGCCTGCTCGAGTTTCGGCATCTGCTCGATCAGGAACTCCGCGAACGCCGACATCTCGAGGAGCACGGCTCTCCGCCCGGGAGGCGCATCGCGGACCACGTCCAGTCCCTCGCGCGCCAGCTCCAGCAGCTCCTCGTACTCCGAGACGTCGAACCCCAGCGCGTGCGACGAGCTCAGGTCGATGCGCACGCGATCCATCCGCTCGCCGGCGACGCGCGAGCGCTGCACGAGCCGGATCGTCTCCAGCACCTTCACCGCCCCGGCGATCGCACTGCGGCTTGCGAGCAGCGCGTCGGCCAGCTCGCCGATCGTCGGGTCGGGCGGCTCGCAGACGGCGAGGTAGCCGATCAGGCGTCCCACCATCGGCGGGAACGAGTAGCGGCGGGCATAGAAACGGCCCATGTGGTCGGCGAAGGTGATCTCGGCATCGGTCGGCATGCGCCGATCCTACACTAATCACTGAGATAACATAGATTTGTGTGATTTCGGTCTCGGCTTGATGTTCGTTGCCTAGCGGCTCCCGCCGGGACGGATGAGGCCGGACTCGTAGGCGAGGACGACCGCCTGGACGCGGTCGCGGAGGCCGTGCTTCTGCAGGATGTGGCGCACGTGCATCTTCACGGTCGCGGTGGAGATGACGAGCCGCTCGGCGATCTCGCCGTTCGAGAGGCCGGCGCCGACGAGCCCGAGGATCTCGAGCTCGCGGGCGCTCAGGTCGAGGAGCGGGGAGGCGGGGGCTCCGCGCTCGACGTAGTGCGCGACGAGGCGGGCGAGCACCGTCGGCGCGAAGACGGAGTCGCCGGCGGCAGCGGTGCGCACGGCGTCGACGAGCTGCTCGCGGCCGACGTCCTTGAGCAGGAACGCGCTCGCGCCGGCGCGCAGCGCGTCGTAGACGTGCTCGTCGAGGTCGAAGGTGGTGAGGATGACGACGCGCGTCTCGAGCCCGGCCGCGACGATCCGGCGCGTGGCCTCGATCCCGTCGACGCCGGGCATGCGGACGTCCATCAGCACGACGTCGGGGCGGAGCTCACGGGCGAGGTCGACGGCCTCGCCGCCGTCGGCCGCCTCGCCGACGACGTCGATGCCGGCGAGCTCGAGGATGAGCCGAAAGCCGGAGCGCACGAGCTCCTGGTCGTCGGCGAGCAGGACGGTCGTCACGGCGCCCCCAGCGGCAGCCTCGCGTGCACGCGGAAGCCGCCGCCCTCGGCCGCGCCGGCGTCGAGCGAGCCTCCGTGCAGCCGGGCGCGCTCGCGCATCCCGACGAGCCCGTGCGCATCCGGCGGCGGCTCGCCGCTCGGGCCCGGCCCTGTGTCGCGCACCTCGATCTCGAGCAGCGAGTCCGTTCGTCTCAGCCGGACGTCGACGGCGGCGCCGGGTGCGTGCTTGGCGGCGTTCGTCAGCGCTTCCTGCACGATCCTGTAGGCGCCGCGGTCGAGGCTCGACGGCAGCCCGAGAAGCGACCCCTCGACGTGGAGGCGCGCGGTCGGCACGCGGCCGACGAGCGCGTCGACCTGGCCGAGCCCCGGCAGCGGCTCCACCTCCACCGTGCCGCCGGCCTCGCGCAGGACGCCGAGGAGGCGGCGCATGTCGGTGAGCGCCTCGCGGGCCGAGGCGCGGATCGTTCCGAGCGGCGCCCGCGCCCGCGCCGGGTCGTGCTCGAGCGCCGCCTGCGCCGCATCCGACTGCACCGCGATGACGCTCACCGCGTGCGAGACGATGTCGTGCAGCTCGCGCGCGATCCGCGCGCGCTCGTCCGCCACCGCCGCGTGCGCGCGTCGTTCCCGCTCCCGCTCCAGGTGGACGGCGAGCTCCTCCAGCCGGCGCGTGCGCGCACGCTGGGCGCGCACCAGGAGCCCGACGCCCGCGGGCGCGAGCACGGCGAGGAATCCGCCCGCCCACTCGCCGGGGCCGACCCCCTGCTCGAGGCTTCCGGCGACCGCCCC